>FWPV01001697.1_pt1 | contig 58838 bp, 53 predicted proteins | sample 2228371 | NCBI WGS metagenome assembly FWPV01 (sample SAMEA103939776, study PRJEB20133) | metagenome
ATCGGCCCTGATGCTGGTGGCGGCAAGATTACGGCACATCGCTTCCACGAAGTGGGGAAACCGGGCCTACATGGACATGGGGCATCTTTACGCCATGGAGCGGGAACAGGAGGAAGCCCTGAAGACGCCGGTAAGCGTTTAGCGCAAGAAGATTGGACCGCCCTACTTGAGGGGTTGTTTGCCCAAGCCTAAACGAAAGTGCGAAAAATACTGGACACTACCATCAAAAAGGCCCTTTTTTCATAATATGGCTCTTCCCGAGTGCCTCTTATTATCCTGGCGGATAATAAGGACCCTCATATTTTTGCCATCCGATGTGCATGGTCGAGCCATATGGGGGATCTAGCTAACCAACAATAATGTATAATATGGATAGTTGTTGGTTATTTCGCCGGAATCGGAAGGTTGATAACCAACAAAAAGGCTATATGATATATATGGTTGGTTAGCAAAGAAAGGAGGGAAACCCAATGCCCAGCCGGTTTGTCAAGCAGGAGAAGGAAAGCATCATTCGCGGCATCCTGCGGGAAGAACTCGACCGATCGCAGCGGATGGAGGCCCTGTACATAAAGGAGCTGGAGTCCATGCCGAAGGGGTCCCTCCAGGTGAAGGTCATCCGGGGGCGGGAATATCTCTACCGCTGCTTCCGCGACGGGAAAAAGGTGAAGAGCGTTTTCGTTCCTCGGGACGAAGCTAAGAAGATCGGCGAGAGCATCCAAAGGCGCCGGGAAATAGAGTCCAGCCTGAAACGCCTTCGGGCAGACCGTGAACTGGCCAGGAAGGCCCTGCGATGAGGCACGGCATCCGTTGAGGCCGGGTATTCAAGTTTCCTTAGGGGTTACTTGGCAGACACCTTCAGGCGAGGGAAAAGGAGCGAATTTCCGGTCGCGAACGGCAGGCTTCCGTCAGTACGCTCCCTTGCCGGGGATGAGGTGTCGGATCCCGCCCTTGGGATTGGGGACGTCGCCTTCCCTTCGGGGGATCAGGTGGATGTGGCAATGGAAAATGCTTTGCCCCGCGACGAGTCCCGAGTTAACCCCGACGTTGAAGCCCTTCACGGATGTGTCGCTGGCGAGGATCTCCTCTTTCACGATCCGCAAGAGTTCGTTGCAGGCGAGAAGCTCTTCTTTCGTGAGCTCGAAATAGTCGCTTACGTGCCGCCTGGGGATGACGAGGGAGTGCAGTTCCGTCACGGGGAACCCGTCCCGGATGGCAAAGGCAAGCTCGTTCTCGGCGATGAGCCGTTCTTGGCTGACGCTGCAGAAAAGACACCCATTTTCTCGTTTCATCGGTTTCCCTCCCAGGTTTGATGGAGATCGGCAAGGGGTTTAGTGGAAGCGTTCATGGTACGGTCAATTTCGTCCAGCAGGCGCTTTTTGTCCTGGGGCAGGGTGCCTTTGATCCTGATGAGGTTGGTCGGGTGGGTCGTATCGAATACCGTGGGCTGACCGGGTTCGAGATTTTCCAGCAGCGTCCGTATTTCCAGCAGCCGTTCCCTTCCGGTGGGAGGGACGAACTCCCCTCTTTCCACTCTCTTGTCCAGCTCCGTTCCGTAAAAAACCGTCAGGTTCATGGTGATGATCCTGTTCGTCACGAACCGGTTGAGCATTTTGGCGGTCGCAGTGGCGTTTTCCACGCATTCGCCCTTTCCGGCGATTCCATCCATGACGACGGAGTTGAACGGCAGGTTTGCCTCGTTCAGTTTTTTCGCCTGTTCGATCGCTTCGTCGACCGTATGGCCCTTGTTCATCAGTTTCAGGATGTCGTCCCGGCCGGTCTCGAAGCCGATGTAGAGGAGCCGGAGTCCCGCATCGTGAAGGATGGACAACTGTTCGACCGTATACGCGGAAATGTTCCTTATGGACGCGTAGGATGCCACGCACGCGCAAGTCGGCAGGTAGCGACGGACCAGGTCCAGCAACCGCTTCATCTTGTCGAACCCTATGGACAACGGATCCGCGCCACACAGGAACACTTTTTCGGTGTAGGCGTCTCCGCTCCGCAACTGCATTTCGATGTCCGGGAACGGGACCTGCCTGTATTGAACGTCCTTGTACATGGAGCAGAACGCGCACTTGTTGTAGGAGCATCCTGACGTGACCAGCAGCAGGGCCGTATTCATTTCGTCCTGCGGGTAGTAAACGGGTTCGTCCTTGTAAGTCGTTGCAGCATTCCCCTTCCTTTCTCCGGCTGCAAAACAGCCGCCATCCCTCCCGACAGCTTCTCGTGTTTCGGTTCCCATTCCTTCTCCTTTGAAAACAGCAGGGCCGGTTTCAGCGTCCCCGCTCCCAGGGTCCGGTTGACCGCGTCCACGGCGGCCATCAGGGCCCGGTCCCTCTTCCGCCTCTGCAGCGCCTCCTCTCCGTCGAACAGCCCCTGCTGGGCCATTCCGTCGGGGCCCAGGTCGAGGAGGATGACCCCGGCCTTGGTGAAGGCGTGCCCGGGGGCGTAAATCCGCTCGAGGCCTTCGAGGGCGGCCTTCACCAGGGAAAGGCTGCTGGAGGTGGGGGCGTCCATCTTCATCGTGGCGGCGGGGGCGAAGAAGTTCCCCCTGAATCGGCTGGTGGCGATGTAGACCTGCAGGGTCCCGGCGGCGAGTCCCTGGCGCCTCAGCCGTTCCGCGGCCGATACGGCGTGTGCGGTCACGGCCTCCTTCAGGCTTTCCAGGTCGGATACCGGCTTGCCGAACGAACGGGAAACCTGGATCGACTTCTGGGCGGGATCCTCCTCCACCAGCCGGATGCAGGAGATTCCCCGCAGCTCCCAGGCGGTGTGGACCGCCCGGACGGAGAAGTGCCGGCGCAGCCATTCGTCCCTGGCGTCCCGGAACCGGCGTGCCGTTCGGATGCCGAAGCGGGCGAGGGATTCGGTGCACCGCCGCCCGATCCCCCAGACGTCTCCCACGGGGACCTTTTCCAGGAAGGCGTCCAGGTCCACTCCCTCCAGGGAGAAGACGCCCCCGGTTTCAGGGTCTTTCTTTCCCCTGTCCGCGGCCAGCTTGGCCAGGGTCTTGGTGGGGGCGATGCCGATGGAGACGGGGATCCCGATCTCCCTGAGCAGCGTGCTTCGGATGTCCCTGGCGTACTCCACGGGGTCGGCCAGGGAGGCGATGGAGAGATCCAGGAACGCTTCGTCCACGGAGTAGGTTTCCATCCGGCTGGTGTAGCGGGAGAGGATCGCCATGACGCGGCGGGAGACCTCGTGGTACAGGGCGAAGTTGGTGGAGAAGACGGTGACGCCGTGGGCTTCCGCCAGGGACCGGACCTTGAAGAAGGGTTCCCCCATGGGGATGCCGAGAGCCTTGGCCTCGTTGGACCGGGAGATGACGCACCCGTCGTTGCAGGAAAGCACGATGACCGGCTTTCCCTCCAGGTCCGGGCGCAGGAGCCGTTCGCAGGAGACGAAAAAGTTGTTGCAGTCGCAGAGGGCAAAGCGCACCGCATCCTACCTCCCGTTCGGGTCCTTCAGGATCCAGGTGACCCGCCCCCAGACCCTGGAGGGGACAAAGCCCCGCTCGAGGCGGCGGCAGGCCAGGTTCCCGGCTTCCGTGGCGACCACGGCCAGGCAGCCTTCCTCCGGCGGCAAAGAGCGGTCGACCACCAGGATGGAACCGGAATCCAGGCGAAAGGCAAAGGTCGAGGAGGGGCGGGGCACCAGGAGTTCCCCCAGGCGCTCGGCCAAAGGACGGGTGTTTTCCGGGATCCCGGTCAAACGGACGGACATGGCAGGCCCCCCTTCGCAGAAAGGATAACATATTGTAAGCATAAAAGGCGGGCTCCTGCATTAAAAGATATCATTTCGGGTGTCCCGAACGCGTGATATGCTAATCGCAGGACAGGTTCCAGGAGCGTGATGACCTTGGAAGAGGCCGAACGGCTGCTGATCGTGATCCGCCAGGACATCTATCCCCTCACGGAGCGCCTTGTGGCGGAGGGGAACAACCTTTTCGGGGCGGCAGTCCTGGCGGGGCCCGGGCTGGACGTGGTGGTGACGGGCAGCAACCGCCGGGAGGAGGATCCGACCCTTCACGGGGAGATCGACACGATCCACGCGTTTTACCGGTTGCCGAACCGGCCGGATCCGGCGGAAACGGTGTTCCTCAGCACCCACGAGCCGTGCCCCATGTGTGCCGCGGCCCTGGCCTGGTGCGGCTTCAGGGAGATCCGCTACCTGTTCGATTACGGGGAAACGGCACGGGATTTCGCGATGCCCGGCGACCTGGCGATCCTGGAGGAGCTGTTCGGGGCGAAGGCGTTGCGGCACGAGAACGCCTTTTTCAGGATGGTGTCCATCCGGGACCTGGCACGGAAGTCTCCCCGCAGGGAATCCCTGCTGCGGGAGATCGACTCGATCAAGGCCCTGTACAAGGGACTGAAGGTGAAGGGCGTGAACCGAGGGGAGGGATGAACCGTGGTCGAGAAGATCGTGAAGTTCGAGGACGACTGGGCGAAAGAGCTGACGCCGGAGCAGTTCCGGATCACGCGGAAGAAGGGAACGGAGCCGCCCTTCTCCGGCAGGTACTGGGACCACCACGAGGACGGGACGTACGTTTGCGTCTGTTGCGGAAACGAGCTTTTCGACTCGAGGGACAAGTTCGATTCCGGCACGGGCTGGCCCAGCTTCAGGAAGCCCCTTGGCGCCGACCGCGTCGAAACCCGGGAAGACCTCAGCCATTTCATGCGGAGGGTCGAAGTGCTCTGCGCCCGGTGCGACGCGCACCTGGGGCACGTCTTCGACGACGGGCCCCCGCCGACGGGGAAGCGCTACTGCATCAACTCCGCGTCCCTGGACTTCAGGCCCCGCTGAGGGAGGCCCGGTCCGTTCGGCGGGCCCCCTCAGGGCGTCGGGATGAAGAAGTCAGCGTCCTTTTGCCGGGTGGGAGCGTTCCCAGTCGGTAATGAACCCTGTAGCGGCCCGTGCCTCCTGGTAGGCCAGGGCCAGGCCGGTCTGCTCGTCGAGCAGCGCTTCCGCGTCGATGCCCCTGGTGATTCCCGTTTCCGTATGAAGCCGCACGTTTCTGTTTTCCATCATCTTGACCCCCTCCTTATGGTTTGTATCGTTCAAGCCGCTTTCCGGATGCGGACGGCCTTGCCTGTGGAGCGTTCCAGGGTCCCGGGAGCCAGCAGGTTGAAGCCGACCCGGATGCCGAGTCCCTCGTTGAGCTTCTTCGAGGCGAAGCGGGCCAGGTTTCGGGAAGCTTCCTCGTCCAGCGCCGTTTCGGATTCGCAGTGGACGGTCAGTTCCTTCAGGTAATCTTTCTCGGTGACCTCCAGCTGGTAGTTCAGGGAAAGCCCGGCGATCCGGGCCAGCAGGGCTTCCACCTGCGACGGGTAGACGTTCACGCCGCGGATGATGAGCATGTCGTCGCTGCGCCCCTTGACGCGTGCCAGGCGGATGCCGGTTCTGCCGCACGGGCAGGGTTCCGGGATGATGCGGGTGAGGTCCCGGGTCCGGTAGCGGACCAGCGGCATGGCTTCCTTGGTGAGGGTGGTGATCACCAGTTCGCCTTCCTCTCCCTCCGGCAGAACTTCGCCGGTAGCCGGGTCGATGATCTCGGCGAGAAAATGCCTGCTGTTCAGGTGGAGGCCGCTGCGGCAGCCGCATTCCATGGCCACGCCGGGGCCGATGATCTCCGACAGCCCGTAGGAGTCGATGGCCACCACGTCCAGTTCTTTCTCGATGCGCTCGCGCATGGCCTCGGACCAGGCTTCCCCGCCCAGGATCACCATGCGCAGGGGGATCCGCTCCCGGAGGTTTCTTTCCCGGATCAGTTCCGCCAGGTGCAGGGCGTAGGACGGGGTGCTGGTCAGGACGGTGGTGCCGAGGTCCTCCATCAGGAGGAGCTGCCGCTCCGTGAAGCCGCCTCCCGTCGGGACCACGGCGGCCCCGATGGCCTCGGCGCCGTAGTGGAACCCAAGGGCGCCGGTGAAAAGGCCGTAGCCGAGAATGACCTGGAAGGTGTCGTCCGCGGTGACCCCGGCGGTTTCCAGGCAGTTTGCCATGCACTCGGTCCAGGAAACGATGTCGTTTCTCGTGTAGGCGACGACGGTGGGTTTCCCCGTCGTCCCGGAGGAAGCGTGGTAGCGCACGAGCTCCCGCTTGTCGCAGGCCAGCAGGCCGGTGGGGTAGGCGTCCCGCATGTCCTGCTTGGTGGTGAAGGGCAGGCGTCGGAGATCTTCCGGCTTCCTGATGTCCTCGGGGGTGACGCCGGCTTGCTCCATCCTGCACCGGGTCAGGGGAACCCGGTCCCAAACCCGCCTGACGGTTCTCTGCAGCGCTTCCATGCTTCCCTGTTCCCATTCCATCGCGATCACGTCTCCTTTCGGGAAATAAAAAAAGGCCGGGATCCCTTTCGGGGACCCCGGCCTCGAATCGGCACGGACGCCTAGGCGTCGGCCCTCCGAGGGGGTCCCACGCCGGTAAAATAATAGCGGATGGCGAAGAAGCGGTTCGTCTTAGGGGTTACGGAATGAAGTCTCATTTTCTTCCTCCGCGAATTGCAGATATTGTGGTGCTTTATAGCACCGATTAAAACCGATGTCAAGCCCTGCGAGGCGCCGATTTTTGGGCAACCCCGGTCTACCCTTTCACCCAGATAGTAGGGTATAATGCTTTCAAAGCGGAAGGAGGCTGCATGCCGTGAAGAAAAGCGAGTTCGAAACCTACGTTGATTTGCGCCGGAAGCTGGAGCAAAGGGGGGTGGAGCTCTGCCGCCTGTATGCGAAGGCGTACTACGGGGTGGAAGAAGACGACCGGGACATCGTGATCACCGATATCGAGGTGGGCCCGAGCGGGCGGGTCATGTTCACCTACTCCGTCGGGGACCTGGATGAAACCCTTTACCTTCCCCCGGAGTACCTCTGGCGGACCGACGAAGAGGTTCTTGTCCTCATGCAGCTGGACCGCCAGGTGAAGGACGAGGCGATGAAAAGGCAGCGGGCCAGGACTGCCGAAAAGCCGGCTGCCGAGCGCAAAACGGAGCAAAAGGAGGGAATGGAGATGGACAAGGAACCCGAAGTCTTGCTGAATTTGAACTGCACGTCGGACCTGACCTGCTTTATCGAGTACATCGACTACGATCTCCAGGAACTGCGGGACATGATCTCCGACCTCGACCGGGGATGGGTGGAGCACGCCGAGCAAGGGCACGCGTAGCCGCTGCCGGGCGTTTTCGAGATGAAGGTTCAGTCCGGCGGGGGAGCTGCCCGCCGGACTTTTTTTTGACGTCTACAGGTTCGAAACCCGCGCTCGGATCTCTGCCTCGGCGGTTTCCGGATCCTGGCAAAGGACGACCCGGATGCCGAATTTCGCCGCCCGGGTAAGGTTCGAGGCCCGGTCGTCCACGAGCAGGACTTCGGGGCCCTGGAGTTTGAGGTCTTGCAGGAGGCCGAGGTAAGCCGCAGCCTCGGCCTTGGTCCTGCCGGTCCTGAAGCTGTTGTGTACGAGGTCGAACCTCCACAGGAACGGAGTCTTCCGGTCCAGGGCCTCCAGCCAGTCGGTCTGGTCGCTCAGGATCGCGACCTTCAGTCCCCGCTTGCGGAGCCATTCAGCGAGATCGAGCATGCGGGGGCGCAGGGTGAAACCGTCGAGGATGGCCTTGCGGAGGGCACGGTCCTGCGCCTGGATGCCCGTTTCTGCCCGGAAGGCGTCCCAGAAATCCGCCTCGCAAGCCTGCCCCCGTACGTACCCCGAGGACTTGACCAGGCGTTCGCCGGCCTCGAGGGCCTTCTCCTCCCCGATCCCGAAATCCCGCCCGATCCGTTTCAGCCCGCTGACGAAGCCCTCTTCCGCCAGGACCCCGCCGAAGTCGAACACGACCGCCCGCAGGGTGACCGTCCCGGTCCCTTCGTTCATCCTTGCGATCCCTCCTTAGGAAAGGCTGCCGTCGATATTGTACCCGTTCCCCGTTTGGGGAGATTGGACGGGAATGCCTTTACTGGAGCCCCGGGAAAGGCTATAAAGGCATCAGTGCCATCGACGGGAGGAGTTGTCGAGGATGGAAAGATTCCAGCGGCTCGAGTCGGAGATCGGGAAACGGAACGCCTCTTTTCCGGATGAAAGGTGCCTCTGGTGGAACGGCTCCTGGTGGAACCGGAAAACCTTTGGGGAAAAGGTGGATGCCGCCGCAAGGACCCTTGAGGCCGGGGGCTTCCGGGCAGGAGAGCGGCTGGCCTGCTTCCTGCCGAACTGTCCCACGGTCGCGGTGCTTTCGGTCGCCGCGTGGAAACTGGGGGGAGCCTTCGTTCCCCTGAACATGAAGGCGGGGACTCCCTCGATCCTGAAGATCCTCCGTCACGTGGAACCTGCCGGTGTTTTCCTGCACGAGAGCCTGGAACCCCTGGTGGAGGCCCTGGAGAAGGAGGGGATCCCTTCGGCGACGGTCGGCATGGAAGGGGACCTTCCCCCCCTCTCCCTGCGTCCCGTTACGCGCGAATCCGAGGACATGGCGGTCATCTTCGCCACATCGGGCACCACGGGCGACCCGAAGGCGGTCCCGCTGACCCATGCAAACCTCTTCGACAACGCGAAGGGCGTCCACGAGTGCATCGAGGGATTTGAAACGGGGCGGGTGCTCATGAACGTCCTGCCCAATTTCCATGCCCTGGGGTATACCGTCTGCGGGCTGCTGCCGCTGCTGTTCGGGCTCCCGCAGGTCATCCTGCCTTCCTTCATCCCGATCCGGAACGTGTTCGAGGCGCTGAGGGCAACGGAAACGGAGATCTTGATCGCGGTGCCCACGATGCTGCCCTTCATTCTCGGAGCCGTGGGAAAGGGCGAAAAGTGCCCGGATTCGCTGAAGTACATCCTCACGGGCGGGGGCCGGCTTGACCCGACCCTGGACGCCAGGGTCCGGGAAGCGCTCGGCGTGGTCATTTTCGAGGGGTACGGGCTCACCGAGACCTCTCCGGTCATCTCCGCGAACCGTTCCTTCGCCTCGAAAAAAATCGGCACGGTCGGGCCGGTTCTCCCCGGATACGAGTACCAGGTCAAAAATCCCGAGGGCCGCTTGATGGGTCCCGGCGAGGACGGGCTGCTGTGGGTCCGCGGCCCCTCGGTCTTCTCGGGGTACTTCCGGTCCCCGGAGATGACGGCCGAGAGGATCACGGACGGGTGGTTCAACACCGGAGACATCGTCCGGGTCGACGAAGACGGCTACATCGAGATCCTGGACCGGGCAAGCGACCTCATCATCGTCGGGGGGTTCAACGTTTACCCGCAGGAGATCGAGACGGTGCTCAACGAGGTCCCCGGTGTGGCCATGTCGGCGGTCATCGGCATCCCCAACGCGGTTTCGGGCGAGGTGCCGAAGGCGTTCGTGGTCCCGAGGGAAGGGGCGGAGCTCTCCGCGCAGTCTTTGATCGCCCACTGCAAGGAGCACCTGGCTCACTACAAGGTGCCGCGCAAGGTGGAGTTCGTTTCCGAGCTCCCCCTTTCGAGCGTGGGGAAGGTCCTCCGGCGCGAACTCAGGCGTCGCGAGAAGGAACCGGGCAAGCCCGTCCAGGAGGCCTAGCCTTGGAAGAAATGAAGACACCGCCGGCGGGCGAACCCGCGGGCACGGAACCCGTTGGGACGGACCTTCCCGACATCCCGGAGGAGGATCTGCACGAGGGGCCAAGGAAGTGGTGGACTCGCCAGAACGTCCTCTTCGTCCTGTTTTTCGCCCTGATCCTGCTTTCCGTGGCGGGATTCTACATCCAGAAGGGGATCGTCCAGGGCTACGAGCACCGGGGTGACCGCTACCTCGACCAGAAGGATTACGACAAGGCCCTGAGGTACTTTCTCAAGGCCGCCGATCACGATCCGCAGAACCCGAGGGTCATCTTCTCCGTCGGAAAGGCGATGCTGGCCCTCGGCCGGGACCACGAGGCCCTCCAGGCCTTCCGGTCCAGTTTCCGGCTCGGCGGGGCCAGCGCGGAGCTGTACCTCTACATGGGATTCGCGGAAAACCGCATCGGCAGGCCCGACCAGGCGGAACGGTTCTTCGAAAACGCCCTGAAAATCGACAGGAAACTCTTCGCGGCCCACAGGGAGCTTGGGATGCTCCGGCTGCGGGCCGATGACCCGGCGGCCGCGGAGAGCCACCTCTTCCAGGCCCTGAAGGGGTATTCGGCGGAGAAGGATCCCGAGCTTTACCGCACCCTGTCCCAAGTCCAGGTCCGGCTCCAGCTCTACGAAAAAGCCTCCGGAACGCTGGCGGACATCCTCAAGGCGGACCCGGGCGATGCCGAGGCGAAGGCCTTGCTGGAGAAGGTCAAGCGGGCCCTCGAGATGGAGCGCCTCTACCGGAGGATCCGATGACCCGAGGCCGCGGGAGGCGTAGCCTTGCCGCGGCTTTTGCCCTGGCCCTCCTGGCATCCTGCCTGGGAGGGCTTTCCGCCTTCGCGGGGGAAGGGCCTGTCCCCCGCTTCGAGCCCGCCGACTGTCCCTTCAGTGTCCCGAAGGACGGTTCCGTTCGATACGGCAGGCTGATCGTCCCGGAAAACCGGTCCCGAACGGACAGCGGCAGGACCATCTCCATCGCCGTCCTCATCCTGAAGAGCCGGTCGGAAACCCCTGCCCCCGACCCGGTCCTCTACCTGGAAGGGGGACCAGGGGGGCCGTCCATCGGCTATTACGAAGATTGGCTTTCTTCCCCCATCCTGGACCACCGGGACCTCATCCTGTTCGACCAGCGGGGGGTGGGACATTCCTCCCCGGCCCTGGACTGCCCGGAGGTCCGTTCCGCCCGGCTGGAAGCCCTGTCGCCGAAAACGGATCCCGAATCGGCAAGGCGGACGATGCTGGAATCCGCCCGGGCCTGCGCGGATCGCCTCCGGAAGGCGGGCGTGGACCTGGAGGCCTACAACACCCGGGAGAGCGCCATGGACCTTGCCGACCTCAGGCGCGTCCTGGGCATCCGGCAGTGGAACCTTTACGGGATCTCCTACGGCACCCGCCTGGCCCTCCGCCTGATGCGCGAAGATCCCCAGGGCGTCCGCTGCGTGGTGCTGGACTCCGTGGTGGACCCGGCGGCCGACGAGTACGCCGCGGCACCCGCCAATGCCCGGGCCGCCTTCGACCGGTTCTTCGAGGCGGTGGAGGCCGATCCTGCCGCAAGGCGGGCTTTCCCTGGCCTTCGGTCCGTGCTGGAAGAAACGGCGGAGTCCCTGGACCGGAATCCGCGCCTGTCCCGGATCCGGCTTCCCGGGGGGAAGGCGGCAACGGTCCGCATCACCGGGGACACGCTGCGCGACGCCCTTTACAGCTTCCTTTACGACCCGGACAGCATTCCCTACCTCCCGCTCCTGCTTTGGGCAGCGGCTTCCGGGGACGTTTCCCACCTGGCGATGTTCACGGAGGACCTCCTCTACGACGACTTGTCGGACGGCCTCTACTACGCCCTCCAGGGACACGACGAGGCCCCGTTTTCCCGCGTGCCCGAAGCGGAACCCGAAGGCTACGACCCCCTGCGGCTTGAGAGGGAGATGGCCCTGGCCTTCGGTTCGGGCCGGGCGGGCGCGGAGGCCAACGCCCCGGTGAGCTCGGACATCCCGGCGCTGGTGCTGGCGGGGGCGTTCGACCCCGTGACCCCTGCCGAGGGAACCCGCCGGGTGGCGAAGCGCCTGTCCAGGGGGACGTTCCTGCTATGCCCGGGATCGGGACACGCGGTGTCCACTTCCAGGGAGCTCGAGCGCATCGTGGCGGCTTTCCTGGACAACCCGTCGAAAAGCCCGGAGGGTCTGGAACCTGGAGCCTGCCGTGTGCGGCCCTTCGCGGTGAACCTTCTCGTGACGGCCGCCCCCTACCGGCTGACGACCCGCCTCTTTTCCGACCGGGATCTCGACACGGCGGCGGCGATCCTGGCGTTCGCGGGGATGTTCATCGCTGGAAGCCTTTCCCTGGTTTTCACGTGGAAGGACCGCCGGCGGGAGGGAGCCTCCCGCTGGGGGATCGCCGGGCGCCTGGCGGGGGGAGTCGGGGCGGCCCTCGACGGGCTCTTCATGGTTTCCCTGGCTTTGTCCGTCGCCTGGGTCAATCGGGCCGAACCGTCGATGCTCTTTTTCGGCCTGCCGCCGAGCATGGCTTTCTTGCCGTGGCTGGGGCGCCTGGGAGCCCTGGCCGGCTTTTTCCTGTTCCCGGGGCTCGTTTTCCTGCTGAAAGACCGGGGCATTTCCAGGCCGGCCAAGGGGTTCTTCCTGGCGCTGGCTTCGGCGGAGGGCCTTTTCGCCCTGTTCCTGGCCCAGCTGGGCCTGATCTAGAAACCCTCCCACTTCGGGAGAGAGGAGGCAAGACCATGAAAGTGTACGAACTCGATACGGTCGAGGAGAGGGAATTGGCGCCCGGGTTCTTCGCCCGCCTGGTCCATTCGGAGAAGATGACGCTCGCCTACTGGCGCATCGTGGAGGGAGCCGGGCTGCCCGCCCACAGCCATCCCCACGAGCAGGTGGTGAACCTGCTGGAAGGGACGTTCGAGCTGACGGTGGACGGCAAGACCCGGGTCCTGGCCCCGGGCAACGACGTGGTGGTGATCCCGCCGAACGCGCTGCATTCCGGGAGGGCCCTGACTCCCTGCCGGATCCTCGACGTGTTCAGCCCTGTCCGGGAAGACTACCGCTGAGGCGTTTCGGCTGAAACGGCCCGGATCCTCAGCGAGTTCAGGATCACGGAGATGGAGCTGAAGGCCATGGCGGCCTCGGCGATGACCGGGTGCAGGAGGGCAGCCATGGCGAGCGGGATGGCCACGAAGTTGTAGGCGAAGGCCCAGAACAGGTTCTGGCGGATCACGGACAGCGTTTGCCGGGAAATGGAAACGGCATCGGCGATCCGTGAAACGCCGCCGGAGACGATGACGATGTCGGCGCTGTCGATCGCCAGGTCCATGCCGGATCCCACCGCCACGCCGACGTCGGCTCCCTTGAGGGCCGCGGCGTCGTTCATGCCGTCTCCCACCATGAGGACCTTTCCGCCCTTGGCCTGCAGTTCGCGGACGAGGGAGAGCTTCTCCTCGGGCCGGACACCCGCGTGGACTTCCTCGATCCCGACGGCCCGGGCCACGGCGCGGGCCGTCCTTTCGTCGTCTCCCGTGGCCATGACGGGCCGGATCCCCATGGCCAGAAGCCGTGACACCGCATCGACGGCATCCTCCCTCAGGGGGTCGGCGATGGAGAAAAAGCCCGCGGGTTTCCCGTCCTTCCTGACCTCCACCACGGTCCGCCCCAGGGCCAGCTGGTTTCCGTAAAGGCCCGGATCCAGCGGGCGCCCGACGAACAGCTCGGCCGTCCCGAAAACGCCCCGGATTCCCTCTCCGGCGATTTCCTCCACCGCGCCGGGTTCCGGGCCGCCGGGAGCGGCCAGCGCGGCGACGGCTTTCGCCAGGGGATGGTTGGATCGCCGTTCCAGGGCGGCTGCCCAGGCAAGGGTTTCTCCGTCCAGGGAGTGCTCGGCCACCGTGGGGTGTCCCTCCGTGAGGGTTCCCGTCTTGTCCATCACCACGACGGAGATGCCGGAGGACGTCTGGATGGCCTCGGCGTTTCGGATCACGAGCCCCTTGCGGGAGGCCTGTCCCGTTCCGGCCACGAGGGCCATCGGTGTGGCCAGCCCGAGGGCGCAGGGGCAGGCGATGACGAGTACCGTGATGAAGGCGAAGATCCCCAGGGAGAGGGGGTCCCGGACGGAGGTGACCCAGGGAAGGATTTGCGCCGCCCTGTCCAGGAAACCGCCGAAGCGCTCCGCGCCGAGCGCCCAGAAGAGGCCGCTGAGGACGGCGAGGACCGCCACCGCGGGGACGAAGGCGTTCGTGAGGCGGTCGGCGAAGGCCTGGATCGGGATTTTCGATCCCTGGGCCTCCTGGATGAGCCCGATCATCTTCGCCAAAAAGGTGTCCGGTCCCACCCGGGTGACCCGGATCCGCAGGGGGCTGGTCAGGTTGAGGGAGCCTCCGGTCACGGCGTCGCCGGCTTCCTTCAGGACGGGGATCGATTCCCCGGTGATCATCGATTCGTCCACCGCGGATCGCCCTTCTTCGATCGTCCCGTCCACCGGGATCCGGTCGCCGGGAAGGCACAGGACGAGCGAACCGGCCTTCACGGCCTCGATCGGGACGGGAATTTCCCCCTTTTCCTCGTCCAGGACGACGGCCTCCCGAGCCTGCAGCTTCAGCAGCCCCTTGATCTCCTTGGCGGCCCTGTCCCTCAGGGAGGACTCGATGGCCCGCCCGGTGACGTGGAGCGCCATGATCATGGAGCCGAGGGCGCCGAAGGAGACGATGGGAAGCCCCGCCGCCGACAGCAGGGCCGTTCCCCAGGCGGCTGCCGATCCCAGGACGACCAGGACGTCCATGTTGGCGTGGGCGTGGGAGAGGGCGATCCAGGCTCCCTTCAGCGAGGCACGTCCCGCCCCGAAAAGGACGACCGCGCCTCCCGCGATCTCCATCCACAAAAAGCCCGTGACGTGGGCCCCGGCCATGTGAAAGAGCATGAGGACCATGAGGGGGCCGGTGACGGCCCAGCTGACGAAGAGGTTCCGCCGGGACTGTTCGTAGCGTTTCCGGTCGATGTCTTCGGATGAGCCGTAGGCCACGTCGTACCCGACGGCACGGACCGCGGCCTCGATCGTTTCCTGGGGGATGTCCCGCTCGAGGACGACGAAGGCCGTTTCCGTGGCAAGGTTCACCGCGGCGAAGGAAACGCCTTCCGTCTTGCGCAGGGCTTTTTCGACGGTCCGGGAGCAGGTGGCGCAGGTCATCCCGGTCACCCGGAAGCTGCGCTTCAATCCGTCCGGCTTGCCTTCGGTCAAGGGTATCCCCTGCCTTTCCCGGTCAGGATACGACGTCGACCCATGTTTCGTTGATGCAGGAATGGCCTCTCGGGGTGGTTTCCGGGCTGACGAGGACGTTCAGCCCTTCCGCCGCCTGCTCGACGACGACGGTTTCGGGCGCCATGCCAAAATCCAGCCGGACCCTCGCGGCGAACGTTCCCCGAATGTTGGCCAGCGTCACCGGTTGCCCCTCCCGAAGGCCGAGCCGTTTTGCGTCGTCCGGGCTGAAGGCCGCATCGGGAAGGACCTCGGGCGGACTGGCCTGGCGCAGGTCCTGCCCGTTGGTGTAGCCCCTGGCGTGAACGGTGACGAGTCTCAGGGAGGCGTCCGGCCTGGCGGGCTCGTCGAGGCAAGCGGGAAAACGGAACGGTCCCCCTTGGGCCGGTTTCGGGCGCGCCCTCCACATCCCGGGCGCCAGCGGTTCCAGCCACTCCAGCGACCGGATGTGCCTGCCGATGGCCTCGAAGGCCGGGTGAAAGCGGTCGGGCAGGCCGAGGCCTGCGGCCACTTCGGCCAGGACGTCCAGCTCGTGCCGGACTCCCGCAGGGGGTTCCGTGACGGGGGACGTTTCCTGCACGATGTCGTGCCAGTAGCTGGAGACGAAGTCCCCTCCCCGTTCCAGCGGGAGGCTGACGGGAAGGACGAGGGAGCAGCACCGGGCGGTGAGGCTCATGCGGGTATCGAGGCAAACGGAAAAGGGGCAGTTTTCGAGGAAGCGCCGGATTGACCCGGCATCCCCGCACTGGGACACGGGGTTGCCCCGGACGATGAGGGCGGCTTCCACGGGAGGGTCCGCTTCCAGCAGGGCTTTGCCCAAGCCGTTGCGCGGGACGGTTCGCGGGTTGGCGCCCGGCACGTCGAACACCCCCTCGGGAAGGAGTCCCTCCACTTCGGTGTTGAAGACGACCCCGCCGCCGGGGATCCCGCGGTTTCCGGTCAGCATCCCGAGGGAGTCCAGCACGGAGGCCAGGCTGGCCCCGGTCCTGGCACGCTGCGGTCCCCATCCCATCCAAACGGAGAGGGGGCGGGTTTCCAGCACGAAGGTCTCGAGCTCGTCGAGCCCCTTTCCGTCCAGTCCCGTTTCCTCTAGGACGCGGTTTCGATCGACGGCAAAAGCCAGCGCAGAGAAAGCCTCGCCGCCGCAGGCCCCTTCCGGGAGCCCGTTTCGCCGGATCGCTCGGCCGCAAAGGTACAGGGCCAGGGCCAGGTCGCTGCCCGGCCGGATGATCCAGGCCCGGTCCGAGAAGTCCGTGGTCGGGGTGGTCCTCACCTCCACGGTTCCGATGAAGGTTCCCCGCTTTCGGGCGCGGTCGAGGATGGGCATGAAGTGGACGTTCGTCACGGCGGGATTTCGACCCCAGAGGAGGACCCCGCGGCTTTCGAGGACGGATTCGGGCCGAGGCCTAGGGCCGGACGGATCCGTCGCCTCAAGGCCGGAAAGCCCTTCGGCCCCGCAGAGGGAGCCCTTTGCGATCGTCCCCCCGCCGAGAAGGGCGGGGAAGAGTTCCTGGGCTTCGTTGCCCTTGAGGATGTTCCCGGCATAGCTGTAGTAGAGAACGGAACGGTGGCCGTGACGGGAAACGGCGCGGCCCAGGCCTTCCACGGTCCGTTCGATGGCCTCTCTCCAGCCGATGCTTTTCCACCCGCTCCCGTCCTTCAGCAGGGGAGTCCTCATGCGCAGCGGCCCTTGCATGCGGTTGGGCCAATCCTGCCCGCGCGGGCAGAGGAACCCCCGCGTGTAGGGGTGGTCGGCCCTGGGGCCGAATGAAAGGATCCGGTCCCCGTCGACCTCGGCCGTGATGCCGCAGGAATCGGGGCAGTCGTAGGGGCAGACGGTATGGCGGGTTTCCCGGGCCATCCGGTTGGCCGTCCCTTACTTCCCGGCCTTTTTCTTCAGATCGTCCAGCGCGGCCAGGAGTGGCTGAACGCTGTTGGCCTCCGCGGGTTTGTCCAGGATCATCCTGGGGTTGTACCTGGAGCCCCAGAAGGACGTGTTGGCTTTTTCGTCCGTGCTCATGACCGCTCCGCCCAGCGACAGGCCCGCGAAGAGTCCCTTGCTCATGGAGTAGCTGTAGATGGAAGCCTTCAGGTTGACGTCCGTTGCGGCTCCAGCGCTGCGTCCGACCGGGCCGGCGGCGATGTCGATGTCGGCTCCCAGCTTGACCTTGTCCCCGTAGAACCGCTCCATCCCCCGCTGGTTGGTGATCACCAGGAGCAGGGCGGTGGACTGGACCCCGATCTGCAGGCCGTAGGAAGCCCCGGCGATGTTCATGAAGCTCGGTCCGTACCAGCGCCCCGTGGCCGGGTCATGGCGAAGCACCACACCTTCCCCGTAGGCCCCTCCCAGGCCGATGGCCGCCTTGACGTAGCTCGGGATGATGACGACACCCCTGGCTTTCCTGACCAGGTCAGCCATGGTTTCCGCGTCGTTCTGCCCGGTCATTTCCCGGACGACCTTCGTCGCGGAGACCAGGCGGTCGTTCACCGTCTTGGCCAGGGCGACGGAGGTGACCGCGAGCGAAACGGCCAGGGCAAGGGAAAGCACAACCAGGATCCTGAACGGTTTTTTCTTCAAGGTGATCGCTCCCTTCATTCGGCGGGCTTGCAGCCCGCTCAGGAAAATTCTATCACGGCGGGCAAATCGGGCTTGCAGGGAACCGGATAGTAGTTGTATTATACAACAGTTGCAGAATACGACAGGGGGGGTTCGATGGCGCTCGAGCCTGCAGACCTCCGGGAGGCCCTTCGCAGGCTATTCCGGAAAATGGGGTTCCTTGAAAGGGACGAGGCCCGCTGCTGTTCCATGAGCCTGAGCCGCTGCCAGGTCCTGGTGGAGATCGGGCGGAGCGGCGGGCTTTCGCTGGTGGACCTGGCCGCCCGGATGGGCCTGGAAAAAAGCAGCGTCAGCCGCCTGGTGGACGGCCTGGTCGAGGACGGGCTCGCCGAAAGGGCGGAATCGCCACAGGACCGGAGGTACCTGGTGATCGGCCTGACGGCGGAGGGGAAGGCCCGCTTCCAGGAGATCGAAGAGAGGATGGATGCGTTGATCGGGCAAGTGTGGGAGCGTTTGCCGAAGGAGCGGAGGGAGTTCGTGCTGGAATCCCTTCTCGTCCTGGAGGAAGCGTTTGGCTGCTGCAGGAACGGTTGCGGACGGGAGGAAAAATAGGGATGGAAGAGATCCGAAAGATCGTCGAAAGGAAATACGCGGAAGCCATCCGGAAGGGGTCGTGCTGCTGCGGGAGTTCGGCCGGTAGCTGCTGCTCCGCCGCGGGGGGGAAGGATGCCATCACGTCGGGCATCTACGGGGAAGAGGTCCTCGAGAAGCTGCCGGAGTCGGTGAAAAACCAGTCCTTCGGCTGCGGGTCGCCGACCCTGAAGGCGGAGATCCATCCCGGGGAGGTCGTCCTGGACCTCGGGAGCGGTGCCGGGATCGACACCTTCCTGGCGGCGGAACGGGTCGGCCCGGCGGGCCGCGTGTTCGGGGTGGACATGACCGAGGAGATGCTGGAAACCGCCCGCAGGAACGCGGCGGAGATCGGGGCCGGGAACATCACCTACCTCAAGGGGACGATCGAGTCGATCCCCCTGCCGGACGAAAGCGTCGACGTGATCCTCTCCAACTGCGTGATCAACCTTTCTCCCGACAAGCCCGCCGTTTTCCGGGAAGCGTTCCGGGTGCTGCGCCCCGGCGGCAGGCTTTCCGTTTCCGACATGGTCTTCCTCTGCCCGGTGGATCCCGCGGTCCGGAAAAGCCTGGATGCCTGGGCGGGGTGTGTCGGAGGCGCGGCTTTCGTAGGAGACCTTGCCGGTTTCCTCTCGGATGCGGGGTTCGAGGAAGTGCAAATCGTCCCGGAAAGAGTTTTCCATTTCACCCTGGAAGAACTCGCGGGGATGTTTCCCGACCTGCCGCCTGAGGCCGCCAGGGAGGTGAGCGGAGCCCTGGCTTCCGCTTCGATCACCGCCAGGCGGCCGGTGCAGCCCTGGGTGGAGGGGGCCGATTACCGGATTAGGCCCGCCGAACCCGGAGACCTCGGCCGGGTGGAGGAGCTGCTGCGGGAATGCGGGTTACCCGTCGAAGGCGTCGGGGAAAACCTGGAATCCTTCCTGGTGGCGGAAAAAGAAGGAAAAATCATCGGTACTGCGGGGCTCGAGATCGCGGGGGAATCCGCCCTCCTGAGGTCGGTCGCTTCCGCTGCGTGCGCCCGAAAGCGTCGCGTGGCGGAAACCCTGGTGAGGCGGGCGGTCGACCGGGCCGCCGCGTCCGGGGCTCGATCGGTTTTCCTCCTGACGGAAACCGCCGAGGGCTGGTTCGCCCGGATGGGATTTACCGCCGTTTCCAGCGATGTCCTTCCGGCAGAGATCCGGTCCAAGTCCGCCCTCGAAGGCATATGCCCTGCCTCCAGCGCCTGCATGAAGCTTTCGACGGCCGGCTTCGCTGGAGGAGTTCCCCTGGTGGACAGGGAAAGGATCGCCCGGATCCTGGATTTCCTGGTCGAGATCGACGGGCTGAAGCGCGTGTACCGGGCCGGGTACCTGGCTGACGGGAGTCGTCACGAGAGCGACGCCGAGCACATGTGGCACCTGGGGATGTACGCGCTGGCCCTATCGGGGGAAACGGGCTTTTCGGGCGACGTCGGGCGCGTCCTGGCGCTGGTGCTGTGTCACGACCTGGTGGAACTCTACGCGGGGGACACCTATGCCTACGACGAGGACGGGGTGGAAAACCAGGCGGAACGGGAGGAGAAGGCGGCCCGGGCCCTTTTCGGGAAACTGCCTCCCGACCTCGGAGCGTTCTTCTACGGGGCCTGGCGGGAGTTCGAGGAGCAGGTCACGCCGGAAGCCCGTTTCGCGAGGGCGCTGGACCACTTGCAGGGCTTCGCCCAGAACGTGATCTCCAGCGGGAAGTCCTGGACGGAAAACGGGATCACCCGCAAGAGGACGTCCCTGCGGACGAGCTTCCCGAGGCAGTATTCCCCGGCGCTGGCGGAGATCGTGGAAACCCTCTACTCCCGCGCCGACGAAAAGGGGCTGTTCGCGCCGGACGAGGGGGCCTGAAAACCGGTTGCTTTCCGAATCCGTTCTTGACCCGAAGGTCCAGGACAGCCTAAACTGCTGGGGGAATACCAACCTGCAGGGAGGGCTCGCCGATGATCGAGAAGTTCGAAAATGTCACGGTCCTGGCAAAAGGGAACATCTATTTCGACGGAAAGGTGCAGAGCCGTACGGTCCTCTTCCCGGACGGTTCGAGAAAGACCCTCGGAGTCATCCTTCCCGGGGAATACGAGTTCGGAACGGCCGACCGGGAGCTGATGGAGATGACCTCCGGGGTGGCTGAAGTCCTTCTGCCGAACGAAACGGAGTGGAAGGCGTTCGGGCCGGGAACCAGCTTCGGGATCCCCGCCAACAGCAGGTTCAAGTACCGTTGCACGGAAATCACCGAGTACGTCTGTTCCTATTTCAAGGATTAGGCGAAGCAGCCAGGAAAACGAAGGGGAGGCCCCTGCCGGATGGACCCGGCGGGGCCTCCCCTTCGGCGTTCTTGCCTAGGCTTCGGCGGGTTGGGTTTGGACCCTCAGGACGATCGATCGCCCTTCCGTGTCGACGGTGACTTTTGAACCTTCGGGAACCGTTCCTGCGACCAGTTCCCGGGCCAGCCGGGTCTCCACTTCCCGCTGCAGGAACCGTTTCAGGGGCCGGGCCCCGTAGACGGGGTCGTAGCCCGAGCGGGCGATGAGGTCCAGGGCGGCCGGAGTGATTTCCAGGCCGATCCTCCGTTCCGCCAGGCGGGCCTTGAGCCGCTCCAGCAGCAGTTTGACGATGCTCTTGATCTCGTCGAGCCTCAAGGGCTTGAAAAGGACGATATCGTCCACCCGGTTCAGGAACTCCGGCCTGAAATGGGTCCGAAGCTCCGCCATGACGGCCTCCCGGGCGCTTTCCCGGATCGTCCCCTCGGCGGTGATGCCTTCCATCAGGTACGGGGCGCCGATGTTGCTCGTCATGATGATGACGGTGTTCTTGAAGCTGACCGTCCTGCCGTGGCTGTCGGTGACCCGCCCGTCGTCCAGGACCTGGAGGAGGATGTTGAAGACGTCGTGGTGGGCCTTTTCGATCTCGTCGAAGAGGATGACGCTGTACGGCTTTCTCCTGACAGCCTCGGTGAGCTGCCCCCCTTCCTCGTAGCCGACGTACCCCGGGGGAGCCCCGATGAGGCGGCTCACCGTGTGCTTTTCCATGTACTCGGACATGTCGATGCGGATCATGGCGTCCTCGGAGTCGAAGAGGGCTTCCGCCAGGGCTCTCGCCAGTTCCGTTTTCCCGACCCCCGTGGGGCCGAGGAAGATGAAGGAGCCGGTGGGGCGGTTGGGGTCCTTGATCCCGGACCGTGCCCGGAGGACGGCATCCGCCACGAGGGTGACCGCTTCGTCCTGGCCGACGACGCGACGGTGGAGCACCTCGTCCAGGTGGAGCAGCTTCTGGCGCTCGCCTTCCACGAGCCGCGTGACGGGGATCCCCGTCCACCGGCTGACGATGGAGGCGATCTCCTCCTCGGTCACTTCTTCCCGCAGGAGTTTCTGGCCCCCCTGTTTGCGGGCCAGGATCTCCTCCTCGGCCTGGAGCCGCCGGAGCAGCTCGGGAAGGGTCCCGTGCCGAAGCTCGGCGGCCCGGTTCAGGTCGTACTGCTGTTCGGCCTTTTCCGCTTCCTGCCGGGTTTTCTCGATCTGTTCCCTCAGCGCCTGGACCTTCTGGATCGCCACCTTCTCGGCCTCGTAGCGGGCTTTCAGGGTGTCCGTCTCGGTCCTCAGCTCCTGGATTTCCTTCTGAAGCTCCGCGAGCCGGTCGAGGCTGGCCCGGTCGGTCTCCTTTTTCAGCGCCGCCTCCTCGATTTCCAGCTGGCGCAGGCGCCTGAGGGCCGCGTCCAGCTCGGCGGGCATGGAGTCGATCTCGGTCCGGATCATCGCGCAGGCCTCGTCCACGAGGTCGATGGCCTTGTCGGGCAGGAACCGGTCGGTGATGTACCGGTTGGAGAGCACGGCCGCGGCCACGAGGGCGTTGTCCTGGATCCGGACCCCGTGATGGACCTCGAACCGCTCCTTGAGCCCCCTCAGGATCGAGATCGTGTCCTCCACGGAAGGAGGCTCCACCAGGACCGGCTGGAACCTCCGCTCCAGGGCGGCGTCCTTTTCCAGGTGCTTGCGGTATTCCTCCAGGGTGGTGGCGCCGATGCAGTGCAGTTCGCCCCGGGCAAGCATGGGCTTCAGCATGTTGCCCGCGTCGATGGCCCCCTCGGCCTTCCCGGCCCCGACGATGGTGTGCAGCTCGTCGATGAACAGGATCACCTGGCCCTGGCTCTCCTTGACTTCGTTCAGGACTGCCTTGAGCCGTTCCTCGAACTCTCCCCTGAATTTCGCTCCCGCCAGGAGAGCTCCCATGTCCAGGGCGAAGATCGACCGGTTCTTCAGGTTTTCCGGGACGTCCTGGCGCACGATGCGGGCCGCCAGGCCTTCCACGATGGCGGTCTTGCCGACACCCGGCTCGCCGATGAGGACCGGGTTGTTTTTGGTCTTGCGGCAGAGGATCCGGATGACCCGGCGAATCTCCTCGTCCCGCCCGATGACCGGGTCAAGCTTGTTTTCCCGGGCCATGGCGACCAGGTCCCGGCCGTACTTGGAAAGTGCCTCGTAGGTGCCCTCCGGGGTCGCGCTGGTTACCCGCGTGTGTCCCCGAACGGCCGTGAGGGCCTCCAGGAAACGGTCCGTCGTGATATTGGCCTGCCGGAGGATCCTTCCCGCAGGGGTCTGGGCGCCTTCTTCCAGGATGGCGAGGAACAGGTGCTCCACCGACACGTATTCGTCTTTCAGGCGCCGGGCCCGCTCTTCCGCGGCGGCCAAAATCTGCCCGAGGCGAACGGAGATGGCGATTCGGCCCGGTTCCAGTCCAGGTCCCGAAACCCGCGGGCGCCGGGCGATTTCGCGTTCGACGGCAGCCGTCAAGCTGTCCACGGGCGTTTCCATCCGATCGAGCAGCCGCGGGATGAGCCCCTCCGGCTGTCGAAGGAGAGCCAGCAGCAGGTGTTCGCCGTCCACCTCGGTCTGCCCGTAGCCGATGGCGATCGATTGGGCCTGGGTTAGCGCTTCCTGCGATTTTTGCGTCAATCGGTTCATGTCCATGAGAAATCACCTACCTTGGTGAATGAAGGTCAACCTTTTCGCGGGTTGAAACCCGATGCGGCCGCCAGGGCCTTCCAAAGCTCCCGTTCCTTCTCCGTCAGGTTTTTCGGGGTGACGATCCGGACCGTCACCAGGAGGTCTCCGACGGAGCCGCCCCGGGTCGGCAGCCCCTTGTCTTTCAGCCGGAGCACCTGCCCGGAGGAAATCCCCGGGGGTACCCTCAGGGTCACGGTCCCGTCCAGCGTCTGCACCGGGACTTCGCATCCCAGGGCCGCTTCCCAGGGAGCCAGGTCCAGGGTCGTTTTCAGGTTGTGGCAGTCCACGGTGAAACGGGGATCGTTCTTCAGCCGGACTTTCAGGTACAGGTCCCCTGCGGGGCCTCCGCCCCTGCCCGGCGCCCCCTGGCCCGCCAGCCGGATTTTCGTCCCCTCGGAAACCCCCTTGGGGATCGTGACGTCGTATTCCCGGCGGCCGGAGGGGGTTTCAAGGGCGATATGCCGGGTCGTGCCGCGGGCCGCTTCCTCCAGGGAGACCTCGATCTCGGCCTCGGTGTCCTGTCCCTTCTGGGGGCGCCGGACGGTCCTTCGGAAGGGCTCTTCCCCCGGAAAACCGCCCATCCCCCCGAAAATCGTCCGGAAAAAATCGCTGAAATCGAACCCGCCGGCGCCTTCGCCGAAGGGCACGCCGGACACGTCCCAGCCCGGAGGCGGGGTAAAGGGTTCACCCTGTTTCCAGTTGGCCCCCAGGGTGTCGTATTTTCTCCGTTTTTCGGGATCCTTCAGGACCTCGTAGGCCTCGTTCAGTTCCTTGTACCGCTCTTCCGCTCCCGGGGACTTGTTGACGTCCGGGTGGAGTTCTCGGGCCTTCTTTCGGAAGGCTTTGCGGATTTCCTCTTCGGTTGCGGTCCTCGGAACGCCGAGAACCGCGTAATAGTCCTTGTAGGTAACGGCCATGGGATTTCCCCCCTTCCGGCTCGGGACCCCCTGGAACCGACGTGCCCCCGCCGCAGGGGAGGGGGCACGTCGAAAGGGGCTTACCGAACCCGCACTTTTCCCGGCGGGCCTAGCTCTGCTTGAAGTCGGCGTCGATCACGTCGTCGCCCGCCGCCTGCGAGGAACCGCCCTGGGCGGCTCCTTCAGGAGCCTGCTGGTGGGCGCTGGCGGCCTGTGCCAGCCCCTGGGCCACCTGCTGGAGGTCGCTCGTGAGGGACTTGATCCGGTCGAGCGCGGCTGTCTCGTCTTTCAGGAGCGATTTCGCGTCCGAAACGGCCTGGTCGGCCCGGGCCTTTTCGTGCACGGGAACCTTGTCGCCCAGTTCCGAGAGAAGCTTCTCGACCTGGTACGCCGCCGACTCGAGCTGGTTTTTGGCGTCGGCCTCCTCGCGGCGCCTCTTGTCTTCCGCCGCGTGCTCCTTCGCTTCCTGGACCATCCGTTCCACCTCGCTCTTGTCGAGGTTGGTGGACCCGGAGATCGTGATCTTCTGTTCCTTGCCGGTGTCCTTGTCCTTGGCGGACACGTTCAGGATCCCGTTTGCGTCGATGTCGAAAGTCACCTCGATCTGAGGGATTCCCCGGGGAGCCGGGCGGATGCCGTCCAGCTTGAAGGTCCCGAGCTTCCGGTTGTCCCGCGCCATCTCGCGCTCGCCCTGCAGCACGACGATGTCGACGGCCGGCTGGTTGTCCGCCGCGGTGGAGAAGATCTCGCTCCGCCGGCAGGGGATCGTGGTGTTCCGCTCGATGATTTTCGTCATGACGCCGCCCAGGGTCTCGACGCCAAGAGAAAGCGGCGTCACGTCGAGAAGCAGGATGTCCTTGACCTCGCCCTTGATGATGGCGGCCTGGACGGCAGCTCCGACGGCCACGACCTCGTCCGGGTTCACCGACATGTTGGGGTTCTTCCCGCCGGTCATCCGCCGGACCAGTTCCTGCACCGCCGGGATGCGGGTCGATCCGCCCACGAGGATGACCTCGTCGATGTCGTTCTCGGTCAGCTTGGCGTCCGCCAGGGCCTGCCGGACGGGGTTCATGCACCGCTCCACGAGGTGGGCGGTCAGCTGGTCGAACTTCGCCCGCGTCAGGGTCATGGTCAGGTGCTTGGGCCCGCTGGCGTCCGCCGTGATGAAGGGCAGGTTGATCTCCGTCTGGGTCATGGACGAAAGCTCGCACTTGGCCTTCTCCGCGGCCTCGTAGAGGCGCTGGAGTGCCTGGCGGTCGTTGCGCAGGTCGATCCCGTGGCTCTTCTTGAACTCCTCGGCGATGTAATCGACGACGCACTTGTCGAAGTCGTCGCCGCCCAGGTGGGTGTCCCCCGAGGTCGAGCGGACTTCGCAGATGCCCTCGCCGACGTCCAGGATGGAAACGTCGAAGGTCCCGCCCCCGAGGTCGAACACCATGATGGTCTCGTTCTTCTTCTTGTCGGCCCCGTAGGCCAGTGCCGCCGCCGTCGGCTCGTTGATCACGCGCAGCACGTTCAGGCCGGCGATGCGCCCGGCGTCCTTGGTGGCCTGGCGCTGGGCGTCGTTGAAATAGGCCGGTACGGTGATGACCGCGTCGGTGACCTTTTCGCCGAGATAGGCGCTGGCGTCGTCCACCAGCTTTCTCAGGACCTGGGCGCTGATCTCCTCGGGTGCGTAGGTCTTGTTGTTCACCTCGAAGCGGACGGAGTTGTTCGGCCCGGGGACGACCTTGTAGGGGACGATCTTGATCTCCGAGTCCACCTCGTTGTAGTTCCGGCCGATGAAGCGTTTCGCCGAAAAGATGGTCCCCTCGGGGTTGATGACCGCCTGCCGCTTGGCGATGGCCCCCACGAGCCGGGTGCCGTCCTTCGTGAAGGCCACGACGGACGGGGTGGTGCGGCTCCCCTCTGCGTTGGCGATGACGACGGGGGTTCCGCCTTCCATGACCGCCACGACGGAGTTGGTGGTGCCCAAGTCGATGCCTACCGTTTTTGCCATCTGGAAATCCTCCTTGAGTTGGCGAAAACCGCGGGGCCGATAAGTGTCCGGCGTCCCGCGGAGTTCGATGAAATCGCTATGGAACGGGTTCATTATATTGGTCAGGATTCATCAGGACAAATCATCGAGGGTAGTTTGGATGACTTTCAGGCCCATTCAATGCCAAATAACCCTATGAAAATGGTCATACGAATCATAAATCTCTTTCTTGCTTCTTTTTTCGCCTTTCCGTTTCTGACCAGACCGAGAGGAAGACGCCGGCCAGGATGATGCTCCCGCCCAGGAGGACCTGCCCGTTCAGCGTTTCCCTTCCCCAGGCGACGGAAAGGAAATAGCCGAAGGGACCTTCGAGGGAAAGAAGGATGCCCGCGTGGGTGTCGTCGCAGAATTTCTGGGCCGAGTTCTGGGCCCAGAAGGCAAACAGCGTGAGGCCGAAGACGAGGTAGGCCAGGGCCCCCCATCCCGGCAGGGATAAGGCCGTTTCGGGGAAGGGCTCGAAGAGGAGCGCCGCTCCGACGAGGACCAGGGCCGCCGTGTCCACCTGGAAGACCGCCAGGGCCATGGGATCCATGACGCGGCAGAGGTGGCCGATGACGATCACGTCCAGTGCGATGAAGAGAGCCAGGAGGCAGGACAGGGCGTCGCCCCTGCCGAAAGCCATCCCCGGGGTGAAGGCCATCACCATCAGGCCTGCGGTGCAGAGCAAAGCCGCGGCAAGGCCCTCCGGCGCGGGGCGCCTCCGGTAGAGGAGGCTGTAGAGAAGGGGCACCATGACGACGTTGGTCCCCGCGATGAAGGCCTGTCTCCCCGGCGTGGTGAAAAGGAGGCCGAAAATCTGGAGGAGGAAGAGGACGGCGATGACGAACCCCGCCCCGGCTGCCGGCAGGAGGAGGCGTCGCTCGACGGCGGCGATGCGCTGCCGGAAGAAAAACGACATGAGCAGGGCGGCGATTCCGAGACGGATCGCCGATAGCCACAGGGGACCCATTTCCTGGAGGAGGAAATCGCTCACAGGATATCCGGCTCCCCAGAGGAAGGCGACCAGGAGCATCGTTGCGTCCGCTAGAATGGTCTTGCGCATGGTGGCTATTCTACACTCAGTTTCGGAAAGGAAGGGCGGGGTCAGGATGATCACGGGCAGGATCGAAGAATTCCGGCATTACCGCGTTCCCGCGGAAGGGGTCGAAGAGGCCCTGGCCTGGTTGGAGAAAGGCGGCGCGGAAACGCTGGAACCGGGGCGGTATCCGCTGGAAGGAACCGGGGCGGTGGCGATCGTGGCGGAAGGGACGACGGTCCCGGAAGGATGCGAGGAGTGGGAGGCCCACCGGCGTTTCGCCGATCTCCAGGTTGTCCTCTCGGGAGAGGAGGTCATGGGGTTCGCCCCGCTTTCGGCGATGGCTCCCAAGGGGGAGTACGACGAAGAAAACGATTGCCAGGTCCTTTCCGGGACCGGGAATTTCATGAAGGTCCAGCCCGGCGGGTTCGCTTTCTTCGCCCCGCACGATGCCCACAAGGCCATGCTTTCGCCGGAGGAAGGCGAGGCCCGCCGGGTCCGGAAGGTGATCTTCAAGCTTCCCTGGAGGGGTTGAAGAGTTTTCTTCAAAAGCTGTACCGCTGAAGGCGAAAGCGTGCTAAAGTTGGAGAAAGCGTTCGAAAATCCCTTCGAATCCGATGGCGGAGGTCGAGCCCTTGAAGCGCAAAACGCCCTTCGGCGCCTTTCTCCTTGCGTTCGTCACGGCGGTCCTTTTCCGGCTTCTCCTGCCGGGTGCGGCGGCTGCGCAGACGGTCCGCGTTGCCGTCTACGACAACCCTCCCGTCATTTTCCGGGATGCCTCGGGAAGCCTGCAGGGGCTTTTCGCCGACGTTCTCGCCGCGGTGGCCGAGAAAGAGGGCTGGACGATCGAGCCGGTTTTCGGCACCTTCCTTGAAGGGCTGAAGCGCCTGGAAAACGGCGAGGTCGACCTGATGGCCGGGGTGGCCGTCACCCCGGAAAGGGAAGGCCTCTACTCCTTCAACCGGGAAACCGTTCTCTCCAATTACGGCATCTTCTACCAGTCCAGGGGAAGCCGCTTTGACTCCCTGCTGGACCTGGACGGGAAGCGGGTGGCGGTGGTCCGGGGGGATACCTATGCCCGGTCGTTCAGGAACCTCGCCGGTCGATTCGGAATCGGGTTCGAAGCCCTGGAAGTGGACGACTACCCGGACGTATTCCGGGCACTGGAGTCCGGGAAAGCCCCGGTGGGCCTGGTCAGCCGTTCCTACGGACAGGCCAACCAGGGCCGTTTCCACGTGACGCGCACCCCTATCGTGATTTCCCCCGTCGAGCTCAGGTTCGCCGCTCCGCTGGGACGGAGCGCCGTCCTCCTGCAGGTCCTGGATTTCCACCTGGGGCAGATGAAAACCCTCGAGGATTCCGCGTGGCTTCGGTCCATGTCGAAGTGGATCGAGGGGGGAACCGCCGACCGCCTGCCGGGCTGGGTCGTTCCCGCGGCCTGGGGAGGCGGTTTGCTGCTTTTGGTTTTCCTTTTCGCGGCCTTCCTTTTCCGGAAAAAGGCGGTGAGACTTGCCCGCCAGCTCCTGAAGAGCCGGGAAGCCCTCCGGGTCCAAAAGGACACCCTCGAGAACCTCTTCCAGAACTCACCGGAAGCCATCGCCTTCCTGGATGCAGAAGGGCTGGTGGTGAGGGTCAATCGACCCTTTTCCGAGCTGTTCGGCTTTACCGACGAAGAGTGCAGGGGAAGGCACCTGGACGATCTCCTCGTTCCTGCCGACCGGAAGGAGGAGGCCTCCCGCATTACCGACCGTGCAAGAAGGGGGTTGCCCACTTCGTTCGAGACGGTGCGGACGGCGAAGGACGGAAAGCGAATCGACGTGCAGGCCCAGGGCGTCCCGGTCTTCAGCGAGGGAGGCAAGATCGGGGAATATTTCCTCTACCGGGACATCCGGGACCGCAAGGCCGCCGAAACCGCCCTGGCGAAGGAAAAGGCTTTCCTGGAGCAGCTCTACGAAAACGCCCCGGAGGGAATCATCGTGACGGACAGGAACGGGCGGATCCAGAGGGCCAACCGGATGTTCGTGGAACTGTTCGGTTACGCCCGGGAGGAACTGGTGGGGCGTGAAGTGGATGACCTGATCGTCCCGGAAGAATTCCGGGCCGAGGCGGGGGTGTTCACCCGGCGCGCAGACTGCGGGGAGAAGGTTTTCTTCGAGGGGGTCCGTCGGAGGAAGGACGGGAGTCTCCTGGACGTTTCCTTCCTCGGAGTGCCGATCCTTTCGGAAGAGGGGCAGCTGGGAGTCTACGCGATCTACCGGGACATCTCGGCCCGCAAGGCGGCCGAAAGGGCCCTCCTGGCGAACCGGGAAGACCTGAAGCGAAGCCTCCAGCGGATGGACCGTGCCTGGAAGCAAACGGTGGAGGTCCTCTCTTCCACGGCGGAGGCCCGGGATCCCTACACGGCGGGGCACCAGCGGAAAGTCGCCCAGCTTGCAGGGGCAATCGCCCGGGAAATGGGGCAGGGGGAGCGGTTCGTCGAGGGCGTCGTCCTGGCGTCCCTGGTACACGACATCGGGAAGATCGCGATCCCGTCGGAGATCCTGAGCAAGCCGGGGAAACTGACTCCCCTGGAGTTCGACCTGATCCGGGTCCACCCCGAGGCGGGAGCCTCGATCCTGAGTTCGATCGACCTCCCGTGGCCGCTGGCCGAGATCGTTCGGCAGCACCACGAGCGCATGGACGGCAGCGGCTACCCGGACGGCCTGGCCGGGGAGGCCATCCTCAGGGAGGCCCGGATCCTGGCGGTGGCAGACGTCGTTGAGGCGATGGCTTCTCACCGGCCCTACCGGCCGGCTCTCGGAATCGACCGGGCGCTGGAGGAGATCGAGGCCGGCAGGGGTGCCCTCTTCGACGAGAACGTTGTGGACGCCTGCCTTTTCCTGTTCCGGGAAAAGCGGTTCGCCTTCCGGGAGCTGCAGGAGACCCGAAGTCCCTGGGCTTTGCCCCTGTAGTCCGGTTCACCGACTTTGCGAAAAATGGAATTTGTTTGACAGCCCGGGTTTTTCATACGAAACTGGAAGGGCTTAATTTGGCATCCAATTCAGACCTTTGGGAGGACGGCAAGATGGACATCGAACGGTTTGCAGCGGTGGTCGATACCCACACGGGCGGTGAACCGACGCGCCTGGTCGTGGGCGGGGGGCCCCTCCTCAAGGGAGCCACGATCACAGAGAAGTGGCTGGATTTCATGGAGAACCACGACGATTTCAGGGCCTTTGTCATGAACGAGCCCCACGGGCACTCGGACATGTTTGGCGCCCTGCTGGTTCCCGCCTGCCATCCGGAGGCCCATTACGGGATCATCTTCATGGACGCGGCAACGAGCCTTTCCATGTGCGGACACGGTTCCATCGGGCTGGGCCGCACCCTGGTCGACCTGGGAATGATCCCGAAAACCGAGCCGTTCACGGAGGTCGTGCTGGACACCCCGGCGGGCCTCGTCCGCCTCAAGGTCGAAGTGAAGGACAACATCGTGGGGGACGTCATCCTGAGCAACGTCCCGGCTTTCGTCTACGCCCGGGACATCGAGCTGATGGTTCCCTCGCTGGGCAGGAAGATTCACCTGGACATCTCCTACGGGGGCAATTTCTTCGCCATCGTCCCGGCCGGGCAGCTGGACCTCGAAATTTCACCCGCCGAGTGCGGGCGGATCGTGCCGCTGGGACTGGAGATCCTGAGAGAGGTCAACCGGACGGTGAAGGTGCAGCACCCCGAGGAGAAGGCCATCGACCACGTGGCCCTGGTGGAGTTCAGCCTGGAGAGGCCCGGCCAGGTCACACGGAACACGGTGGTCTGGGGAGAGGGAAACCAGGACCGTTCCCCCTGCGGCACCGGCACCTGCGCGAAGATGGCGCTCCTGGCCGCCAAGGGGAAGCTTGCCCCGGGCGAGAAGTTCCTGCACCAGAGCATCACGGACAGCCTGTTCGAAGGCTGGTATGAACCAGGTCCGAAAGTAGGCGGCTTTGACACGGTCCTCCCGTTCCTCAAAAGCCGGTCCTACGTCACGGGTTTCAACTTCCTCCTGAAACAGCCCGGCGACAAGGTGGGAGAAGGGTTCCAGCTGAAACGCTGAACGACGGGACGGGGGAGCGAAAAGGGATGAATTGCCAGGACGACTGGCACCTTCCCCTGCCAAGGGGATGCCGAAAAAGACCTCCGTGTGAAAGGTCGGACTGAACCCGAGCGGCTTGTCCAGTGTTCGGGAGAGCGAGGCAGCTCTCCCCTGACGATGCCAAGGGAGGTCTTTTCGCATGCCTATGAACAAGGTTGACGTCGCCATCATCGGCGGCGGTGTCCATGGATGTTCCACCGCCTACCATCTCGCCCGGAAGGGGTTCAAGGTCGCCCTTTTCGAACGCGATTTCATCTCCTCGGGGGCCAGCGGCCGCAGCGCAGCGGGGATCCGGTTGCAGTTCGGCACGGAAGTGAACTGCCGGTTGGCCCAGTACAACATCCAGGTCTTCAAGACCCTCGAGCAGGACCTCAACTACCCGCTTTCCCTCGAGTACGATCCGGCAGGCTACCTCTGGGTCGCCTACACGGAAGGGCAGATGGCCCAAATGGAGAAAAACGTGGCCCTGCAGAACAGCCTGGGCAGTCCCAGCCGGATGCTGACGGTGGAGGGCATCAAGGAAGTGGCCCCGTACCTGAACACCGAAGGCATGCTGGGCGGCAGTTTCTGCCAGGAAGACGGGCACATCAACCCGCATACCCTCTGTTTCGCCTATGCCGACTCGGCGGCAAAGCTCGGGGCTGAAATCTACAAGAAAACCTCCGTCACGGGGCTGATCGTCAAGAACGGCCGTGCGGCCGGGGTCCACACCACCCGGGGCGACTGGGAGGCCGATGCCGTGGTCTGCTGCGCCGGCCCCTGGAGCGTGGAAGTCGGCAAGTGGGCCGGTTTCGACATCCCCATCACTCCCGAGCGGCACCAGGTGCTCATCACCGAGCCCGTGGAGCGGATCAAGCACCCCATGACCCTCTGCCAGGACGACGGGGCCTACGTGAAGCAGTGCCCGAACGGCACCTTCTACATGGGGTGGGACAACCCGAAGGACGAGCACGACGCCGAGTACATCGTCAACTGGCATTTCCTCCACGAGGTGACGAAACGCATCGTCCCCAGGCTGCCGATCCTGAAGGAGATCCGTGTGGTCCGCCAGTGGTCGGGCCCCTACGACATCACGCCGGATCACCAGGCGATCGTGGGGAAAACGCCCATGGAAGGGCTTTTCATCGACTGCGGGTGGAGCGGCCACGGCCTCCAGTTCGGGCCCTCCATCGGGCGCATCATGGCGGAACTGGTGAACAACGAAACGCCCTTCATCGACGTATCGGTGTTCCGCTACAGCCGGTTCGAGGAGAACGAGCTCTTCTTCGAACCCTGCTGCATCTAGCGGAACCCCCGGGGACATCCCATGAAGCGGGGGGACCCGAAGCCCTGGGTCCCCCCCGCTGTTTCATCCGCTGGAAGCTCCGTTTTCCTCCTCTTCGGCCGCCAGTTCCTCTTCCTCCTCGACCGAAAGGTCGTCGACCCCCGCAAGGGATTCCACGTGGTGCCGAAGCTCGTGGACGATGGTTTCCCGAAGCTCCTCCTCCCATTCCTCCACGGGGGCGTTCCCGAGGATCTCCCGGAACGAACCGTAATGGATGAAGATGACCTTTCCCAGGACGGGGTCCTCGATGTACTCTCCCAGCAGGTAGTACTTCCCGTCCCGCTTCTTGCCGGGCAGGACCGAGATGCCGCCGTTCAAGTCCCGGAGCAGCCGCGGAGGGAGCTCGTCGGCGATGGCGCCTGCGAGCCGCGTGAACGTTTCGAGGTCCAGGGTCGCCACGATCCTTTCCCCCCTTCCTTCGACCATTATAGTAGGGAAAGGTCGCGGCGATGAGGTAAAATAAAATACACGGAAAGGGGGAGTGAGGATGGGTACAAAGGGACGTTCGATCGTCGGCATGGATGTGGACGAGGTGCTGAAGCTCCTCAACCGGGCATTTGCGGACGAATGGCTGGCCTATTACCAGTACTGGCTCGGGGCGAAACTCGTCAAGGGGCCGACGAAGGAAGCGGTCATCGCGGAGCTGGTCCAGCATTCGGCCGACGAGCTGAGGCACGCGGACATGGTGGCGATGCGGATCATCCAGCTCGGGGGCACCCCGGTGACGACCCCCGAGGGATGGTACAAGTGGACGAACTGCGGCTACGATGCCCCGGAGGATCCGTTCGTCGCGAAGATCCTCGAACAGAACATCAAGGGGGAGCAGTGCGCCATCTCGGTTTACTCTGCCCTGGCCGAGATGACGAAGGACAAGGATCTCCTGACCTACAACATGGTCCTGTCCATCCTCCAGGACGAGGTGAACCACGAGGAGGAGCTCCAGGCCCTCCTGGAAGACCTTGCCGTCGTCCTGGGAGAGAAGAAATAAGGATTCCGGCCGATTCGCAGTCAAGGCGGGCGCCTCTCGGGAGGCGGCCCGCCTTTTTTTCTTTCCCGGTTGACAAGGACGGCGCGGAGGGATACGATCATGGTACTCACCAATGATGAGCGAAAATTCCGGTCCCCGGACAAGGAGGAAGAAGAAATGGACAAGATCCGCGTTGCCGTCGTCGGCTTCGGCCACGTCAGCCAGGAGGCGGTGCAGGCCGTCCAGGCCAGCCCGGACATGGAATTGGCCGGAGTGGTGCTGAGAAACCCGGAAAAGGCCCGCGTTCTGAAGGGCGAGCGCCCGGAGCTTGAAGTCGTCACGGACGTCGAACGGCTCGGGCCGGTGCAGGTCGCGATCCTTGGAATCGCCAGCCGCGCCGTTCCCGAGGTGGCTCCCGGCTACCTCGAAAAGGGAATCAACACCGTGGACAGCTTCGACATCCACGGAAAACCGGTCATGGAACTGCGGGCTTCCCTGGGAGCGGCGGCAAAAGCCGGAAACTCCGTGGCGGTCATTTCGGCAGGATGGGACCCGGGAACGGATTCGGTCGTCCGGGCCGTCATGGAGACGATCGCCCCGCGGGGGATCACCTACACGAACTTCGGGCCGGGCATGAGCATGGGGCACACCGTCGCCATCAAGGCCCTGGAGGGGGTCGAAGACGCCCTTTCCGTGACGATCCCGATCGGGACGGGGCTCCACCGACGCCTGATCTACGTGAAGACCCGGCCCGGCTACGACTTCGATTCGGTCACGGCCAGGATCAAGGCCGACCCCTACTTCTCGCACGACGAATGCGTGTTCTACCCCGCGGAAGACATCCCGGCCCTCCAGGACATGGGACACGGGGTCCACATGGAGCGGAAAGGGGTTTCCGGGGCCTCGCACAACCAGCGGATGGAGTTCATCATGTCGGTCATGAATCCGGCGGCGACCGCCCAGGTCATGGTTTCGGCCGCGCGGGCCTCGACTCGCCAGAAACCCGGGTGCTACACTTTGCTGGAAATCCCCCCCATCGACTGCCTTTGCGGAGAGCGGGACGCCTTGCTCGCACGCCTGGTCTAGGCCGTTGGGGACGTCGGTATCCATAGGGAGGGTTGGCGTTGAAAGTCGCCCAGGTTCTTCTTGAAATGCTGAAAGGATACGAGGTGCGCCACGTGTTCGGGTTGCCGGGCGAAACCACTCTCCCCTGGTACGAGACGTGGCGCGGGTTCGGGGAGATCGAGCACGTCCTGACGAGGGACGAGCGAAGCAGTTCTTTCATGGCGGACGGGTACGCCAAGGCGTCGGGACGCCCTGGAATCTGCGAAAGCCCCAGCGTGGGGAGCACCCACATCCTTCCGGGGATCGCCGAATCCTTCAAGGGGGCGAACCCGGTCATCGCCTTCACCTCCGACATCCCGCTCCACATGGAAAGCCGGAACATGCTCACGGGCCTGAACCAGTCGGCCCTGTTTTCAGGGATCACGAAGGCCACGTTCACCCTGACCCATCCCGACGAGGTGCCCCATGTGGTGCGGAGGGCCTTCCGGATCGCCACCACCGGAAAGCCCGGGCCGGTCCACGTGAGGGTTCCGATGGACCTGCTGGCCCAGGAGGCCGAATCGCCCAACCTGGCGGTTCAGCCCGATTTTGCCCGCTTCCCGGGACATCGCCCCGTCGCGGCCCTTGCGTCGGTCGACCTGGCCCTGGCGGCACTCGAGAAGGCCCGTAAGCCCGTCATCGTCTGCGGTCAGGGAGTTCTCGCCTCCCAGGCCTGGGAACCCCTGCAGGCCCTGGCGGAGCGCTACGGGGCCGCGGTGGGCACGACGATCAACGGGAAGGGATCCTTCGATGAGACCCATCCCCTTTCCCTCGGGGTGATCGGGGCCCGGGGAGGAACCCGCTATTCGAACGGCCGCATCCTGGATGCCGACTGCATTTTCTTCGTCGGTTGCAGCACGGACTCGGCGGGGACGGACGGCTGGAAAATCCCCGTTCCCGGTTCGGGCCAGACCCTGATTCACCTGGACGTGAGCGGCGAAGAGCTGGGGAACAATTACCCGGAGGCCTTGCCCCTGCTCGGCGACGCGAAGGCCACCCTCGAAGTGATGCTCGACCGCGGGCGGCCGATCGACCCTGAAACGGCGGCCGCGAGGGCGGAGGAAAACCGCCGCGCCCGCGAGGCGTTCATGACTTCCCTGGCTGCCTGCTTCGGCCGTGAAGGATCACCGGTCCACCCGATGCGGTTTGTCCGGGAACTGGAAAGGACTCTCCCGGAAAACGCCCTGGTCGTGGCGGATCCAGGCATCAGCGCCGTGTACGCCTCGGCGTTCCTGAAGCTGAAGGGTCCAGGCCGGAAATGGATCGTCAATTTCTCTGTGGGGGCGTTGGGGTACGGCCTTCCGGCGGGACTCGGGGCCTCCTATGCCCATGACGGTCCCGTCGTTGTCCTGACCGGCGACGGCAGTTTCGGGTTCACGGCCGGCGAGCTGGAGACCCTCAAGCGATCGGGGCGCGACGTCAAGGTCGTGCTTTTCAACAACGAGTGTTTCGGCTGGATCCGGGCCACCTCCCGTTTCTCCGGGGGGTGCGGGCGGTTTGCCACCGACTTTTCAGAGACGGACTACCCTGCGGTCGCAAGGGGGTTCGGCCTCGAGGCCGGACGCGCGGCCGGTTCCGGGGAACTCGTCCCTGCACTGGAAGCGATGTTTTCCCGGAAAGGCCCCTTCTTCCTGGAATTGCCTGTCCTGCCGGAGGACGAGCAGGTTCCTCCCGTCCCCGAGTGGGCAGACGAGGCGGCCAGGCTCGGCATGGATTGTCCTTACTGAGCCTCCGATCCCGGTTGGTGCCTGATCGGACGAAACCCGGCCCGGCTTGAGCGGGCCGGATTTTTTTTCACCCTTGACGCGAATGGAAAGAGGAGTAGGATTGTGAACAAGCGTTTTAAACATATGTTTTAGGCTTTTGAGCCGGAAGGGGGTGCGGGGCTTGGATGACCCGGTGAAGGAACGGTTGCTTTCGGCGGCCAGGGCGCTTTTCTCCCAAAAAGGGTTCGACGGGACGTCCGTGAGGGAAATCGCCAGGGCCGCGGGGGCCAACGCGGCAGCCGTTTCGTACTACTTTGGCGGCAAGGAGGGCCTCTACCGGGCCGTCCTGGAGGGAATCTGGGCGGAGCTGGAGCGGCACTTCGGGACGGTCATGTCCCGGGACCGGTCACCGATGGAGCGGATCGAGGGATTCGTGCGGGGACTGTTTGCCTTTCACGCGGCCAATCCTTCCCTGATCCGTTTCATCAACCGTGAAATGGCTGACCCGACTCCCTGCTTCGAGACCGTGATCGTCCCTCACGTGGAGAGGGTGGCGGGGATGCTGAGGGCCTCGGTCTCCGAGGCCGTCGCGGCGGGGAACCTGCGGAAGGGCACGGATCCGGCCGTCGCCGCCCTGCTGCTCGCGTCCATGTCGAACTACCTGTTCCTCGTGGGACCGGTGGCCCGCAAGGTGATCCTCGAGCCTGGACAAAACCTTGAAGGCCTGCCGGAGGCGATCCTCTCGCTGTTCCGGGAAGGGGTGGCCTGCCGTGAAACATAGGATCCTGGCCGTCCTTTCGTTGGTGGTCCTGGCGATTGCAGCCGGCGTGGCGCTGTGCCGCTTTCTCGGGAACGGGGGAAACGGCGCGATCGTCGCGGCGGGGACGATCGAGGTCAGGGAGGTCGTCGTGACGGCCAAGGAATACGGGACCCTGGCCGAGCTTGCGGTCCGGGAGGGGGACACCGTCAGGAAGGGGCAAGTGCTGGGCCGCCTCTATCGACCCGACCTGGAGGCGCTGGTTCGGCAGGACAGGGAAGGCCTGGCGCGGGCGAAGGCGGTCCTGGAGGACCTGAGAAGCGGCCCCCGGCTCCAGGAGATCCGCGAGGCGGAAGCCTTCGTCAAAGCCGCCGAAACCCGTTTCGGCCTGGCCCAGGCCGACTTCGTGCGTTTTTCGGCCCTATACGCGGAAAGGGTCATCGCAAGAAAGGAAATGGACGACGTCACCGCACGCCGCGACCTCGCATCCAGCGACCTCTCTGCGGCCCGGCAGAGGCTTTCCCTTCTGAAGTCGGGCACGCGCTCCGACGTGGTCAGGGCCCAGGAGGCCGAGGTCCGCAGGCTCGAGGCCCTGCACCGGGTGACCCTCTCCCGGGTTGCGGATACGGTCCTGGTTTCCCCGAAAGACGGCGTGGTCCTGTCGAAAAACTTCGAGGAAGGGGAATTCCTCCCCGCAGGATCTGCCCTGGCGACCGTGGCGGACATGTCCGATTGCTGGGTGAAGATCTACCTTCCCAGCACCGTTCTCGGCAGGCTGAAGATAGGGCAGGAGGCGGACGTCCGGGTCGATTCCTTTCCGGGGAAGGTTTTTCGGGGAAGGGTCCGGACCATCTCGGACCGGGCCGAGTTCACCCCGAGGCAAAGCCTGACGACCGAAGAACGGGCCAACCTCGTTTTTGCGGTGGAGATCGCCGTCGAGAACGCGGACGGGGCGCTCAAGCCCGGCATGCCGGCGGACGTGACGCTTCATGTTGATTGAGGCCGAATCCCTTTCTTTCTCCTTCGGGAATCGAAGGGTCCTGCGCGAGGTTTCCCTTGGAGTCCGCGAGGGGGAGATCTTCGGTCTCGTGGGGCCGGACGGCGCTGGAAAAACGACCCTGGTCCGCATCCTGGCGGGTGTCCTTCGCCCGGAGCAGGGACGCCTGTCCGTCCTGGGCTCAGGTGCCCCGGAAAAGGTGAGGGGCAGGCTGGGCATGGTCCCCCAGGCTTTCACCCTTTACGGGGACCTCACGGTTTGGGAGAACATCCGGCTTTTCGGTGCCCTTTACGGGGCGGCCCCGGGGGAAGTCGAAGAAAGGGGGAGGGAGATTTTGACCTTCACGAACCTTCTTGCCTTCTCCGACCGCCTGGCAGATGCCCTTTCCGGGGGAATGAAGCGGAAGCTGGCCCTGGCTGCCGGCCTGATGCACAGCCCCAGCCTCTTTATCCTGGACGAACCGACGACCGGGGTCGATCCCGTTTCCAGGCGGGAGATCTGGAGGCTCCTCTACGACCTGAACCGCCGGGGCATCACGATCTTCGTCACGACTCCCTACATGGACGAGGCGGAACTTTGCACGCGAACCGGTTTCCTGCACGAGGGAAGGCTCCTGGCCTGTGATTCTCCGAAGGCGATCTGCCGGGCTTTCCCTCGGCATGTCCTGGAGGTCCGGGCGCAGGCCAGGAACTTGAGGCCCCTGCTCGCGGGAGTCCCGGTGCGGGAGGTCAACGCCTTCGGCAGCGCGTTCCACCTCGTGGTCGACGATCCCGTCGAGGCCCGCAGGCAGGTGGAGCAAGCCCTGGATCGAGCGGGAGTGAGGGTCCTGTCCCTCAGGGAGATTCCCCCCAGCCTCGAGGACGCCTTTGTCGAGATGGCCAGGGAGGTCCCCTGAAATGGACGCGGTGGTGGCGCGGGACCTGACCCGCAGGTTCGGTTCCTTTACGGCGGTCGACCACGTCTGTTTCTCGATCCCCCAGGGATCGGTCTACGGTTTCCTGGGGCCGAACGGTTCCGGGAAGACCACCACGATCCGGATGCTGACGGGAATCCTGGAGCCGACCGAGGGAAGCGCCGTCATCCTGGGACTGGACATCGCCGGGGACCGCGATGCGGTAAAGTCGAGGCTGGGGTACATGTCGCAGCGGTTCAGCCTTTACGATGACCTGACGGTTTCCGAGAACCTGGAGTTTTACGCCGGGATGTTCAGCCTCCCCAGGTCGGTCGCCCGTGGACGGATCGAGGAAGTGGTCGGGATGGCCGGCCTCTCCGGGAGGACCCGGGACCTCGCGGGATCCCTTTCAGGGGGCATCCGCCAGAGGCTGGCCCTGGGTTGCGCGATCCTGCACAGGCCCGAGCTCCTTTTCCTGGACGAGCCCACCAGCGGTGTCGACCCGGTTTCGAGAAGGAGGTTCTGGGACATCATCTACGAGCTGGCGGCGGGGGGGACGACGATCATGGTGACAACCCATTTCATGGACGAGGCGGAGCATTGCGATGCCATCGGGTTCATGTTCGACGGCCGTCTCATCGCCTCCGGGACTCCCCGCGAACTGAAGGAATTGCTCCCGGGCTCCTCCTGGGAACTTCTATCGGACCACCCCATGGATCTCCTGGAGAAGTTGGAGAGGCGCCCGGGGATCGTCGACGCGTCCGTCCACGGAAGGGCCCTCCACCTGCAGGTCGAAAGCGGGTGGGAGGACGAGGTGGCCTCCATGGGAGCGAACCGGATCGTCCCCTCGCTGGAGGACGTCTTCGTTCACCTGGTCAGGAAACACAGGAAGGAGAGGAATTCATGAGGAGGCTCAAGGCGCTCCTGGTCAAAGAATTCATCCAGATGGGCAGGGATCGCCTGACGCTGGCGATCATGGGCCTTTTGCCGGTCATCCAGCTTCTGATCTTCGGCTTTGCCATCAACACCGAGGTGAAGCACCTGTCGACCGCGGTCTTCGACCAGTCCCTGTCTGCGGAGAGCCGGGAACTGGTCCGTTCGTTCCGCGCGACGGGCTATTTCGATATCGTCCGCGGGGCAGGCAGCCTGGAGGAGATGAACGCGCTGGTCCAGGGAGGGCAGGTCAAGGTGGGGATCGCCATCCCCCCGGACTACCAGGAGCGCCTGCGGTCCGGCAGGCAGGCTACCGTGCAGGTCATCGTCGACGCGTCGGATTCCATGTCCGCAGGCTCGGCGCTGAGCACCGCCCAGATGGTCGGCCTCATCAAGTCCCAGGAAATCCTGCTTCGGAGGCTTTCCCCCGGTCGTCCCGGACCCGTGGAGCTGCCGGTGGACATCCGGATACGGCCCTGGTACAACCCGGACATGGTTTCTTCCCATTACATGGTGCCCGGGATCCTCGGGGTTGTCCTGACCATGACGATGATGATGATCACTTCGATGGCCATCGTGCGGGAGCGGGAGCGGGGAACCCTGGAACAGCTGATCGTAACGCCGATGAAGACCTGGGAGCTCATGGTGGGGAAGATCCTCCCCTACGTCGTCGTGGGGTACGTGCAGCTTACCCTTGGAATCCTGATCGGGGTGGCGGTGTTCCGGGTCCCCGTCAAGGGAAGCCTCCTCCTCCTTTACCTGTTGGCCTCCCTCCACATTTTGGCCAGCCTGGCCTGGGGGCTCTTGATCTCGAGCATCGCCAGGACCCAGATGCAGGCCATGCAGATGTCGTTTTTCGGCCTCCTGCCGAGCATCCTCCTGTCCGGCTTCATGTTCCCAAGGGAAGCGATGCCGCTTTTCTTCCGGATCATCAGCAACATCCTGCCGGTGACGTTCTTCCTGCAGATCAGCCGCGGGATCCTCCTGAAGGGGGTCGGCCTCGCCATCCTGTGGTACCAGGTCGTGGCTCTCAGCGGCCTTTTGGTGCTCTTCCTCGGGGTCAGCCTGTTGAAGTTCCGGAAGACCCTTGCCTGAAATATCGGATACAATAGGATGGCTCCAAGAAACGGACCGAAAGGAGAGAAACCATGAGAACGCTCAGCCTCGTCGACCCGGAAATCGCGGCGCTCCTCGACAAGGAAGCCGCAAGGCAGAACAGCACCCTGGAAATGATCGCCTCGGAGAACTTCGTCCCGCCCGCCATCCTGGAAGCGCAGGGCTCCATCCTGACGAACAAGTACGCGGAAGGCTACCCCGGCAACCGCTATCACGGCGGCTGCGAGTTCATCGACGGCATCGAGGCCCTGGCCATCGAGCGGGCGAAGAGCCTGTTCGGGGCGGACCACGCCAACGTTCAGCCCCACTCGGGCGTCAACGCGAACCTCGCCGTCTACCAGGCTGTCCTGCAGCCCCACGACACGATCCTCTCCATGGACCTGCGCCACGGCGGACATCTTTCCCACGGTGCCAAGGCCTCCATTACCGGCCGGTTCTTCAACATCGTCCACTACGGGGTACACCCCGAGACAGAGCGCATCGACTACGACCAGGTGGAGTCCCTGGCCCTGGAGCACCGCCCGAAGCTGATCGTTGCGGGCGGGAGCGCCTATCCCAGGGTCATCGACTTCGCGCGCTTCAGGGAGATCGCGGACAAGGTCGGGGCTCTCTTCATGGTGGACATGGCCCACATCGCCGGGCTCGTGGCGGCGAAGGTCCACCCTAGCCCCGTTCCGTACGCGGATTTCGTCACTTCCACGACGACCAAGACGCTGCGCGGCGCACGGGGAGGATTCATCCTCTGCCGGAAGGAGTACGCCCAGAAGATCGACAAGGCCATCTTCCCTGGGACCCAGGGCGGGCCCATCCTGCAGAACGTGATGGCCAAGGCGGTGACGTTCCGGATCGCAGGGACGGAGGAGTTCGCCCGGATGCAGGCGCAGGTGGTGAAAAACGCGTCCACGCTGGCCGAAACCCTTGGGGCGGCGGGCTACCGGATCGTTTCCGGAGGCACCGACAACCACCTCATGCTCGTGGACATGCGTCCACGCGGCATGACGGGCGTGTTTGCCGAGGAAACCCTGGCGAAGATCGGCATCATGGTCAACAAGAACCTGATTCCCTTCGACACCGCCCCTGCCACCGTGACCTCCGGAATCCGCATCGGGGCGGCGGCCGTCACCACCCGCGGCCTGGGAGCCGAAGACATGAAGCATGTCGGATCGCTGATGGACAAGGCCCTCTCGAACGCCTCCGACGACCGGCTCCTGGAGACCCTTCGGAAAGAGGTCCGGCAGATCTGCCTGAGGCATCCGCTGTACCTCCACTTCGGTGAGGGGGCCCTGCTCTAGGGAAAGCGCTCGACGCGGGGGGGGCGCCAGAGGGCCCTCCCCGTTTTTTGTGTTAAAATAACTTTACCGAAGTGACGTATCTTTTAGAAAGAGTGATGCCGAGTGTCGAAGATGAAGAAAATCACGATCGCCCTTCTCGCCGGTGTCGCCCTCCTCGCCGGTTCAGCCTTCTGGATCCTGGGAAAGAGCGACCTCGCCGCCGACCTGGTCGCGCAGAAAGCCGTGGAAATCGCCCGGGAGAGGTTGGGAGCCGAGCTTTCGCTGGAGGGCGTGTCGGGAAATCCCCTCGCCGGGTTCCATTTCGGGCGGATCTCCCTGGCATACAAGGAAAAGCCGGTCCTCTCGGCGAGCGATCTTTCGATCTCCTTCCGACTCCTTTCACTCTTCGGTTCGAACCCGGAGGTCCGGAGCCTCTCGCTGTCGGGGCTCGAAATGGACCTGGCCCGGGCGGCGGATTTCATGAAGCAGTTCGAGGGCCCCGGCGCCTCGAAACTCGAAGTCAGCCGCCTGGTGGTCAACGGGGGGCTTATCAGGACCGGGTTCGGGGAAGTCAAGGTTCTTGGGTTGAAAGCTTCCGTTTCGGGTTCCCGCTACGAGGCCGATTTCCAGGCCGAAACCCGCGGCGTGCCCTTTTCGGGAAAGGTCCGCCTGGAGCACGCGGGAACGCGGACCGTGCTGGAAAGCCTGGAGTTTGCGATCCGCAAGGGGAAAGGGGCATTCGCCGGGGCGATCCGTCCCGGCCTGGACCTGGAGGGCTCCGTGGAGGGCCTGGACATTTCCGATGCCCCGGCTTTCTGGCCGGGTGCCGGGAAGGCCGGGGACCTGAAGGGGACGATCTCGGGCCCGATCTCTCTTTCCGGGACCTGGGAAGCCCCGCGGATGCAGGGGAAGCTGAGGCTGTCGGCGGGACAGCTCTACGGGTTCTCCGTGGATGCCGCCGAAGCTTCGGTGGCCTTTTCATCCGGAACGCTGAGGCTGGAGGGACTTTCGGGGAAAGCCGGGGAGGGCAGCTTCTCCGGTGCCCTCGAGGTGGCTCTCGCCAAAGGGCCCGCGGCGATCAAGGGAAACCTGGCGGCGGGGAACATGCCCGTTGAAACCTTCCGGGCCCGGTTTCCCGAGCTGGAAGGTGTCAAGGGAAAGATCAACGTTTCCCGGATGTCCTTCTCGGGGACCGTCCCGTCAATCCGGCTCCAGGGGAGGGTGGAGTCGCCGTCGCTCGAATTCCGGGGGGACGTCCTGGAGAAGGCCGCCGCGGAGGTGACCCTGGCGGAGAACGGGGTCCTGTCGCTCAAGGGGTCCGGGGCCTGGATGGGGGGACCGGTCAGTTTCGAGGGCACGCTGGACCTGAAGAAGGCCCCGGTCCTGGCCCTGTCCGTCAAGGCGGCGTCGGTTTCGCTGGAAAGGATGTCGTCCCGCTTTTCCGGCCTGAAGGATCTCGCCGGGAAGGGGACCCTGCAGGCGGATTTGAACCTTTCCGGCCCGCTGAAGGCCCCTTCGGTCCGAGGGCAGTTGTCCTCGGACCGGCTCGTGGCGAAAGGGGAGACCTTTGAGGCGCTTCGGGCGGCATTCGCCCTTGCCGGGGAAACCGTGACGGTGTCCTCCCTGTCCGCCCGCTGGAACCAGGCGTTGCTTTCCGGATCCGGGAGGATCGGCAAAGTCCGGTCCGAGAGCCCGGTTTTCGAATTCTCGGGAACGGCCAGGGGGTTGGAGGCGGGTGCGTTCGCCTCCCGGGTAAAGGACCTGGAGACGATGCAGCTTTCGGGAACGGGGTCGGCCGACTGGAAGGTTTCGGGGACGGCGAAGGACCTCTCCTTCGGCGTGGCTTTCAGCTCGAACCGGTTGGAAACGCCGGATTTTCGGCTCGCTGGAATCAAGGCCGACGTGAGAGGGCGAATCCAGGAAAAGGTCGATTCGCTGCCGCTGGAAATCCGGTTTTCCTCCGAGGCGGTGGCCCTCGGGAAGGCCAGGGCCGAAGCGGTTTCCGGGACCCTCACCCGGACAAAGGAGGCTTTCGAAGTCTCGGCTTTTTCCGCCCGTCTTGCGGGAGGGTCCCTGAAGGGGTCGGGAAAGCTGGTCCCGGGAAAGGGGAAAGACCCCGCTCGTTTCGATTTCAAGGCCTCGGCGGAGGGCGTCGGGCTTCAGACCGTCTCGGCATGGGCGGGCCTGAAAGACCCGTTTCAGGGGAAGGCGGACGTCTCCCTCACCCTGGGCGGGACCACGAGTGATCCCGTTTTGGGGGTTGAAGCCTCGATCCCCGTCCTGCAGGCTTCTGGACTGAGATTGACCGAGGTGCGGCTGAAGGGGTCCGGCAAGCCGTCAGACATGGTTTTCGACCCCGTGAGCGCTTCGGCCGGAGAAGGGCGCATCGCGGCGACGGGGCGCCTCCTCTCGAAGGAAGGGGGGCCGCTCACCGTGGAGTTCAGCCTGAAAGGAACCGACCTCGACCTGAAAACGCTGGCCTCGGGGATCCAGGGAGCCGGCGAATCGGTTCCTTCCGGAAAGATCGACCTTTCCCTCAAGGGACGCTTTTCGGGGGGCCAGGTCGAGGGGAGCGGAGAAATGGCTTCGAAGGGAACCATCCGGTTCATGGGAACCACACTGGCCGACCTGAAGACCCCCCTGGTCCTGGAGAAGGGCCGTCTGGCGGCTCCGACCGTGACCGGTTCGGCCTACGGGGGAAAGATCCAGGGCAACCTGAGCCTGGGGGACGGCAGGAAGTGGACGGCTCGGTTCCGGCTTTCCGGTGCGGACCTGGACGCCGCCCTGAAGGAACAGGCGAAGCTCGAGGGAAGGGTGACCGGTCGATTCGACCTGGATTTCCAGGGCGGTGGAACGCTAGGGGCCGAAAATTCGACCGAGGGTTCTGGGGTGTTCAGCGCGAGCAACGGGGAAGTCTCGGGGTTCAAGTACGTTAAGGCCATCTCGGCCCTGTACGGCCGTTCGTCCATCCGTTACCGGCTCCTGGACGCCCCCTACCGGCTCCAGGGAGACCGCCTGCTCCTCTCGGACGGGAAGGCGGAGGCCTTCGAAGGCGATCCGCTCTACGAGTACGTCGAATTCGACGGGACGGTCGGGCCGAAGAAGGCCCTCGCCCTGAACGTGCGGGGGAGGGTGAACGTCCAGGCCGTGAACGCCCTCGTCGGCGGAGTCCGGGGAGGAGTGCTCCAGGCGGGGAAATCCGTGCAGGAAATCCTCCAGGGAGTCCTCCAGGGGGTGACCGGGGCCATGTCCACCCGGGACATCCGAATGGTGCGGGGACGAGTGGTCGGAACGACGGAAAAGCCCAGCCTGACGGACCTCCGGATCGAAGGGCCGACTTTGCAGCAGCCGGCTCCTGCGCCTCCGGGAGAGGAGAGTGCTCCGTCGGAACCGGGCACGAAACCGGACCTGCAGGATGCCATCCAGCAGGAGATCCTCAGGCGGATTTTCAATCCTTCACCATAAATCACAAACGGTCGCGGGAGGGATGAACGATGATCATTCGTTCGGATCAGATGGAAAACGTCACGTGCACGATCAATCCCAACTTTACGGAGGGGGTCTGCGCCAAGGTCCTGTTCCCCGCAGACATCCTGGAGGGGAGTCCCTTCCGGGAGATTTCGTGGATCGAACTGGAGCCCGGCAGCGCCGTAAACGAGCATGCGCACGAGGAGCATTCCGAAATGAAGGTGATCGTGGGCGGTTTCGGGGTCTGCGTGGAGGGCGGCGTGAGCACCGAGGTGGGGGCGGGTGACGTCATCCTGACAGAGAAGGGGGTTCGCCATTCCATCCTGAACAACGGGAAGCACCCCCTCGTTTACGTGGCGATCCGGTCCTAGAAGCGGCGGAACAGGATGGGGAGAGAAACCAGGGGCAGCAGGGCGAAAACCCGCAGGGTTGCGGTAAGGCCGAGCGCGTCCGCGATCATGCCCGCGGGATAGGTGGCCATTCCCGCCAGGCCCCAGGAAAAGCCCATCAGGATCGAACTGGCGACCCCCCTGGCGTGGGGGGTCAGCTTTTGACCCATGGCCAGGGTCATGGGGGAACTGGCGTCCAGCAGGGCCGTGCCGGCGATGAAAAGGGCCAGGGAAAGACGGCCTTGCGCGAAGGTCGCGGCGAGGATTGCCAGCGGGGAAACGAACAGGGTGACGGCGATGACGTTTCGTGTACCCCAGCGATCGGCGCTCCAGCCGCCAACGAGGGAGGCAGCGACCGCCAAAATCGTGATGGCGAAGATCGAAAAACCGCCCTGCGCCAGGGTCCCGCCCCGGAGTGTCAAAAAGAGGGGAAGAAAGAAACGCACTCCCTGGAAGGTAGCGTCCCGGGCCAGGGAGATGGCCCAGACGGGCCAGATGACCTTCCCGACTTGCCAGATGCTGGAAAGGAAACCGGCTTCGGCCTGCCTCGAGGGCGTGAAATCGATCCTGGGCATGATCCGGTAGACAACGAAGGCAAGCGCCAGGGTAGGCACGAGCACGACCGGCAGCCCCCGGTATCCGAGGGTTTTCACCAGGAAGACGGCGTAAAGGGGGCTGAAGGCTGCCCCGAGCATTCCCGCTCCGCTGAAGAGGGAAACGAAAAGGGAATGCCGGGATTCCCCCGCGACGGCCCCGGAGGAAGCCTGCCCCTGGGGGTGGAAGGTGGAACTGCCGAAGGAGAAGATGCCGAGGCACAGAAGAAGTGAGCCGTACCCGGGAGCGAAGGGCATCAGCGCGATTCCGAGGGAGGAAAGGATCGGTCCGGCGATGACGAAGACCGGGCGGTTCGTCCGATCCGCGAGGACCCCCATGAAGGGGATGGTCAGCATCTGGACCAGGCCGGTGGCGGAGTTCAGGAAGCCCGCCTGGGTCATCGAAAGGGAGAGCTTTCGGATGATTTCCGGCAGGAGGGTCGGCAGGAAGGCGGAATGGACGTCGTTGAAAAAATGGCCCGCAGAAAGCAGGGCAAGCTGGAGCAACGGCCTGGTTTCCCTGGTTTCCTCTCGAATGTTCGATCCCTCCCTTGCGCTTGCAACTGATTCTAACAGATTTTTCCCCATGGGGGCGTCTGTGGCATACAATGAACCGGGAAGGGAGGACTCCGAATGGGATGCTTGTGGGAACGTCTCTCGATCGAAAGACAGGAAGCCTACCGCAGGGCCTTTTCGAGAACCCCCCAGCGGTCCGCTCACTACACCTTTGCCAGCCTCTGGGGCTGGGATGCCGTCTGTGCCTACGAATGGGCCTGGGACGGTCCCCTGGTCTGGATCCGGGCAAACCTTCCCGGGCGGCTCGTCATGGCCCCGGTCGGGGATTGGGATGCCGTGGATTGGACGGAGAAGCTGCCGGGGACCTGGCCCAGTGGAACGGTTTTCCGTGACGTGCCGATGGAACTGGCCCGCCGGTGGAAAGAGACCCTCCCAGGGAAGGTCAACGTGGAACCTTCCAGGGAAGAATGGGAATATATCTACCGCGTGGAGGATCTCGTCGCCCTGAAGGGGAACCGTTTTCGCAGCAAGGCCCAGAAGGTCCGCCGGTTCGTGGAAAGCCATCGTCCGGGATTCGAACCCGTCCAACGGTCGAACATGGAGGAAGTCCGGGCATTCCAGGAAGAATGGTGCCGCCGCCATGGCTGCTGGAGCGAAAAGGCATTGGAGGAGGAGCACCGGGCCATCGAAGCCACCCTCCGGGATTGGGAAAGACTCGGGGGGCTGTTCGGAGGGGTCCTGCGGGTCGAAGGGCGCGTAGTGAGCTACACGGTGGCGGAACCGCTGGACGATGAAACCGTCGTGATCCGTTTCGAAAAAGCCTCGCCTGAATTCAGGGACGCTTACCAGGCCATGAACCGGATTTTCCTCGAACGGTCCTGCGGAGGTTTCACCTGGGTCAACCGCGAGGAAGACATGGGCGACCCGGGGATGCGGGAGGCCAAGATGTCCTACCGGCCCGTGCGGTTCGTGGAAAAGGCCACGGTGACAATGCTGTAGAAATCAAGTCGACTCCCCTCGTGGAATGTGCTACTATCCCTCCTGTTCTTCTTTTGTTAGGCAATTTGTACAAAAGGGCGACCAGGAGATGGGATCATGGGGTTCTTGGTTTTTTCGTCGCTTGTTCTGGTTTTGAGCGGGCTTGCCGCCGTGAGCTCTCCCCGGAGGGATTTTTTCTGCCGGGTGGCTGTTGCCGGGCTCTGGATCGCCTGCCTGTCGGGCCTCATCCCCGTGGTTTCTACTCTTTCCGGTCAACCTCCCGCACCCCTCGAGGTCCCCTGGAATGTTCCCTGGGGATCCTTTCGAATCGAACTGGACGGGCTTTCCGCCTTTTTCTGCCTGCCCCTCCTTCTCCTCGCTCCGCTCGCAGGCCTTTACGGCCGTTCCTACCTCCCCAGGGAGAAAGGGGCAGTTTCTGCGTCGGCTTTCCTGAACCTGCTGGTGGCCAGCATGCTTCTCCTCCTCGTTTCCGCAAACGGGATCCTCTTCCTCCTCTGCTGGGAGGTCATGGCCCTGGCTTCCTTCTTCCTCGTGGCCCATGACGATGAAAAACCCCAGGTGAGGGAGGCCGCCTGGATTTATTTGGTCGCTACGCACCTCGGGACGGTTTTCCTTCTCGTCTTTTTCGCCCTGCTGGGGCAGGGGGCAGGGACGCTGGATTTCAGCCGAATTACAGGTGCCGCGTTCACGCCTTTCGCCCGGGGAATTCTCTTTGTAACGGCACTGCTGGGGTTCGGCTCAAAGGCGGGTCTCTTCCCGCTCCACGTCTGGCTTCCCGAGGCCCATCCCGCGGCTCCCAGCCATGTTTCGGCCCTGATGTCAGGCGTCATGATCAAGATGGGGATTTACGGAATCCTTCGGTTCCTTTCCTTCATGACGGACATCCCGTCCTCCTGGGGGTGGGTCCTTCTCCTGGCCGGCCTGTCCTCCGGCGTGCTGGGCGTGCTTTTTGCGCTTGCCCAGCATGACCTCAAGCGCTTGCTGGCCTACCACAGCGTCGAGAATATCGGGATTATCGCCATGGGCATCGGAACGGGAATGCTCGGTTTGAGCTGGAACCAGCCTGTCCTGGTCGCCCTCGGTTTCGGGGGGGGCATCCTGCACGTCCTGAACCACGCCCTTTTCAAGGGCCTGCTCTTTCTCGGGGCGGGCAGCGTCATCCATGCCACGGGCACCGGCGACCTCGAAAAATTGGGAGGGCTGCTGAAAACGATGCCTTGGACCGGGGTGACTTTCCTGGCGGGTTCCGCGGCGATCTCCGCCCTACCTCCGTTCAACGGGTTCGTGAGCGAGTTTCTGGTCTATTCCGGCGGTTTCCGGGCCGCCCTGAAGGGGGGCCCGAGTGACATCTTCCTGGCGGCGTCGGTCATGGCGGGGCTTTCCCTCATCGGGGGGCTGGCTCTGGCCTGTTTCGCCAAGTGTTTCGGCATCGTTTTCCTGGGCGAGCCCAGGAGCGGGACCGAGGCGCGAGGGCATGAATCCCCCCTGCCGATGACGGTCCCGATGGGCATCCTGGCTTCCCTTTGCCTTTTTCTGGGATTGACGGCACCGATGTCCGTCCACCTCGTTTCCCCCGCGGTTCACGCGGTTGCCCCCCGCCTCGGAGATGCGCTTGACGAACCCTTCTTCGGTGCGGGTCGTGCCCTGCTGGCGGTTTCAGTTTCATCCGCCGCTCTCGTGGCGGTTTCCGCATCCCTCGTCCTCCTCAGGAAACGCCTCGCCCGGGGACGGGAAGAAACGGTCTCGGTGACCTGGGATTGCGGTTATGCACGGCCATCGGCACGCATGCAGTACACCGCTTCGTCCTTTGCCCGCCCCTTGACCCGGATGTTTGAAAAGGTCCTGGGTACCCGGGAGAAAGAACGGCCCGTACGGGGCATTTTCCCTGGTTTTTCTTCCTACGAGACCCATACGCCGGACCAGGCAAGGGAACTCGTTTTCGCGCCACTCTTCCGGATGGCGGAAAGGGTTCTTTCGCCCCTCAGGGTACTGCAGCACGGAAGGATCCAGCTTTACGTCCTTTACATCGCGGTGACGCTCGTGGCTCTCCTTGTCCTGAAAGGAGCGATCGCCCGATGAGACTCCTTTCTCTCCTCCTTCCGCTGGCCGCGTGGGGGCTGGCCCCTCTTCTCCTGGGTCTCATCAACAAGGTCAAGGCGACGGCGGCTGGGCGCCGCGGGGCTCCCCTCCTGCAGCCCTACTTCGACCTGGTAAAGCTCTTCCGCAAGGGATCGACCTGGAGTTCCACGACGACCTGGGTAGCGCGGTTGGCTCCTGCCATATCCCTCGGGGCGATTGCGACCGCTACGCTGGTCCTTCCCTGGGGAAGCCTCAGGGCGCCTCTTTCGTTTCCAGGGGATTGGATCTTCCTGGCCTATGTCCTTGGCCTGGCGCGTTTTGCAACCGTAATGGGAGCTCTTGACACGGGATCCAGCTTCGAGGGAATGGGAGCCAGCAGGGAAGTCCAGTTCTCGGCCCTCTGCGAACCGTCTTTCTTCCTGGGGATCCTTGTCCTGGCCCTCTTTTCAGGGCAGGCCGCACTCGCGGACATACTGGGGAGCGTCGCGGTCGGAAAAAGGGAGTTCGGTTCGGTGCTGCTTCTTCTCGTGGCCTGCTCCTGGTTCGTCTCGCTCCTGGCGGAAAATTCGCGCATCCCGGTCGATGATCCCAACACCCACCTGGAATTGACGATGATCCACGAGGTCATGGTGCTGGATTACGGCGGTCCGGACCTTGGAGTGGTGCTTTTGGGCGCCGCACTGAAGCTCTGGGTTTTTTCCGCCCTGCTTGTCAACCTCGCTCTACCGGCCCTCGAGGGCCATGTGGCACTGCAGGCGCTCCTCTTCCTTTCTTTCATGGGAATCCTGGCCGTTCTCGTGGGACTCGTAGAGTCGGCCATGGCACGCTTGAAGCTTTCGCAGGTGCCGAAACTTCTGATCGCCTCCAGTGCCCTCGGAGCCATGGCCCTGTTCCTGAAACTACTGGGGGACTAACCATGAACATCCTTTCGGGACTCCTCGTCCTTTCATGCCTTTCCCTTCTCGGTTCGAACCGCCTGCTCGTTGCCATCCGGATGGTGGCTTTTCAGGGAATGTTGCTGGGACTGGTCCCGTTCATCCCGCAGGGGGGGGGTGATGAACCCCGAGTCCTGGTTCATCGGTGCGACGGGGTTCATCCTGAAGGGCATCCTCCTCCCGGTTTTCCTGAACCAGGTCCTTACGCGGGCTGCAATCCGTCGTGAGATCGAGCCTTTCGTCGGCTACTCGCTTTCAATCCTTACCGGCATCGTACTGTTGGCCCTGTCATGCTGGATTTCGGTGAACCTCGCGGCGGGAAGCCGCCGCTTTGACGCCCTGCTTTTGACGGCCGCGTTCTACATGCTTTTCGTCGGCCTTTTCCTCATCGTGAGCCGGAGAAAAGCCATCACCCAGGCCCTCGGCTATCTTGTCCTGGAAAACGGGGTTTATGCGGCAAGCCTCGGTTTCGGAAGCGAACTGCACGCTCTCGTCGAACTCGGCGTCCTGCTGGACGTTTTTGTCGGAGTGTTCCTTATGGGGATCCTCGTGTTCCATATCAACAGGGAATTCGACCACATCGACGCCGACAGGTTCAACGAATTGCGGGACCTCGATCCCCTGGAATGGGATCAGAAAGGAAAGCCCCGATGAATGACCTGTGGATCCTCGTTGTTCTACCGGCCTCCGCTGGACTCCTGGCCTTCGCCATAACCTCCGACAAGACGAGGCGGGCGGTTTGGGCCGCTACCGCGATTGCCCAGGCAGTTCTCGCGGCCAGGGCCGTAATGATCGGCCCGGGGAAAGAACCGGGTGCCTGGCTGAGGGTCGACCCGCTTGCGGCCCTTTTCCTGTCGGTGACGAGCCTTCTTTTCCTCTGCGCTACTTTCTACGGTATCGACACTGTTTGCCGGAAACCCGTCGTTCCGGTGGCAGAGACGGAAGAAGACTGGTACTTCATGGATACCTCCGAGGCATTTTTCACCGGGTGTTTTCTCCTCTTTTTTGCCAGCATGACCCTGGCCGTACTGAGCTGGCGCCTGGGGCTCCAATGGGTGGCCATCGAAACGACGACGCTGACGAGCGCGCCGCTGATCTATACCCACCGCAACCGCCGGTCCCTGGAGGCGGCCTGGAAGTACCTGCTGATCTGTTCCGTCGGAATTGCCCTGGCCCTCATGGGAATCTTTTTCGTGGGGGCCTCCCTCCCGAGCGGTCTTGACAACCTGTCACTGGACAACCTGCTTGCGCGTGCTTCTACACTGCAGGGACGCTGGCTAAAGATGGCCTGCCTCTTTTTCCTCGTGGGGTACGGAACCAAGATGGGGCTGGCCCCCATGCACACATGGCTTCCAGATGCCCACAGCGAAGCTCATTCACCGGTTTCGGCGCTCCTGTCCGGCGCATTGCTGAACTGCGCCTTCCTCGGAATCCTCAGGCTGCAACAATTGTGCACGGCCGCGGGTATCGGTGCTTTCAACCAGCAGCTCCTGGTTGTCTTCGGCCTCCTGTCCATGGGGCTTGCCGGGGTGTTCGTCCTGCGCCAGCCCGATTACAAGCGCCTGCTCGCCTATTCCAGCGTGGAGCACATGGGAATCCTCGCCCTGGGTGTCGGACTGGGAGGAGTGGCGGTTTTCGGCGCGATTTTCCACGCGGTTGCCCATTCCCTGGTCAAGGCAGCCCTCTTCATGGTTTCCGGGAACATCCTGTTGTCTTACCACTCGAAGCTCGTCGGAGATGTGCAGGGACTCCGCCGGGTGCTTCCCGTCACCGGAATCCTGTGGCTTGCGGGTTTTCTTGCCATAACGGGTTCTCCGCCGTTCGGGCTTTTCCTGAGCGAGTTCGTGATTCTCCGGACGGCCTTGGGGCAGGGACGCTGGGTCGTTTCTATCGCTGCCCTGCTGTTTTTGTCCCTCGTTTTCGTGGGCATGCTGGGGATATTCCTGAAAATGTCCCTGGGGCCGGCCGACAGGCCCCCGGTTAAGGAACCCCTGATGTCCGTCCTTCCTCCGGTGGTTCTCCTTGCCCTGTCACTCGGCCTGGGCCTGTGGATTCCCGGTTTCCTCCGGGATTGGCTGTCCGCCGCTGCGGTGAGCCTGGGGGGTGCGGGGTTATGACAAGTTTCCTGGAGATGCAAAACGCGAGTTGCTGCCCCCTTGCCGCGGTCCCGCGCCTCGATGCGGCCGGTTTCGGGTCTGCCGTCGCAGAGCGGGTGAAGGCCGGCCTGAGAATTTCCGCCCTGTTCGGCACTCCCGAAGGGCAGGACGTTTTCCTGCTGGCCGTCCTGGCGGACGACAGGAGCGGAAGGATTGAACTCTGCGCGACTGCCGCTAGAGAGAGCTTCCCGTCCCTGACGCCCGAAGTCCCGCAGGCACATTGGTTTGAAAGGGAGATCGCGGAGCAGTGGGGCCTTGTTCCCGAGGGGCACCCCTGGCTGAAACCCATCCGTTTCCAGCGTTCATGGAGGCGGGGGTTCGATGCCTGGGGCAGGAACGAAGGGGACCCGATCCTGCCCGGGGTCACCGATTATTATCGGGTCGAGGGAGAGGAAGTCCACGAAGTCGCGGTCGGCCCCGTCCATGCCGGGATCATCGAACCCGGGCATTTTCGGTTCCAGTGCAACGGGGAAAGGGTTTTCCACCTGGAAATCGAACTCGGTTACCAGCACAGGGGAATCGAGAGGGTGCTGATCGGAGGGCCTGACCGGAAAACCCGGCACTTCATGGAAACCCTTGCCGGGGATACGACGATCGGCCATTCGCTGGCCTATGCCTCGATTCTCGAGGCGCTTTCCGGGACACGGCTCCCGGAGGAGGCCAGGAGGATACGCAGCGTCGCCCTGGAGCTTGAGCGGCTTGCCAACCATACGGGAGACCTGGGTGCCCTCGCGGGAGACGTCGGGTACCAGCCTACCGCGAGTTACTGCGGCCGTATCCGGGGAGATTTTCTCAACGCCACGGCCATGCTCTGCGGGAACCGGTTTGGGAGGAACCTCGTCTGTCCCGGAGGAGTGCTGAAGAAATGGAACCCCGAATCGACGGGCCTGTTCCGGGAGCACCTCGAACAGGCTTTCAGGGATGCGGACCAGGCCGTATCCCTCCTCTGGAAAACGGCCTCGGTCCTGGCAAGGTTTGAAGGGACCGGCCGAGTGACCCGCCAGGATGCCGTTGCCTTGGGGCTCGTCGGTCCGGCAGCTCGGGCCTGCGGCATCAAGCGGGATGTCCGTGTCGATTTTCGGAACCCGGCTTGCCTTGATTTGGGCATCAAAACCGCCGTGGCGCAGGAGGGGGACGTAGAGGCCAGGGCTCTTATCCGTTACCAGGAACTTCAATCCTCCTTCCGCGGCATCCTCGGCGTGCTCGAAGAAATGGGGAAAGGTCCTTCCAGGACGGAAACCGGCCCGCTGGCCGGGGGGCAGGTGGCGGTGTCCCTCGTGGAGGGATGGCGTGGAGAAATCTGCCACGTGGCCCTGACCGATTCATCGGGGCGCTTCCGGCGCTACAAGGTGGTCGATCCCTCCTTCCACAACTGGGCGGGCCTGGCCATGGCCCTGAGGAACGGGGAAATCTCGGATTTCCCGCTCTGCAACAAAAGCTTCAACCTCTCATACTGCGGGCATGACCTCTAGGGGGGACCGCTGATGTTCAGGATGCTGAAAACGAGGCTGAGCCAGGGATACCGGACTTTCCCCTTCCCGGAAAGAGAACCGTCCATGCCGGAATCCTACCAGGGGCTTCCCGTGGCTAGAGGGGCGTGCCCTATGGGCTGCCAGGCATGTGTCGAGGTCTGCCCGACCGATGCCGTTCGGCTGGAGGAAGGCGCTCCCGCGGTCGACCTTGGAAGGTGTGTTTTTTGCGGAGCCTGCGCCGAAAGCTGCGAGGCCGGCTCTTTGCAGTTCACTCGTGATTTCAGGATGGCAGTGAGCCGCAGGGAGGGACTCCTCGCCAGGGGTTCGGGTGTCGAGCTTGCCTCCCGCCTGGAGGAGAAGCGGATTGCCCTCTTCGGGCGATCCCTGAAGCTGAGGCAGGTCAGCGCCGGGGGCTGCAACGCCTGCGAGGCGGATACCAACGTCCTCGGCACCCTGGTGTACGACCTGGGGCGGTTCGGGATCCAGTTCGTGGCCTCGCCTCGGCACGCGGACGGACTTCTGGTCACGGGTCCGGTTACCGAGAACATGAAGCTCGCCCTGGAAAAAACCTACGAGGCCCTCCCGCCGCCGAAAGTCGTCATCGCTGTGGGGGCCTGCGCGATATCCGGCGGAATCTACCGCGGCCAGGAGGAAACCTGCGGGGGAGTCGGCAGCATCCTTCCGGTGGATCTCTTCATCCCGGGTTGCCCACCGCACCCGTGGACGATCCTGGACGGGCTGCTTCGCCTGGTGGGAAAGATCTGAAGCGTGCTTTCACAGGAACTGCACTTCACCGTGGCGGAAGCAGGACACCAGGTGATCGTTCACGAGCCCCGCGGACTGCAGGTAGGCGTAACAGGCCACGGGGCCGAAGAAGGAAAAACCCTTCGATTTCAGGTCGCGGCTGATCGTTTCCGAAAGAGCCGTCCTGGCCGGGACCTGTGCCATCTTCTCCCACCGGTTCTGCAGCGGGGTTCCGTCAACGAAGGCCCAGAGGTAGGCCGCAAAACTGCCGTACGCTTCCTGGATCTTCAGGAAGGCCCTGGCGTTGGAAACGGCAGCCTCGATTTTCTTCCGGTTTCGGATGATGCCGGGATCTTCGAGGAGTGAACGGATTTTTCCCTCGCCGTACCGGGCCACCTTCTGTGGGTCGAATCCCTCGAAAGCCTTCCTGTACCCTTCCCTTCGGCGGAGGATCGTGATCCAGCTCAGGCCCGCCTGGGCCGACTCGAGCACGAGCAGTTCGAAAAGCTTTCGGTCGTCCCGCAGGGGCACCCCCCACTCACGGTCGTGGTAATCCGTGTAAAGCGGGTCCTTTCCGGGCCAGGGGCACCGCGTTTTCTCAGGCATCCCCTTCCGTCCCCTCTTCGAACTCCGGCGCGTTCATGACGTTCAGCCTCTCGAGCTTTTCCTCGAAACCATAGACCGTGGCGTCGATCCTCCTTACGGTCTCGTCCAGCGTGTCCATCGCGGAGAACCCGTAGCCCTCCGGCAGGCGGTTTGCATAGCGCTTCACCTTCAACAGGGCCTGGAGGTAGTTCCGCTCCTCCTGTTTGAGGATTTCCGCCACGGCGAGGGCGTTTGGGAAGTTCTCCTCCAGGAAGAGCCGGGCCACGGCGATGTTCGAGCTCACGGACATTTCGTCGAACCAGACGTCCGCCAGGATGCGCTTCAGCCGGCTCCGCTGGTGGGGGTCGCGTAGCCGCCGGACGTGTCGGCTGATGGCCCGGAGAAGGTCTTCGATCTGTCCCAGGACGAAACCGAAGTCCTGGTGGGGGAGCGAACAGGTTGCCACGAGCCGGGCCTCTTCCTCGGGAGTGGCTTCCTTCCTGAGAAGGCGGGCGACCGCCGGCTGGACGGTCACGCGTGCGGGTTCGCAGGGAGCGTGCAGGACCTCCCGGTACAGGGTTTCCGTGTCGTAGTCGAAGTGCTCCGCCTTGCTCCTGGGGAGGAAGGTGACGTAGCCCGTGTCGAAGAATCCTTTTCGACCGGCACGGCCGGCCATCTGGAGGAATTCGTTCTTCCTCAGGGGACCGTCGATGTATTTGGCCATCTGGCCGAACACCACCGTTTCCGCGGGCAGGTTCACTCCCAGGGAAAGGGCGTCGGTTCCGACGACCACGTCGATGATCCGCTCCCGGAAGGCCATCTCCACCAGGAGTTTCTCCTTGGGCAGGAGGCTCCCGTGATAGACCCCGACTCCCCTGAGCATGACCCCGGGAACCCATTTGACTTCAAGGATCTGGGCCATCTGCTTCAGCCTTCCCCGGGCCTCCGCGGGGATCTTTTTCCGGGTCGCTGCGATCTGGTCCGCCAGGTATTCCGCACCCTTCCGGGAGAAGACGAAAACCAGGGCGTCGTGGATCTGGGAAAAGCGGGTTCCTTTCTTCAGGAACACCAGGTCGGTCGCCCTTTCCCGGGTCTCGTAGAGGATGAAGTCCCTCCGGGCCATTTCCTGGAGGTACTCCTTCAGGACTTCCGGTTCGCCGAAGGTGGCCGACATGACCAGGATCTCGGTGGACGGATGGGTTGCCCGGATCCCGTCGATGTAGGCCCTCGTCCGGTCCAGGTCGTTGAAGATGTAGTGGAACTCGTCGACGATGACTCGTCCCACGGGCCGCCGCGCGTATTTCAGGGTATAGATCTCCATCGTGCAGCACAGGACGGGAGCATCCGCGTTCTTCTTGAAATCCCCGGTTTCGAGCCCAACGTCGAAGCCCATCCGCTTGAGGTCCAGGTAGCGCTCGTTGGAGAGTGCCTTGATGGGAGCCGTGAAGATGACCCTTCCCCTTGGCGGGTGCGTTTTGCCTTGCAGGTCCAGGAGACCGGCCCAGAGGTAGGCCACCCAGGTTTTCCCGCTGCCGGTGGGGGCGGAAAGGATGGCGCTTTGGCTGTCGATGGCGGCGTAGGCTTTCAACTGCCAGTCGTAGAACATGGAGTTCCCTTCCTGATCGAAACCAGGGCGATGGAGAAGATGATCAGCGTTGCGGCCGCCAGTTCGTTCAGCGTCACCGACTGTCCCATGATGAAAAAGGAAAGGGCGAAGGCGGTCACGAGCTCGACGGTGCCGATCACGCCCGCTGTCGCGGCGGTCACGTGGCGAAGGCCGATGTAGAAGGATGCATATCCCACGAGCGTGGCGATCAGGCTAAGGTAGAGAATCCAGCCGACCTGCCCCCGGCTCAGGGATGCAAGGTCTCCCCATCCGGTCGAGAAGGTCTTTCCCAGTCCCATGATCACGGCACCGAAAATCATGCCGTAGACGAAGAGGGTGCCCTGGGAAACTCGTCCCCCCCTTGCGGCCATGCGGGCGAAAAGGGAGTAGAAGGTCATGCCGAAAGCCGAAAGGGCGGCCCATCCCAGTCCTTTCAGGGAGAGGGAAAGACCGCCGGAAAGGAGCGAAGGCAGGACGGCCAGGATGACCGCCAGGAAGATGAGGGCGGCTCCGAGGACTTCAACGCGTTCCGGCCTTTCCCCGGTGATGAACGGGGAAAGGAGGACGATCAGGAGGGGATAGGAGAAAAAGATCACCTCGGTCAGGGCGACGGAAAGGAAATTGAGAGACATGAAAAACCCGCAGTACATGGCCGAAACGCCGAACAGCGCGTAGAAGGAAAGCAGAGGGAGCTGGGAAGCCTTCAGGCGGAGGTTGTGCGGAGCCCGCCAGGCCATGAAAAGGAAGGCTGCGATCCCGGCGAGGAAGGCCCGGCTGAACACAACGGTCATCGTGTCCGTCCTTTCGAGGGAGAGGAACTTGCCCACCGGGGCCATGGTCCCCCACAGGAAACCTGCCAGCAGGACGAGAGAGACGCCTTGTATTTTTTTCGATCCGGACACGATGTTCCCCCCAGGCGGAAACCGCTCGTTTTCTTCCCGTATTCTCGCACAGGTTCGGGATTGTTCCCACCTTGACCTGAAAAAAGAACCGGGCCGAAGATTATAATCGAAAAGAAAGGTCGGCATGGTGAAGGCCGGCGAAGACCTGGAAGGGGGATCGTCATGGGGAAGAAGAAGGGTCGCCTGGAACTGGTGCAGATGAAGCAGTCGGGGGAGAAGGCGGCGTGGATCACGGCGTACGACTAC
>FWPV01001698.1_pt1 | contig 58837 bp, 52 predicted proteins | sample 2228371 | NCBI WGS metagenome assembly FWPV01 (sample SAMEA103939776, study PRJEB20133) | metagenome
CCTCGATCGAATCCAAACAATTTGACTGATTTTCCTTTGCTTGGATTTTATTGATGATTTTCAGTTTTGTAATTCAAGGGATATAGGAAATTTTAAGCTGGTAACGATGAAATAAAAACATGCCCGGTAGTGAAAATTTGACTAGCCTTTGGCTAAATAATATATTGAAAATAATTGGGAAGTATTATACTAATAGAAGTATGTTAAAAAGAGGTTTAGCTTTAGATTTCTAAAGTCAAATTTCTACTACTGGGTATGCCCAAGGCTTGGAATGCAGAAGAACTTTTTGATTGGTTTGCGAGCAAAACAATTTGGTTTTTCATTCCTTTTTATGCGCTTTGGCGTTACGGCGGGGAGCTTTTGCGGGAAATATTTTCTAAAGAAGAGAGATAATGCGAATATGCGAATGAATGCAAATATGGCAAATATGCAAATGTTGTATGATTTATTCGCGAATTTGCATAGGATTTGCATATTTGTATTATGGTTCTGCCGATTTTTTCCAAAAAAGTGATTGAGGTTGTCGTCCGGATCCCCAAAGGCCGGACGCTTTCATATAAAGAAGTTGCCCGACGGGCAGGAAATGCGCATGCCGCCCGGGCGGTGGGGAATATTTTGAACAAGTATTATAAAGACTGTGTCAGACGCGGCGCAAAAACAATTCCTTGCCATCGGGTTGTGCGTTCAGACGGAGAAATTGGCGGCTATGCCAAAAGCAAAAAAGAAAAAAGAAAATTACTTCAGGAGGAAAAAATCGCGCTTTGATGAGTTTGTTTGGCACTTGGCTCTGGGGATGTGGATGCTTGCAATTTTTGTTTTATCGGAAATTGAGGGGTCGGGGGAGCGCTACTGGGATTTTTGGGTATTTTTTGAGCGCAAGAGTGCTCATGTTTTTGAGTTTTTCGTTTTGGCCTATTTGTTCTGGAAAACGCTCTCTTTTTACACTCTTCGAAGCAGTCAGCAGTTTTGGCTTGCTCTTCTGTTTTCGCTCCTTTATGCCTCCTGGGATGAATTTCATCAGTTGTTTGTGTTTGGAAGAGAAGGAAAAGTATTCGATATGGGAGTTGATTTAGTAGGAATATTGCTTTTCTTTGCAATTTTTCGATTTTGGGAGATTTTTCTTTCAAAAAAGAAAATCCCGACTTGATCGGGATTTATTTTTAATTAAGAATATTATTTTACCGATTCAACAAATTTCTTGAACTCTTCCTGATGCTTCGTTGCCATTTCAGAGAGGATCTTGCGGTCGAGGGCGATTTTTTTGTCGGACATTTTTTTGATGAATGTCGAATACTTTTCTCCATGAGCGCGAAGAGCGGCATTGAGACGTAGGATAAAAAGCTGGCGGAAATTTCTCTTTTTGTTTCGGCGGTCGCGATAGGCGTATTTTCCGGCTTTCAGGAGGGCATCTTTTGCGGCACGGTAATGAGATTTCCGACGCCACATAAAACCCTTTGTCATTTTCAGGACTTTCTTTCGACGCTTGCTGGCTGTTGTTCCTCTTTTTACTCTAGGCATAAAAATATAATACAAATATGCAAATCTTATGCAAATCCGCGAATATGCGAATAATTTTTACAGTATTTGCATATTTGCTATATTTGCATCCGTTCGCGCATTTGTATTTTAACTATAGGGTAAATTACGAAGTATATTTTCCGCGTCTGTTTTGAAAACGACCTCGTCGCTTCTTTTTCGGCGGGTGATTTTCCCTGGATTTCTGGAATTGAAATGATTCTGGCCGATATCCCGGCGCATAACTTTTTTTCGGGCGGTGATTTTCACACGCTTTCTAACGGATTTTCGGGTTTTGAGTTTAGGCATAGTGGTGTGATGCGAATCGACAAATGAACGTCAATCAACGAATCACCAATCTATGAATAAAAAACATTCGTGATTCGCCGATTGGTGTAAGATTCGCGGATTAGCATTACATTTTTTATTGGGGAGCAATGACCACATTGAACCCCCCGGGAAATTTTTTGATTTCCTGCTCGATTTTGTTCGGCGCGGATATAGATTGAATAAAATTATTCAAATTCTCTCTTGCCAGGGGCTGATGGGCCTTTTCCCGCCCTTTGAGACGAATTTCAATTTTCACTTTGTTGCCGGCGGTTAAAAATTTTTCGGCTTGCTTGCGGCGCACTTCCAGATCGTGATCATCAGTGCGAAGTCCCAGTCGGATTCCTTTCACTTCGGTTTTCTTTTGCTTTGCCTTTTGTTGTTGTTCCTCTTTCGCTTTTTGATACTGATATTTTCCAAAATCCATGATTTTCACGACAGGAGGGCGGGTGTTGGGCACGATTTCAACCAAATCCAATTCTCGCTCTCGGGCCATCTGGAGGGCGATGTGTGTTTCAACCACGCCGATTTGTTGGCCGTTTTCGTCAATCAGGCGAACGGGGGATATGCGGATATACTCATTGACTCTGGTGCGCGGACCGCGAAATTGCGGCCGGCGGTGAAAAAATCTTCTTCTGATATATTTGGGATTAATTCTTATTTTTGTGTCAGTCTCTACGAATTACGAATATGTATGAATGTACGAACTTACGGATTCATATTTCGTATATTCGTAAAAGCAAAGCGCATTCGTAATTCGTAGAGAATCTTGTGGAGATGATGGGAAAGAGTGTAATGTCCAATTTTGGAACACCCAAGATATTCTACAAGCTTAGTTTATTTGTTTTTGAGAAATTCTTCAAGTGAAAAATAAACAAAACCTTGAAAAATCCTTTCCGAACAATGTTCGCTGGATATTTCGGAAAAAAATATTCAGCAGAGCCTAATAAATGACATCAGCGATCTGCCTATCAGGCATCGGCAGACTGATGGTTCCCGCGAATTAGGCAGGAACTGTAGCGAACGCAGGCTGAAAAGCCGCTTTCACTTTCGAGAATAAGTTTGCACTTATAGTCTTGGCATAAAGTTTTTCGAGGTTCACGCCTTGCTCGGCTTGCATATTTTGAGAGAGCAAATTGTCGAAACCAGACATCCCCGCCTCAACTTTTGCGTCTTGAGAGATCCGACTGCATTCTAATGAAGACGGCGGTCGGATCCCTGCAAAAGTTGAGGCGGGGAAATAATCAATAATCAAATTGCAAATACCAAATAAATTATAAATTCCAATTTCCAAATTATCCAAAGTTTTGGTCGTTCGAATTTTGAATTTAGATATTGTTTAGTATTTAGCGCTTAGGATTTAGAATTTTAAAGCCCTAGCTATTTTTCTATCTGCTTCTCTTTTCTTTATTACAGACCTCTTATCCACCTTCTTTCTTCTCTTTCCTATGCCAAATTCCAGTTTCACTAGACCCCGTCTAGTATACACCCGAATGGGCACGAGTGTCAACCCCTCAGCGCGGGATTTTCCAATTAAATGGGCAATTTCGCGTTTTTTGAGAAGGAGTTTTCGTGGTCGGGTCGGATCGTAGTTGGCGATCGCCCCCGCTTGCTTATATAAGGGAATATTGGCGTTGGTAAGAAACAGCTCCTCGCCTTTTGTCGTGACGAAAGCGCCCTTAAGGCTGATGTGTCCCGTTTTCACGGATTTCACTTCAAATCCGCGCAATACCAAACCGGCTTCGAACTTTTCCGAGATGTCGTAGTCAAACCGCGCTCTTTTGTTGTAAGCAAATTCTTCAGACATAAATTTAGGTCAAGGTTTAATTTTGGGGAATTAGAAGTTTTATTCAATAAGGTAAAGGTCGAGCCTTAAATAATCTAGCCTTGCTTATATTTAACCCCGAAATTGATTTTTAGGCAATTTTATTGTTATACTGACAGAGTGAAAAAGGAAATTCAAAAAATAATAAAGCAAGCCATCAAATCCGCCTTTGGGATTGATTTTGACGCGGAGAAAATAAAAGTTGATTACCCGCCGGAGGGGATGGGGGATTATTCTTCGAACGTGGCGATGATTCTCGCGAAGCAAATTGGAAAAAATCCGATGGAAATGGCGGAGGAGTTACGAAACTTTATTCAAAGCTCGACTTTTCCCTTTCCGCAACAAGTTGTGGAAATTCCTCAAAGCCAAGCTTTTTTTGAAAAAATCGAAATTGCCAAGCCCGGATTTTTGAATTTCTGGCTGGCCACTACTGTATTACAGAATACGGTAGTGAAAATCAATGAAGAAAAAAATGAGTTTGGAAATTCGGAGATTGGCGAAGGCAAAAAAATTCATCTTGATTTTGTCTCCGCCAATCCCACTGGTCCGGTGCATATCGGAAACGCGCGCGGGGGACCGTTGGGGGACACGCTCGCGAATGTTTTTGAAAAAGTCGGGTATGCGCCGTATCGGGAATATTACGTCAACGATGCGGGAAACCAGGTGGAGATTTTGGGACATTCGATTTTGGGGTATGAGAAGGGAGAATATAAAGGCGAATACATTAAAGAATTGAAGAAAAAACTCAAAGCTTCTTTTGAAAAGGTTCGACCTCTTCAAGGTTCGACCTTTCCCTCCCGCACTTTTGAAAAAGTGCGGGATTCCTCAAGGTCGAACCTTAGGGGAATTCCTCAAGATCGAACCTTGGCTGAAGATGTGCGAGGGATCGGCGAAAAAGCTGTGAAGATTGTTATGGATGAAATTATCAAGCCCTCGATGGAAAAGTTTGGAATCCGATTTGATAATTATTTTTCCGAAAAGGAATTGCAGGAGAGCGGGAAAGTCGAAGAGATTATAAATATTTTGAGAGAGAAAGATTTTGTTTACGAAAAAGATGGGGCGTTGTGGTTTAAATCTACCCAGTTTGGCGACGACAAGGATCGGGTAGTAGTGAAGTCTGACGGGCAAAAAACATATTTTGGTTCCGACATTGCCTATCACAAGGAAAAATTAGATCGCGGGTTTGATAAATTGATTGACATTTGGGGGGCGGATCATCACGGCGAAGTGAAAAGGACAAGAGGCGCGCTGGAGGCGCTGGAATACAAAGACAAACTGGACATAATTCTCACCCAATTCGTGCGAGTTTTGAAGGCTGGAAAAGAGATAAAGATGAGCAAGCGCGCCGGGACATATGTGAGCATTGACGATTTGATTGATGAGGTTGGATGTGATGCGACCAGATTCTTTTTTCTTCTGCACAGTGCGGACACGCATATGAATTTCGATTTGGATTTAGCCAAAGAAAAAAGCGAGAAAAATCCGGTTTTCTATGTTCAATATGCTCACGCGAGAATTTCAAGTATTCTGAGAAAAGCGAGCGGTTTCCTAACATCCGATGTTAGGAAATTCCTAACATCGGATGTTAGGAAGCATCCGAAAGAGTGCGCGTTGATTTTCGAACTTTTGAAATTCCCAGATCTCATCGAAGAAATTTCCGAAAATTACGCCACTCACTATTTACCTCAATACGCGATGAAGCTTGCTGACAAATTCCACAATTTCTATGAAAAATGTCGGGTGATTGATGAAGGCAATTTGGAACTTACCGCTTGGAGATTGGAAATCGTGAAGGCGGCGCAGATAGTCCTCGCGGAAACTTTGAGACTAATGGGGATAACGGCACCAAGCCGAATGTAAAGATAGATATATTAATAGAATTCAGAATTGAGAATTTTGAATTGAGAAGGGGAATCTTGAATGAATATAGATGAAATTTTTCTTTATTCATTATTCTTTATTCTTATTCACAATTCATAATTCTAAATTCACAATTCTTCTATGAATAGATATTACAACGATAATCACGAAAACCGCCCGCTCAAGAAAATGTTTCTCGACATCGAGACTCTTCCTGCGCCGGAGCATACCCACGAGATGCTGCGGGAGATTCATGAGTATCGGAAAAGGAAGAAAAGAAAAAACGGCGAGAATTATAATGTGAGTTTCGAGCAATTTCTTGCTGGAACCGGCCTTGACGGAACTTTTGGTCGGATTTTTTGCATCTCATATGCAATCAACGATGATATGGTTCACTGCCTCTGCGATGAAGACGAGAAGAAAATGCTGGAAAATTTTTGGGACGCGGCAAGCGACGTGGATTTGTTTGTCGGGTTCAACGTGATGGATTTTGATTTGAAATACATTCTCCAGCGCTCGATGATTCACGGGGTGAAGCCAAAAACGAAAGTAAGGCTCTCTTTTGCGCGATATCGCTCGGAGCCGATTTACGATATTATGCACGAGTGGAATCAATGGGGCGGGCGAAGCAATGTGTCGCTGGATGCTCTTGCTCGGGCGATGGGACTTGAAACTCCAAAATCAAAAATGGACGGCTCGGAGGTCTATACTTATTACAAAAAAGGAAAGCTGAAAGAAATCTGCGCCTACTGCAATGCGGATGTGGAGGTAACGAGGAAGATTTATAAGAAGATGAACTTCGAGTAAAGTTTTACGAATTACAAATCTCTTGTGAATATGAGAATCCTATTTTTGAACTAAGCTAAACTTAGCTTGATTTGGAATAATGGAAAGAAATAATCTCCGAAAAATAAACGACTATCTCTGGGAAATACCCAAATCTTATTGGGATAAGATGAATGTTCCGGCGCGGATCTGGGCGGATGAAAAACTTCTGGAGAAAGTTTTTGATGATCGGGGGACGGAGCAGTTGGTCAATGTGGCGACGCTTCCGGGAATTCAAAAGTATTCTCTGGCGATGCCGGACATTCACGAGGGTTACGGTTTCCCCATCGGGGGCGTGGCGGCGTTTGATTTGAATGAAGGTGTGGTTTCACCAGGTGGAGTAGGGTATGATATCAATTGCGGAGTGCGGATGCTCCGGTCGCAGGTTGCATTTCATGAAACCAAGGATCGTATTTTGTCTCTCATGAATCAGTTGCAGCACGATGTGCCATCTGGTTTAGGTTCACGGCATGAACGAAAATTATCCAATTCGGAGCTGAACAAAATTCTGGCGAGCGGTGCGAAAGAACTGGTGCGACACGGTGTGGGAAATGAAGGCGATCTTGAGCACTGCGAGGAGAGCGGATCCATGTCGGGCGCGGAGCACGAACTTGTGGGCGAGCGGGCAAAAAACAGGGGAAGAAGCGAACTGGGGACACTTGGTTCCGGAAATCATTTTTTGGAACTTCAGAGAGTGGAAAAAATTTTTGACGAAAAGATCGCGAAAGCCCTCGGTATATTCCTTGGTCAAGTAACAGTCATGATTCACTGCGGCTCGCGTGGTCTCGGTCATCAGGTAGCGACGGATTATATTCGTGAATTCTTGAAAATGGCGCAAAGGAAAGGCCTATGGCTTGCGGACCGAAAGTTAGTTTACGCGCCTATTCGCAGCGAGGCGAGCCAAAATTATTTATCGGCCATGCGCGCAGCAGCCAATTTTGCCTGGGCGAACCGGCACAAAATCGCTTATCTTGTTCGCGGAGCCTGGAAAAGAATTTTAGGCGGCAGCGGCGGGAACTTGGAACTAGTCTATGACGTTGCGCACAATATCGCTAAATTTGAAAAACACAACATAAACGGTGAGGAAAAAGAAGTTTGTGTACACAGGAAGGGGGCAACACGCGCCTTTTCGACAGGACAAAAAGAACTGCACGAAGATTACCGGCATATTGGCCAGCCAGTTATTATTCCTGGAACAATGGGAACAGCTTCATATATTTTGGTCGGGACGGAAGAAGCAATGAAGCAGATTTTTGGGTCCGTTTCTCACGGAGCGGGGAGGGTGATGAGCCGGGGGCAAGCTATTCGGTCGGTCAGCTATGAAAAACTGCAGAGCGAAATGAAAGAAAAAAATATCCTTATCCGCACTGGACATAAAAAGGGGCTTCTTGAAGAAGCGCCGGTTGCCTACAAAGATATTGATAATGTGGTGGATGTTATTGCGGGAGCAGGCATTGCGAAAAAAGTGGCAAGACTCCGACCGCTGGGAGTAGTAAAGGGTTAATTAAGCAGCTTGTCCACTGGAATCAAAAAAGGTTATTTCCTATAATGATGTCACTACCGTATTCTGTAATACGGTAGTGAAGTGTAATAATCATTTAAAAAAAATCTATGTCAGGAAAAGTGAAATATAACGAATTATCGGAATTTCAAAAAAAGAAATATTTAGGCGACTTTTATTCTATGGTTGCACTTTTGAAATCCCGAGAGGAAGTCAAAAGGTTTTTTAAGGATCTATTGACGCTTAGCGAGGTTGTTATGATATCTAGGAGGATACAAATTGCCTTGTTGTTGCTTGAGGGGAAAAATTATGAAGAAATAAGAAGAGAATTGAAGGTTGGTTTTTCAAATATATGCCAAGCTGAAAAATGGCTTAACAACGGCTTCGGAGGATACAAAGAAATTTTATCTAGATATCAAAAAACGCAAAAGAAAAAGAAGGAAATTAACAGAAACAAACCCGCTTTCCCTTATTCTTTAGATTGGGTGAGAAGAAAATACCCACTTCATTTTCTTTTACTGAATCTTCTTAAGGATAGGAAAAGGAAGTAATATTACCGTATTACAGAATACGGTAATACTGTTAAATATTTAGAAAAGTTTTTGCAAAGTTTTTAGCATATAGGTGTTTTGTTTTCTATACCCCAGTTTGCGATAATATTCCCGCGCTCCCACTCCTGAGATGACGAAAATTTTTCGGCAGCCGAATTCATTGTGAGCAATTTGCTCTGCTTTGTTGATAAGTTTTTTCCCAAGTCCCGCGTGCTGGGGAGATTTTTTGTTTTTGGCGCCAAGGTTTAATAATTTTCCGTAAGTATGGACTTCGCGAATGATCGCTTCAACATTCAATGTTGGGGTTCTCCTAACATTGAATGTTTGAATTATTCGCAGGCGCAACATTGAAAAAAGTTTTTTGTAGTCGGGCGAGCAATACTCAAGATAGATTTCTTTTCCGTCGGAAGCAGTATAATCTATTCTTCGCAAAATCGCTTTGTCTTTTTGAGTATTAGTATATTTTTCTCTTACTTCGCGGCAGCGGATGCAGTTACACTTTATGCCTTTATTTTGAATAACTTGTCGCAGGTTTGAGATGTTGGGTCCGGCAATTATAGAAGTTGTGGGGATATCGCGGACAAGTCTTGAAATCCTAACATAGGGTGGAATAATTTCTTTGATCCTCACCAGCAGCTTTTCGGTTTGTTTGTTGGTTAAAGCTTTATATTTTCCAGCCTTCCACAGTTTATATAAAGCCGAGTTTTTAGTGACAACACAGGGGTAGATTTTCACGAGATCCGGCCGGAAATCAGGATTGGAAAAAATTTCCTTGAACATTTGCAAATCTTTTTTTGGTGAACTGCCGAGAAGCCCAGGCATCATATGATAACCAACCTTGAATCCAGCGTCTTTCAAAAGCTTTGTTGCTTTTATAGTTTGCGCAACATCGTGTCTGCGGCGGTTTTTCTTGAGGACGCCGTCAAAAACGCTTTGCACTCCAATTTCAACTCGAGTTGCTCCCAGTTTGCGGTAGAATTCAATTTCTTTTTTATCAAGTGTATCCGGACGAGTTTCAAGAGTAAGTCCAATTATTCGATGTCTTGCTTTCTCATTTCGTTTTTGTTCTTTTGCCAACTTAGAAGCCGAACTTCCAAGTGATTTGGTTTTTAGACGTCGGATTTTTGAAGAATAATCGTTGGCGGCGCGATAACATTCTTTTATAAAGTTGATCTGATATTTTTTGGGAAGATCAGAGAAAGTGCCGCCCATCACAATAAGCTCGATCTTGTTGATATTGTGTCCGTTTATTTCAAGAGCTCTTAGCCTTTTTTGAACTTGCTGGTAGGGGTCGAAATCAACACTTCTGGCGCGCATTACAGCTGGCTCATTGGAGAGATAGCTTTTAGGCATTGATTTTTCCGTTGGGCAATAGAGGCATTTTCCTCGGCAGGGATAAGGCTTTGTGAGAACGGCGACGACTGCTACGCCGGAGAGAGTGCGGACGCGTTTGGATTTTAATATCTTTTCAAGGTTCGACCTCTCCTTTTCTCGCTGGCGTTCGAAATTCCTCGAGCTCGAACCTTTATAAAATTCTTTTTCGTAGAAATCTCTTATGTCGGCGTTGCGGGGAGTAGTGACGCCGAAACGACCGCAGATTTCTTTTTTGAGCTTATCAAAATTTTCTGGCGTCTTGCATTTCCGGCGGGTTGCTTCTTTAATAATTATAGAGAATAATTTGTTCATGGGCGATATCCTACTTTACGAATTACGAATCCTGTACGAATATACAAATTATGAATATTTAATCTGAGCGGTTTCCTAACATTCAATGTTGGGAAGCTCCTAACGTTGAATGTTAAGCAAAAAAGATAAGAAAATATTAGCTGATCTTGAAAAAGGATACGATATGGTTGCTGATAAGTTTTCATCGACGCGGTTTTTCATGTGGCGGGATTTGGAGTTTTTCAAGGATATGGTCAAACCCGGTGACAAAGTATTGGATTTCGGATGCGGCAATGGAAGATTGACGGGATTTTTAGAAAACAGATTTGAGGAATATGTCGGGCTGGATATTTCTCAAAGGTTAGTTGAAATTGCCAAGCAAAAGTATAATAGCGAAAAAGTCAGTTTTGTGAAACTTTCGGCGAATTTTTCCACGTTGCCTTTCAAAGATAACTATTTCGATATCATCTTCTCAATTGCTGTATTCCATCACTTCCCAAGCAAGGGTTATGCTCTCAGAGTTGCTGGGGAATTGCAGAGAGTTTTGAAACCGAGTGGAAAAATTGTCATCACAGTTTGGAACTTGTGGCAGAAACAATATCTGGAATATTACAGAAAGTCAAAATCAAAGCCAAGTCTTGAAAAAAGCCCAAGGTTTGGCTCCAGAAGTAATGGCTGGCTTGAGGCAGAAATTCCGTTCGAGGCGAGCGATAAAATTTTTCAAAGATATCATCATCCGTTCAAGCTAAAGGAGCTGGAAACGTTGCTCGGCGAGGCTGGATTCAAAAAAGTGAAAACAAAGAAAGGGTGGAATTTGATATACATTGGAAAAAACCGGGACTTGACCTTGACAGAGAAACGGGAATAGTGATATAGTGATACTACAAGCGAATTTTGCGGATTAGACGCGGATTCGTGCGGATAAAAAATAATCAAAAAATATGAATCTGACGGAAAAACAAAATCTTATTCTTGAAACTATCCGTGAAATGATTGATGGCGGACAGGGAAATCCGACGACATATAAAGTTGCCAAGTATCTCCAGAAAAAGGGAATGAAAGACGAGTCAGTAAAAAGCGTTTCGCAGGTTATCGAAGCGCTTGAAAAAAAGGAAATGCTCACGCGGGATGTGTTTCGGAAAATCTATCTCGTCGAAAACAAGAATATGCCGGATGGGCTTGAAGGCGTTTTTCGAGTGCCGGTATATGGCCTTGCGTCCGCCGGAGAAGCGCTTGCTTTTGCCGAGGACAACATGGACGGCTATCTCCAGATTTCAGAAAGCCTTATGAAGTCCAGTCCGAAAGCAAAACTTTTTGCCGTGAAAACTTTGGGGGATTCAATGGATAAGGAAGGAATCGGCGACGGGGATTATGTCATTTTTGAAAAAAAAGAGGCAGACTATGATTTCGATGGAAAAATAGTGGTGGCGATTGTGAATGGTCTGGCAACTATCAAATATTACCGCAGGCTGGGAAATGGCGTGATTGGGCTTTTTCCGAGTTCGACCAATTCATTCCATCAGCCGATCTATATTCACGAATCAGATTCTTTTATGATTGCGGGAGTGTTCCGAAAAGTTTTGCCGGTTAAATTTGTTAGTTTGTGATTTTTTTTAAGTTTCGACCTTGAGCGCAAATATATGAATCAAGAATGTTGCAAAAGATTGCTTCCTGCCGAGTGGGACAAAAAGGAAATTGTCTGGCGGGACAAGCCGTTTTACCGCGATCACTATTGGTCGTTTTTCCATGTGCCAATTGGGTTTGGAAAAAAAATTGTTCGAGGTCTTGAAAAGATCAAAGAAACAGGGTTGATTTCAGAACAAATGGTGCTTTCCAAATGTAACGGGCTTTGGGGAGGAGAAATGCTTATTCCGGTGAGCCAAAAAACAGATCTTTTTGAAACAGAACTTATCACCGGGCGTTTTTTTGCCCGGCTTTTCGAAGGACACTACGGCGATATGAATCGCTGGATCAAAGAAACTCAAAAATACTGCAAGGAAAAGGGAATGAAAGCGCAAGAATTCATTTTCTGGCACGCCACTTGCCCCAAATGCGCCAAACGTTTCGGCGACAAGGCGCAAGTGGTGGTATTCGCAAGGGTGGAGTGAAATTTTTGCTTTTTCTTTCTGAATAGAATATAATAATTGGGCACGCTTGAGGGAAGTGCCTTTTTTAACTGAAAACAAAATTTTATGCCTCCTGCTTTCAAAAGACCATCTTGGGATGCCTATTTTATGGCTCTCGCCAAACTTGCCGCGTCGCGCTCGACTTGCATATCCAGGCCAACAGGCTGTGTCATTGTGCGTGACAAGCAAGTGCTTTCCACTGGATACAATGGTTCTATGCCGGGCGTTCCACATTGCTCGGATGAAGGAGTGTGCTACCGCCGCTCGATCAAGGCGCCGGACGCCGGGAAATATGATTTTTGCCGAAGCATCCATGCGGAAGCCAATGCTATCGCGCTTGCCGCTCGATCCGGCATCAGCGTTGAAGGCGCCACAGCCTATTTCACCCTTTTTCCGTGCTATGTCTGCACGAAGCTTTTGGTTCGGGCGGGAATTCGGGAGATCGTTTATGAAATCGGATATGAATCAAAAGACGCAATGCGTGACAAGCATTGGCAAGAAGTGGCTAATGAAGCCAATATCCGTATCCGGCAGGTGAAACTTTCCGAAGAAGACAAAAAATGGTTTGCAGGATTCTTGGAAGATAACACATCAAAGAGAAGGATACCATCAGAATGATCTTTACGAATTACGAATCTCATACGAACATACGAATCCTAAAAATATTCGCAATTTGTATATTCGCAGAGCGAAGCGCATTATTCGTAATTCGTAAATAAATTTTATGCTTATTGGGATAAAGGATCTTCTCAAGCTGGTGAAAGAAAAAAAACTTGTCGAGGGACTCTCTGAGCGCGAGCTCGAAAATCCGGAGGGGTCCGGGTTTGACTTGAGGTTGGGGGAAGTTTATGAACTTGAAGGATATGGGTATTTGGGTATTGAAGAAAGGGAGACGCCAAAAGCTAATCTGGTCGCAAAATTTGATCCAAAAAAAATCAGCTCATATATTTTTGAGCCGGGAAAGTATTATTTAGTAAAAACGGTGGAAAAAGTGAATCTCCCGATTGATCTTGCTGGAATAATTTTTCCCCGAACTACTTTGTTCCGCTCCGGGCTTGCGCTTTTCAACGGAATTGTGAATACGGGCTATCGGGGTGAGCTTACCTTTGGGCTTTGCAATCTTGGAAAATCAAATATCAAGGTGGATATGGGCGCCCGAGTAGTGCATATCACTTTCCATGAAGTTTTGGGGGAAGGATCGCAATATCGCGGGCAATGGCAGGGAGGACGGGTGGTTACCGAGGGCCGAGAAAAGCAAGTGTGAGTCTTTTCGAATTTTCAAATCTCATATGAATAGGCGAATGAAAAAGAAGAAAAAAGGGTCGTTTATTGTTTTTGAAGGTTTGGATGGGTCGGGAACAACCACGCAGGCTAAACTTTTAACAGAATATTTAAAGAGCAGAAATTATAAAGTTGAACTGACCAGTGAGCCGTCGAATAACTTAATCGGTGGATTGATTCGAGGTGTTCTCACGAGGCAGTGGAAGCTTAGCCAGAAGGGACTTCAATTGCTTTTTGCCGCCGATCGAGCTCATCATTTGGAAAGTTTTGTTTTGCCCGCTCTTAAAAAGAAGCAGGTTATTATCAGCACGCGGTATTTTTTTTCCAGCTTGGCTTTTGGATCTCTCGATCTTGATGAAAAATGGCTCGCGGAAATAAACAAGAATTTTTTGATTCCCGATATTACTTTTTTTGTTGATACCAGGCCAGCCGAATGTCTCCGAAGAATAGCAAAAACAAGAATCAGAAGAGAATTTTTCGAAAGAAGAAAGAAATTGGAAAAAGTGCGGAAGAATTATCATAAGCTTGTGAAAAAATATCCAAAGTTTCATAAAATTGATGGGAATAAAGGGATTAGAGAAATTTTTGAAGAAATCGAAAAAATTGTCAAAAAAACATTCGCAATTAGTTGATTTTCAATTGCCAATGCAGTTTCTGAGGCCGAGTCTCAGAAACTGACAAGGCTTTGCCTTAGAATGAAGTACAAACCTACCATTGGAATGGAGATTCATGTGGAGCTCAAAACAGATTCGAAAATGTTTTGCGCGTGCAAAAATGAGCTTCGACTGGATCGTGTTCCGAACACGAACATATGTCCGGTCTGCACAGGACAGCCAGGCGCGCTTCCGGTTGCCAATGAAAAGGCAGTTGAATTTGTCGTGCGATCAGGATTAGCACTCAATTGCCGGATTGCCAAAATTTCAAAATTTGACCGAAAAAACTATTTTTATCCCGATCTTCCCAAAGGATATCAAATTTCTCAATATGACCAGCCCCTTTGCGAGAATGGATTTTTGGAAGTAGGCGGAAAAAGAATTGGCATTACCCGAATTCATCTCGAAGAAGACACAGGCAAACTTTTGCATCAAAAAGGGACTAATTTCAGTTTGGTTGATTTTAATCGAAGCGGAGTCCCGCTTATGGAGTTGGTGACGGAGCCGGATATCGAATCGGCCGCGGAGGCAAAAAAATTTTGCGAAGAACTCCAACTCATTTTGAGATATCTCGAGATTTCGGATGCTGATATGGAAAAAGGGCAAATGCGGTGTGAAGCAAATATATCTCTCTCGAATTCGAGAAAAAATTTTGGCACAAAAGTGGAAATAAAAAACCTTAATTCTTTCAAGACTGTTGAGAAAGCAATTGAATATGAGATAAAAAGGCAGACGGAACTGTTAGAGGAAGGAAAAAAAGTCATTCAGGAAACGCGGGGATGGGATGAAGGAAAAATGATGACTTTTCCACAAAGGGAAAAAGAGTCGGCTCATGACTATCGCTATTTTCCCGAGCCGGATTTGCCGCCAGTCGAGTTTGATGAAAATTATATAGAAGCAATAAAATCAAGACTTCCGGAACTTCCGGCGCAAAAAATTGAAAGATTTGAAAGTGAGTACAAACTGCCTCGCTATGATGCCGAAGTTTTGTCGCGGGACAAGGATTTGGCGGAATTTTTTGAAAATTCAGTGAGTGAAGGTTGCGGACATCAAAATGAAAAAGGCAAGATAGCAAAACTAGCGGCTAATTATATCCTAACCGAGCTCAAAAAATATTTAGACGATAAAACCAATATAAGCGATTTGAAATTGACTCCGGAAAACTTTGGGGAACTAATGAGCATCGTCGCGCAAGGGAAAATCAACTCCAGCGCGGCGCAAATTGTGCTTGCGGAAATGGTGAAAACCGGAGCCGATCCGGAACATGTTGTTGCGGAAAAAAATCTGGGTCAGATTGAAGACGATTTGGAGATTGAAAGAATTGTCGAAAAGGTGATTTTAAAAAATCCGAATCCCGTCAATGATTATAAAAAGGGGAAACAAAACGCTCTGCAATTTCTTGTGGGGCAGATAATGAAAGAAACGAAAGGAAAAGTGAATCCGGAAACAGCGATGAAAATCTTGAAAAATAGAATCTAGGAAACGTTTCCTGACTTGAAATTTAGCATATTGACACAAATATTGCAGATTTGTATGATGGTAAAGATGGCAAAAAATTTTGGAGAGAAAATTATTTTTGAATGCGCCTAGCGGATTCCCACCCGAGTGGTGGGTGTTTTTTTAAAATACACGAAAATAACGAATAATAAACGAATAAAACGAAATATGAAAAAGACATTGAAGGGACAATCTATTTTGGAAGCGCAGCAATTTAGCAGGGAAATTCTCGACGACTTATTCGCGGAAGCGGATAAAATGCAAGGAATTTGCAAATTTTTGGACGGCGGAAAAGTTTCGCATGATTCAATACGCGAGTGCGTGAACACAAAATCAAAAATGGCGGGAAAAAGAATCGCTCTTCTTTTCTATGAACCTAGTACTCGAACGTGGTCTTCTTTCTATAGTTGTAGCGGAAAATCTGGGCGCGAAGGTGATGGCTATTCCTCCGGCGCGGCAGTTTTCTTCGGTTGTGAAAGGAGAAACCGTGAAGGATACTATTGCCATGTTTTGCGGATATGGAATTGACGCGATTGTTATGCGTGCTGACAAAGAAGGAATGGTTCGCGAAGCCGACGAGGCGGCGTGTGCCAGCGGCCGCGCAGTCTCGATAATCAATGCCGGCGACGGCAAAGGACAGCATCCGACGCAATCCTTGCTTGATCTTTATACCATAAAAAGGTTTTTTGAAAACGAGCTCGGAAAAAATATTCACTCGGAAAAAATAAATGTGGCTTTTGTGGGTGATTTGGCAAATGGGAGGACGGTGCGATCACTGGCATATCTTTTGAATAAATATCAAGACGCAAATAAACTTGAATTCTTTTTCGTTTCTCCAGCAGTGCTCAAAATGAGAGATGACATCAAAGAATACCTATCTAAAAAGGGGATAAAATTTTTTGAGTGTGAAAAATTGATTGATATTGCAGACAAAATCAATGTCTGTTATATGACACGTGTACAAAAAGAAAGGCTGGATGGTGTTGAAGTTGATTATGATTTCATTCGGGGTAATTGCTCAATTACTCAAGAAGTGGCAAAAAAACTCAAAAAAGAAGCCATTGTAATGCATCCGCTTCCACGCGATCCGGCTTTTGGCGAGATCCCAGAATGGTTTGATTCAGATCCGCGAGCGAAATATATTCAGCAAGCTGAAAACGGCCTTTATGTTCGCATGGCGCTTCTCAAAAAAGTTTTGATCGGATAATCAAGATGCTTCTTATGGCGAAATTTTTCACAAGAAATAGTCTTCAGAAAAAATTTGAAGGTGTAAACTGGGTTTTTCCCTATGAAGAAATACTGGCTGCTTATGATGAAAGAAGCGGTCTTATTATGATGATTGAGGATTATATGCAGGGAGTCTATGCCGAAGCTTGGCGAGTTTATCATTTTCCCAGGACCAGTCGCTTGGTTGAATATGCGAGAAGAGAAGGAGCAAAATCAATTTTTTATCTTCGGGAGGGTGAAGCGTCGCTCAATCTTGTTCCATCTTTTGCGCCGATCGGGATCAAGAAGGTGGATGTAAAAAAAAGCTTCATTGAAATCACCTACAGCGGAATAGGCGGAGGAGGAGTGAGCGCTGCCTATTGTCGCGGCTTGGCTAAAGGAGTCACAAAGGTGAGAATTGAAAAAGAGGCAGGAGGAAATCAGGAGGGAGAAGCCACTATCGTGTTGCCGAAATATCACCACTTGATCATTGGTGTTGACGATACGGACAATGACAAGGAAGGGGCAACCTATGCGCTAGTCCACAACATTGCGACCAGAATCAGCGACGGGAAGGACATCAGATATATTTCGCACGTAAACACTCAGCTCTACCCCGAAAATCCAAGAAAAACAAAAAACTGCATGAGTACGAGTGTCGGCATTTTGGTGAAACCAGGTCTTGAAAATAAAATCATCAGGTTTTTTGCTGAAGAGTTGAAGAGGGGAACTTTCAGTGAAGATACCTCCATGGTTGTCATGAGGGGCTTTTTTATTCCAAAAAAATTGCGGCAATACAGCCGCCGGTTGAGAACTAGGTTTTTCAAAAATTTCACTTATACAAAAAATCTCATCAAAGAGCTGGGACTGGAATGGCATCTGATCACTGGAGAAAAAGGTCTTATCGGAGCGCTGGGGGCGGTTGCTATGCACAACAGTCCGGATCTTGCGGCGACTCTTCCTCCTGGGTTCGGAAAAATGGAAAACACTAAGCACTCTTTGGGCAGTAGCAACGGAATGGAGGTAAAGAGAAAATAGCTTCTACCTTTTGCAACACTGTATGTTTTGTTTTAGGAAGTTTTTTGTTTGGTTTTCTATTTCTTTATAATTTTTCAGCCATTTGATTCTCTTGTCGCGCTTGAACCAGGTTATCTGGCGCTTGGCGTAGTTTTTTTCGACCTGGATAATCTTTCTTATCAGCTCTTCTTTTACCAAGTCTCGACTTTCCCCCCCTGCCGCTTTATCGCGGCGGAATTTCTCAAAGCCAAGCTTTGGGAGCAATTTATTTTGTAGGAAGAGCGGGATCCAAAAATAGGCGAGGCCGAAGGACTGGATTTTTTTCCAGGAGAGTTTTTCTTTGTTGTGTAATTTCTTCACTTCATCAATCATTCCTTGCTTGAAGCGAATAAGAACACGTTTTTCGATATTCTTGTATAGTTTATACTTGGAGAGCTTAATGCCGATTTGAAGAAAGTTATATTTGGTAGTTAACAAATGGTGTTTAGGGGCTGGTATCGCGGGAACCTTGCTTATGGCTTTGCAAATCTCAATTGCTCTGATTAAACGGACTTTATTTTTTGAGTCAATTGTTCTTGCTCTTTGCGGGTCTAGCCTTTTGAGTGTTGAAAACAATTTGTTAGCAGAATACTTCTCGAGTTTTTTGCGCATTTTCCAATCCGGTTTCACTTCGGGAAAATTCACATCGTCAACAATGGCCTTGATCCAAAATCCTGTTCCGCCGCAGATGATGGGAAGTTTTCCGCGGCGCAAAATATCTTCGATGATTTTTTTGGCTTGGCGCTTGAATTTGGCGATGTTGTAGTTTGTGCGGGGGCTGACGATGTCGATCATATGGTGAGGGATGCCGCGGGATGTCCAAAGCTCGCTTCCACCCCTCCGTCCTGCTAAGCGGAACATCTCCCCTCGGGCATAGGAGGAGGAGGAGGTTATTTTGTCCCGTTCAATCTTTCCAGTTCCAATATCCATTCCGCGATAAACCTGCCGGCTGTCAGCCGAAATAATTTCCCCATTAAATTTTTTTGCTAGTTTAATAGCAATATCGGATTTTCCTGATGAAGTCGGACCGAGAATAACGAGGATTTTGTTCATATAGTTTCACCTTCCAATCCAAATTTTTTGGCTTTCAATATTTTCACTTTCGCAAAACTCCCGACGGGGATTTTTTTGGTGGAGTAGAATACAACCTTCTTTTGAGTGCGGGTGTGGCCCACCTTCACTAAAGCTTCGGTGGGTAAACCTACTTTATCAACCAAGACTTCAATCATTTTTCCGACATATTTTTTGTTATTTTCAAGTGCTGTTTTTTTCAAAATTTCCGTCAAAACTTTTTCGCGGCGCTCTTTTTCTTTTTTGGAAACATTATCTTTCATCTTCCATGCGGCTGTTTCAGGGCGGGGGGAGTATTGGGCAATATAGGCCATATCAAATTTCATTTCTCTCATTAGGCGAGCTGTATTTTCAAATTGTTTTTTTGTTTCTCCCGGAAAGCCGACGATGATGTCGGTGGAGATGGCGGGGATTAAAGGGATACGGTCACTAGATGATTGGAGGGACCGGATCCCTCCGAATGCAGCGCGGATTTTTTTGATAAGGTTTTTGTAATGGGAAACAGTGTATTTCCGATTCATCCGACGCAAAATTTCGTTGTCGCCTGATTGAGCGGGGAGAGAAATATATTCGCAGATTTTTTTTGACTTGGCAATTGTTTCAATCAGCTCATCAGACATGTCTTTCGGATGGGATGTGAGAAATGTGAGCCAAAAATTTCCGGGGATTTTTTCAATTAGCTTTAACAATTTGGGAAAGTTAATTTCTGGAATCCTTCCCTCCTGCAAAGGAGAGGATAAGGAGGGTAGTTTGATTGGTGAATTTTTCAAACCCCTCTGCCCTTCGGGCATCTCCCCTTGGCAGGGAAGGTTTTTATAAGAATTCACATTCTGTCCCAGTAAAACAATCTCTTTGTATCCCTTTTTTACTAAATCTTTCACTTCTTTCAAAATATCTTTCGCTGGTCTTGAGTATTCCCGGCTGCGGGCATAGGGAACGACGCAGTAGGAACAAAAGTTATTACAGCCGGTCATAATAGGAACATAGGCGATATAAGGGTTTGTATATTTTGGATTTATTTTCAGATAATCTTTCTTCTCAAAATTCGGCTTTTTTCTGGCGGGAGCTAAGCTTTCGCCATTCCTCAAAGTCAAACTTTTTGTTTCTTTGGGAAAATTTTTAATAGTTGTGAACAAGTCAACCTTTCCTCTTAATTTCTCTTGCACATCTTTTCGATAAGCAAGACAACCGGTGAGAATGATATGTTTGCCCGGGTATTTTTTCTTTATATTATTAATCTGTCCATACGCTCGATCTTCTGCTGACTGACGCACGCCGCAAGTAACAAATACTACCAAATCCGCCTCATCAATTGAGGCGGCTGGTTTCATTTTGTATTTTTCCAAAATGGTTGCGATTCTTTCGGCGTCGGAATAGTTCATTTGACAGCCGAAAATTTTGATATAGTAGATCATTGGCAACAAAGTTTTTGGCAGTGGGTTTAGTCATTAGTCATGAATCATTAGCCTTTTTCTATAATAATCAAAAACCAAAGACTTGTCTCATAGCTAGCAGCCAAAGGTACTTATGACTTATCTTTAATTTCTTTTTGAATTTTCTCCAAAAATTTCTCGATCTTCATTGCTCCAAGGTCGCCCTTTTCGCGGTCGCGGACGGCAACCGATTTGGCTTTCTTCTCTTTTTCTCCAACGATGAGCATATAATTGATTTTTTGGTTCTGGGCGTTTCTTATTCTTTTTCCAAGTGATTCATCAGCCGGATTCATAGTAGCGCGAATATCGTTGTCAGTCATCTTTTTCAAAACTTCTTTTGCGTATTTCTCGAATTTTTCCGAAACCGGAATTACTTCGACTTGAACAGGGGAAAGCCAAAGCGGAAACGCACCGGCGAAATGTTCAATCAAGAGAACTAAAAATCTTTCATAGGATCCAAGAATGGCGCGATGAACCATAACTGGATTTTTTTCTTTTCCGTCCTTGTCTATATAGCTTAGATTAAACCTTTTTGCTGTCGCAAAATCCAGCTGGACAGTCGGTATCTGAATTTCTTTTCCAAGCGCGTCGCGGAACATAAAATCGAGTTTCGGTCCATAAAGGGCCGCTTCACCCTCGCGTTTTTGGGCGCCGAGTTTCATTGTGTCAGAAACCTCTTTCAGCATATTTTCACAGAGATCCCAGTCTTTCTTGTCGCCAATATATTTTTCCGGGTGTTTCGGATCGCGCACGGAAAGAGATACCCAGTGCTTTCCCCAAAGTCCGAGAGCTTCGTAGAAGTCGCGAATGATTTTGATCATCACTTCAAGCTCATTCTTTACCTGGTCGAGTCGGCAAAATGAATGTCCGTCTTCAACTGTGATTGCAATCACACGACTAAGTCCGCTTATCTCGCCTGGTTTTTCATCGCGATATTGTTTGTTCGATTCCATGTAGCGAATTGGCAGGTCGCGGTATGATCTTATTTTCGAAGCGTATATTTGGGTTTGATGGGGGCATTGGACTGGTTTCAAAACATAATCCTGCTTGTGGTGCGATTTTACATGAAAAAGTTCTTCGCCGAATTTCTGTTTGTGTCCTGATTTTTCAAATAAATCAATTTTTGCGAGATGCGGCGTCGAAACTTTTTCAAATCCATGTTTGCGGCAAACCGCCTCGACGTACTTTTGAAGCTCGTCGATGATTATTGTCCCCTTTGGCGTGAAGAGTGGGAGTCCCGGTCCGACAAGATTGGAAAAACAAAATAAATCAAGTTCCTTTCCCAGTTTCCGGTGGTCGCGTTTTTCCGCCTCGGCTATCATCTCCAGATATTTTTCGAGTTCTTTTTCAGTCGCGAAGGCAACACCATAGATTCTTTGGAGCATTTTGTTTTTTTCATTGCCTTTCCAATAGGCTCCAGAAATTTTGGTAAGCTTGAAGGATTTGGGATTAATTTCGCCGGTTGAATCTACGTGAGGACCAGAACAGAGATCGATGAAATGGCTTGTTTTGAAAACTGAAACGGTTTTGATCTTCAGGTTTTCTTTCTGAATTTCTTTAACCAGTTCAATTTTGTAGGGTTGCTTTAGGCTCTTAAGTTTTTTGAGTATCTTAGGAATTGGAATTTCGGCTTTTTCGAATTTGTGATTTTCGGTGATGAGGCGGCGCATTTTTTCTTCCAGAATTTCCAGGTCTTCCGGAATGAGGGTGCGGGGAAGATCAAAGTCATAATAAAAACCGTTTTCAATTTCCGGACCGATTCCAAAACGCGCGTCAGGAAACATTTCGTACACCGCCGCGGCCAGAATATGGGCGAGAGAATGGCGAACAATTTCTATTTTCAGTGCTTTTTTCATAGGAAAGGTTTTTGCTAAAGAATATATCAATTTTCTCAAAAATTTTCTTCTGCCTGCCTTGACTCTGCTGAAACAAAAAATTATGGAATTGAAGCGGGCGCAAGATTGATGAATTTTTGAATGTTTAGTGCTTATTGGAGAAAAACAAAACCGGGCAGGCAAAATTCTTTTCAAAAATAAGCGCCTCTCCGCTCCTTTAAGTTTTTTGTATTATTATACTAATATTAAATCTGCCAACTTGCAAGGTTTTGAGAGTAAGGTAAAATAGAAGCATGACTTCTTTTCATAGGGGAATAAAAAGAGCTATTATTGTTTTTGCTTATCTGATTATATTTTCTGTGATTGGGACGGTCCTTTTTTTTCTTTTCCGAACGACTCCGACTTGCAGTGACGGGAAATTGAATCAGGGAGAGGAAAAAATTGATTGCGGGGGGCCCTGCCAAAAATGCGAGGAAATTCCAAAAATAGAGAACGCTCAAATTTTGGAGAAAAATATTATTCTGGGAGGCTCAAACAGATATGACGCTCTGGCAAAAATAAAAAATCCCAATCCTCTTTTTGGAATTGAAAACCTTGAATACACTTTCAGTTTTTTGGATGAAAGCGGAAAGGTAATCGCCCAAAGTGAAGGAGCGAGTTTTCTTTTGCCAGCAGAAACAAAATATATCTTTGTCTTCAATCAGGACTTGAACGAAAAACCAAGTTCGCTTGATTTCAGAATCAAATCATACAAGTGGAGAAAATTTTCCGGCTATGAAGAACCCAACATTGTTTCCTATCAAAAGGAATTTAGTTTTGTGAGCGGCGGTCCTGGATTTGCAGATTTGAAACTGAAGATTCAAAATAAAAGCGGGTATGATTTTCGGAAGATAACAACCAAAGCGGTTATTCGCGATCATCAGGGCTATCCGGTAGCCATAAACGAAACAAACAACAACGATGTGCAAGTTAATGAAGAAAGGGAAGTTATTTTTCATTGGAGTGAACCGTTCTCTCAAGATATTGATGTTCAAAATATTGAAGTTAGACAAGAAGCCAATGTCTTCAGCGAAGAAAATTTCATGAAGAAGTATGGATCGCCCGGACAGTATGAAAGTTATGATATAAAATAGGACTAACTTTTTGGCATGATTAGATCTTTATATAAACTTGATTGGGTTTTATTTTCGGCGCTTGTTCTTCTTTTAGGATTGAGTTTGGCAGTACTTTATCCAATCAGCTATTCACCCGGAAAAGGAAACCAAAATCAAGATCATTTCTCAAAGCAACTTTTTTTCGCGGCCATAGGGATAGCCGTTTTTTTTGTTTTCTCTCTCTTTGATTACAGAAACCTCAAAAATTATTCAACGATTCTTTATTTTCTGGGCTTCTCGCTTCTTCTTCTGGTTCTTTTCTTCGGAAAGGTTGTTCGAGGAACCGCCGGCTGGCTGGGAATAAGCGGCATTCATCTTCAGCCGGTTGAACCCTTCAAAATAATTGCTACGATATTGCTCGCGAAGTATTTTTCTCTTCATTCAAGAAGCATTGGGGATTACAAGCACATTTTTGTTTCCTCCGTTCCGGTGATTGTTTCAATTTTTTTGATAATAATGCAACCCGATTTTGGTTCGGCTTTCGTGATTTTTTTTATCTGGCTTTCAGTTCTTGTGATGAGCGGGGTGAACAAAAAACATCTTTTTGTGTCGCTTCTCGTTGTTCTGGTTATTGCTCTTTTGGGATGGATTTTTTTTCTCAAGCCGTATCAAAAGGAAAGAATTGTAACTCTTTTCAATCCATCTTCTGATCCGTTGGGTGCTGGATATAATGTCTTGCAATCAACAGTGGCAGTTGGTTCGGGGGGAATTTTAGGCAAAGGACTTGGGCATGGGTCTCAAAGCCAGCTCAATTTTTTGCCGGAGAAACACACAGATTTCATATTTGCGGTGGTTGCCGAAGAATTGGGTTTTGGCGGCGCCTTGTTTGTTATAATCCTGATTTGCATAATCATATCAAGACTTGTGAAAATTGCTTTGGACAGCCGGGATAATTTTGGAAAACTTTTTGTTGGCGGAACAGCAAGTATAATTTTTGTTCATTCTTTTATTAATATCGGAATGAATATCGGAGTCGTGCCGGTGACGGGAATACCCCTTCCTTTCTTGAGTTATGGAGGAAGCTCGCTGATTACTCTTATGGCGGCGGCAGGAATAGCGGAAAGCGTTTGTCGCATAAATCGCCGCTGATCTCTTGTCAAAATTTTGAAACAGTGATATGCTTTTATAGTGATTTTGCAATTTAATCAAGGAAAAAATGACATCCAATTTAAGGCTAAAAGCCAAGAGAAGGAAAAAAGAAGAGAAAGGAAAAAAAGCGCCGCCGGACAATATTCCGGGTATTTTGTATGGGCGGGGAATCAAAAATATGATGCTCTGGCTTAAAAGAAGAGAGTTGAATCGAATTCTGGAAGAAGCGGGCGAAAGCACCATTTTCAAGCTACAACTTGAAAACAGTGAGGAGCGAAACGTGCTTGTTAAGGAAGTTCAGAGAGATATTCTGAACGGAAATCCGATACATGTTGATTTTCATCAAGTTCGGATGGATGAGAAAATTGAAACCCGGGTGGAACTTGAATTTGTCGGCAAATCTCCGGCAGTGGATGAGCTGGGCGGGGTTTTGATAAAAAACATGGATGAAGTCGAAGTGAAATGTCTTCCCGGGGATCTTCCTCCAAAAATCGAGGTGGACATCAGCCGAATAAAAACTTTTGATGATTATGTTTACGTGAAAGACTTGCCGGTTTCTGCGAAGGTCGAAATTTTGGCTGATCCAGAAAATGTCGTGGCAATGGCAACAGAACCTCGTTCGGAAGAGGAATTGGCAGAGCTGGAAGCGGAAGTAAAAGAAGATGTGACTCAGGTCGAAGGGGTAGTGAAGGAAGAAAAACCTGAAGAAGGTGAGCTAGGGAAAGAATCCAAAGAAGAATCCGCAAAAGCCGACAAACACGAAGGAAAAAAATAATACAGAATTTTTTTTCATGAGTCCGCCTTGATAAAATTCGAGGCGGGTTTTTGTTTTTCTCAAGCAAAATTCTGTGAACGCAAGCTTTTTGGACAAATACTTTTTTCTGTTTTGGAGAAAGAAGCACATAAAAACTTAGGGCATAAACGCGCAGAGCTTGATGTGCTATAATACAAATAGTGAAAGAAGAATCATTAAATAACGACTCTTGTTAGGGCAGATTGATTATGAAAAAAGGCAGATTTTTGAAGAAAATATTTCCTTTGGAATTGCCAAATATCGGAGTTATTTTAGCTGTGGCTCTTTTCTTTTTTGCCATTGCCCCTTTTTCTTTTTCTGCTCAAGGGAATCTGTCGCAGGAAAAGATTCTCAAAACGAGAATTGACGACCTTCGCAAACAAATCGAAATGTATCAACAAGAAATAGAAAAGAAAAACAAAAGGGAAGAATCTCTCTCCAATGACATCGAAATTCTTGAAGCAGACATCAAAAAAATAGAACTTCAAATTCAAGAAACCAGTCTTCAAATTTCTCTGTTGGAAGAAGAGATAGCCAAAAAAGAAATTGAAATAGGAAAAGCACAAAAACAAATTGAGGCAAAAAAAGAAATGCTTTCAAAATTTTTGCAGGAACTTTATGAAAAAGGAAATGGGGAAACAACAGAAATAATTTTTGGTCAGCAAAGTTTTTCTGAATATTTTTCCAAGGTGGAAAGTCTTGAAAGCTTTGAAAATCAAGTGAAAGAAGCTCACGATCAACTCGAAATTTTGCGAAAGGCGCTCAAGAGAGAAAAAGAAAATTTGATTGAAAGGAAAATCGAAAAGGAAAACATAAAAGGTATTCAGAGGGACCAGGAAAGATCTCTTGAAAATGAAAAACAAATGGAAACACTCTTGATTTCCCAAATCAGAAATGAAAAGATGGCGCTGGAGAAAAATATGGAAAAGGTTCGAGCCGAACTCAATGAGCTTCAATCTTTGGGAGAGCCGATCAATTTGGAAGAAGCGGTGAAAGCGGCAAAATACGCTTCCAATCTCACGGGAGTTGCGCCGGAATTTTTGTTGGGGGTGCTGCGGGTGGAATCAGGGCTGGGAACCAATGTCGGCGGCGGGAGATACAAAACTGACATGAATCCGGCGCAATGGGATACTTTCAAGAGTATTTGCAAAGAGCTCGGAATTGATCCTGAAAAAACTCCGGTCTCGCGCCGGGCTTGCTATAATCGAGACTCGAGTGATGGATGCGGAGGCTGGGGAGGAGCAATGGGACCGGCGCAGTTTATGCCGTCGACCTGGATGGGATATAAAAGCAAAATTGAAAGCGTGACTGGTTCGAAACCTGCCAATCCCTGGGACATCAAAGATTCTTTGGTGGCGATGGGCTTGAAACTTGGATCAGTTGAGGGAGTGACAAAAGGCGATCGCGGTGCGTGGGCAAAAGCGGCTGGGATGTATCTGGCTGGATCCAATTGGGAAAGGTATTCTTGGTATTCGGATCGAGTTCTTCACTACGCCGACGGGTTCAAGAAGATTTTGAAGGATTATTGAAAATTCGCCAAAGAATAAAAATTTTTAATCAAATCCGAACTCGCCGGCGATTTTTGTTTCCAAAAATTTCCCTCTCTTCGATGAACGCCCAGTGGAAATTTTTGGACAAAAATTTGCTGTATCAGACACTGTATTTGCTAAAAATTTTCATTCTTCGGCAATTTATTCGGATGAAATTTTGTCAAGCCCCAAAGTAAAAATATTCATTTTTTCAATTGACTAAAACCAGAAATAGTTATATAATAATAGGGTAAAATCTCATAAAGGGGGTTTTGCAGTTCCGATGAAATAGAGCTTTTGCGGCGATTTCGCGGAACAAGAAGGGTGGTTTACTTGGGTGTAGATCGCTTTTTTGATTTCCTTACGAATTACAAATCGGGTACGAATATACGAATTCGTATATTTGTAAGAGATTGGTAATTTGTAAAGATCTCGGGTGAGCTCAAAAGCTTGAATGTTTGAATTTCTCATTTGGGTGAAACGGGTGAGTCATGTAAATCGGGTGAGCTCAAAATCAAAATGGGGCGAAACATGCTCGCAGTTTTTTGGGTTGCAAAAAAAAATTCCCAAAAGCGTGATTGCGGAAAATTTTTGGTACTGGGCAAACTCAATATACAAACGGACAGTAATTTTCAGTTTCCTCTTGATTTTTTCTGTTTTTGGACCGACCGGTATCAGATTCACTTTCGCTTCTGATATAACCGTTCAAAAAGTGATTGAATTGACCAACATTGACAGAGCGGACAAAGGGATTGCTCAACTTGCGAGAAACGACAAATGAGAACAAGCGGCTTTGCGCAAAGCAGAGGATATGTTGACTAACAACTATTTTTCTCATACTTCTCCGGCGGGAATCACTCCTTGGAAATGGATCGAAGATGCGGATTATGACTACAACTATGCCGGAGAAAATTTGGCGATGGATTTCACGTCGGCTGAAAAAATGAACGACGCTTGGCTAACCAGCCCTACTCATCGAGCAAATATCCTGAACGAAAAATACAAAGACATCGGGGTAGCCGTGAAAGAGGGAGTCATAAACGGGCGCGCTACAATCGTGGTGGTTCAAATGTTTGGCTCGGGAGACAAGAAGGCACCCAAAGACGTGAAAAATTTGTTCCAAAATGAAGGAATATCTCAAACAGAAAATTATATTCCCGCTCTTCCCGATGGAAAACTAACAGAAAAAATTTCTTTTGAACGGCCTCAAATAACTTTTCCGCAAAATGGACAGACTCTCGGAGCAAAAGAAATTGAAATTGTTGGAAGGGCCAATCCCCAAAGTACGATGACAATATTTGATAATGGAATTTTTGCGGGAAATACTGTGGCCGATGAAAAAGGATGGTTCAAATTGAAGGTTGAAAGTGTTCCCGAAGGAGATCACAGCTTGATAGCTCAAGCGGAATATTATGTTGCCAACAGCAAGGTGGTGCGGATTTCTGAAGAAACAAAATATTTGATTGATCGTCAAAAACCATCTCTTGATTATCACCTTTATACCGATGAATCCTCCAGAGGCTATTTCATTGCCCTTTTCTCCGATGAAAAGAATTGCTCTTTTCAGCTGGGAAACAAAAAATTTTGGGGCGGCTCAAACGAGAAAATGGTTCTTTCGATTGAAAAAGGCCAGTCTTCCATTGTTGCCGCGGTGTCTGATCAGGCCGGAAACAAGACAAAAAAACAAATCGTTTTGGCAAACTATTTTGTCAGAGAAAACAAAAAAAGTTTTGCCGAAAGCTTGCCGCTCGCGATGTTTTTCAAGGCAGTGTATGCCGGAAGTTCAGCAAGAGAAGCGCTGGCAATAAATTTGGGAATAAACGGAAAATATAAATAATAAGTAACGAAAAAAATGTGATGACATAGAAAAAGAAAAAAGTTCTTTAACAAATTCACCCAATTAAATATCCCGACTTTCGTCGCGGACAATTTCGCTCTGCGCGGAATTAAAATTAATTTATTGGGTAAAATATGAAAACGTTTCAGTATATTAGTATATTGAAGCGGCTTAACCTTCTTCAAGCTATGGAGGTTGAGCGCAAGGGTGAAATGCATCCGCCCAACTTTTTGACTTTTGAGAAGTCCGACCGCGGCCGCAAAGGGAAGCGGACGGACTTCGTTAAAAAGTTGGGCGGAAAAATATAAAAGGTAAGATGTCCTTACTTTTTGCCGATTGGCAATCTTTGACAACAAACCCGTTCTTGCGAGGTTCAAAAGAGCGGGTTTTTGTTATCTCTACTAATTACTAAATCAATTACGAATATATGAATAAATTTATTTGCATGTGATATCTTATATTAAGTACATACGTGGATAGTTTGCTGATTTGTATATTCGTATAAGATTCGTAATTCGTAAAGAGTTCCTTGATTGTCTTCAACTTTTGAATTATAATAACAACAATGCTAAAAAATTCTTTTTTTATGTCCTATTTTGAAATAATCGGCGGGAGGAAACTCAAGGGAGAGGTGACGGTCAACGCTTCAAAAAATGCGGCGGTGGCTTTGATTATAGGGTCGCTCATGAACAAAGGGAAAACTGTTCTGCGCGGAGTCCCGCGCATCGAAGAAGTCAACCGTTTGATTGAAGTCTTGGAAAGCATGGGGGTTCGCTGCGCGTGGAAAGGGAAAAATTTGACTATCTCGCCGCCTTGGCGGATTGATATAGAAAAAATAAACCGGCAGTCAGCTGAAAGAACCCGTTCCATCATTTTGATGATTGGCGCTTTGGCTGGAAAATTCAAAAGATACACCGTTCCCCAAGCGGGCGGATGCCGGTTGGGAAGCCGGACGGTTATGCCGCACTTGTATGCTCTTGAAAATCTCGGAGTGCGAATCAAAGCGGAAGCAAAAGGTTTTGCCGTGAGTTCAAAAAAACTGACGCCGTCGAAAAATATTGTTATGTATGAAGCCAGCGACACGGCGACGGAAAATGTTATTCTAGCGGCAGCGCAAATTCCAGGAAAGACTATTGTGAAGTTGGCGTCGGCTAACTATATGGTGCAGGATCTTTGCTTTTTTCTTGAAAAATTGGGGGTGAGAATCAAGGGGATTGGAACAATGACGCTTGAAATTCAGGGGAAAAAGGAAATAAGAAAAGACGTTGAATACGAAATCAGCGAAGATCCAATCGAAGCAATGCTTTTTTTGGCTGTGGCGGCCTGCACAAAAAGTAAAATCCTGATCAAGCGCTGTCCGATTGAATTTTTGAGACTGGAACTTTTGAAATTTTCCAAAATGGGGTTGAAAATTAAACTTGGAAAAGAATATTTTTCAAAGAACAAAAAAACTGTTTTGTGCGACATTCAAACATATCCGTCAGATCTCAAGGCGCTTTCTGAAAAGATTCATCCGGCTGCTCCTTCATCAGCCGGAATCAATATTGACAATCTTCCTTTTTTTGTTCCGGCGGCGATGGTTGCCAAAGGGAAAACCTTGATACATGATTGGGTTTATGAAAACAGGTCGGTGTATTTTACTGAACTCAAAAAATTGGGAGGCAAGATAAGGCTTCTTGATGAACACAGAGTTTTGATTGAGGGCGGAAAAAATTTGCGCGGCGCGAAAATGGAATGTCCGCCGGCTCTCAGGCCTGCGGCAATTATTCTGGTTGGAATGCTAGCCGCGCGAGGAAAATCAATTTTGCGCCAGATATACCCAATTGAGCGGGGGTATGAGAATTTGGAAGGAAGATTCAAAAAGATAGGAGCAGAAATAAAAAGAAAGATATAATACAAATACGCGAATGGAACGCAAGTGATGCAAATATGCGATGACGCGAATTTTTTTCGCATATTCGCGGATTTGCATCGGATTCGCATATTTGTATTTTATTTTATGTTTATCAAAAAAATCGGAATTGATTTAGGAACAGCCAATACGCTTGTTTTCCTGCCGGGCGAGGGAATTGTTGTTAATGAACCCTCGGTTGTGGCAATTTCGATGATTGATAATAAAATTTTGGCGGTGGGGAATGAAGCCAAAGAAATGATGGGTCGGACACCGGAATCTATCACTGCCGAAAAACCCCTAAAAGACGGTGTAATTGCGGATTATCGGATTACGGAAGCTATGCTTCGTTATTTCATCAACAAAGTCAGCGGGAGTATTCGGTTGGTTAGGCCTGAAGTGATGGTTTCTATTCCGGCGGGAGTCACATCAACAGAGCGCCGAGCCGTAGTGGACGCGGCTATTAAAGCAGGGGCAAAAAGAGCGTATGTTGTTAAAGAGCCGATTTTGGCGGCTATCGGGGCGGGAATTCCCATCAACAGCGCGGCTGGGAATATGATTGTGGATATCGGCGGAGGAACAAGTGAAGTGGCTATCATTTCCTTGGGAGGCGTCGTGGCGGCTCATAGCGCGCGAGTGGGAGGAAACAAGGTTGATCAGGCCATTGCTGATTTCGTGAAAAAGAAACACGGTCTGGCGATTGGAGAACGGACGGCTGAAGAAATCAAAATCACCATCGGCAGTGCCATGCCGCAAACAAAAGATGAATATATGGAAGTGCGCGGGCGGGATCTCATCGCAGGTCTTCCAAAAACGATTCGTGTTTCAGCCAATGAAATCACGGAAGCGATTCAAGACGAACTGCGAGAAATCATCAATGCGATCAAAAAAGTTTTGCAGGAAACTCCGCCGGAACTGGCGGCCGATGTGATTGACAAAGGAATGATTCTCTCCGGGGGAGGGGCGCTTTTGAGGCACCTTGACCAGTTGATTACAAAAACAACGGGTGTTCCATGCTATGTTGCCGACGAGCCGCTTCTTTGCGTGGTGAAGGGAACAGGAATAGCGTTGGAGCATTTGGATATGTATAAGAGGACAATAATGCTTAGCAAGTAATACAATACAAATATGCAAATCCTATGCAAATACACAAATATGCGAACTTACGAGTTTGTGCTATTCGCATATTCGCTATGTTTGCATTCATTCGTGTATTTGTATTATGGCAATTGGTATTGATGCCAGTCGGGCGTTTCAAAAAAACAAAACCGGAATTGAGGAATATTCCTATCAGGTGATCAAGCATCTGCGAGAATATCTCGTGAATGAGAATGTGATTTTATACTGCAACCCAGCGGTGGATATCGTCCCGGATTTTGAACTTCCCAAGAATTGGAAAATAAAAAATTTGAGGGCGCCGATTTTTTGGACTCAAATTCGGCTGTCGCTGGAGATGTTGTTCAATAAGCCAGACGTCCTGTTTGTTCCGGCGCATACGGTGCCGCTGATACATCCAAAGAATACCATCGTCACAATCCACGGGCTTGAATATGAATTTTGCCCCAAAGCCTATTCCTGGTTTGACCGGCTGTATATGCGCTGGTCGATTCGGAATTCCTGCAAATGGGCGAAGCGGGTGATTGCGGTGAGCGAGAATACGAAGAAGGATCTCGTGAAACTATATAAAGTGCTGGAGAAGAAGATAAGCGTAATTTATGAAGGAATTTCGATCCCCCCTTTCATCCCCCCCTTGATAAGGGGGGGAGGTGGAGGGGGGGTGGATTCCTCTGATAAGGAGGGGAGACGTAGGGTGGATGAAGTTTTTGCTCCGTTTTTTCTTTTCGTCGGTCGCCTTGAAGAAAGAAAAAATGTTCGTGGGATAGTCGAAGCGTTTGAAATTTTGAAAAATAAATATAACATTCCTCACAAGTTGGTTTTAGCGGGGAAGTTTGGGTACGGAGGAGAAAGCATAAAGCATAAAATAGAAAGCAGTGAATATAAGAAAGAAATCATTTTGCCGGGATATGTGAGCGATGAGGAAAAATTTGAATTGATGAAAGGAGCAGAGGCTTTTTTGTTTCCAACGTTTTATGAAGGTTTTGGTCTTCCTATTCTTGAAGCGCAGAGCGTGGGGACGCCAGTCGTAACATCGAACGTTTCCTCGATGCCGGAGGTCGCTGGAAATGGAGCAATTTTGGTCGATCCAAAAAGCCCAAGTGCAATTGCCAAGGCGGTTTATAAACTAATTTCGGATGAGAGTTATAAAAATGATATAATAGAAAAAGGACTAGAGAACGTTAAAAGATTCAGTTGGGGAAAATGCGCGGAGGAAATTGCAGATATTCTGGCAAGGCAAGTTGAAAACAGAAATGATCTTTGATAGTATATAATCAAATCTTTAAACCAGGTAACGAAATAAAATTATGGCCAATGTTCAACAAAAAATGAGGCAGTTCACCGAAGCTTTGAAAAAAGTGGAGGTTCAGGGAATTTGGGATATGGGGCTGGTTATTGCGGATGATGAAAACAAAAAAGAAGCCGCAGAAGGCATAAAAAAGGAGGCGGGAAACGCGGAATTTTTTGATTTCGGCCCAGAATTGAGCGCCGAAAAATTTTTCGGGGCGCTGGTCGAAGTGCTAAAAAGCAAAAAATGGCTGATTGCCATTTTGAACGGAGGAAGAATTGACGGAAAAATATACGGCGCTCTGCGCGGACTGGCAACAAACAATCGTCTGCAAATTCTTCACTTCAAAGATGAAGGAGAACTAAACCTGAAACAGCCGCCGGAAAGCCGAATTGTTTTTGTCGCCAGTCAGCAGGACATCAAGGAACTGAACTTGCCTCAATTTGTGAAATTATTCGGTCCCGCGCTGGACCTGGCCGAAGAAAGGAGGGACAAATAAAATGGCTATCGAAAAACAAGTCTACGGGTTTTCACCCGAGGAGGAGTAAATCGAAAAAAGAAAAAAAGAATTGATAGAAGAAGGACCAATCAGCTTTTTCGCTGAAGTTGAAGGAAGGAGAAAAAATTTCCGGAACCGCGAAGAAATTCTGGCTTTTGCGGAGGAAAATCCCGGCGCAAGGGCATATGTGAGCGTTGCTGGAGTGGAGCTTGAAATGTGGACGGGAGAGAACGGATCGCAGTTTGAGGCGAGCGATTTTGAAAAATTCGCGCTGGACAACAAAGCCCTGGAGCTTCTCGTGATTATGGCAAAATCCATCAAACTCGACCAGCCGCCGCTCATTGAAGGGGAAACCGACATCGGGAAAAGCCGGGCGCTGGAATATCTGGCCTATCTTGCCAATCATCATTTGATCTACCAAAGCTTTTCCGGACAAACCGACGTGACGGAGCTTATTGGGAAATACGTCCCGCGGGTGAGCGACGAAATCCCCGGGCCGCAAAGAAAAGAAATTCAGAAAAAAATTGATCAGTTTGTCGCTTTATTCGATCCGACCCAAGTCCGTGAAGGCGGAGAAAGGGTGAAAACAAAAGCGGAAAAAAGAATATCTGAACAATCGCAAAGAATTTTGCGGATTTGCCTCGACGAAGGACGGGGGCCGAATGAAGCGGAGATGAAAGAAATTGCCAAGAACGAAGGCTATGACTTCACCGGTGTCAACTGGCAGTGGCAAGACGGGACAATACCGATGGCAATGGAATATAATATAACAGAGGGAAGGGTTGCTGGCTTTATTTTGACGAGCTGGGCGCGGCCGAGCCGCAGATTTTGGTGAAACTGAACCGGGTTTTGACAACGGAAGGGATCAGAAGGCTGGAAATCACCGAGAACGGATCGCGCGAGGTGGTCGGCGGACCGAATTTTCGACTGATCGCCTCCACCAATCCGCCCGTCTATGCCGGACGAATCCCCTTCGAAAAAGATTTTTTGCGGAGATGGAACTATCAGGTTGTCGGAAGGTTGAGCGAAGAGGAATCTCTGGCGCGCGACTTGGCCCGCGAGATTGGAGAAAAACCGGAAATAAAAAGAGACGCTTATCAAATCGGGAGAAGAAAGGAATCGGTAATTAGAGATTTTAAGGAGAGCGAGTTTACGCGAGAAGTTTATAAGGAATTGGCAAGACTTCACACTAAATTTTTGTATTTGGCGGCGGCCAGGCTGGAAGCGTCGCCGGCGGAGGTCGGCGAACAGCAGTTCCGCTACGAGGAATCGGACAAAATCAGAGCTGTTGCCTATCTCAAAGAATTTCAAAAACCGGATCTGGTCGAGACGCTCAAGGAAGCGATTGAATTTTATTATCTCGGGAAAATCAATCCGGAAAAGATGATCACAGAATCGGGCGGGAGAGAAATTTCCCTTCGCGATTCCCTGCGGGATCTTTTTGAAATGATCGCGAGCCAAATGAAAACCAGAGAAAATATTCAAAAACTCATCGAGAAATATCAAATTCCGGAAGACAAAAGCGCTCTGTTAAAGGAAAAAATAGAAAAAATAAAAATCAAATTGGCCGAAATGGAAAATTTGGAAAAAGACGATATTGAAGAAATTGAAAAAATATTGGATAACATAAGCTGACCCCCATGCTCGAACAACCCTTGCGTCTCCTCACCCCCGAGGACAAAAAAATCGAGGAATACCAAAAAATGCGAAAGCGCATTGAAGCGGTGAAGGCCAAAATGCGCGTCGTTGCCAACGATCCCAGCCTCTCCAAAGAGGAAAAACTGAAAATCATCGAGGAAACTTTCCTTCCCAAGCTGGAACGGGCCCAAAGATTCCGAAAAAAAGGAGAAATTCCCGAAATTATCTCCGCGGACTGGCAAAACCCCGAAACCGGAGAAACAAAAGAAATCTCCATCAATTTTGAACAGGAAATCACCCGCTTCGAAGAATTCTATTTGAGACATTTCAATATTGCCCTTGACCGATCCAAAATACAAGAAATCATCCAGAAAAACCTCGAGGAAATGAAAGAGGAAATCGAAAAATATGGCTATGACGCTATTCTCGTCATTCCCGAAAACCTTCCCGAAAACGAAGAGCTGAACGAAAAGCTCATCGAGACGATGGAGGAGGAAGTCGAAGAAAACGGAAGAAAGGAAAAGAAAAAAGTCGCAAAAACTTATCAGTGGGAAAATTTCAAAAACAACGGCTCCTGGCAAGGGGCGAAATCGGCCGAAGTCCCCAAAACCCGAATCATTCTTCTCCACAGCTCCCAAAACCTCAAAGATCATCCTCTTCTCAAAGCGACCCAAGGAAAAAGCGTCCCGGAGCTCACCGGACTTTCCCAAGAAGAAATCCAAAAAAGAATCCAAAACAAGGAGCCTCTGCCCGTCAATTTTCAAGGAACCGTCGAAAACCAAAAAAAAGAAAAAATCAATGTCCCAATCGAAGCCGAAGGTCTCTCTATGGAAGAATACCTGGTTTTCCAGAGAATCTTCTTTGAAAAAGAACAAAAACATCTCGACGAACAAGAAGCCTGGACCCGGCTTCTCAAATCCCGGCTGGCTTCGCTCGTCGCCAACGCTTACTGGCATCCGGGCAATCGCCAGCTCAGCGCGGACGCCGATGGTCCCGAGTATCGCCACGGCAATTTGGGTTGCCGCCTCTCCCGCAGTTTCTCAAAAAGTTAGCTTGGGATTTAGATATTTTGCTCTTTCTTTTTTCTTTCTTTTATTTTTTTTCAAAAAAGACTCAAATCTTATTTAACAGGGCGAATTTCTTTTCTTTTGAATTTTGATTTTTGGTTTTTTCAAATTTTGGTTAGTATAATCGGTTTTCGGCTAGAACGCCGATTTGCCAAAAAGATTTTCGGATTTACGAAAGGTCGGCTTGAAATTTGAGCCGAAAAAGGAGCCGGAAATCAAAATGAGAAACTGCAGTCTTTCTTTCGAGCGGACCGCCGCTCTGATAAAATTTGAGAAATGAAATATTTTTTGGTTGCGGAAAAAGAAAGACCATCGAGAGGCGGGTTGGATTCGCTCGTCGCCAACGCTAACTGGCATCCGGACAATCGCCAGCTCAGCGCGGACGCCAATGGTCCCGAGTATCGCCACGGCAATTTGGGTTGCCGTCTCTCCCGCAGTTTATTTCATTCTCAAATATTTCATCCATCCGCCGAGCATCCGTCCGATTTCCTGCAAAACTTCTTCGGCGCGGAGATATTCTTTGTCGTTTGTGAAACCGAGTTCATGGGTCAGTCGAAAAAGAATTTTCAAGATTTCTGCCTTCGTGTGCTGGCTCTGGAAAGATAACTTTCACGAAAGTTTTTGGGCTGGGCATTAGCAAAAATAACCAGTTCCATTGCGTCAAGAATGTGGCGCTCCATTTTCTCTCCCAAGGAATATCTCTCGTGTTTGGGAAATTTTGAAATCAGCCGGTGGGTGAATTTGTAGAGTTCGTAAAGTTTTTTGACAACTGGAATTTCCAGTTGGGCGAAATTTTCGTTTTTTCTCATGAGTGAATATGAAAAATTAGTTTCCCTTGAAAATTTGCTCGGGGCTTGGCAAAAATTCAAAGCGGAAAAAGGGAAAAAGCGCGATGTGGCAGCGTTTGAGCGGCATTTGGAGGACAACCTTTTCGCATTATATCAGGAATTGAAAAACAAAACTTACGAACACTCCGGATATGAGCATTTTTCCATAACCGATCCGAAAAAACGATTCATCTACAAAGCTCGCGTGAGAGACCGGATTGTTCATCAGCTCGTTTTTGATTATCTGGAAGAAATATACGAGCCGATTTTCAGCGAAAACTCTTTTTCTTCAAGAAAGAAAAAGGGAACGCACCGGGCGGTGAAAAAACTGGCGGAGCTCGCGGATGTCATCCGCCAAAAGAATCGGGGAAAGTGTTTCGCGGTAAAGGGCGACGTGAAAAAGTATTTTGATTCAGTGGATCATCGGGCGCTTCTGGGGATTTTGCGAAAGAAAATCGGAGACAAAAACATTCTGGATTTGCTGGAAAAAATCGTTGGCAGTTTTCACCGGAAAATCGGCAAAGGAATGCCGCTTGGGAATATCACCAGCCAGATTTTCGCCAATGTTTATCTCAACGAACTGGACGAATTCTGCCGGAGAGAGCTGAAGCTCAAATATTATTTGCGATACAATGACGATTTCGTTGTTTTGGGCTGGGATAAAGAAAGACTTTTGAAAAATGCAGAGATGATAAGAATTTTCGCGAAGAACAGGCTTTGCCTCGATATTCCCGAGAGGAAAATGATTTTTCGAAAGTTGAAGTGGGGGATTAATTTTTGCGGATACATTGTTTTGCCGGAGGCGGTTATTTTGAGACAAAAGACCAAAAGGTGGATGCTGAAAAACCTGTCAATCGGGTACGGACGGTTTGAAAAAGAAGAAATTTCCTTTTCGGATTTTTCAAAAACCACTGATTCCTATTTGGGCTTGCTGAAACACTGCGATTCGTATAACTTAAGAAATAGGATAAGGCATCAATTCACTTATGATATGCCCGATCGAATATAATGCTTAGAAATCTGAAAGAATATGTCAAGAAATATTTATGAAATAAAGCCGCCCGCGGCAACGGAAAAGTTTCAGCCCGATCCGGAGCTTTTGCGCCGGCTCAAAACAATCGCCAAAATCGTCGGAGGAGATTTTGGAATGAGCGTCGAAATCGGCCAGCCCGGGAAAGGAAGCTTTTTTGACCCGGAAGCGAAAGAAATCCGATTTGACCCTGTGCATTTCAGCGAGGGCGAGGAATGGAGAATGGAGTTCATTGCCGGGCACGAGGGCGGACACCGGGCGATTGACCGCTCTCCCCGCGCCATTGGTGGAGCGGAAATTGAAAAACAGTGGGAAAAGCTGGGCTGGGGGTTTCTTGCCAATTGCGTCGCCGACTGCGCCGACAACAGCTGGGTGATCCAAAAATTTCCCGCTTTTCGCGAACAAAACGAAAAAATATATTCAGAAACCTTCGAAAAAGAAAACGCCATTTTGGGAAATCCGCAGGTTCACGCGCTCGCGGCCGCTTTGGGGCGCGCTCCCAAATTCGCTCAATTCGGCTCGGAGCTGATGAGATACTGGTTCAAAGGTGAATTCAGTCAAAATCTTAATCCGAAAGTGAAATCGGCCCTCGAACAAGCCATCGCGCCGGCCCAAGAAGCCTGGAAAGCGCTTCCGGAAAGCGGTTTTGAATCCGAGATATTGAAAAAAGCGCGGGAAAGATATTCCATCACTCGCCGCCGGATCTGGCCGCTGATGAAAGAGCTTATCGAGGAAGACGAAACAAATGAAGCCTTGCGCCAGATGGTGAAAAGCGCGCAGAAGGAAAAAAAGAACGGCGAAAAGAAAGAGTCCGGCGAGGGAAGCGCGCCGCTTGATCTTCCGCCAGAGCTTCAAAAAGAGCTGGAGGAAAAAATGGAGGAAGGAAGAAAAAAATACGAGGAAGATTTGAAGCAGAAGGAAGACGAATTGAACGATAAGCTGGAAGAAGCGAAGAGCAAGGCGGCGGGCGCGGAAGAGGGATTGGAAAAAGAAAGAGCGCGAAAAGAAATGGGAGATCTGGAAAAGGAGATGGAAAAAGTTAGGGAAGCACGGGAAGATCTGGAAAACGGCGAAGCCATGCCGCTTGATATGGACGGGTTGTCCGACGAGTTAAAAGAGAAACTCAAGGAAGCCTTTGACAAACTGCCATACAAGGAAAAAAGGGATGTGAGAGACAAAGCGCGGAAAATTTTGGAGGAATTCGAAGATGAACTGAACGAGGATTTGGAGGCGAAACTAGGCGAAGAAATACCAAAAAAGCACAGAGAGCGCAGAGAAGAACGGGAAAAAGAGCAATCCAAAAAAGAGCAGGAAAAGAAAGATCGGGAAACGAGAGTCGAGATTGAAAGACGGATCGAGGAGAAAATGACGGACTATCAAAAAGTTCTCCGGGAAGTGAAGCCGATCATTGACAAGACATATAAGTATTTGGAAAAATTTTTTATTCCGCAGAGACATCCGCGGTTTTTGGCCGGATTTGATTCCGGATCCCGGGCCCAGACGCAAAAGGTGATGCAGTTTGAAGCCAAAACCGAAATGCGCGACTCTTCGGCCCGGGTGGATTTTTGGGAAAGAAAAACCAAGCCAAAAAAATTGACTACAAATTTTCTCTACTCAATGATTTGTCCGGTTCGATGAATGGAAAGGGAAAAATTCAGGAGGATTTCAAGGGAAAAGTCGTTGTTTCCGAAGTACTGAACCGGCTGGGGATTGATTTTGAGATTTTGGGCTTTGGGGACGACTTCAAAGACAATATTTTCGAGTTCAAAAAATTCGGAGAAAAATTCAGCGAAGGAACAAGAAACAGGATGGCCAAAATCGTTTCGATGCCCAGCGGCAACACTCCGGCCGGAAAAGGGCTGGAGCGGGCTTCGGAAAGGCTGGCGAGAATGAAAGGAAAAGACAATTTTCTGATTGTTCTCACCGACGGCGAACCGACGGATATTTCCAAAGAAGCTCTCAAAGAAAAAGCGAGAGAACTCGGCGTCAGGAGCAGGCAGAAAATAATCGGGGTCGGGCTGGGAAGCGGCACCGCGCCGGTTGTCGAAGCCTTTCCGATTGGGTTGGGGAATCTGAAAATAGAAGACATTTCCGGAATTTTGGCAAAACTGATAATTTTGATGATAAAACATCCCCATCTTTCCGAAGATCAAATTCAAAAAAACATGGAGCTTTTGAAAACCGGCCGGCCGCCGAAAGGGTTGAATTTAGTTGAAGCGAGCGGAACGATGAGAGATTTGAAAAATTTGCTTGGGTAGGGAACAATTGGGAAAAATGCGCAGGGGAGGTGGCGGGTGTAATACAAATACGCGAATGAAATGCAAATATAGCGAATATGCGAATAACTGCGAATGATAAGAACGAATAAATGCGAATGCGTGGATACTTTCATATATGCATATATGAAAGTGCACTACAATATATTGTAGTAGCAAAATAATTTGTTTTTTTGAAAATAAAAAAAGCCGGACCGGCTCAGGAGTGAAAATTGTAATAAAAAAACCGATAAGCATGTTTACTTGTCGGCATACTCCATTCGTAAATTCGTAGCAGGGTTGCCGGGGTTGGAGGTTAACTTTTCGGGATTAATTCGTCTCAGCAGGTATTGCAGAGAATTTTTCCACCCCAACCCGGATGAAATTCTTCGTCTGTGATAGTCCCGCAATTTTGACAAACGATTTTCCTGCAACGATTGTAGGACAGACTATAATCGTTTTTTTCCGTTAAACCTCGCCACATTCCTCGCATTTTGGGATACAAGTTTCCATGTCAAATTCCCTCCTAAATTTTGATTGCCATAGCTAAGTTATGACAAGTTATCCTATAACAAAAAATAAAATCTGTCAAAACCTCAAAGTTGCCCTCGTCCATGACTTCTTGAACCAATACGGTGGAGCAGAAAGGGTTTTGGAGGTAATTGCGGAGATTTTTCCGGAAGCGCCTATATATACATTATTGTATGATCCTGCCAAAATGCGGGGAAAATTTGCGCATGCTGACATCCGGACATCGTTTTTGCAAAAATTTCCCAAGTTTTTTAAAAAGCGCCACAAGTGGATGCTCCCGCTTTTACCCACGGCTCCGGAAACTTTCAATTTGCGTGATTATGATCTCGTTATTTCTTCTTCAGGAGCGTGGTCAAAGGGAATTATCGTGAAGCCAAAGACAACTCACATTTGCTATTGCCACTCGCCGATGAGATACGCTTGGGATTGGAACGAGAAATATCTTGACGAACAGAGTTTAGGAGGAAAAAGGAAATTACTGGCTCGCTTGATGCTCAACTACATCCGCACTTGGGACAAAGTGGCGGCTGATCGGCCAGATTTTTTCATTGCCAACTCGCGCTGGACGCAGGAGCGGATAAAAAAATATTACAGGCGGGAGAGCAAAGTGGTTTATCCGCCGGTGGAGATCTCATATTTGGAAGCCAAGCTTCCAAGTGGAAGCTTGGCTTCCAAATCTCAAGATTTTTTCCTTATTATTTCCCGACTTTCGCCGTATAAGAAAGTTGAAGTGGCGGTGGAGGTGATGAATAAATTGGGCTTGCCTCTGGTTGTGATTGGCGAAGGCGTCCCCAAATACGTGAAATATCTGAAGTCAATCGCCGGGCCGAGAACGAAATTTTTGGGATGGATGCCAGACGAGAAAATAAAAAAATACTATTCTGCTTGCCGAGCCTTTCTTTTTCCGGGTGAGGATGATTTTGGAATTGCGCCGGTGGAAGCAATGGCACACGGAAAACCAGTGATTGCTCTCAGAAGGGGGGGAGCTACAGAAACGGTTATTGAAGGCGCAACGGGAGAATTTTTCGATGAACCGACAATTGAGGTGCTGGCTGACGCGGTGCGAAGATTTCAGGAAAACGAAAAAAAATATGATCCAGAAAAAATTCGGGCGCAGGTGGAAAGATTTTCAAAGGAAAGATTCAAAGAGAATTTCGAAAGGGAAATAGGGGACATAATACAAATACGCGAATAGATGCAAATCCGCGAATATGCAAATAGCACAAATTCATAAATTCGCATACTCGTGTATTTGCATGGGATTCGCATATTTGTATTATGACTAATCTCAAGATTAAAACTTATCTTGACCGATTGGCAGGATCGGAAAAACGGCCGAGCTCGTTTTTGTTTTTTGGGGCGGGCGCGGGGGAAAGATTTGAAGCGGCTGTTTATTTTGCCTCAAAGTTGGCCGGAAAAGCGGGCAACGAAGAATTTTTGCGAAAAGCGCGGGAGAAAATTCATCCGGACGTGATTGTTGTTGAACCAGAGATTGCTGAAGATAAAAAAGGAAGAATTCGAGAAAAGGAAATTATCCTTGAACAAATTCAAGAAGCGCGGGACAGGCTCAAGTTTTTTCCCTACGAACTTTCAAAAAAATTTTGCGTCATCAAAAAAGCGGAAAAACTGAACGATGAATGTTCAAACGCGCTTCTCAAGATTCTTGAAGAACCATCGGTCAGCTCAATATTCATTCTTTTGGCAAATGACGTCGGATCTGTTCTGCCAACAATTTCCTCGCGGTGCGCTATTTTGAGGTTTCCTCAGACGAAGCTTCCCGAATGGGATGAAAAAAACCGGGAAAAATTCAAAAATATTTTCAAAGAAGAAATTTTTGAAAAGTTCGGCTATATCGAAAAAATTTCCAAAGACAAAAATGAATTGATCAAAACTCTCAAAGACTGGGAAGCGGTGGCGGCGGAGGGATTGAGGAAGTTGGTTTTAGAAGAACGAGGAATCTCCACGAGTCAAGGTTCGACCTTTCCCTTGTCGTCCGCTGGGGCGGACTCCAATTCCTCAAGGTCGAACCTTGCTAAAGGGAACAGGGAAAGAGTAGGGAAGGTTGTTGGGTTGATTGGGAGTTTGAGAGAAGCTATCAATCAGCTGGAGCAAACAAACGCGAGTCCGCGGAGTATCGGGGAAAGATTAGTATTGGAGATGAGCAGTAGGAAATAGAGCAATGGATAGATAGTTTGTCTGCTGGCAGGCAGATGGGGCTTGGACATAGGCATTGAGTCGTAAAAAACTCACAGCTTACTGCCGCTGACTTGGTCTACAACCCTGTTATCAATAAACAATAAGTATGCTATAATCTCAATATGAAACGCGACTCCAAAGTTTTATTTCTATTGCCAGCGGTTATGTTTCTTTCTGCTTGTTCGCTCACTGGTGGAGGAAATGATGGCGGAGTTTTTCGTTCGGATGACGGCGGCAGGAATTTTTCGGCAAAAAACGCAGTCGAGAACAACAGAACAATCAACGGAGTGGATGTTTTGAGTTTGAGTATCAATCCTCAAGACGGGAATGAAATATATATGGGCTCCAAAGCAAGCGGCATTTTCAAGTCAACTGATGGAGGCGAACTTTGGAAACAGCTCAAGGTTAGCCTTCTCACGCCGACAAAAATATATTCACTAGCCATTGATCCAACAGATCCGAGAAATATTTTTGCTGTTGCGGTGCTCGGAAAGCGGGGAAAAGTTGTGAAATCGACCGATGCGGGAGAAACATGGAAAGACGTTTACACGGAACCATCCGGCGGCTCACTGGTTTTGAGTTTGGCGATTGATCCTCGAAATTCGCAAAGAATTTTTGCCGGGACAGATCAGGGGCAGATTATTTTTTCCGAAGACGGAGGCGTAACCTGGAGAAGCGTCTATTGGACGAAAGAAAAGAAACCGGTTTATAAAATCGCTTATGACAATTTCGATTCTGATTTGATTTATTTCGTCCTTTTCCAGGGCGGAGTTTTGCGAACCGCAGATGGAGGGAACAATTTTCAAGAATTGAAACAGAAGGCAACTCTAGCGGGTTTATATGAATCGGAGGAAAATTTTCAAAACCCAACTGCAATTAGGACAGATCCTTCAAGAGCCGATTGGGTCTATATCGGAACATCCGAAGGGCTTTTTCGAAGCAAGGATAGGGGCGAAAACTGGGAAAAAGTGAGAACTCTCAATGCGCCTGAAAAGTTCAGCATAAGATCAATTGACATAAATCCGAAAAATTCTGACGAACTGATTTGCGCGGCGGCGCAGACTTTCTATAAATCCGTTGATGGAGGAGTGAATTGGCTGCCGGTTCAAGCAGACACCAGTCGGACTCTCGAAGTGGTCAAATACAATCTCCAAAATCCGGAGCAGATTTTTATCGGGCTGAACAAGAGGTAGTCCTTACGAATTACGAATTCGCTTTGCTCTTACGAATATACGAACATACGAATTAAGTTAAAAACTTAAAATAAACATATTCGTAAGTTCGTACATTCGTATCAGTTCGTAATTTATAAGGAATAACATATGCTTGACCAAATCATTAAAAAAGCTAAACCGCAAATGGAAAAGGCTATTGAAAAATTGAAGGAGGAAATCGGGAAATTGCGCACCGGACGGGCAAATCCAGCGATGGTGGAAAATTTGCCGGTAGACTACTACGGCGCCAAAAGTCCCTTGAAGCAAGTGGCGAGCATCACCATTCCCGAACCGCGGCTTATTGTTATCACGCCTTGGAACAAAGATAATCTGGTGGATATCGAAAAAGCGGTGAAAGAAGCCGGACTGGGATTGAATCCAATAAACGACGGGCAAGTGATCCGGATATCCATTCCTCCGCTCAACGAAGAGAGGCGCGGAGAGCTTGTTAAGGTTTTGGGAAAGTACGCGGAAGAGGCGCGCGTGTCAATAAGACAGGCGAGAGAAGAAGTTTGGGATGAGATTCAGGATTTGGTGAAATCGGGAAAGTTGAGCGAAGACGCAAAATTCAAAGGAAAAGATCGACTTCAGAAATTAGTGGATGAACACAATGGCAAGGTGGAAGAGATGAGGGAGAAAAAGGAAAAGGAAATTTTGGAAATATAATTTTTTTGGAATAGAGAATTGTGAATTGAGAATTGAGAATGGGAATATAGAATATTGAATTCCGGATTCCTGTTCGCAATTCAAAAATTCTAAATTTACAATTCTTCTTGTTTATGGTTACAGTTATTATCTTTATTTTAATATTAGGATTGCTCGTCTTTGTCCACGAACTTGGGCATTTTTTGGTTGCGCGAAGGAACGGAGTGGCAGTTGAGGAATTTGGTTTCGGCTTTCCCCCGAGGATATTCGGGGTTTATTGGAATAAGAAAGGAGAGGCAAAAATTGTCTGGGGATCGAAGGAAATTGAGGAAATCCGGGAAGCGAGAAAAATCGGCGAAGAAAAGACTGTTTATTCAATAAACTGGATCCCGCTCGGGGGTTTTGTGAAAATAACGGGAGAGGACGGGGAGCCCTCCTACGTCAAGACTTCAGAGGGTAAAGCAAGAATAAATCCGAAAAGTTTTGTATCGAAAAAGCCTTTTGTCCGGATGAAAATACTGGCGGCGGGAGTGGCGATGAATTTTCTGTTGGCAGTCGCGCTGTTTTCATTTGGATTTTGGAAAGGTGTTCCGCAAGCCGTGGAAGAAGTTAGCGGCGGAAAAGTTGGAAATGAGAAAATTCAAATTGTGGACGTGGGGAAAAATACACCCGCTGAAGCAATGGGCATTCGCGTTGGAGACGAAATCCTGGGGGCAGTCGAGGGGGATAGTTTAACAAAGTTCTCGTCTGTTGAGAAGGTGCAAGACTTCATCAAAGACAACAAAGGTGGCCGAATAATCTTGGATATCCAACGGGGGAAAGAAGAACTGAGAATTTCCGGGACACCTCGATTGGAATTTCCGGAAGGGGAGGGGCCGCTTGGAATCGGGCTTGCGAAAGTTGTAGTTGCACGGTACCCGTGGTATAAAGCCATCGCGCTGGGATTCGAATATACTTTCAATTTGACAATCACTTTTGTTTCCTTTTTGGGCTTGCTTTTATGGCGCCTGGTCATTGGACAGCCGGCGGGACTCGATGTTTCCGGGCCGGTGGGAATCGCGGTGCTGACCGGGCAGGTAGCGCAGCTCGGGCTTGATTACATCTTGCGTTTTGCGGCGATGCTGTCTGTTAATTTGGCAATTATAAATATTCTTCCTATTCCGGCGCTTGATGGCGGGCGGATTCTTTTTATACTGATTGAAAAGCTTAAAGGCTCGCCGGTCTCGAAAAATTTCGAGCAACGGGCACACAGTTTGGGTTTTGCTCTTTTAATTTTTCTTATGGCGATTGTCACCGTGAGGGATTTTGCGAAATTCGAGCTGGTGGAGAAGATAAAAAATTTATTTTGAGAAATTGAATAAATGATGAGTCCTGTAGATAAAGAGTTTTCGAAACCGTTTTGTTCAGAGGACTTGCTGACTCTTTTGAGATAAATGTAGTTTGGGATTGTCCGCTTTTAACACGCCTTTTTTTATTTTCTAGTAAAGTGTTCAAATTACTCCACGTGGATATATTTGAACACTTTTTTCAATAAGTCCTGGTAAAAGCGTTCTGGTCTTTTTTTAAGGTTCGACCTTTTCCTCCCGCCGCTCGCGAGCGGCGGGATTCTCTGCCTGCCTGCCGGATAAGGCAGACGGCAGGCAGACCCAAGGTCAAACCTTTGAGCGAAATACGAAAGATTTTGACACTCTTCTTTATAAAAGGTAGTATTACATAAGGCAGAAAAAAATCCGCCGTTGCCAGTGATGGCTTTGGTGGACAAGTAAACACAAAAATCCAAAAAAATTCACGGGAAATGAATTTGTTTTTTGGTTTTGTATGAATGCAAGAGAAATACAAATATTACAATATTACATATAATGACGATCGTAGTTATGTGTAATATGGATTAAAGTCTTTTTCAATAAAGAACTCTCGCTTCTCCGTCTTAACATACGTACGTCGGGGCACATCGCCTTGGGCAGGGGAGAAGGAAATATAATTATGCTTTCAAAAATATTTGGGAAATTTTCAAAGGACGTGGGAATTGATTTGGGAACGGCCAATACTTTAGTTTATGTGCGCGAAAAGGGAATTGTCATCAATGAGCCGTCCGTCGTAGCAGTGAATCAAAAAACAGGGCAGATTTTGGCTATCGGCGCGGAAGCCCGGAAGATGGTGGGAAAAACACCCTCTCATATTATCGCAACCCGTCCTCTTGTGGACGGCGTCGTTTCTGACTTTGAAGTAACGGAACAAATGCTTCGCTATTTCATTGAAAAAGTTCATCAGGGGAGCTCTGCATATTTCACTCGTCCTCAAGTGGTGATCGGTATTCCTTCAGGTGTGACGGAGGTGGAAAAAAGAGCAGTGGTTGACGCGGCGGTGAACGCCGGCGCGCGGCGAGCCTATCTCGTGGATGAACCCATGGCGGCGGCCATTGGAGCGCGGCTTTTGGTTCAGGAGGCCTCCGGGAATATGATTGTTGACATCGGCGGCGGAACGACCGAAATCGCGGTGATATCACTGGGAGGAGTTGTGGTTTGTCGAAGCCTTCGCATCGCTGGAGACGAAATGAACGAGGATATTATCCGTTATGCACGGGATGAGTTCAATTTGCTCCTTGGCGAAAAAACCGCTGAAGATATAAAAATCGCTATTGGAAGCGCGTATGAATTGAACGAGATTCTTGAGATGCCCATGCGGGGGCGAGATCTTGTCACTGGCCTTCCCAAAGAAGTGATCGTGAATGATTCGCAGATTCGGGAAGCCATTTTTCGCTCGATAAAACTAATCGTCAACAATATAAAAGCAACCATCGAAGAGACTCCGCCGGAGCTTCTTTCCGATATTATGCAAAGGGGAATAATTTTAGCCGGAGGAGGAAGCCTTATTCGAGGAATTGATCGGCTCATATCAGAGCAGACAGATATGCCGGTGCGGGTGATGGATGATCCTTTGACGGCGGTAGTTCGAGGAACAGGAATTATTCTTGAACATTTGGAAGAACTGAAAGATGTGTTGACGGAAACGCAGTATGATAAAGTTTCGTTCTGAAATTTCCTTTACGAATTACGAATCTCTTACAAATATACGAATACAAAAATATTCGTAATTCGTACATTCGTAGAGCGAAGCGTATTCGTAATTCGTAAAATATGAAATTTTTTTCTCAAAAAAATACAAAACTTCTTTTTGTAATTATTTTGTTGATTGTTGTTATCTTTCTTTCCTCCCGCGGGGCGGATAATCCCGTGAGGGGAGCGGTGCTTTGGATAGCAAGTCCTTTTATGAAAACATTTCATATTTTTTCTGCGGGAACACAGGGCTTTTTTCAATTTTTGGGGTCAATCGGAGATCTTAAAAATGAAAATGAAAAGTTGGTGAAAGAAAATCAGGAACTTTTGGCGGAAATAGCGAGATTTAAAGATACAAATGAAGAAAACAAGCTTTTGAGACAAGAATTGGGACTTGTTTCCAGAAAAAAATTCGAGCTTGAAGCAAGTTTCGTGATTGGACAGGACACGCTTGGTTTGGGAAATTCGATTTTGATCGACAAAGGAAGTAACAGGGGAATTAAAAAGGGTATGGCGGTTATTGTTTCTGATGGAGTTTTGGTTGGGAAAGTGAGCGAAGTTTTTCCGGATACGGCCAAGGTTGCGTTGATTATTGACCAGGAGAGTGCTGTCAACGGCGAGGTTTTGGAATCGGGGGCAAAAGGGATTGTTAAGGGGAATTATGGCTTGGGAACAACAATGGATATGATCTCTCAAACAGAGGTTGTGAAAGAAGGAGACACGGTAATCACTTCCGGATTGGGAGGCGGCTTGCCGCGGGGTCTCTTTATTGGGAAAGTCGGCCAAGTGAAGCAGTCGGAAGACAAGCTTTTCCAACAGGCCAGCATTTTTGCGCCAGCCGGATTTTCTTCTTTGAAAGTGATTTTTGTGGTGAAGGGTTTTTAAACCAAACATTCAATGTCTGGAAAATCCCAACATTGAATGTTATCCCTGTTATGAAGAAATTTTATCTTTTTTTGCTCATTCTCATTATTTTCTTTTTTCAATTTTCAATTTTGGGAGTTTTTTTTGAGGGTGGAAGATCTCCCAATTTATTCGTTGCGCTGACAGCGGGACTTGTTCTTTTTTTTGGCTTTGAAAGATCGCTGATCTGGACAGCGCTTGCGGGGCTTCTTTTGGATATTGGATCGTCCTGGCCCATCGGATTGGGGGCATTGGGATTAGTGATCGTCCTTTGGCTGATTGACAAGATAAAAGACATTGCCGAGTTTCGTTCAAAAAGATATCTTTTTGCCTTTTTTCTTTTTCTGACAGCCGGAACCGCAAGTGTTTTTTTTGATTTTTTCCTCAACTATTTTTTCAGGATAGAAAAAATTTTTTTCCCGAATGTGTCTGTCCAGCTTTTTTTCCCAAGTTTTGGAAAAGATTATGTCTTGAAGACAATATACACAGCCGCTTCAGCTATTGTTGTTTATTTCTTTGTCAGAAAAATTCCCCGAAAATCCGAAACATTTTCATTGAGAAATAGATAAAAATTGAGAAATAACCGTAAAAAGCATGGTTTTCAAAAAATATTTCAAAAACAGACGACAGGAAAAGGGAATTGAAATTGAAGACGTTGCCAATTTTGATGAGAATAATTTCCACGAAGAAATGTTGGTTAGCGAGCCAATTGACAGTTGGGGGTTCCTTTTTTTTCGCTTTCTCGCGCTGGCTATTTTTTTGATTCTTGCTGTAAGGGTTTTTTATCTTCAAGTGATGAAAGGAAGCTACTATAAAGAACTTGCGCGGGAAAATCGGGTGCGCTATGTGAATATCAAGGCGCTCCGAGGGTTAATTTATGACAGAAATGGAAAAGAATTGGTGAGAAACATTCCCAGTTTTGATGTCATTTTCATTCCGGCTGACTTTCCCAAGGACCCGGCTGAGAAAAACAAGGAGATAAAAATAGTGGCTGAGATTCTCAGTATGAATGATCAAAACGTGGCGGCCATTGCCAACTCTCAAGAAGCAGAATCATTGAATCCGGTTCTTATAAAAAGCAATATCAGCGAGTATGAATCACTTATCTTTTCCGAGAGAAAAAATGAGCTCAAGGGATTTCAGCTTGAAAAAACAGCAGTCAGGCAGTATGAAAATGGAGCCGTTTTTTCTTCGGTGATTGGCTATACGGGAAAAATAAACAGGGATGAGCTTCAGAAGCATTCGGATTATCTCATGACGGATTATATCGGGAAAACCGGGCTCGAAGCCAGTTATGAGAGGTATTTGCGCGGAATTGACGGAAAACAGAAAATGGAGGTTGATTCAGCGGGAAATCTCAAGAAAAATCTGGGGACAGAAAATCCAATCAACGGAAGTGATTTGCGCTTGGGTTTGGATGCCGAACTTCAGAAAAAGATACAGGAAATTCTCGAAAAAAAACTTCTGGAAACAAACACAAAAACGGCGGCGGCAGTAGCCGTGAATCCCAAAAACGGCGAGGTCCTGGCGTTGGTTTCTATCCCCAGTTATGATAATAATCTTTTTGCCAAAGGCATTTCAACTGAAGACTATAGAGCGCTGATAACTGATCCAGCCAAGCCGATGTTCAATCGGGCGATTAGCGGAGAGTATCCGCCCGGCTCGACTTTCAAGCCGCTGGTGGCGGCGTCGGCTCTTGAGGAGAAAACTATCACACCGGAGACAAGTCTCAACTGTCCCGGCGAAATTTCTATCGGCAATTATCGTTTTCCGGATTGGAAAACTCACGGAAACGAGAATGTGCGAAGCGCTATTGCCGAGAGTTGTGATGTTTTTTTCTACGCGGTTGGCGGCGGCTGGGGCAATATTCCAGCTCTTGGAATTGATCGGATCAAGAATTATGCCGAGAAATTTGGCTTAGGAAAAACGCTTGGTATTGATATTTCCGGCGAAGCGCCCGGTCTTGTTCCCAATCGGGAATGGAAACAGCAGAAATTGGGTGAGAGATGGTATACTGGAGACGATTACCATTCAGCAATTGGACAAGGTTTCGTCACGGCGACCCCGCTTCAGCTTGCCAACTATACCGCCGCAATTGCTAACGGAGGGACAGTTTATCAGCCGCACATTGTGAGTTATATCAAAAAAATGACGGTAACCGAAGAAAAAATAGAGCCGCAGGTGATTTCAAAAAATTTCATTTCTCCTTCCAATATTCAAGTGGTTCGGGAAGGTATGCGCCAGACGATAATTTCTGGAACAGCTCAGCTTCTCAAAAGTCTTCCAGTTGAGGCGGCGGGAAAAACAGGCACAGCCCAATTTGGAAGCGAGAACAAAACGCACGGCTGGTTTGTTTCTTTTGCGCCTTACGATAATCCAGAAATAGCGATGGCCGTTTTGGTTGAAGGCGGAGGAGAAGGGCATTCAACGGCGGTGCCGGTGACGAATGAGGTTTTGAAGTGGTATTTCTCACGATAGGCCTGTTGACAAATTTTTTTTGTTGTATATAATTGAATCGGTTTATTTGTATAAAGTTCATAGTGCTCGCGAGCGAGTGCTTTTCTGTTAGTTCGAATTAATGCCCGGTAGTGAAAATTTAACTGGTTTCTCTAGTCAAAAATATGCCGGGTAAAGAGAAAGATGTTTGCTAAACTTTTGAACATTAATCAGGAATTTAACTCTTGATGTTTCAAGGTCAAATTTCTGCTACTGGGTATGACAAAACTTCTCACCCCTGAGGGCTTGAAAAAATTGGAAGAAGAGCTTCAGATGCGAAAGTCTGAAATGCGCCAGAAAATTGCCGGAATTATTAAGGAAGCCAAGGAGCAAGGCGATCTCTCGGAAAACGCTGAATACACTGAAGCCAAACGTCAGCAGGCTGACAACGAGCGGCGGATTATGGAATTGGAAAATATCATCCGCACTTCGGAAGTGGCCAGCTTTGTGAAGGGCTCAAAAGCAGTCCAAATGGGTTCCAAGGTGAAAGTGAGCGTGAACGGCGAGGAACAAACTTTTGAAATTGTCGGCTCGAACGAAGCTGATCCTTTGAATGGAAAAATCTCAAATGAATCTCCCATCGGAAAAGCGCTGATGAGCAAGAAGGCCGGCGACAAAGTGAAAGCGGAAACACCAAGCGGGGAGAAGGAATACAAGATACTTGAGGTGAAATAGACTTATTGTACGGATTTGCCCGGTAGTGAAAATTTGACTGGCCTTTAGCCGATACCGACAAAGTCAAGTCAAATTTCTACTACCAGGTTGTTTTTTTTGTAAAAAGAAGGTATTATATGGTCATTAGTAACGAGGCTGTGGGCAGTGAGACAGATCAATGGCTATGAGTCATTGACAATATATTCATGATTCACGGCTGATGACCAAACTTATCGCTCGCTGCCTTGTTACCCGCAACTAAAAACATGTTAGGTGAAATCAAGCAAACGAAACTCAAAAAACTGGAAAGTCTGCGCCAGGCTGGAATGGAAGCTTATCCTGAAAAATCCAAACGGTCGCTGGTAAACAAAGAAGCAGTTGAGAAATTTGAAAGCTTGCAAGAAAAAGAGCTGAATCTTGTTGGAAGAATAAAATCGCTTCGACCAATGGGCGGATCGGTTTTTGCGCATATTGAAGATGAATCGGGAAAAATTCAAATTTTTCTCAATGAGCAAAAAGTGGCTGACGGAAAATACAAATTGTTTGTTGAGAATGCAGACTTGGGAGACTTTGTTGAAGTGAGCGGCAAGCTGTTCAAAACAAAAACAGGCGAGATTACAGCAGAAGTGAAAAATTGGAAAATGCTGGCCAAAAGTCTTGCTCCTGTCCCGACGGAATATTTCGGCCTCAAAGACACGGAAGAACTTTTGCGGCGCCGATACCTGGATCTTATGATAAATGCCGAAACGCGCGAACTTTTTCGAAAGAAAAATATTTTCTGGCAAACGATTCGGCAATTCTTAACCAAAAAAGGATTCCTGGAAGTGCAAACCCCCGTTTTTGAAAATATCCCCGGCGGAGCTGACGCTGAACCTTTCCTAACGCGCCATAACGCACTTTCCCGTGATTACTATATGCGGATTTCTCTCGAGCTTCCGCTCAAAAAACTTTTAGTCGGCGGATATGAAAAAGTTTTTGAGATCGGCCGGGTGTTCCGAAACGAGGGGATTGACCGCGAGCACCTGCAGGAATACGACGCACTTGAATTTTATTCCGCTTATACAAGCCTCAAAGAGGGTATGAAATTTACGAAAAAACTTTTTCAGGAGGTGGCGAAAAAAATAGTGGGTGGTGCGGAATCGAAATATGGTGATCAAAAAATAAACTGGCTTGGAAAATGGGAGACGAGGGACTATTTCAAATTATTCAAAGAGACGATTGGCATTGATCTTGCGAAAGATGTTTCCGTTGAGGATCTCAAAAAGAAAGCGGATGAACTCAAGATTGAATACAAATCGGAATATGGGAAGGGCCGTCTTGTCGACCTTCTTTTCAAAAAAATCATCCGTCCGAAAATGATTCAACCCTGTTTTCTCGTTGGCCATCCAGTGGAAGTTTCGCCGCTTGCCAAGCGCGATCCGAAAAACGTGAAAAAAGTTTTGCGCGTGCAAGTGATTGCCGGCGGAACGGAGCTTGGAAACGGTTTTTCGGAGCTCAATGATCCGCTTGACCAGAGAGCCCGCTTTGAGGAACAAATGAAACTGCGAGAAGCTGGTGACAAGGAAGCCCAGATGCTTGATGAGGACTATATCGAAGCTATGGAATATGGAATGCCGCCGGCTTTTGGGCTTGGGGTCAGCGAAAGATTTTTCGCTTTTCTTGTGGGGAAATCGGTGAGAGAAACGGTGATTTTCCCGCCGATGAGAGAGAAATGACCCTGCTAAGCGGGGGTCATCCCGAGCGAAGTCGAGGGATCTAAGTAAAATAAATTATTTTATGCTGGATATTAAATTTATTCGTGAAAACAAGGAAGCAATCAAAAAGGCTATTCAAGATAAGCGCATTGATTTGGATTTGGAAAAATTGCTGGAAATTGACAGAAAAAGAGTGGAATTGCTGCGGCAGATGGAAGAGTTGAAAAACGAAAAAAACAAGCTGAACGAAGAGATGAAAAAAACGGAGAACAAGGGAGAAATCATTGCTAAGGGAAAAGAAATCAAAGAAAAAATATCAAAGATTGAGCCGGAATATAAAAAAGTGAAAAAGGAATTTGATGAGCTGATGGTGAGGGTTCCCAATCCCGTTGCTCCAGACACGCCGATTGGAAAAGATGAAAATGACAATGTTGTTATTGAGGAATGGGGCGAAATTCCAAAATTTGATTTCGAACCGAAGGATCATGTCGAGCTGGCGAAAAATTTGGATATTCTCGATCTTGAAAGAGGGGCAAAAGTCGGCGGCTATCGGGGATATTATCTCAAAAATGAAGGAGCGTCGCTTGTTATGGCGCTTATGATGTTTGCTTTCCAAAAAATGGTTGAAAAAGGATACAAGCCGATGATTCCACCCACACTCGTGAAGGGGTTTGCTTTGTTTGGGAGCGGATATTTTCGCGGTCTTGAGTATGACGGGGAAGTGGATGAAATATATCAAGTGGCAACTTCGGACAAGGAAGCCGATGGAACATTGAGCAAAGAAAAAAAGTTTTTGGTGGGAACAGCCGAGCCGTCGCTTCTGGCTTATTATTCCGGCGAGACCTTGAAGGAAGAAGATTTGCCAATGAGAATTTGCGGCTACAGCCAGTGCTACCGAAGTGAAATCGGAAGCTACGGGAAAGACACGAAAGGATTTTATCGAGTTCATGAATTTATGAAAATCGAACAGGTTGTGCTTTGTCGGGCGGATATTGAAGAATCTGTGAAACTGCAGGACGAAATGGTGAATATTTCGAAAGAATTGCACCAAGATTTGGGTTTGCCGTATCATCTTCTCAAAATGTGCACGGGAGAAATGAGCGCGGGAAAATATCGTTTCTTTGATATTGAAACCTGGCTTCCCGGATCGAAAAGATGGGCCGAGACCGGATCAGCCAGCGACTTTTTGGACTGGCAAGCAAGAAGACTCAATGTGAAGTATGTTGGCAAAGACGGAAAGAAAAAATACGTTTATATGTTGAATAATACTGCTTTGCCGAGTGTGCGGCCGTTCATTGCAATTTTGGAAAATTATCAGCAGGCCGACGGTTCGGTCATTGTTCCAGAGGTTCTTCGCAAATGGATGCCGGGGAATATGGAGGTTATCAAACCAAAATAATTTTTTCTCTGCCATGCTCTTTCGTCAAAAAAACGAAAGTTGTCAACTTTGTCCATATGGACAAAGTTGACAACTTTTTGTTTTGCGTAAAGAAATTTTGTGCGGAAAAGAAAAATCCCAGAAACTCGTCTGGGATTTTGATTTGGGCAAAAAAGGTTTAAGCCTGAAATATCGAGCCAGAAGCGATAAATTTCTGGCGTGAAAATTGTTTGTCCAAAATACAACAGAAAAAGTGTTTTCCGGAAACTTGAAGACGGGCAGTGCAGACTCAGAGCTCCTTTTCTGGGGTTTAGCCTTAGAAAAACAACAGTTATATTGTTATTTATGCTATTTGTAGTTGTATTTGTAAATTTCTTTTTTCTTGTTTTCCTACAATTTCTGTGTTTCTAAATAGGTCTGGTTTTTCGTCTAATTCCTTTAATCTTCTTTCGGAGATTTTTACATACCTTTCATTTACGTCAATGCCAATGTAATTTTTCCCTAATTTTTTAGCTGCAACTGCAGTTGTGCCACTACCAATAAAAGGATCAAGTACAATCGCATTTTTTGAAAAAGCAGAAAGTTTAATTAAGTATTCACATATTGCCAATGGCTTGACCGTTTTATGATCATTATATTCTCCCTTTTCCTTTTTTGTTGGTTTTGGTAAAAGAAATGTTTTGTCTATTAATTCATTAATACCGCTAACAGTAAAGACATTTGCTGGATACATATTATCTCCGATTTTTACGTTCGTATTGAACATTCCAACTTCATGCTTGAGTATATTGTTGAGATAGGTTTGATCGGTAGGCTTTTGTGCCATGGCAATTGGTTCAAAACAGGATTTAATCTGCGGAGTTTTCCAACCATTAAGCTTTTCTTTTATTTTTTCTTTTGTTTTTTTCTCTATATTCATTTTTTTAATAAAGTGATCAACGCCCATAGCCTTGGCTTGATTTTGAGTGTAAAGCCATATAAAAGCGTCTCTAATTTCAAAGCCGGCATCATCTATCGCAGATGCCATTCTGTGGTATAATCTAGGGCTGGAAAACGAAAAGAAAAATCCGCCTGGCTTTAAAATTCTAAAAATTTCTTCGGAGATTTTTAAATACCAAGCATAAAATTTTTTACCTTGTTCTCTGTCAAATTTCATTCCAGCAGGGAGAGATTTTATCGTGTATTGATTATTTTGATTCGATACTTCTTTATAGTTCCAGTTATTATCTAGTTTGTCTAAAAAATATGGAGGATCAGTCAAAACAACATCAATAGAATTACTCTCAATCTGGGGGAGCAGCTCTAAGGTATCCGCACAAATTATTTTGTTTATAAATTTATTATTTTTCATGATCTATCTCTTAAATTCTTTACGTAATATTTTATAAATTTTCTTTCTCACGGCTCTATCAAAATTTTTGACAAAATTTGCATCTGCTAATTTTATAACCCTGCCTTTGTCGTCATAAACCCATCTATTTCTGTCGGCTCTATTGCATTTTTGACATTGAGGAATAATATTTCCGGCAATCAACGGTTTGTTTGGATCCATATGTGCTTTTTGCAGAATAGTCTTTGTTGCTGGCCAATGAAAATGCGGCTTTCCTTCTTGTGAGCCACAAGTAGCGCAACGATAGTTATATTTTTCTTTTATTTCATTCCAATTATCGGTTTTGGAAATTCTATGCCCCTTCTTGAATCCAGGATATGGTTGTTCTAGCGTGTAAAGCTGATATGATCCCCTTTTTATTTTTAAAACGATATTATCTCTTCCTCCTGCGACTATCCACCAGCCAGCTTGTGCCCCCAAATGTCTGGCTTGCTGGACATCATTTGTATTAGGATAATAACTTCTGATAAATTTTGTAAGTTCTTCCTTGCTCACTTTTCTGGTTTTAGGGTAATTGTAAGCAAGATAAACCAAGACCAAAGCGTCTTTTGTAAACTTGCCCTCAGAGGCATAAAGATTTGGCAATTTGACGTCAAATTGTTTTAAATATTTTTCATGATATTCACAAATAGTTTTGTAAATATTTTCTATAGATTTTTTGTTTAGAATAGGACTGTCTAACATGTTTTCTTATGTTTATGCCTGTATTTTAGCATAAAATTTATTAGAATAAAATTCGTTTTTGGGCCGCAATGGAAGGAGCAGGCAAAAACATTCTATGCTCCCTTAAATATTCTTTTCCAAGTCTAAGCCTTAGAAAAGCGGCGAAGCCCTAGAAAAGCGGCGAGCGGAACTGAGGCGGAACATCGCCTATTCTGTGGAAAAATAGCGAGCGCAACAGCGCGAGCGATTTCGCACAACGTTAGGGATAAAAGAAGTTTTCGGAGCGTAGCGGAGAAAATTTGGGAAAATTGCGAGCCGAGCAATTTTCCTTTTATCCCTTGTTATACGACCCGACGACTGAAAGGAGGAGAGCGCAGCGTGGCACGAAGCGGAGTGAGTTCAAAAAATATTTTTCGTTCTTACTCATTATGATAGGCTTTCCTCAATTCTTATAAATTTGATTTTTTCCTTTTTGAAAAATGAAAGAGGGTTAAGGGGTAAATTTCATTTTTCAAATTCTTCTAATCTAGATTATATCTAATACTTTTTAGGTGTTCATTTCCGTATACAAACTCTCCGTCAGGATAGTGCCAAACAACCTCGGCGTAAGTTGGAAGATTATATCCGTCTATGTTTTTGTATTCGGAAACTGGATATGAAAATCTGTATTTTTTCATATCTGATACATCTGTTCTATCATCCGAAACAAAATTAATTAATTGCCCTTTTTCATTAAAATAGAGAGTTGCACTGATTGTGGTATTTTTGTTTGTAAAAGTTGCCTTTAATGTGTAGTTATCAATTTCATTCCAAATAATATTTTTATCTACTAATAATGATGGAGCATAATAACATAATTCTGCAAAAATTGTGACTGTTTCAGATTTAAACATATCCTCGTTGTTTAATTTTACTACAGGAATGAATCCAAATAATTTTATATCCATTCTTGCTTCTTGTTTCATGTATTTATGATAGCCAGGAACAGTTATTCCAAACATTTTTCCTTTTATAAAAAAAAGACGTGTTGGCTCTTTAAAAAAATTATATTGTTCAGAAGTAAATGAGAATTCTTTTTGTTTATCTCTCATCTGTCCTTCAAAAACAGCATAAAAGTTTTTGGTTTTTGGTTTTCCAATAACTCCTACATAACGCAAGTATTTTTGAACTGAAAGTGGTAAATGGCTTATATCATTTTCGGTAAGTATACTTTCATTGCTGCCATTATTATGTTCCAGATTATAGGAAATATCATTCTTATAGCTTTGTTCAAAAAAATATATTCCAGCACTTGCTATGATTACTACAAGAATTATGATGTTTGGAATTGTTCCGAATTTTGCATCAGACCAAGATAAAACAATCACAATTTGCGATACTATCACCGCTAAAAGACCTACAATCCACCACCATTCTTTATTACTCACAAATAAAAATATTGATATTGAAAAAAGTATTGTTGTTGTAAGCCATAATATTCCGATAGGTTTAGAAATACTTTGAGTAAGCTGATCTAGTGTCGCAAAATCAAATGCTTTCAAAAAACCCATTAGGTGAATGAGCTCATGAATAGCCATTATGATGATAAATATTGTTTTCAACATGATTATCTCCTAAGTAAGTAAATAAGTTAATGTATTTAAATCGTTTTCGGAACGAAGTGGAGAAAACACCATATTATCCCCCTCTAATAATTCCCTGAAAGTTCCCCATGCGTGAGCATGGGGGTGTATCGGGTTCCGAAATCCTCATGCTACAATGGTGCTATGGAAACTCG
>FWPV01001700.1_pt1 | contig 58824 bp, 47 predicted proteins | sample 2228371 | NCBI WGS metagenome assembly FWPV01 (sample SAMEA103939776, study PRJEB20133) | metagenome
CGTCCCGCAAGCGGCGCGCAGCGGGCTGCCCGCCCCACGCCCGGCGGCCATCCTGGCCCCGGTAGCCGGTCCGGCGGCGGTGCGCCGGCCGGCCCCCGGCTGGCGCTTTTGCGGCGCGCTGCGCCAGCAGATCGGCCTGTTCGAGAGCGCCGACGGCTTGGTGTTGCTGAATGCGCGGGCGGCCCGGGAGCGGGTGGCATTCGAACGCATCGAGGCGGCCCTGCGCGCCGCAGTGCCGGCCCGCCAGCCGCTGCTGATCCCGGCAATGCTGGAGCTGGCGCCAATCGAGGCCACCCTGCTGGCCGACCAGCTGGGTTTCTTCGATTCCATGGGGTTCGAACTCGAGCCGTTCGGCCGCCACCTGTTCCGCATTCGCAGTGTGCCGGTGTGGCTGGAAAATACGCCTCCTGAGGCGTTCGTGGAAGAGCTGCTTGGGCGCATCCGCGAGCGCGGTCTGCGGCCCTCCGAGCCGTCGCCGGCGCGCGTGCTGGTGGCGCGGCTGGCGGCCGCCCGCGAGGCGCGCGGTCCGGCCCCCGCCAACCCCGCGGATTGGGAGGCGCTGGCGCGCGCCCTGCTCGCCTGCGAGAACCCGCTGCTGGACGCGCGCGGCCGCCCCGCCTTCATCGAGCTGCGCCATTCCGAGCTGGCCCGGCGGTTGATGCTGGATACCGCGGCGGACGGGTTAGATGGCCTTGAGGGCGGCGGTTAGGCTGTCAATGGCATGGTCCAACTCGCTGTCGGTGTGGGCGGTGGACAGGAAACAGGTCTCGAAGGGACTCGGCGGCAGGTAGACCCCGCGTTCCAGCGCGCCGTGAAACAGTTTCTTGAAATGCCGGCTCTCCGAGGCAAGGGCCTGCGTGTAGTTCTCCACGGGAGATTCCGCGAAAAACAGGGCGAACATCGACCCGGTTTGCGGCACCTGCAGCGGCAGGCCCTTTTCCCGTGCCGCAGCCAGCAGCGCGTCGCGCAGCCGGGCGCCCAGCGCGTCCAGCCGCGCGTAGGGACGCTCCTGCTGGAGCCGGTCCAGGGCGGCGACGCCGGCGGCCATGGCCAGCGGATTGCCGGACAGCGTCCCGGCCTGGTAAACGGGACCCAGCGGTGCCAGATGCTGCATCAGGTCACGGCGGCCGCCAAAGGCGCCGACCGGCAGGCCGCCGCCGATGATCTTGCCAAGGGCGGTCAGGTCGGGAATCACCCCGGTCAGCTCCTGCACCCCGCCGCCGGCCAGCCGGAAACCGGTCATCACCTCGTCGAAGATGAGCACGGTGCCATGGCGGGTGCACAGCCGGCGCAGGGTCTGCAGGAAACCGGGCTTTGGCAGGATCAGGCCGCAGTTGGCCGGGTAGGGCTCGACAATCACGGCGGCGAGGCGGTCGCCTTCCGCGGCGAACAGCGCCTCCACCGCGGCGGTGTCGTTGAATTCCAGCACGCGCGTCTCGGCCGCCAGCGCGGGCGGCACACCGGCGCTGTCGGGATGTCCGTGGGTCAGCGCGCCGGAGCCGGCCCGCACCAGCAGCGCGTCCACATGCCCGTGGTAACAGCCGGCGAACTTGACGATCGTGCTGCGGCCGGTGGCGCCGCGGGCAAGGCGCACGGCGCTCATGGTCGCCTCGGTTCCGGAATTGCACATGCGCACCTGCTCGACCGACGGCACCAGCGCCACCACGCGCTCGGCCAGCGCCACCTCGTGCGGGTTGGGCGTGCCGAAGCTCGTCCCGTCCGCCAGCGCGGCGGCGATGGCGGCGCGCACCTCGGGCGGATTGTGCCCGTGGATGGCCGGCCCCCATGTGCAGACGAAATCAATCAACTCACGGCCGTCGACGGTTGTCAGCCGGCACCCCTTCGCGGACCGGGTGAAAAACGGCGTGCCGCCGACCGAGCGGAAGGCGCGCACCGGGGAATTGACCCCGCCGGGAATCAACTGCAGGGCCTTGGCGAACAACTCCTCTGAACGCTGCATACCCGCCAACGCAACCGGTAACACCCACCGCTGGCAATGCCCAAACGGGCCGCTCGGTCCATTCACCACGGATTCGAACCGCTGCCCGCAAATTTGCCTGACAGGCCCTGGTCGCGGGCGAAAGGTTGTTTCATGCTGCCTGAGCTCCAGCGCGGTTTGACCCCTGTGCCGTTCACCCTGCCCACCCGGGCGGCGGGCTTGCAGCGGCTGGAGGCATTCCTCCCGCTCGCCCCGCAGTATGGCAAGCTCCGCGGGTATGACCTACCCGGCCAGCAGGGCACCAGCGGCCTCGGTCCTTACCTGCGCACGCGTCTGGTGCGCGAGCGCGAGGTGGTCGCGGCCGTCCGCGACCACCTCGGCCCGGCCGCCGCGGCAAAGTTCATCGAGGAAGTTTGCTGGCGCACCTATTGGAAGGGCTATCTCGAGCAACGGCCCACCATTTGGGAGGCGTTCCGCCGACGCCGCGACGCGGTGCTGGCCGATTTGGCTCCGGCGGATCAGGAACGGCTGGCCGCGGCCCGCGAAGGACGCACCGGCATCGACTGCATGGACGCCTGGGCCGACGAGTTGGCCGCCACCGGCCGGCTTCACAACCATGCCCGCATGTGGTTCGCCAGCATCTGGATTTTCACGCTGCGCTTGCCGTGGGAGCTGGGCGCGGCCTTCTTTCTTGAGCACCTGATCGATGGCGACCCCGCTTCCAATACCTTGTCATGGCGTTGGGTGGCCGGTCTCCACACTCCCGGCAAGCACTACCTCGCCCGGGCCGACAATATCCGCCGTTACACGGACGGGCGCTTCAACCCGGCCGGCCGGTTGGCGGAAGATGCCCCCCCGTTGCCTCCCGACGGCCCCCATCCGCCGGTCGGGCTCGAGCCGGTTTCGGCCTTGGCCGATGTCACGTTTCCCTGCCTGTCGAATTGTCCGGCCGGCCTGCTGGTCTGCCCCGAGGACCTCAGCCCCGAGACCGGCGAGCTCGCCGACACGCCCTTCAGCTCCATTGCCGTGTTCAATGCCCGCGACGTGCTTGCCGACGCCAATCCCTCCCCCACGGTGCGGGCCTTCCTCGACAACGCGGTGGCCGACACCGCCGAGCGGGTGGCGGCCCACTGGGACGGGCGGATCACGCACTGCGAGCGGATCGTCATTCCGGCGGTCGGCCGGGCCACCCCGGACCACGTCGGCCGCCGCGAGCGCATGCGGGTGTACAGCGGCACCCTCGACCGCTGGGAAGAGGGCGTGTTGACCTGGGCGGCCAATGAGCACCTCAAGTCCGTCTGGTGGTTCCTGCCGCCGGTCGGGCCCTGGCGCGACCGCGTGCCCGCCCTGCGCCGCGCCCTGCAGGCGCGCGGCATCAGCCTGCGCTCCTACCGGCGCCGCTGGGACGCCCTGCACTGGCCGCACGCCACACGGGGCTTCTTCGCCTTTCGGCGCGGCTTGCCCGATCGGCTCGCGCAGCTCCTCTCCTGAAGCCGCCTCAGGAAACCTGCCGGTATTGGATCGTGTCGATGACGCGGCTGCCGGCCAGCACGTTGGAGATGATCACAATGTGGTCGCGGGGCTGCACCCAGCCGCGGCCCTTCAGCCGGGTGAAGGCGTTCTGAATGGTCTCCTCCGGGTCCTCGCTGAAGCCCATCAGAAACGGTTCGACGCCCCAGTACAGCAGCAGGTTCTGGAACACCGGCGCGATGTCCGTGAAGGCGAAAATCGGCGAACGGCGCGGCCGCAGGGCGCTGAGCGTGCGCGCCAAATAACCGCTGCGGGTGAACACCAGGATGGCGCAGTTGGGCAACTCGTCGGCAAGAATCGCCGCCGCCTTGAGCATCAGCGCCTTGGGCGTCTTCAGCGGCAGGGTGTCGTTGAACGGCCGCTCCGCCTGTACCTCGACCGAGCGGATGATGCGGTTCATCACCTCGACGCATGCCACCGGATACTTGCCGATGGTGGTTTCGCCGGAGAGCATGACGCAGTCCGCCTGCTCGAACACGGCGTTGGCGATGTCGGTGATTTCCGCGCGGGTCGGCAGCGGGTTCTGGATCATCGACTCGAGCATGTGGGTGGCCACGATCACCGGCTTGCCCATGCGCTGGCACAGCCGCACGGCGCGCCGCTGCACCAGCGGCAGGGTCTCGAACGGAATCTCGATGCCCAAGTCGCCGCGCGCCACCATGAGGCCGTCCGACGCCCGGACGATGTCCTCCAAGTTCGAAATGGCCGACTGGTCCTCGATCTTGGCGATCAGGTGGGCTTGCGAGTTGCGCTCCTGCAGGTAGCGGCGCAGGATGTCCAGGTCGTCCGGACTGCGCACGAAACTCAGCGCGAAGAAATCCACCCCGTGGGCAACGCCCAAATCGACATCGGCGCGGTCCTTGGCCGTGAGCGCCGGCAGATTGACGTGCACCCCCGGCAGGTTGATGTGGCGCCGGCTCCCCAAGGGACCGCCAATGCGCACCGAGCAGCGGATGCGGTCGTCCCGAATCTCGACCACCCGCAGGCGCAGCAGCCCGCTGTCCACCAGCATCGTGTCCCCGACCTTGACGTCGTCGCGCAGCCCCGGGTAATTGATGCTCACCCCGCGGATGCCCTCCATCACCGGCGCGGCGTCCGGCGCGAGCAGGAAGTCAAACACTTCGTCCCGCTCCAGCTGGAAGGGCTCGCGCAGCGGGCCCGTGCGAATCTCGGGGCCCTTGATGTCCATCATCAGCGCCACCTTGCGCCCGACCGTGGCGCTGGCGGCCGCGACGCTGGCGATCGCCGCACGGGTCCAGTCGTGGTCGGCATGGGCCATGTTGAGGCGGCACACGTCCACCCCCTTGAGCAACAGCCGCGCCAGCACGTCCGGGTCCCGGGTGGCCGGCCCAATGGTGAAGATGATCTTCGTATGGCGGTAGGCGCTTTCCATCATGCCCGCATGCTGTGCGGCGGGAACACCGGCCGACAACGGGAAAATGCCACGCCGGAGACCCCACCTAACTCCTACTCGTACTCGTACTCGTACTCGTACTCGTACTCCTACTCCTACTCCCTCACATGCTTCAGGCAGCTCTGGGGGAGAGTACGAGTACGAGTACGAGTAGGAGTACGAGTACGAGTAGAAGTAGGCGCAAGGCCGCCGGCCGGCTTTGCCGTTGACAGGGGGCCGGCCCTTTCCACATTCAGGGGCTTCAGGAGTTTCCCGTGGCCACTCCAGGCGACAGCATCAAGGACTGGACAACCGTTGCCGGTTGCCGGGTGCTCGTGCTCAACCGCAACTGGCAGGCGGTCAACATCGTGGGGGTGCGGCGCGCCTTCAGCCTGCTGTGGCAGGACCACGCCCGCGTCATCAACACCCGCGAGGGCGACTTCGCCCAGATGGATGCCAGCCAGTGGATCGCCTACTCGCTGGCGACCGAGCCCGGGCCGGACACGCCCGTGATCCACACGGTGCGCCTGCGCATCCTCATCCCCAAGGTGCTGCTGCTGCGCGCCTATGACCGGCTGCCGATCACCGAGGTCAAGTTCAACCGCGAAAACGTCTTCATCCGCGACAACTACACCTGCCAGTACACCGGCAAGCGCTGCAAGCCCTCGGAGCTGACCCTCGACCACGTCATCCCGCGGGAGCGCGGCGGCCGCACCACCTGGGAGAACATCGTCACCTGCCGCCGCGACATCAATTCCCTCAAGGCCAACCTTCTGCCCCACGAGGCCGGCCTGCGCCTCCTGCGCAAGCCCTTCAAGCCGAAGTGGCGCCCCTTCTCCGCCCTGGTCGCCGCTTCCGGCGCCGAGCGCGAGTGGCGCCATTTCCTGCACATGGAATCGGCCGCCTCCTGATGCCCTTGCCCGCTCACATTGAGCGAAGCGGGCATTCCCTCACAAGGGCCGCGGTGAGGTTAGATCATGCTCACCAAGGGATGGGGGTGAGTCAGCCGGGCGGGCGCGCCAGCGGCAGCGCCATGCGCATCACCGTCCCGTGCGGGCCGCTGCTTTCCACCGCGATCGAGCCGCCATGCGACTTGAGGATGCGCTTGACGATGGACAGCCCGAGGCCGGTGCCTTCCGGCCGCCCGGTCAGGAAGGAGTCGAAAATCCGCTCCTGGATCGCCGGATCGATGCCCGGCCCGGTGTCGCGGATGCGCGTCACCGCCATGGGCCGCCGCCCCTGGCGCTCGATTGTAATGGAAACATCGATATGCCCCCCGTCGGGCATCGCCTCGGTGGCGTTGATGAGCAGGTTCAGCAGCGCCTGCTGGATCTGGCCCTTGTTGACGTCCACCAGCGGCGGTCCGTCCGCCGCGCACGAGAACGCCAGCCCGATGCGGGCCTGCTTGAGCTTGAGCCGCACCAGGTGCAGCGTGTCCTCCACCAGCCGTTCCAGGTTGTAGCGGGCGCGCAGCTCCTGCTGCGACTTGCCGAAACTGAGCACGCGCGAGACGATCGACTCGAGCTGCTCGAGCTTCTCGCGGATGACCCGCACGTCGCGGTTGCGCGGGTCGCCCTCGGCGAATTCGAGGGTCAGGCCCTCGAACAACAGTTGGATCACGGTCAGGGGGTTGCGGATTTCGTGGGCGATCTCGGCCGACAGCAGCCCGAGGGTGGTCAGCCGCTCGCTGCGGCGCAGGTTCTCCTCGCTCTCGAAGATGCGGCGGTACAACTCGGCGTTGCGGATGGCGGCCGCCCCCATGCTGGCGAGTGTCTCGAAGATGCGCTTCTCGCTGTCGTTGAAGCGGTGCGGGTAGTCGGTGTAGATGTTGAGCACCCCGATCACCTCGCGCTCGAACTGGATCGGACACGACAGCATGGAGACCAGCTTCTGCCGCTGGATCACTTCCTGGAAATGGTTCTCCTCGATGCGCGGCAGGTCGTGGATTTCGATGGTCTTGCGCCGGGTGAAGGCCGTGCCGATGGCGGACTCGCGCGGCGCGATGGTTTCCCGCTGGGGCACCGGCCCGTCCACGCCGCTGGCGGCGCGCAGCGACAGGGTCGCCCCGCCGCGGTCGCGCAGGAATATCGCGCTGAGCCGGCAGGGGATGATCTCGAGGGCGCGGGCGGTGATGGTGCCGAGGACCTCGTCGAGGTCGCTTTTGCTGACAATGCTGCGGGCGATGTCGATGAGCACCGCGAGGTGGGCGGCGGTGCGGCGCAGTTGCTGGATCAGCCACAGCCGGTCGAGCACCCGGGCCGCCTCCGCCGCCAGCAGGGTCAGCACCTTTTCGTCCTGCGCGCCGAACGCGTTCGGGCGCGGGCTCTCGATGTTGACCACCCCGATCACCGAACCGTGCTCCGACAGCAGCGGGACGGCCAGCTCCGAGCGCACGCGGGAGTCCACCTCGATGTAGCGCGGGTCCTTGCCCACGTCGCCGACATTGACCGCCTTGCCGTGCAGCGCCACCCAGCCGGTCAGCCCGCTGCCCACCTTGAGCCCGGATTCCTTCAGATTGGCGGGGAACCCGCGCGCCACCTCGACCTCCAGGCAGTCGCGGTCCGGGTTGATCAGCTCGATGGCGGCCGCCTCGGCCGGCAACACCCGCATGATCTCGTCGATGATCAGCTCCAGCGCCTCGCGCGGGTCCTCCGTCTGGTTGACCAGCCGCGAGATGCGGTAGAGCGCGTCGATGGCCGGTGTCTCGGACATGGCGAAAGGATCAGGCCGGGGAGTGTGGCATGCTCCGCCAGCCTGCCCCCAGGCAAGGCCGGTTCAATGCCAAAATCCAGCCGCCGGCCGGCCGCGCCCTCAGCTCGGCACCTCGGCGCCGGCCCCGAGCACCTCCAGCAGGCTGGCGCGCAGCTCGAGCAGGCGGTCGGCACTGGCCGGCTCTTCCGGCGACTGGCTGGGCTCGATGTAGAAGGTGTCAACCGCGACGCGGCGCTCGGTGGAAATGCGCGCGAAGGTGATGTTGAACCCGTGCTCGGAAATGGTGCGGGCAAGCTTGTAGAGAAGGCCCAGCTCATCATTGGCCTCGACCTCGATGATGGTGCGCTTGAGCGACAGCTCGTGATAGACGTCCACCCGCACCGGGATCGGGGCGGGCAGCGTGGGGTCGCCCCCGGCGTAGGCGGGGCGCTTGCGCTTCTCCGCCTGGGCGGTGATTTCGGGCAGCAGGTTCTTGTTGTGGATCAGGGCTTCCGCAATCCAATGCTGGAACGCTTGCAGCGCCCCGGCGTCGCGCACCGGACCCCCGTTGGGTTCGCTCACGTAAAAGGTGTCCACCGTGATGTGGTCGGCCCGCGTCAGCGCCTTGGAACTGACAATCGACAGCCCGGCCAAGGTAAAGGCGCCGGCCAGCTTGTAGAACAGGCCGGCACGGTCCCATGTGACGACATGCACGACGGTCAACCCGAGGTTCAGGTCATCGGCCCATTCCACCACGGGGACCAGGGAGCCGACCGAGTCGGCGGTCGAGATGTTGTGCAGCAGCCGGTGGATCATCTGCAGGTGCAGCAGAATCTCCTTCTCGCTATGGTAGCTGAAGTAGCGGTCCGGCAGCAGGTTGAAGTGGGCCTCCACCTCCTCCTTGGAGAGGTTTTCGGCTTTGGCGAGAATCTGGGCCGGGGAAATCATGGGCACAACGGAAGCGGCGACGCCGGGAGCCTCCAGCCGCTCGAGGGTGAGCGTGAGCAACCGGGTGTGGAGCATGTCCTTGTAGCTGTTCCACAGGTCGCGGGAGGTGCCGCGCGCGTCACAAAAGGTGAGCACATACAGGTACCGAAGCAGTTCGGGGTCGCGGACCAGCCGCGCAAAGCGATCGATAGTCTGGGGATCATCCAGATCGTGGCGCTGCCAGATTCGTGCCATTTCCAAATGATGGCCGATCAAAAACAGGATTTTTTCGTGGACTTTCTCCACCACCTGCAGGCGGTGGAGCAACGGCTGGGCGATGCGGGCGCCGGCCGCGGCATGGTGCTCGATGCCGTGAGCTTTGCCGATGTCGTGCAGCAGCAGGATCAGGTAAAGCAGGCCGGGCAGCTCGGTGTCTTCGAGGGCCTCCCGGTATTTGCGGGTGAGGGCCGGGTTTTCCCCGGTGAAGATTTGGTCGAGCTCGCGGATGGTGTTCAGGACGTGCTCGTCGGCGGTGTAGCGGTGGTAGTACTCATGCTGGACAAGGCAATGCAGCCCGGCCCATTCGGGCATGAAGCGCGACAGCACGCCGGTGGTGTTCATCAGGTGCAGGGTGGGGTACACTTCCCCTTTGGATTGCAGGATCGAGCGGAAGGCGCGGTTGGCTTCCTCGGAGGCGATCACGTGGGCGTCGATCCGGTCCAGGTTTTCCTCGATCAAACGCTGCAGGTCGAAGTCCAGCTCGAAGCCGCGCGACTGCATGTGGCGGAAGACGCGAATCAGCCGCACCGGGTCTTGTTGGAACACCTGGGCGGACTCGGCGGACAACACCTTGCCGAACGCCACAAAGCCGTCAAAGCGCTCCGGTTTGCCCACCCGCCGTGATTCGATCACCGACTGGAAACTCACGCTGCTGGTGGCGTTCAGGGACAACCGCTTTTCCAGGTAGCTGGACAAATGGTAAATCCGGTAGGTGGCCCGGTAGTAATCGCGCATGAAGGCCTCCATACGGCTGAACACGGAACGCTGGCGGTAGCCGAGCGCCCAGGCGATTTTGGGCTGCTTCTCCAAGGCAAGCAGGTCGGTTGGCCGACGGCTCTGCAGGTGCAGCTCGTTGCGCACCCGCAGCAGAAAATCATACGCGGCGAGCAGCTCATCATGCTCGTGCGGGCGGATCAGGTCGAGGCGGACCAGGTCGGCGAGGTCCCGCCCGCCGTACTGCAGGCGGGCCATCCACAGGATGTTCTGGAAATCGCGCAATCCGCCGACCCCGTTCTTGATGTCCGGTTCCTGCAGGAACACCGTGTCGCCCTGCTTGGCGCGCCGCCGGGTCTGGTCCGCCAGCCGCTCCCTCAGGTAGTTCAGCACGTTGTCCTTGCTGATAAACCGCTCGTAGGCGGCGGCAAATTCCTGGTACAACGGCACGCTGCCGCACACGCGGCGCGCTTCCAGCATGGCGTTTTTGCTCTGTTCATCCCCGGCCGCCTCGGCCAGCGCCTCCTTCACCGTCCGGGTGCTGTGGCCGACCTTCAACCCCAAGTCCCAGAGGGTGTACAGCACGGTGTCATTGAACTGCTGCTGCATCCCGGCAAAGGCCGCCTCGCGTGGCCTCGCCGGATACAGGAACATGATGTCCACATCACTGAACGGGCACAATTCGGCCCGCCCGTACCCGCCCAAGGCCAGCAGGGCAACCTCCGGACATTGCCCGCCGTGCGCCTCCCGCACCCGGTGGCAGGCCAGATCATACAACCGTTCCAGCAGCACATCCATCGCGATGGAACGGCAGTTCACGATGCGCAACCCGCTGCCCCCGGTGCGGTGGTAGCGGTTGATCCATTCGTTCGAGCGGGCCAAGTATTCCCGGAAACGCCCCAGCTGCTCGGCCGGGTCCGTGGGCGGGTCCGGCAGGTGCAGGCGCGCCGCCAGTTGGGTCATTTTTTCCCGGAATTTCTCCGGATTGGGCAGGGTCTGGGCCACGATCGCGCCACTATGCGCAGCGGCTCGGCGATTGCAAGGCGGCCGAATGCTGGGTCTTATGCCCAAGATGCCTTGCATTTCCCGGGAAATCGCTATCGCTGTAGCCGATGGATGGCCCGTAGCAGGGAGTGGCAAAGGCAATGAAGCTGAGCATGAAAGTGGAGTACGCGTGCCAGGTGTTGGCGCAGTTGGCGGGGACGGCCGAGGCGCCGGCGCTGCCGCACATCGAGGAGCTGGCGCGGGCGGAAGCGATACCGGCCAATTATCTGGTGCAGATTCTGAACGAACTGAGGACCGCGGGTCTGATCGTGAGCCGCCGCGGCAAGCAGGGCGGCTATGCGTTGGCCCGGCCGGCAGCCGAGATTACGTTGGGTGACGTGGTGCGGGCGGTGGACGGGGAAGTGCTGGGTCACAGCAAGGCCGGGGCAGGGCAGTCTTCCGCCCGCACGGCGGAGGTGTGGCGCGAGATCGCCTTGCACATGGAAGCTTTGCTGGACGGCTACAGCGTCGCGGACCTGGTTCCGGCGGCCCGCGACATGTGGTACATTTAGGCTGGCCATCGCCCGCCCAAGGCGCTTGCCTGCATGGATTTGCGCGTCATTTGAAACATTCGAACCGTACCGTCGCCGTGGCCAGCATGCCCAGTTTACGCACGTTTTTCCACCGCCGCAGCAGCATCCTGGAGCGTTGCCGCAACGATGAGGCCACGCTGGCCCGCCTGAAGTACCAGCCGTGGTATTTCCACATCGAGCGCCAGCAGGGGGCGCAGGTGTGGATTGACGGGCGCCAGATGCTGATGATGAGCAGCAATGATTACCTCGGGCTGAGCGATCACCCGAAGGTGATCGAGGCCGGGAAACGGGCGCTGGCCGAATGGGGCAGCAGCACCACCGGGGCGCGCTTGGCCAACGGCTCGCGCCGCTACCACCGCGAGCTCGAGATGGCGCTGGCGGCCTTTTTGGACAAGGAGGACTGTCAAGTCCTCAGCGCCGGCTACCTCGCCTGCATGGCGGCGGTCATGACCTTCGCGCAGAAGGGGGATTTGGTCCTGGTCGACCGCAATGTGCACAGCTCGCTGTGGTCCGGGATCGGCCTGAGCGGAGCGCGGGTCGAGCGGTTTGCGCACAACAATCCGGCCGACTTGCAGGACATCTTGAGCACGGAAGACCGTGACCGTCCCAAATTGGTGGTGTTGGAAGGGGTCTATTCAATGGAAGGCCACATCGCCAAATTGCAGGAGCTGCTGGATGTGGCCCGGGAGCACAATTGTTTCTTCGTTTTGGATGACGCGCACGGGCTCGGGGTGCTCGGCGACCGCGGCCAGGGAACCGTCGGCTACCTGGACCGCACCAACGAGGTGGACGTGATCTGCGGCAGCCTGTCGAAATCGCTCGCCAGCACCGGGGGGTTTGTCGCCGGCGCGCGGGTGGTCATGGAGTACCTGCGCACGCACAGCAAGCAGACCATTTTCAGCGCCGCCCTGAGCCCCAGCCAGGCGGCCTGCGCCCAGGCGGCCCTTGAGGTCCTGCAGACCGAGCCGCAACACCGCGAGCGGCTGTGGGAAAACACCCGCTACTACAAGCGCCTGCTCAATCAGCTCGACATCGACACTTGGAACAGCGAGACCCCGGCCGTCCCCATCGTGCTGGGAAGCAAGGAGCGCGCCTACCGGGTGTGGAAGGGGCTCATGGATGCGGGCATTTTCACGGTGCCGGCAATCGCGCCCGCGGTGCCCCCCGGCAAGGACCTGCTGCGCACCGCCGTCTCGGCCCGCCACACCCACACGGACCTGGAGCGGGTGGCCGAGGCCCTCAAGAAATACCTGAAGCGAGGTTGATTTTCCGGTCGCTTCCGCGACAATGGAAGGGTGATGGCGATCCGGCAGTTGAGCATCCTTGCGCCTGCCCTTGCGCTGCTGCCGGGCGGCCTGTTCAGCCATAGCCTGATCGACAAAAATCCCTTCATTTGGCCGGGGTTCGTGGCCCCCGAGGAAGCGCGCCCGGCACCGCCGCCGGCGCAGGCCGCCGACGACCTCGAGTTTCACGCCATCTACGAGTTGGACGGAGTCACCCGCGCCCTGATCCGCGACCGGCGCAGCCAGCGATTCCAGTGGCTGATCATGGGCGAGGCGGGCGAGGACGGACTGCTCGGCAAGAGCTTCGATCCGGAAAAGAACGAATTGTTGGTTGTCCACGCCGGCGGCGAAAAGACGCTTTCGTTGCGGCCGGTCCCGGAGCCCAGCGGTCCTGCGTTCGTCGCGGCGCCGACGCCGGTGCCCGCGCCGGTGCGACCGGCGACTCCCACCAGCCCGCCGACCGTCCGCCGCACCCTCACCACGCCCTCCCCCACCGTCTCCACCGGCGCGGGCGGCTCACGCGCGGTGAACCCGCCTGTCGTTGCCCGTCCGGGCTCCGCAGCTTCAAGCCTTGGCTCGCCCGGCTTCAGCCGCCACCAGTCGCGCGGCACGCCGGCCGTCCAGCAACCGACCTTCCGTCCGCCGGATCCGGGCATGCAGCGCCCCGCCACCGAGCCGCCCAAGGACATCCCGGTCCTCGATCCCCGCGCGCGCGTCGCCCCCCGCCGTTGAGCGTTGCACCGGAAAGTAGGTGCCGTGTTGACGGGCACCAAGCCTTCCACGAGTCCCAGCCGGCAGACCGGCAGAACATGCCGAGCGTAGCGTGAGCCCGGGCTCTTTTTGGGCGGGCGATCTTTCTACGGATCCGGTTCCAAGTGGAGAATCGGCATTCCCGCAGCTTGTTATTCTCTATAGCGCTGAAGGAATAAAAAAGTCCCGCTCCTCGGAGCGGGACTTTCGCGTGCAAAACCAGTCCGATGGGGATTACGGGACCGGGTTGGTCAGCTTGATCCACCAGCTGCCACCCGGGTCGCCGACCTTGATAATGAAGTTCCCGTCAGCGTATTCACTGAAGAAGAAGAACCCGCTGCCGGTCTGGCCATGATAGCCGTTCATGTTGTCAACATAGATGAAGCCGTCGAGGGTCTGATTGCCTGCTTGGCCGGGACCGGCCGCCGCGCTCAGGTCCTTCCAGCCGAAGGTCCGGCCGAGGTACATCCATGTGCCGGCAGTGGAGGCCGGGAACAGCTTGTTGGTGTAGACCCACACGCCTTCCAGACTCCTCAGGCCCGAATTGGGAGCGAAGTACAGATAGGTGTTCAGCTCTTCAGAATAGAACCAGTTGGTGCTGGCGAAGTGGTAGAGGTTCTTGAAGGTGAAGCTGAAGTACCACTGGTCTACGTCCGGACCCTTCGCGTCGTCGTAATCATAGAAGTCCGGCCCAAACCAGGAGACGATGAACGCACCGCCTTCAGGAAGGTCGGGCACCGGCAGAACGGTGCCGTCCGCCAGTCTCAGGGAGCCGTCAGCCTGCAGCGTGGCAGTCGGCTTCGGAATGGTGGTCTCGCCAATGACCAAGTTGCCTTGGGCGTCCACCGTGCCTGCAGGAACGGGGATAATCGTGCCGTCTGGCAGCTTCAGGGAGCCATCCGGCAGCACTTCGGCATCCGGGGCACCCGCCGGCTGGGCGTTGACCACAACCGCGAAAAGGGCGCCGCACAGCAGCGCCGCTGTCAGTTTCTTGAGTTTATTCAGGTTCATAGTGGATTGGAAGAATTAGATTAACCGTTATCTGGGTCGCAAGGTTAAAAACCACCGGGTGCAGGTTTGTTTCATCGCGGGGGTAGATTTTTTGGCGGAATGCCGGCCGTTTCCCCGCGGCCCGCCTGCGGACGGACTTGCCCTCAGAGGAAGTCGGCGAATCCCGGGCGCAGCCGGGAAAAGAAAAAGGCCCCGACGGCGAGGGCCACCAAGGCGGCCGAAAACAAGTAAAGAACTTGGAAAGGATCGGGTGGCATGCCCCAGAGGACGATTTCGCGCAGGTTTTCAATCGCAATGAACACCGGGTTCCAGCGCAGCACCGCCCAGATGGCCGGGACCTCGCGGACCTTGTCGGCGCTGTAAAACACGCCGCTGGACCAAAAGATGATCTGGGTGACAAAGGCGGTGAGCTGCTGGATGTCGGGCAGGTAGACGCTGAGGGCGCTGATGAGCCATGCCAGCCCAAGCGCCATGCCGAGCAGCGGGATAAAGATCAACGGCAGGTAAAGAATGTGGGGGCTGAGGACCGTGCCGAACACGCAGCCCATGGCGAGCCACAGGGCCGTATTGACCGCCAGCTTGAAGCCGACCTCAAGAACCTGCACCAGCGGCAGCAGCTCGAGCGGGAACACGACCTTGCGCACGAGGTTGCCATGGCGCTGCAGGGTGGTGGTGGACTTGCCGATGGTCTCATTGATCAGGTTGACGATCGACAGGCCGATGTAGACGCCAATCGCGTAACTGATGGAGCTTTCGTTTTCAACCCGCCCGAACTTGCCGCCGAACAGCACGCCGAACACCAGAACATAAAGGGCGAGGCTGAGGAGGGGGTTCAACACCAGCCACAACACCCCGAGCGTGCTGCCGCGGACCGACTCGGAAACCGCGCGCACCACCAGTTGGCGCAGCAGTTCGGTCGCGTCGGCCCAGCGGGTCGCGGTGCCTGCACGGGGAATGCCCATCGTCCGATTCGCTATTGAAATCCACCCGGGCTGCAAGTCTACTGCGACCTCTGTGATGAGCGGCGACGAGCACGATGCGATCCGGCTGGAGGGGGTGTCGAAAATCTACCGCATACCGGTCAAGGGGCGGGCCACCCTGCGGGGGACATGGGCGCTGCTGGGCGACGCGCTGCGTGGCCGGATCACGGACCGGCGGGACCTGTTCCGGCCGTTTGTGGCGGTGCAGCCGCTGGACCTGCGCATCGGGCGGGGCGAATCGGTGGCGATCGTGGGGCGCAACGGCTCCGGCAAGTCGACCCTGCTGGAGATGATTTCGGGCACCTTGCAGCCGAGCAGCGGCACGGTCACGGTGAACGGGCGGGTCAGCGCCCTGCTGCAGCTCGGGTCCGGTTTCAATCCGGAATTTACCGGTTTGGAGAATATTTTCCTGAACGGGGCCATCCTCGGGGTGGGGCGGGCCCGCATGCAGGAGAAGCTGGACGACATCCTGGCCTTTGCCGACATCGGGGACTTCGTCACGCAACCGGTGAAGACCTATTCGTCCGGCATGCGCCTGCGCTTGGCGTTTGCAGTGATCACGGCGGTCGACCCCGACATTTTGATCATCGACGAGGCGCTGTCGGTCGGGGACGCGTTCTTTCAGTCGCGCTGCGTGCGCTGGCTGGAACAGTTTGTGCGGAAGGGTCGGACGTTTCTGTGCGTGTCGCACGACATGTTTTTGGTGCAGCGGCTGTGCCGGCGCGGTCTGGTGATGGATGCGGGCAGGGTGGTGTGCGACGCCGAGGTGAGCGAGGCGGCGAACCGCTATTATCGCCTGCACCGCAAGGAATTGCCGGCGGCTGTGGCGTCGGCGGCCGGCAGCCCGTCCGCGGGCGGATCGGCGGCGGGGGAGGGCTGGTGCCCGCTCACCCTGCAGGTGCGGGAGCGCACCGGCAACGGCCGGCTCACGATCGAGCGGGTGCGCACCCGGCCGGGGCTGGACACCGAGCGCCGGGTCGGGGAATGGCTCGAGGTGGAGGTGGAAGTGCTGGCCCATGAGGCGGTCGAGGGTTTCCACTTCGGGTTTGGTTTCCGCGACCGCAGCGGCCAGCTGATTGGCGGCTATCATTCCTTCTACCGCAACGAGACCTTCCGCATCGAGGCGGCCGGCGCGCGCCGCTGGCTGCGCTTCGCGGTGCGGCTCGACCTCAAGCCGCAGGAATACCTGCTGCTGATCGGGCTGGCCATCAACCACACGGTGGAGGATTGGCTCGACTTGGACTGCCTGTGGGACTGCGCGCGGGTGGTGGTCAATGGGCCTGAGCCGTTCTGGGGGCTTACGGCCCTGCCGGTCAGGAATGTTGCCTTCCTCGAGAAACCCTGAACACTCGACCGCGATCATGGCCCTCGAACGTATCGACCCCTTCCAGCGCGAGGACCGCTTCTGCCTTGACCACCTGCTGCGCTACGCGTGGGCGCAGCCGCTGGCGGTTGACAAGCGGGTGCTCGATGTCGCCTGCGGCCTTGGCTTCGGCGCGGTCATGCTGGCCAAGGGGACGTTCACCGAGGTCGTCGGCGTGGACCGCGACGCCGCCACGATCGACCAGTGCCGGCAATGGTGGGAATACCCGCGGGTGCAGTTCCGCCATGGCGCGATCGAGGACCTGCCCGCCATGGGGCTGGAACCCTTCGACCGCGCCGTCTGCTTCGAGACGCTGGAGCACGTGGCGGACCCCGGCGTCGCCCTTGCGGCGCTCAAGGCCGTGCTCAAACCGGACGGCATCCTGCTCGGCTCGGTGCCGGGCGAGCGCGACGGCACGGAGGACAACCCCTTCCACTTGCATTTTTTCAAGCCGGCCCAGCTCGAGGCGCTGTTGCGGCGGCACTTTGCCGAGGTGCGCCTGCTGCGCCAGCGCTATCACCTCGCATCCCGGATCGAGCCCTTGAAGGTTCCCGCCGGCGAGCCTGTTTGCCCGGAGTCCTGCGAGGGCATCCGCATCGACTTCGGCCGCGCCCCGGAGTGGGCGGACACCTACCTGTTCGCCGCCTCCGACGCGCCGCTGCCGGAGCTGCCGGCGGGCACCCAGGCGCTGTCGCGCCAGGCATGGCTCGACTACTGCATGGAGGCCGAACGGGCCAGTCGCGAGGTCCAGCGCCTCGCCCGCGAGTACCGCGAGCTGTTCTTCCGCCACAGCGACCTCACGGTGCGCTTCAACAACATCCTGATCTTCGGCAAATACTACCACTGGAAGGCGACCGGCGAACTGCCCGCCCCAGAGTACCTGCAGGCCATCGAGGAGGCCCAGTCCGCCCGCGAGCGGGAGCTGCGCGCGCAGGTGGTCGCCCTGCGCGCCGAGCTGGACCGCCTGCGCGCACAGCCGCCGCCGCCCGCCGGCCCGGAGCCCGGCAAGGTCCGCCAATCCTTCATTGACGCGCTGCGGGATGCCTGAGATTGCCTGCCGCCCGGAAGCCAATGAGTGAACCGCTTGTCGCCGTCATCACCCGCACCAAGGATCGCCCGCTGTTCCTGCGCCGCGCCATGCAATCGGTGCTGTCACAGGAATTCACGGACTGGCTCCATGTCATTGTGAACGATGGCGGCGACCCCGCCCCCGTGGACATGCTCGTCAAGGCCCACGCGGACCGCTACGCCGGCCGGGTCAAGGTGGTCCACCACGCCCGCAGCATGGGCATGCAGAACGCCTCCAACGCCGGGTTGGACGCCGCGGACAGCCGCTACGTCGTGATCCACGACGACGATGACTCGTGGGACCCGGACTTTCTCGCCAAAACCGTGGCCTTCCTCGAGCGGGAGGGGCCGGAAAGCCTTGTCCAGGGCGTGGTCACGCAGACCACCTGGATTCTCGAGGAGGTATGTGTGGACGGCGAGGTGGTGGAGCTCAGCCGCCAGCCCTACTACCCGTTCGCGTTCGTCAACCTCGGCGAGCTGCGGCGGCGCAACCTGTTCCCGCCCATCGCCTTTCTGTACCGGCGCAAGGCCCATGCGCGCGTGGGCCGGTTCCGCCAGGAGTTCGACGTGCTCGGCGACCACGACTTCAACCTGCGCTTTGTGCGGCACTTCGAGATCGGCGTGCTGCCCACCAGCCATGCCTACTACCACTGGCGCCACGGCAGCATGGGCAACACCGTCACCCGCGACCGGGAGACCCACCGGCAGATGCTCAACCGGCTGAAGAACGCCTACCACCGGGAGCTGCTGGACAATCCCGCGACCGGCGTGGGCGACCTCGACGCCATCGAATTCCCGCCGCCGCAGACCATCGCCGAGCCGGTGCCCTTCCGCATGCGCGACGAGGAACCGCCGCCCCCCGCCGACCCGCCCGCCTTTCTCGAGGAATTCGACTTCGATGTGCTGTCCCTCGATGTGTTCGACACCGCGCTGCTGCGCCGCTGCCACCGGCCGCGCGATGTCTTCCGCCTCATGGAGGAGCGCGCGGTCCGTGACTTGGGCCTGCCCGCGCGCCCCTACGCGCTGGCGCGCGAGCTGGCCGAGACGGTGGCCCGCCGCCGCCGCCGCCCCGAGGTGACGCTGGAGGAGATTTATGCCGAGTTGGCCGACTTGTGCGGGCTCGCCCCGCACCAGGCCGCCGCCCTGCGCGCCCTGGAGCTGGCCGTCGAGGGCGAGCTGTTGTACGCCGACCCGCGCCTGCTCGACCTGTACCACCGCTGCCGCGCCGCCGGCAAACGGGTGATCTTTGTGTCCGACATGTACCTGCCGGCCCCCCTGGTCGCATCCCTGCTGCGGCAATGCGGCTTCGCCGATCCCGAGGTGTACGTGTCGTGCGACCTGCAGGCCGCCAAGCACACCGGCGACCTGCAGCCGGCGGTCGCCCGGCGCCTCGGCGTGGATCCGGCCCGCATCCTCCATATCGGCGACAACCACCACAGCGATTTCCTGCGCACCCGCATGGCCGGGTGGCAGGCCTTCCATTGGACGCCGCGCTTCCTTTACACCCCGTGGTTCGCCCAGGTGGAGCCGCATTATTTCTGCCCGGACGACCGGCTCAGCACCCGCATCATGGGCGAGGTCCGCCACCGCGGCCTGCTCCAGCCCTGGCGCGCGGACCAGCTCCCCGAGAAGCTGGGCTTCGAGCTGGCCGGCCCCTTGTACCTCGGCTACCTGCTGTGGGTGCTGCGCCAGGCGCGCCGCGACGGCGTGCGCAAGCTCCTGCTGGTGGGGCGCGACGGCTACCATTGGGAGAAGACCCTCGCGCTGCTGGACGCCCATGCCCCCGTCGGGGTCGCCTTCGCCTACCTGCACGCCTCGCGCAAGGTGCTCAATTTCGCCTCCTTCGAGGGCCTGGACGAGCGGGCGCTGGCGTTCCTGCTGACCCCCAACCCCTCCCTGCGCGTGCGCGACTTTGTCGAGCGCACCGGCCTGCACGCCGACGACCATCTCGACGCCATCCGCGCCGCCGGGTTCGAGGACCCCGACCAGCTCCTGACCAACGAGATCGGCGGCCGCTTCCTCGATGATGCCCACCCCCGCCGCCTGCGCGACCTGTTCCTGCTCCTGCAGCCCCGGCTCGAGCCGCTGTTCGCACGCGACCGCCAAGGCGTGCTGCTCACCCTGCGCGCGGCCGGCTTCGACCCCGCCGATTGCGCCCTGGTGGACATCGGCTGGAACGCCTCCAGCGCCCGCACCCTTGCCCGCCTGCTCGGCGCCACACCCGACGCCCCGGTGCGCGGCTACTACTTCGGCACATGGAAGGAGGCCGACCCGGCCGGCGACCCCTTCCTGGTCAAGTCCTTCCTCATGCACCTCGGCCAGCCGGAGGACCACGCCGCCCTCATCCGCGAGTCGGTCAACTGGATCGAGTCCCTCCACGCCGCCCCGTTCCCGACCCTGCTGACCTTCCGCAGCGAGGACGGCCGCGCCGCGCCGGTGTTCGCCCACACCGCCAACACCGGCTTCCCCCCGGCCCTGCAGGAGCGGATTTGGGCCGGCGCCGAGGCCTTCCTGCGCGCGCTCCTGCGCGCCGGCCCGCCCCCCGCCGGCGAGTATCCGGGACGCAACTACATCATCCTCGCCCTGCGGCGCCTGCTGCGCGAGCCCAGTCCCGCCGAGGTCGCCCTGTGGGGCCCCGTCGAGCACTCCGAGGGCTTCGGCCTCGAGGTGCACCGGCGCCTCATCGAGCCGGTCGCCCCCGACGTCACCGGCCCGGCCCTGATCAACGCCTACCACGCCTCCAACTGGCGGCGCGGCTTCCTCGCCTCGCTCACCGCCGCGCAGCGCGCCTTCGTCCTCCAGCGCCTCAAGCCCGCCGCCCCGCGCAGCCGCGAGCAGCTCGAGGAGGACCTCCTGTGGAAAAGCCGCCAGGCCGACGACCTGTGGGCCGAGAAGCAGCGCCTCAACGCCCGCGTCGCCCTGCTCGAGGAGGAGCGCGCCTTCTTGCGCCGGCGCATCGCCGCCCTCGAGCAGGGGCAGGGACAGGCGGCTTCCACATCCGGGGCGGAGGGGTAGGAAAAATTCGGCTGGATGAATATTCACCCAGAGACGGAAAGCCCAGCCGCTCGGATTAACAGTCGGACCGGGGCCATGGTCACCGCATGGCTCCTTTTGTTGTGGGTGCTTGGGCTTTTCATCTTCTTCCGTGGGTTTTTCCTGTCCGCGGGAGATCGGGTCATTGGGGACCCAGCGGACGGTCAGCTTATCCAATCCATCCATGAGCACTGGCACCGCGTGCTTCTGGGAAAGGATCGCTGGCTGGACTTGGGCTTTTTCTACCCTGTAAGCAACACGCTCGGGTACAGCGACACCTTCCTCCTCAGCGGGATTCCCTACACCATGCTGCGGTTGTTCGGGATGGACATGTTTCTTGCATTCCAACTGGTGCAGATGCTACTTGCCACGGCGGGGTTCTTCGGGATGCACGCTTGGCTGCGTCGGTTCCGCGGCATACGCCCCGGTTTCGCGGCGTGGGGCGCATTCCTGTTTGTGATCGCATCCCCGTTCTTTATCGCCAGCCGCAACTCCCACATTCAGCTATTGTCGGTCTGGTTGCTGCCATGGTTGATCATACTGCTTGAAATCTCGTTGCGGGAAGCGCGCGCTTTCTCCTGGCGTTTTGCCGGCGCGTTCACCGGATTCGCCGGCGGATTCGGCCTGCTCGCGTACAGCACCTTCTATGCGGCCTATTTCCTGATGCTGCTCATGCTGCTGGCCTTGTTGTCAGCGATGATCATCAGGGGCATCCGGCCTGTGCTCGATCACATAGTGCCGCCGCGTCGTGCATGGCCGGCCATGCTGCCGGGACTAGCGTTGTTTACGGTCTTCAGCGGCCTGTTTCTGTGGACTTATCTTCCGGTGCGGCAGGAACTCGGCGCACGGTCACTTGCGACGGTCTTGCGCGCACTGCCGCAGCCATGGGATTTCTTCAACCACTCGGCTTCCAATTTGTTGTGGGGCAAGGTCAACGGCTTGCTGTGGCCATATCCTAAGCAGTTCTCGTGGGAGCTCGAACTCGGCCTGCCCTTGCTCACGCTTTCCCTGGTGCTTGGCTGCATCCATCTGGCCTTACGTCAGTGGCAGCGCGGCGACAGGAAATCCATCGCATGCCTCCTTGCCGCCTTTGTGCTGGCAGGGGGGTGGATGATGATGATCCGCATCGGACCGGCCAGCTTATGGGTGCTGCCCTATTATCTCACGCCTGGGGGTGGGGCCATCCGTGCTGTGCCAAGGTTTAACCTCGCGCTGTTGATTCCCGCCTTGTTCCTGCTTTGCCGTTTTCTCCAGGGACTGGCAATGATGTCAGGCCCGGGCATCCGCCTTGCGGGATTCCTGCTTGCCGCCCTTGTAACCATCGAGCAAGTACAACTGCTGGAAAACACCAAAATTTCGCGCCGGGATCGCGAACGCATGGCGGCGGCCGGCCAGCCGCTTCCCCAAGATGCCGACGCCTTCCTCGCGGTTGGCAGCCCGGTGGACGGGTGGAACCGCGACATCCCCCATAACAGTGCCATCCACCTTTCGCAGTGCTGGAATCTGCCCACCCTAAACGGGCGTTCGGGGTTTCTCGCCCCCGGCTGGCCCCTTTACGATATGACGCCTGCCGTTGCCTTCCAAAACCTCCCGCAGTGGGCGGAAATGAACAAGATTCGGGGCAAGGTCTACCTATACGACTTGGATAACGGCAAGTGGATACGCTGCATTGATTTCGCTTCCACGGCGGATCGCTTCAGCACGGGACAAGATTTGATGCATCTGCCACCAAGTGAATTTCGTCGGATCGCCGTCTCCGGTTGGTCGGTACAAGAGTATTGGGGGGTCTGGACGGAGGGTCCGCGGGCGGTGTTGGTATTCCCGAGGATGCACTTGGAGGATCGGGAGGCAGTGCTCGAAATGACCATCCTAGCATTCGTACCAGCCCAGTCGCCTACCCGCAAGGTACGAATGCTCATCAACGATGAGCATGCTGCTGAAATAATCCTCACCAACAGCGAACCGCTGCGTCACGTCACTTTGCCGATCAATTTGAATAGCGAGGTGCTTTGGACTTTGGTGTTCGAGATTCTTAATCCCACATCGCCCGCCTCCCTCGGTCTGCATGGCGATCCCCGCCAACTAGGGATATCCTTGATCAGCCTGCAGGTTAGGCGGATTGAGCCATCGGCATCACTGGGTCCGTCGTGACGGCGTCAGACACAATTTCATGCGGTCCGGGCGCGGCGGCGCGGGTGCTGTGGTTCGACACCAGCAAGGCGCGGCGGCAGAGCCATCATTCCGGGCTGCGTCGGGTATCGACGCGTCTGCTACAGGAGCTGGCGGGCGCGGCGGGGCTCGACTGCCGGCCGGCGCGCTGGTCGGCGCTGCGCGGCGGCTATGTCGAGACGGCGTCCGGCCGGCCGGTCGGGCGCGGCGCGGCGGGGGCGGCGTTTTTCACCCCGGAGGTGTTCGCGCTGCGCGAGCGGCCGCTGTGCCGGCGCTGGCTGGGCCGCTTCGGCGGGGTGACGGGGACGCTGTTCTACGACGCCATTCCCTTCTTCAACCCGCTCACCGCTTGGCCGCGCAGCGTGCGGCGCTTTCCGGCTTGGTATCGCGACCTGCAGGCGTACCGGCGGGTGCTGTTCATCTCGGAGCATGCGCGCGCGCAGGCGTGGGAGGTGAGCCGGCTGACCGGCTGGCCGGAGGTGAACGGGCCGGTCGTGCCCTTGGGCTGCGACTACGCCGCGTCCCCGCCGCCGCGCGTGCCGGCCGACCCGCCGGTGCTGCTGAATGTGGGCATCCTTGAGCCGCGCAAAGGGCAGGCCTGCCTCATGGAGGCCTGCGAGCGGCTGTGGGGCATGGGGCTGCGTTTCCGCCTGGTGCTGCTGGGGCGGGTCAACCCGCGCCATGGGCGGCCGCTGGCGCAGACCGTGCGGCGGCTGCAGGCGGCCGGGCGGGATTTGGTCCATGAGGCCGACGGCGGAGATGACCGCCTTGCCTACTGGCACCAGCGGGCGGCGCTGGTGGTGCAGCCGACCCGCGCGGAGGGGTTTGGTCTGCCGGTGGTCGAGGCGCTGTGGGCCGGTTGCCCGGTCCTGTGCACGGAACAGCCCAGCTTGGAGGAGGTGCCCGGCCGGCGCGGCGTGCGGGTGCTGCGCGAGCCCAGCGTATCCGCGCTGGAAGCCGCCCTCGGCGCGCTGCTGCGGACCGACGGGGCCATCGAGGCGCTGCGTGCCCGGATCGGTGCGGCGGCCCTGCCCCGCTGGCGTGACACGGCCCGCCGCGTGGCTCAGGAACTCGGCCTTGCGCCGAGTTCCTGAAACAGCGCCCCCAGCTCCGCGGCGGTATCGCGCAGGGTGCGCACCGGCCGGGCGGCCGCCGCGTGGGCCAGCGCCGCGCGCCGGTCCGGATCGCGCAGCAGCGCGCCGAGCGCGTCGCGGATGCCCGCCGCCGAGCCGTCGCAGACGACGCAACCGCCCCCGTCGGCGAGCTCGCCCAAGGCGCCGTGCGGGGTGATCAGCGCGGGCAGGCCGTGGGCCAGCGCCTCCAGCACCGGAATGCCGAATCCCTCGTACCGGGACGGATAGGCGAACACATCCGCCGCCCGGTACAGCTCGCCGAGCCGGCGGTCGGAGACCGGACCTTCCCAGGTCACCGGCCGGCCGGCGCGCGCCAGCGCCGCGATCCGGTCGGCCGCCGGCTGGCCGGTTTCCCGGTTCAGCATGCCGGCCAGACGCAGTTCGAAATCGAGCCCGCCCCGCCACAGCGCCGCGCAGGCTTCCAGCAGCGCGAGGTGGTTTTTGCGCGCCTCCAGCGTTCCCACCATCAGCACCACGGGACGATTCGGGCGCGCCTGCGGCCGCGCAGCCGCGACGGCGCGATCCGACGGATGAACCACGCCGAGGCGCACCACCCGCGCCGCCGCGCGCGCCCGAATACCCAACGTTTCCCACGCCTCGTGCAAATCGCGCGCACTGCTCGCGGAAACGCAGACGACCCGGTCGAACCGGCTGAGCGCCTGCAGGTAAGCGGGAAACCGCGCCACCGTGGCGGCCGGCGTCCATTCCGGGAAGCGCAGGGGGACGGCGTCGTGGAACAGCGCCACCTTCGGCAGGCGGCCGGGCCACGGTTCCCCGAACAGCGCCGTGTCGCGCCACCGGTCGAATAGCTCCGGGCAGAAAATTCCGTCGCGCGGCAGCGCCGGCGCTGTGCCGGGGAACAGCCGCCGCCAGCGCCCCCGCCACACCTGGCAGGCGGACCATGCGGGCGCGCGTCGCCGGCCGGGGGCGCGGTCGGGAGCGGCGGCCAGCATGGCCCGCTCGCGCATGTCCGGCGGCCGCCATGCCCGCGCATACCGGTCATAGACCACGGCGGCGGCGCGGCCGTGATCCGCAAGGGCCGCATGCAGGGCAAGGCAGACCTGCTGGATGCCGGTGCGCGCGACCGTGTGGGCCGTGTGGGTGAGGTCGATGGCCCACATGACGCTCAACCCCATTGCGCCACCTCGGCCGCGCAGCGGCGCAGCAGCGCCGGGCGGTCCGCGGCGGCGGGGTAGTCGGCAAGGAAGTCGCGCGCCAGCGCCCGGCCGAACAGCTGCGGCCAGACCCTGCCGCGCCAGGCCATGACCTCCGGCAGGAACGCGCGCAGGTGCGCGACGAAGGCCTCCGCCGCGTGCTGGCGCTCAAGGTGCGCGCGCCCGGCCCGGCCCAGCGCGCGGTAGCGCTCCGGCTCGGCGGCGAACGCCTCGAGGTGCGCGCGGATGTCCGCCTGCTCGTGGTCGGGCCGGACGAAGGCGGCGCAGTCGCGCGGCAGGGTCGAATAGTAGGCGGTGTCGGTCACCAGCGCCGGCAGCGAGTGGTTCCAGGCGCGCAGCAGCGTGCCCGAGGACTCGCCCCGGCTGGGCCAGCGCAGGTTCACCGCGAGGTCGCAGGCCGCCAGCAGCCGGTCCAGTCCGGCGTCCGGCAGGTAGCCGTGCAGGCGGACGCGGGCGGACAGGCCGAGCTCCCGTATCCACCTTTTCACTTCGTCCTGCGGGTAGGTTCCGGCTATCTCGACCGTGAAGCGTCCGCGCGCCGGCGTCCCCGCCAGCGCCTCGAGAAAGGGACGGACGCGGCGGTTGGCGGCGCCGAGGAAGCCGAACAGGACGATCCGCAGCGGCCCGCCCCGGGACTCCGGGGGCGGGCGCGGCGGCGCCATCGCGGCGCGCCCGAGGAAGGGCAGGGGGGCGTAAAGCAGCGGGGCCGGGGTGCAGCGGCGCGCCGCCTCCGCGTTCAGGGGATTGTGGACGATCACCCCGGCCGCGTTTTCCAGGACGTATTCATGCAGCGGATACGCAGTGGCCGCGCGGTCGGCATCGACCTTGCCGCCCTCGAGGTAGGCGCGCCCGAGGGCGACCGCCTCCGCGCCCCCGTGGCGCCGCAGCACGTCGAGGTATTCGGCGCGGCCGCCGCCCTTGAGCAGGCACAGGTTGGCGACGGTCTCGTGCAGCGCGAGGTCGTGCAGCACCACGACGCCCGGGCAGCGCCGCGCCACCCGGATGGTCTCGCCGTGGAAGTGGACGTTGTTGCCGGCGTGGTACACCGGCAGGCCGCCGGTGTTGAGCGCCTTCCAGTCAAGGGATCCGGCGGTGAAGCCGCGCACCGGGCAGACCCCCTCGAGCGCGGGGTCCCAGCGCCGGGTCTCGGTATGGACGGTGATCTCGAAGGCGGCCGCCAGCGCCGGCAGGATGCGCGCGGTCACGTTGCCGATCTCGGTGTGGTCCGGCGGCAGGGGACTGAACCATTCCAGTCTCATTGGAGCAGGCGCCGCACAATGTGGTCCCATGAGATGTCCAGCTCGTCATAGCGGCGGCGCGCCTTGCGCCCGGCCTCGCGGGCGAACGCCTCGCTTTCCCACAGCGCGTCCATGGCGCGGGCCAGCGCCTCCGGAGTGGGTTCGGCAATGAAGCCCTCCTCGCCGTCGCGGATGAACTCGGTCGGCCCGCCCGAATCGCGGCAGGTGATCACCGGCTTGGCGGAGAGCATGGCCTCGAGGGTGATGTAGCCGTAATCCTCCTGCTCCGGCGTGAACAGCACCCCCCGCGCGCCCGCGTACAGCGCCACCATCTCCTCGAAGGGCACACGGCCGAGAAACAGCGCCCGCCCGTCGAGCCGCAGCGCCCGCGCGCGCGCCTGCAGCTGGTCGAAGTACGCGGGGTTGTCGGGCGCGCCGGAAAAGCGGATTTTCACCGGTTTGCGGGTGAGGGCCAGCGCCTCAAGGGCCAGCAGCTGGCGCTTCCAGCGGGTGAGGCGGCTGGGGAAATACAGGTAGTCGCCGGGTTCCCCGGGATGGAACGCGTCGGCGCGCTCGGGCGGCTGGTAGAGCGGGGCCGCGTCCACGCCGCAAAAGGCCTTGAGGCGGGACGCCACGGTTGCGGAAATGGTGAACAGCGCGCGCGCCTCCGGCAGCAGGGCGCGCTCGACCGCCTCGATCGAGTCGCGGACGGCCCGCCCGTGCGGGTGGGGTGACAAGTCGCAGTGTTCGGACCCCCACATCTCGAAGGCGGTGCGGAACTGGTGCATGATCCACAGCACCTTGTCCGGATGGCGCACATGATAGGCCGGGAATTTGACCCCGATGACCTTGTCGACCGGCACGCCGTTGGATTCCGTCAGGTCGAGCAGCCGGCAGGCCAGCACGTGCTCGTGGATGCGCTCCGGGGGGTACCACTTGAAGGGGATGCGCACGACCTCGGCCTGGTGGCCGGCCGATTCCAGCGCCTTGTGCAGGGAGCGGACCATCGCCTCGGCGCCGCCGTCGACGAAGGGAACGTGGGTCGTGACAATCAGAATACGCATCCTCAGGAATCCCCGGCCAGCAGCCGGAGCAGTTGGTGGTGGTATAGGCAGGCGGCCCCGGCCAGCCGGTTTGTTTCCAGGCGCGGGCCGCGCACGCGGTCGACAAGGCCGGGCGTCAGGTCCGGCTGGCCGGAACTCGCCAGCAGCGCCTTGGTGTGCCAGCGGATGTCCTCCGGCAGCCGGCCGGTGGCCGCACCCCGGCGCGCCGCTTCCGCGGCCGCGCCCTCGGCCAGCGGCAAGAGGTCGCCATACAGCAGGGCCACCTGCTGGAACAGCCGCCACTGCCGCAGCGAGAACTGCTGCAGGACCTTGCGGCGCGCGCCCAGGGAGTGCGCCTTGGCCAGCGCGGCCTGCAGGCGGCCGTGCGCCTGCCCGAGCAGCAGCAGGCGGTCCTGTGGGGGCGGCAGGGCGGGGGCGTTCTTCAGGGGGGGAGACTGCAGGGACTGCTGCCAGGCGCCCACCAGCTTCTGTAGGGCGTAAAGCAGATGGTGGTTGATCGGGGCTTGCGGCAGGAGGCAGTGGCGCACCCACCGCGGGGCGCGCGGCCAGCGGGCGTTGAGCCGCAGCACCGCCCGGGCGTTCCATTCGAGGTCAGCCCAGTCCGCCGCGGTGAAGGCGCCCGCCAGCGCCTGCGGTTCGGTCGCCCGGTATTGCAGCTCCAGCGCCCATTGCCGCTCCAACAGCTCCGCCGAGAGGGGCAGGCCGTGCCAGATTTGGCCGGGAGGGAAGGCGGTCGGGCTCATGGGCGGCGCGTTCAGGGCTTCCGCTTCGGCAGCCAGCGCACCTGCAGCCGCCCGAGCTGCCATTGGCCGTGCTGTTCCTCGCGCAGTTGCCGCAACTCCTCGCGCACCTGCGCGAGTTCATGGCCGTTGCGGAGCAGTTCGGCCTGCACGGCCTCGAGCGCCTGCTGCCGGGCCTGCGCAGCCGCCTGTTGGGTCGCGACGATTCCGTCCAGCTTTGCGAGGATAGCTTCCGTCAGCCTTGGTTGCCGCTCCCAAAGGGAGGTCACCGTGCGGCTGAGTTCCGCAAGGCGGGGGATGATGTCCTCGGCGAGCTTGGGCCAAAGCTCGCCGCCGTTGAAGGCGCGTATAGCCTCGATCTGCTGCCTGAGGTCGGGGAGCTGGGCGGCGGCGGCCTGCAGCTGCGCCAGGCGGGGGATGATGTCCTCGGCGAGCTTGGGCCAGAGCTCGCCGCCGTTGAAGGCGCGTATAGCCTCGAGCTGCTGCTTGAGCTCGGGGAGCTGGGCGGTGGCGGCCTGCAGCTGCGCAAGGCGGGGGATGATGTCCTCGGCGAGCTTGGGCCAGAGCTCGCCGCCGTTGAAGGCGCGTACGGCCTCGAGCTGCTGTTGGAGGTCGGCGAGCTTGTTGGAGGCGATTTGCAGGATTTTTAGGCGCGGCAGGATGTCCTCGGTGAGCTTGAGCCATAGCTCCTTCAGCAGGGCGACGCTCTCGTGGGCGCGCTCGCGTATCTCGACCGTCATCCATTGGTTCTCGACGGCGTAGGCGGACAGTTGAAAGGCCAGCGCATGGGCTGCCGACCGGGCAGTGTCGGCTTGGCGCAGGTAGTGGTTTTTCAACTCATTGAGGATGCGGCCGTGCCGTTCCTTCTGGTGGGTGACGGTGTTGGCGTTGACCCCGCTCGCCGATTCGTCGCGCCAATGGTAGTAGGCCAGCGGCTTGTCGATCACGCCGATCTCGTGGCGCTGCAGGAAGCGGAAATTGAAGTCCAAATCGGCCGCGATGTCCCATCTCGGGTCGAACAGCCCGATCCGGTCGTGCACGGCGCGCCGGTAGAGGAACGCGATCGGCGCGAATGGGTTCTCGTAGCCGATTCGGAACAGGCTGATCTCGCGCAGCGGCACGTAGGGCTGACGCTCAAGCTCCGTGAAGCTGCCGTCGGGATTCTCGCGCTCGAGGATGCGCAGGGTCTTGCTGATCACCCCCTGGTAGGGGCTGTCGGGTCCGGCGGCGTCGAGAAAGGCGGTGGTCTCGGCGAGGAAGTCCGGGTGCCAGGTGTCGTCGTCGTCGTGGATGGCGATGTAAGTGGATTGCGTCTCGCGGATGGCGGTGTTGCTGGCGGCCTGCATGCCGGCGTGCGCGAGGTGGAGGACTTGCAGGCGCCCCGCATAGGCGCCGGCAAACTCCGCGGCCATGGCGTCTACGGCGGCGCGGTCGCCCCCGTCGTTGACGATCACGTGGCGCCAGTCGGCGGCGGTCTGGGCGAGGACCGAGCCGATGGCGCGGCGCAGCAGGGCGGGGCGGTTGCGGGTCCGGGTGATGATGGCGACTTTCGGAACCTCAGGCATCGGAGCAGCGTCATCGTTGCGGGGTCGTGGGTCTCGGCAAGTAGAATAATGGCCCGGGGCTTGCGCTCGGTGGGCGCGCGTGGCTCTCTGCCATTCGCCATGCACCCTTCCCTGAGCACCGGGGCAATCGCCGGCCGCCATGTCTTTCATCTGCCCGGTTGCGGGCAGGACATGGCCGCGGCGTGGCGCGCCGCGACCGGCGAGCCGGTGTTCGTCTGGGGGCGCGCGGCTGGCGCGGTGACGGGCCTTACCTTCGGCCCGGTGCGGCGCGCCTTCGCCGCATGGTTGCGGGAAAGCGCGCAGGCCGGCCTCACCGTCTACCACGACGGCGCGGGGGCGGACGCCCTCGGCCCGCTCGACCCGGCCGCCCACAAGGTGCTGTTTCTGCACCGCTGGACACCGCGCTGGGAATCCTGCGTCGAGTGGTTTGTGCGCTGCACCGGCAAGGTGCTGACCGGCCACGCGGAGGGCGCGGCCGTCCTCCACCAGCGGTTTCCTTGGATTCCGGAGCGCTTCATCGGCGCGGTGCCCGAACCGCCGCTGGCGGAGGCGGTTGTGCCGCCGCCGGCCCGGACTGGACTGCCGCGCACCGGCATCTGGCTGCACGGGCGCGACTGGCGCAACCATGGCAACCGGCTGCGCTCCATCGCCGACCACTGGGGTCCGCGGTTGGGCGAGCTGGAGATGATCGTCCATGGGAACGGTCACCCGGCATGGGCACGGCGGCACGGCATCCTGTGGAGCCGCGGCCTCCCGCTGGACGCGGCGCTCGGGCGCCTCGACCAGTGGGACAGCGTGCTGGTGCTGGACGACTTCGCGCTGGACGCGCCGTGGCTGGTGCGCGCCCTTGCGCGCGGCTGCTTTCCGCTGGTGCCGGCGGGCGACAATCCCGCCCGGCCCGCCGCATGGTCCGCCCCGGACGCCCCGGCTCCCTATCCGTGGGGCGATGCCGGAGCCGCCCTTGATCGCCTGCGCCAGTGGCGCGCGGCCGATGCCGCCACCCGCGCCCGCTTTCAGGACTGGTGCGGGCCGTTCGCCGAAACGGATGCCCGTCTGCGGGAATTCCGGTCCGCATGGGCCGCCGTCAAGGAGCGTTTCGCATCCCAGCACCCGGTGCGGCTGCGCCGCCGCCGCCCCGCGCCCGTCTGGTATCCACTCGGCTGGTACGAGCGTATCCTGCGCCTCCGCCAAGGGCTCTGAACCCCGTGGCGCCGGAGCTCACCAAGGCACAAAGCCGCCGAGTCCGCATCTTTGAGAGCTTGGCGCCTTCGTGAGAGAATCCGCTTTTGGGTCAGATGAAAGGATGCGGTTTCCCCGAATCCGAAGTGGGTGCGGCCTGGTCGGAGGTGCCACGCGCCCGTTGTGCGCGGATGGGTCCGCAGCGGCATCAGCCCGCGCGGATGAGGCGGAGCAGGCAGGCGCGGACGGCCTGCGGGTCGGCCTTGCCGCCGGAGGCTTTCATCACCGGGCCGATGAAGCTGTTGAGCGCCTTGTCGTTGCCGTCGCGCACCTGCTGGGCGGCGGCGGGGTTGGCGGCCACCGCCGCGCGGCACCAGGCGTCCAGCTCGTCGTCGGCGTGCGCGACCGAGTGCAGGCCGAGGGCGGCGACGACTTCGGCGGCGTCGCGGCCGCTGCGGAACATCTCGACCAGCACCTCGCGCGCGGCCTGCTTGCTGACTTGCCCCTCGTCGATCAGGCGCACGAGCCCGGCCAGCGCATGGGGGCGCATCCGCACCGCCGCCATCGGCAGCAGCCCCTCGCCGGCGGCTTGGGCGCGCTCGCGCTGCAGCTCGTTGGCGATGTAATTGGCCAAGGCCCGGGGGTTGCCCGGGTAGGCCTCCAGGGCGGCCTCGAAATACCGCCACAGCTCGTGGTCGTAGCAGATGACCGAGGTCACCGTGTAGGGCAGGCCGAACTGCGCCATGTAGCGCCGCTGGCGGTCGAACACCCCCTCCGGCAGCTCGGACTGGAGGGCCTTGACCACCGCGCGGGGGTAGCGCACCGGCAGCAGGTCCGGGTCGGGGAAATAGCGGTAGTCGTGCGCCTCCTCCTTGAACCGCATGGCGGTGGTGCGCCCGGCCTCCGCGTCCCAGCGCCGCGTCTCCTGCGCCACCGTCCCGCCGCGCTCGTAGACGCGGACCTGGCGCCGGATCTCGTAGGCCAAGGCGTTGCGCACCCCGGTGATGCTGTTGAGGTTTTTCATCTCGACGCGCGGGTTGAGCGCCGCCTGTCCGACCGGGCGCACGCTGACATTGGCGTCGCAGCGCATCTGGCCCTTTTCCATGTCGCAGTCGGAGATGCCGGCCGCCGCAAGGTGCATGCGGATGGACTGCAGCAGCGCGACCGCCTCCTCGGGGCTGCGCAGGTCCGGCTGGGTGACGATCTCCAGCAGCGGCGTGCCGGCGCGGTTGAAGTCCACCAGCGAGTCATTCTCACAATGCGTCAATTTGCCGACATCCTCCTCGAGGTGGGCATGGTCGAGACGGATGATGCGGTGCTCGCCCATGACGTTGCGCGCCGGGCCGGGCAGCTCGATCTCCACCTGTCCGCCGATGCAGACCGGGGCGTCCTTCTGCGTGAGCTGGTAGTTCTTGGGGCTGTCGGGATAAAAGTAGTTTTTGCGGTCCCAGTGGAACTGCTCGGGAATCTCGCAGCCGAACAGCAGGCCGACGCGGACCGCCTGGTCGATCGCGCCGCGGTTAAGCACCGGCAGGGTGCCGGGCAGGCCCATCACCACCGCGTTGGTCAGGGTGTTCGGCGGCAGGCCGTAGCCGGTCGGCGCGTCCGTGAACATCTTGGAGGCGGTCTTCAGCTGGACGTGAATCTCGAGTCCGATGACGGCTTCGTATTCGGGCATGGCGGAATTCCTCAGGCGGGCGCGCGCTCGGCAAGCGGGGGGCGGGCGGTGAACGGCCGCGCCTCCTCGAACGCCCGCGCGGCCTGCAGCAGGGGGCCCTCGCCGAAGGGGCGGCCGATGAGCTGGAAGCCGACGGGCAGGCCCGCGCGGGTCAGGCCGCAGGGCAGGGAGACCGCCGGCAGACCGGCCAGGTTCACGGAGATGGTGAAGATGTCGGCAAGGTACATCGCGAGCGGATCGTCCACCATCTCGCCGATGCGGAACGCCGGGCCGGGGGTGGTCGGGGTCAGGATCGCGTCGACCTCGCGGAAGGCCCTCAGAAAGTCGTCGCGGATGAGGGTGCGCACCTGCTGGGCGCGCTTGTAGTAGGCGTCGTAATAGCCGCTGCTCAGCACATAGCTGCCGAGGATGATGCGGCGCTTGACCTCGGCCCCGAAGCCCTCGCCGCGGGACCGGTAGTAGAGGTCGACGGCGTCGCGCGCCTCGGTGGAGCGGCGGGTGTAGCGGACCCCGTCGTAGCGGGCGAGGTTGGAGGACGCCTCGGCGGTGGCGATGATGTAGTAGGTGGCCACCGAGAGGCCGGTGTGGGGCAGGGAGACCTCGCGGATGGCGTAGCCGAGCTGCCGATACACATCGGCCGCCCCCGCGACCGCCGCGCGCACCTCGGGGTCGATGCCCTCCCCGAAATACTCGCGCGGCAGGCCGAGGGTGCCGGGGGCGTGCGCCACCGCAAGCTGCGGCAGGACCGGCTCGAGCGGGTGGGGCCAGCAGGTCGAGTCGCGCGGGTCCGGCCCGCTGATCACGTCCAGCAGGGCGGCCGCATCGGCCACCGTGCGGGCGAAGGGCCCGATCTGGTCGAGGCTGGAGGCGAACGCGACCAGCCCGAAGCGCGACACCCTGCCGTAGGTGGGCTTGAGGCCGACCACCCCGCAGAAGGCCGCGGGCTGGCGGATGGAGCCGCCGGTGTCCGAGCCGAGCGCCCACGGGCAGGCGCGCGCCGCCACGGCGGCCGCGCTGCCCCCCGAGCTGCCGCCCGGCGTGTGGGCGGGATGCCACGGGTTCCGGGTCTTTTGAAAGGCCGAGTTTTCAGTGGACGAACCCATCGCGAACTCGTCCATGTTGAGCCGGCCGAAGGGGATCAGGCCGGCCTGCAGCAGCCGCTCCGCCGCCGTGGCGGTGTAGGGGGCGACGAAGCGCTCCAGCATGCGGCTGGCGCAGGTGAGAGGCTCGTCCTCGACCGCGATCACATCCTTGATGCCGACCGGCACGCCGTCCAGCGGGCTGAGCGCCTCGCCGCGCGCGCGCCGCGCGTCGCTGGCCGCGGCGGCCCGCAGCACCCGTTCCGGATCAAGGTGCAGAAAGGCGCGCACCTGCGGCTCGACCGCCTGCACCTGCTCCAGCAGCGCGCGGCAGATCGCCTCGGCGGTGATTTCGCGCGTGTGCAGGGCCCGGCCAAGGGTGATGGCGCTCGCGTCGCGGATGTCTTCCGGTCTCATGCCCTGCTCCTCAGGCTTCCTCGACCACCTTGGGCACGACGATCTGGTTGTCGCGCACGGCCGGCGCGTTGCGCAAGGCGCGGGCGGGCGGCCAGGGCGCCCCCGGCTTGTCGTCGCGCAGGGGCGCCTCCGCATCGAAGGGGTGCGCCATCGGCGCGATCCCCGTCACATCGACCGCCTGCAGCTGGCGGAAATAGCCGAGGATGTCCGCCACCTGCGCCGAGAACACCGCCTTCTCCTCCTCGGTGAGGTGCAGCCGGGCCAGCTCGGCCAGCTTCTCGATGTCGACCGCGGGCGCCTGTTCCATGGTCATTCTGGGCTAGCGCCCGGCTCCGCGCTGGCAAGCGGAGAATGGCTGTGCGCCGGGCGCCGCGCCCTGCCCGGCGCACATGCCGGCTGCTTGGGGACAGGCCGCTTGGGGACAGGGCCAGCATCTTAGCCCTTCGACCCGTTTTTCGGGGGACCGGGACGGAGCGTCGCGGCAATCAGCGCAGGGTGCGGTCAAGCTCGGCGATGATGTGCTCGGCCGGCTCGAGGCCGACGGACAGGCGGACCAGGTCCGGATCGAGGCCGCAGGCGCGCAGGCGGGCGCGGCCCTCGGCGGTGCGGACCATGTCGTAGTGCGCGAGGTACATGAACGGGCACATCAGGGTGAAGCGCGCGCCGAAGCTCGGGCTCTTGACGATGCGCGAGGGGTCGTGGAACGCCGCCAGCGGCTTGTTGAGGGTGAAGGTGATGATCCCGCCCGGTCCGCCGCCGCGCCGCAGCAGCGGCAGGTAGTTGGGGGCGGTGTCCGCGCGCAGGGCCCAGTGGACCGAGCGCACCATGGGGTGCCGCTCGAGGAAGGCGGCGACGGCCGGCGTGGTGCGGTTGATGGCGGCGATGGTTTCCGGGTAGCGCGGAATCTGGGCGGCCATGCGCGCGAGGTCGCCCGCTCCGGGCGGCGTGCCGAAGGCGTCCACCAGCGGCAGCAGGTCGTCGTAAAACCGCGACTCGGCGTTGAGGGCCAGCGCCCCCATCATGACGTCGGCCTCCGCGGCGGCGTACTTGGTGAGGCTGTTGATGTGCAGGTCGGCGTAGGGGAGGACGTGGACGTTGTGCGGGCTGGCGAGGGTCGGGTCCAGCACCAGGGCGGCGCCGTGGCGGTCGGCCATGGCGCGCAGCGCGGCCAAGTCGGCGGTCTGCACAAGGGGGTTGGTGGGGGTCTCGGTGACGATGGCCGCCACCCGGCGGCCGTGGCGGTCAAGGACCCCGGCGAGCTCCCCGAGGTCGAGCACGTCCAGCACCCGCACCGGCGCCGCGCCGGGCGGCGCGAAGCGCTCCAGCAGGCGGGCCGTGTCCAGGTACAGCCAGCCGAGTTGTATCCAGAGGTCGCGACCGCGCTCCAGCTGGAGCGCCTTGAGGGCGCGGAAGCCGGCATAGAAGGCGTTCATGCCGCTGCGGAACAGGCGGATGTCGGTCTCGGCGGCCGTGCCGTACACGGCGTGCAGGGCGGCGCGGATGCGCGCCCGGTGCTCCCGCGGCGCGCCTTCCGCCCGCTCCTCGGGATACGGCTCGTTCCCGTAGCGAACTTTCAGCACATCCTCGGCCTCGCGGGAGGAGAGGCCGCAGCCGGTGTGCTGCAGGAACGCCCGCGCCTCGCCCGCGAGGCGCGCGTCCCCGCCGAGGCGCACGGTCCACAGCCCCTCCTCGAGCCGCGCCGCGCGGCTGTCCGGCAGGCCGAGGAAGGCGCACAGGTCGCGCGCGGCGGCGCCGGCCGGCAGCAGGGGGGCGTCCGCCTCCATGCGCCCCTCCGCGGCGAGGCGGGCGGCCAGCTCGCGCACCAGCGGGTGGCGGATGAAGCGCGGGTAGCCGGCGCGCAGGGCCTGCCGCACACGCGGGTCCTGCTCCTCGTAGGCGACCACGTCGGCCAGGGTCGGCAGGCTCACGCAGACGCTGTGCGGGCTGCCCGTTATGCTGTCGCCGAGGGGGCGGTTGGTGATTGGTTGATGGTTGATGGTTGGTGGTTGCTGGTTGATGGTTGATGGTTGCTAGTTGATGGTTGGTGGTTGGCCTATCAACCATCAACGAGCAACCAAACCCTAAATCTCGTTCGCCAGGAGCTGCTCGATGGTCTGCCGGCGGCGGATCAGGGAGTGGGAGCGGTCCGGGTGGAGCAGCACCTCGGGCGCCTCGGGGAAGGAGTTGTAGTTTTTGGCGGCCATGGCGGAGCAGTAGGCGCCGGCCCCGCCGATGAGGGCAAGGTCGCCCGGCCGGGCGGGCGGCAGGTCGCACGGGTGCAGCGCCTCCGGGTCGCCCGGCGCGGGGGTCAGGATGTCGCCCGACTCGCAGCAGTGCCCGACCACGATGGTCGGCAGCCGCGCCGTGGCCGGCTGCCGCTGGAGGATGGCGATCGGGTGCTGGGCGCCGTAGAGGGACGGGCGCAGGATTTCGGTCATGCCGCAGTCGAGCTTGATGAAGGTGTAGCCATCGCGGCCGGTATCGACCACGTCCTGGACGCGGGCGAGCACGGCGCCGGCGTTGGCGACCAGGAACGTGCCCGGCTCAATCTCAAGGTGCAGGCGGCGGCCGGTGCGGACGGCAAAATCCTCGAGCAGGCCGGCCACCGCGGCGCCGATCCGCTGCAGATCGGCGGCCTTCTCCCCGGGCACGCGGGCCACCTTGTAGCCGCCGCCGAGATTCAGGCGGGTGGCCTCCGCAAACGGCTCCGCCAACCGCAGGGTGAGGCTGGCGGCCCGCTTCCATACTTCGGGATCGCTGCCTGACCCGATGTGGGAATGGATGCGCACCACCCGCAGCCGGTGCCGGGCGGCAAGCGCCTTGGCCTCCCCCAGTTTTTCATGCCAGATGCCGAAGCTGGAGGCCGGGCCGCCGACATTGGTGCGCTGGGTGGCGCCCGAGCCGAGCCCGGGGTTGAAGCGCAGGCCCACCGCCGTGCCGGGCAGCGCCGTGCCGTAACGGTCCAATTGGTGCAGCGAGCAGGCGTTGATGGCGACCCCGGCGCGCGCCAGCTCGGCGAAGTCGGCCGGCAGTTCCTGGGTGCTCAGGGAGATGCGGTCCGCCGCGATGCCGGCCCGCAGCAGGCGCTCCACCTCGAAGCCGCTGCTGGCGTCAAAGTGCAGCCCCTCCTCGGCGAACAGCCGCAGCAGAGCACGGGTGGGGGCGGCCTTCATCGCGTAACGCACCGTCAGGCCGTAGGGCGCGGGGAAGGCGCGCGCCGCGCGCGCCTGGGCCCGCAGACGCGCCTCGTCGTACACAAAGACCGGCGTGCCGTGGGCTTCCGCAATGGCCTGCGCTTCCGGATAACTCAGCAGCGGATCGGACATGATGGGCGCATGTATTGGGCCAATCCCGCGCACTGACAAGTGCGGATATGCCTATGGCTGGGGCGCCGCCAGGCCCTCCAGAAAGCGCAGGATGGCGGCGGCTTGGGGCTCGGGCGAAAAGCGCTGCCGGGCAAACTCCGGGGCGCCGGCCGCCAGCGCCGCCCGCCGCCCGCCGTCGCGGATCAACTCAACCAGCGCCTGCAGAAATGCCTCGCCGTTGCCCGGCGGGAGAATCAGGCCGGTCCGCCCCGGCAGGCAGGTCTCGCTGACCCCGCGGCAGTCGTACGCCACCAGCGGCAGTCCGGCAGCCTGCGCCTCGATCAGAAAATTGGGCAGCGAGTCCTCGCGCGACACCGAAACCGCCACGTCGGCCGCCGCGTAGAACGGAAACGGGTCGTGCTGAAAATGAAAGAAGCGGATCCGGGTGCCAAGACCGTTGGCGGCCGCCCAGTGCTTGCAGCGGCGGTATTCGCGGCCGTCGCCGACCAGCCAGAGCCGCCAGTCCAGCTCCGGGTGCCGCTGCCGCAGCGCCGCGAACAGGCGCAGCAGCTCGAGGTGGCGCTTCCCGGGACGGAAGGTGGCGACATTCAGAAACAGGCAGGTGCCCGGTCCGACGCCGTGGGCGGCGCGCTCTCGCTCCCGGGCCGCCCGCCGCTCCTCCGGCGGGCGCTGCAGCAGCACCGCGTTGTGCACCACGTGAATCCGCTGCTCCGCGAAGCCCCGTTCCAACAGGCGCCGCTTCCACCAGTTGGAATTGACCAGCACCGCCCGCACCACCCCCAGCGACCAATGGTGCAAGGGAAAAACCATTTTGCCGGTGCGCAGCGTGCCCACCACGGGAATGCGGGGAAAGCTCCGCTGGATGAAACCCGCATAGCAGTTGGCGGTCCGCCCCATGCACAGGATCACGCCCGGCGCAAGCGCCCGAATCCGGCGCATCAACCCCGGCGCCCACAACGAGAGGCCCGAATTGAACGGTTGCAGGACTTCCGTGCGGACGCCTTGCAGGTGGCGCGGGTCCGCCAGATGGCCGCCCGGCCGAAACAACAGCACCACCACTTCATGCCCGCTGGCTTGAAACGAGCGCGCCAAAAACAACGTCTGTCGCTCCGTCCCCCCAACCCGCAACTGGTCCTGGATCAGCAGTATCCTCATCGTTGGCCCAATCCGTAGTGCATCCGGATCGCCTCCAGCAGCCAGCGCCGCGGCAGCACCCGCAGCCCCACGGGGGCAATGTGCCGTTGAAAAAAGCTCCCGCTGCGCACCACCGCGCTGCGCCCCCGTTCCAAGGCCCGCACCAAGTCCGCCGCCGCCCGCTCCGGCGGTGGCGCCGCCAGCAGATTGGCCTCCAGCTTCCGCCAAACCCGCTCCAGCCGCGGATTCTCAGCCCCGTACCGCGCCATGTGCGCATTGAATCCCGTCCGGTAATCGCCCGCCTGAAAGTCCACCACCACCACCCCCGTTCCCGCCTCCGTCAGCATCAAACTTTGCGTCAACCCACTCAGCCCGGCCTTCCCCGCAGTGTAACTCGCAAGATAGGGCAAGGGAAAGATGGCTGCCAGGGAGGTTACGTTAACAATTGCCCCGCGGCCCCGCTCCCGCATGCCCGGCAACACCGCCCGAGTCAACGCCACCGGTGCCCCGACCAGCAGCTCCCACTGGCTCCGCAGCTCCGCTCCCGGCACCTCCGGCAAATCGCCAAAGACACCCCCGCCGGCATTGTTTACCAATAAATCGACCTCGCTTAACAGCACGTGGGCGCGGCTGATGAAATCGGTGATTCCCGCTGCGGAGGCCGCGTCGAAGCGGAGCCAGTTCAGGTTGGGGCGGCTGGGTTGCTCGGCAGGGTGGCGGCTGGTGCCGTACACGGTGATGCCGGCGGCGTGGAGGCGGAGGGCGATGGCCTTGCCGATACCGGAGGAGGCGCCGGTGACGAGGGCGGTCGGGAAGCGGGCGGCGAGCCCGGTCCGCGGGGCTGGCATGGGGGCAACGATGGGGACAGGCACCCGTGAAGCAAGCCTCGAGCGGCGACGATGGGGCGACGAAGTGCGACGATGGGTGCGACGATGGGGACAGGTACCTTGGAAGCGCCTTGGAGGCGAGTTTCGGGCAATTGGGGGCTTCCGTTTTGCCGGGCAATGCGGTATGGCGGCGATATGAACTACCGGAATTTGGGAAACAGCGGGCTGAAGGTGTCGCCTTTGTGCCTGGGAACGATGAACTTTGGGCCGCAGACGCCCGAGGCGGACGCCTTTGAAATCATGGACTTGGCGCTGGAGAAAGGCATCCAGTTTTTCGACACGGCGGACGTTTATGGCTGGAAGCCCGGCGAGGGGGTGACGGAGAAGATGCTTGGGCGCTGGTTTGCGCAGGGCGGGGGGCGGCGCGAACGGGTGGTGCTGGCCACCAAGGTGTACGGGGTCATGAACCCTCCCGGAGTCGCGGACCCGAACATGGACCGCGGCCTGTCGGCGCGCAAAATCATCCGCTGCTGTGAGGACAGTCTGCGGCGGCTGCAGACCGATTGGATCGACCTGTACCAGCTGCACCACATCGACCGCAGCTGCCCGGTGGACGAGATTCTCGGGGCGATGGAAATCCTCGCGGGGCAGGGGAAAGTGCGCTACATCGGCTCGAGCAATTTCGCCGGGTGGGACATCGCGACCTTCAACCAGATCGCGGTCCAGCGCCACTCGCTGCGGCTGATCAGCGAGCAGAGCATCTATAATTTGGAAAACCGGATGGTGGAACTGGAGGTGCTGCCGGCGTGTCGCCACTACGGCCTGGGGTTCATTCCGTGGAGCCCGCTCGGCGGCGGTCTGCTGGGCGGTGTGCTGCACAAGATCGAGGTGGGCCGCCGCGCCAGCGAGCAGATGGCCAAGCGCATTCAGGAAAAGCGGTCGGCCTTGGAGAAGTGGGAGGAACTGTGCGCCGACCTCGGCCAGCCGCCCGCCGGCGTGGCGCTGGCTTGGCTGCTTCACAACCCGGCGGTGACGGCCCCGATCATCGGCCCGCGCACCCGCGAGCAGCTCGAGGAAGTGCTCGCGGTTCCGGAATTGCAACTGGACGCGGACACCCTCAAGCAGATCGACGCGATTTTCCCCGGCCCAGGCGGTGAGGCCCCCAACGCCTACGCGTGGTAATCAGCAGCTATTCCCGCTCTTGCTAATGATCCTTGCTGTTGCTCTTGATCCTTGATCTTGATCCCCGGATTCTGGCCGCCCATGAGCAAGCGGGTCTGCGGTCCTTGGCTAAAATCTGACTGGGTTGGAGCAAGATCAAGGAGCAAGAGCAAGGGCTTGAGTTTGCGATGACATGGTTGAAGGTTCCCCCGTCCACCTTTTGACCCACGAGTTTGCACCCTTCACGGGGGGCATCGCGGTGTACATCGAGGAGACGGCGCGGGCGCTGGCCGGGCTTGGGCATCCCACCACCGTCTGGGCGCCGGATTACGGGGCGGCGCCGGATGACGCCGGGCTCCCCTTTGCGGTGCGGCGCGTGCGCATGCGGGGCCGCCAGGATTGGCTGTGCCGGCTGCGGCTGGCGCGTGCGCTGCGCGCCGCCTTCCCCGACGGCCGCATCCCCGGCACCCTCATCCTCGCCGAGCCCGGCCCGATGCGCCTGTGGCTGTACCAGCGGCTGCTGCGGCTGCCGCGGCCGGAGCGGCTGGTGCTCGTCCTGCACGGCTCCGAACTGGGGCGGCTTGCCCGCCCCCCTTACCGCCGGGGGCTGTTTAACCGCCTCATCGGTGCCGCCGCCGTGGTCGGCGCGGTCTCCGCCGAAGTGGGCGCCCGGCTCTGTGCCGCATGGCCCCATGCGGCCGCCAAACTCGCGATCGTGCCCGGCGCGGTGCGCGCCGCATGGCGCGACCTGCCCCCGGTGCCGCGCCCGCTCCCGCACCCGCTGCGCGAGGTCATCCAGGTGGGCCGCATCCACCCGCGCAAGGGCCAGGACCTGCTGGTCGCCGCCGTGGCCCTGTTGCCCGCCCCGCTGCGGACCGCCCTCCGGGTGCGCCTCATCGGCCCCGTCGTCCAGCCGTCCTACGCCCGCGCCCTGCGCGCCCGCATCGCCCGCCTCCAGGTGCCGGTGACCCTGGCCGGGCCGCTGCCCGAACCCGAACTGCGCGCCGCCTACCAGAACGCCGACCTGCTGGTCATGCCCAGCCGCGCCCACGGCCCCAGCCTCGAGGGGCTCGGCCTCGCCCTGCTGGAGGCCCAGCACTTCGGCTGCCCGGTCATCGGCGCCCGCACCGGCGGCATCCCCGAGGCCGTCCGCGACAACCACTCCGGCCTGCTTGTCCCGCCCGATGATCCCCCCGCCCTCGCCGCCGCCCTCGCCGCCCTCCTTTCCGACCCCGCCCGCGCCGCCGCCCTCGGCGCCGCCGGCGCCGCCCACGTCCGCGCCCGCTTCTCCTGGACCGCCAACGCCCGCACCCTCGTCCCTCCTCCCCGCTAGCGGCGGCGCCCCTACCGGGGGATATTAGGATGGCTTCAAGAGGTCATGAAAAATTCTCATACCAGCGGCGGCGCCCTGGCCAGCCCCGCAAAAGTGCTTTACCGCCGCCGGGTGCGGGCCTATCCCCGGATTCCGCTTCTGTTAATGGGGGGCATTAATTTTGTTTAACTGGCGATGAGCTCACTGGGAAAGAAATACCTGATGGCGCTGAGCGGCCTGGTGCTGGTGGGGTTCGTGCTCGGGCACATGGCGGGCAACCTGCAGATGTTTCTGCATCCGGACTGGATCAACGAGTACGCGCACAAGCTGCAGCACCTGCCGTACGGGCTGCTGTGGGCGGTGCGGGCGGTGCTGCTGGCGGCGGCGGTGGCGCATGTGACGACGGCGGCGCTGCTGGTGCTGGAGAACCGGCGGGCGCGGCCGCAGCGGTACGAGGCGCGGGCGAGCCTGCAGGCGAGCTTCGCCAGCCGGACGATGCGCTACAGCGGGGTGGTGCTGCTGGCGTTCATCGTGTTCCACCTGCTGCACTTCACGGTGCAGAGCGTGCACCCGGAGTTCCGGTCGCTGGAGACGCAGCTGGCCGGCGTGGGCACGATGCACCACGTTTACGACAAGCTGGCGGCGGTCGGGAAGACGACCGTGCACGACGTGTACAGCATGGTGGCGCACGGGTTCAGCCCGCGGTTCTGGTACATTTCGGTGTTTTACCTGGTGGCGATGGGGCTGCTGTGCCTGCACCTGATGCACGGGATCAGCAGCATGTTCCAGAGCCTCGGGCTGCGCAACGCGCTGTGGCGCGGCCGGCTGGACCGGGCGGCGCTGGTGATCGCGCTGGTGGTGTTTGCCGGGTTTGCGTCGATCCCGCTGGCCTGCCTGGCGGGCTGGATTGAACCGATCACGCCGCTGGCGGTGGCGCACTGAGCAACAAGGAGGAGCGACCGATGCATTTGGACGCCAAGATTCCGGCCGGTCCGATCGAGCAGAAGTGGACCCGGGCGAAGTTCAACTACAAGCTGGTGAACCCGGCCAACAAGCGCCGCTACAGCGTGATCGTGGTGGGCAGCGGGCTGGCCGGGGCGGCCTCGGCGGCGACCTTGGGCGAGCTGGGCTACCAGGTGAAGTGTTTCTGCTATCAGGACAGCCCGCGGCGGGCGCATTCGATCGCGGCGCAGGGCGGCATCAACGCGGCGAAGAACTACCAGAACGACGGCGACAGCGTGTTCCGGCTGTTCTACGACACGGTCAAGGGGGGCGACTTTCGCAGCCGCGAGGCCAACGTGTATCGGCTGGCGGAGGTGTCCGGCGCGATCATCGACCAGTGCGTGGCGCAGGGCGTGCCGTTCGCGCGCGAGTATGGCGGCATGCTGGACAACCGCTCGTTCGGCGGCGCGCAGGTGAGCCGCACCTTCTACGCGCGCGGCCAGACCGGCCAGCAGCTGCTGATCGGCGCCTACCAGAGCCTGAGCCGCCAGATCGGTCTGGGGCAGGTCAAGATGTACAACCGCCACGAGATGCTGGACCTGGTGGTGGTGGACGGCCGCGCCAAGGGCATCATCACCCGCAACCTGGTCACCGGGAAGATCGACCGCTGGGCGGCGGACGCCGTGGTGCTGGCCACCGGCGGCTACTCGACCGTGTTTTTCCTGTCGACCAACGCGGCCGGCTGCAACGTGACGGCGGCCTGGCGGGCGTACCGGCGCGGGGCCGGGTTCGCCAACCCGTGCTTCACGCAGATTCACCCGACCTGCATTCCCCAGGAGGGCGAGCACCAGTCCAAGCTGACGCTGATGTCGGAGTCGCTGCGCAACGACGGGCGCGTCTGGGTGCCGAAGAGCCGGGAGGTGGCGGCCAAAATCCGGGCGGGCGAACTCAAGCCCTCCCAGGTTCCGGAGGAGGACCGCGACTATTTCCTGGAGCGCAAGTACCCGAGCTTCGGCAACCTTGCGCCGCGCGACATATCGAGCCGCGCGGCCAAGGAGGTGTGCGACGACGGCCGCGGCGTGTCGCCGACCGGGCGCGGCGTGTTTCTGGACTTTGCCGACGCCATCAAGCGCCTCGGGCGGGCCAAGATCGAGGAGCGCTACGGCAACCTGTTCGACATGTACGAGAACATCCGCGGGGTGAACGCCTACGAGGAGCCGATGCAAATCTACCCGGCGCCCCACTACACGATGGGGGGCCTGTGGGTGGACTACAACCTGATGACGACCATCCCCGGGCTGTTCGCCGCCGGCGAGTGCAACTTCTCCGACCACGGCGCCAACCGCCTCGGGGCCTCCGCCCTGATGCAGGGCCTGGCCGACGGCTACTTCATCATCCCGTATGTGATCGGCAACTACCTCGCCGGCGAGGTGCCGTTGTCCCAGGCCGGCAAGACCGACATCAACGGGCCGGCCTTTGCCGAGGCCGAGGCCGCGGTGCGCGAGAAGATCGACCGCATGCTGGCGATCAAGGGCCACACCAGCCCGCGCAGCCTGCACATCCAGCTCGGCCACATCCTGCTCGACAAGTGCGGCATGGCGCGCAACGCCGCCGGCCTCAAGGAAGCCATCAGCCAGGTCCGCGCCCTGCGCGAGCGCTTCTGGCAGGACCTCAAACTGACCGGCACGGCCAACGAGCTCAACGTCGAGCTGGAGCGCGCCGGCCGGGTGGCCGACCACCTCGAGTTCGCCGAGCTGATGTGCCACGACGCGCTCGACCGGGACGAGTCCTGCGGCGGCCATTTCCGCGAGGAGCACCAGACCGAGGACGGCGAGGCCAAGCGCGACGACGCCCGCTTCGCGCACGTCTCCGTGTGGGAGTTCCGGGGGCTGGACCAGCCGCCGGTCAAGCATGTGGAGCCGCTGCACTTCGAGTACGTCAAGCCGGGCGTGCGCAGCTACAAGTAGCAACCCGCAACCTTTCACCCCGCAGGAGCCTGAACGCACCATGGCCGAACGAACGATCAGCGTCACCCTGAAGGTCTGGCGGCAGAAGGACGCCGCCGCGCCCGGGAGGTTTGAAACCTACCGGATGGAGAACGTGTCGACCGCCTCGTCTTTCCTCGAGATGCTCGACCTGCTCAACGAGAAGCTGCTGGCCGAGGACCGGGACCCGGTGGCCTTCGACCACGACTGCCGCGAGGGCATCTGCGGCATGTGCTCGCTGGTCATCAACGGCATCCCGCACGGCAAGAACCGGCTGCAGACCACCTGCCAGCTGCACATGCGCAGCTTTCAGGACGGCGAGACCATCACCATCGAGCCGTATCGCTCCAAGCCGTTCCCGGTGGTGCGCGACCTCGTGGTCGACCGCAGCGCCTTCGACACCATCCTGCAGGCCGGCGGCTTCATCGAGCAGCGGGTCGGCAGCGCGCAGGACGCCAACGCCATCCCGATCCCCAAGCCGGTCGCCGACAAGGCGATGGACGCGGCCGCCTGCATCGGCTGCGGCGCCTGTGTGGCCGCCTGCCCGAACGCCTCGGCCATGCTGTTCACCGCCGCCAAGGTCGGCCACCTCAACCTGCTGCCCCAGGGCCAGCCCGAGAAGGACCGCCGCGCCCTCAACATGGTGCGCGCCATGGACGCCGCCGGCTTCGGCAACTGCACCAACATCGGCGAGTGCGAGGCCGCCTGTCCCAAGGGCATCAGCCTCGACTTCATCGCCCTGATGAACCGCGACTACGCGGTCGCCTCCGTCCGGAAATTCTTCGGCGCCGTGCGCTGAGGGGTGGCACCGCCCGCCTTTTTGCGCAAATCTGCCCGCCGTTTGGCGGGTTTGGGCATTCTTATCAGCGCCGGATTCCGGTAAAATGCCACTTCAATCTTATTCATCAACCGCGAACCTCCAACCAGAATCCCCATGCAACGCCGCCTCCTCACCCTGCTACCGATCGCCCTGCTGTTGGCCTGCACCCCGGTGTTGGCCAGCCCCTACACCTACACGTTTACCTTCAATAACGAGGGGACCATCCCGAATCCCAATCCGCCGCCCGCTAATATTGACCGACCGATCCAGGCGGCCAACTGGAATGGCATTTATTCCTCGGCCGCCTTGCCGGCGGTGACGGGCACGGCCATCTTCGCCGATCTGAGCGAAGGGGTGATTGCCGGCCAAGGCGGTTTCCCGGGCGCTTACAAGGCCGGGTTCCTGTTTGTCAGCGGCAAGGACAGCCAGCCGGCTCCCGGGGGCTTCCTCGTGTGGTCGGCCAACACCAACGTGGTGTACGAACCGCAGCTGCCCCAAGGCGGCAGCACGGTGGTGAACCCGCAGACCGATTGGTTCAGCCCCGATGCCGGCGCCCCCGGCAACTTGAACCAATTGCTCGCCGGCAACCTGCTCACGCTGCAGATGTACGTCTCGACCCGCAATGCGGCCGGGGTGCGCTACCACTTTGCCCTGAAAATTGACGGGGAGTGGTATGTGAGCCAGCAGGTCTTCCAAGGCTCCGGCAACAATGTCTGGACCCTGGCGAGCATCGACATCCAGAGCGCCAACTGGCTGGGCGGCATCACCGGCGCGGGCTTCCTCAATCTGGATTTCACCGCGAATCCCCCGACCGTGCACACCATCGCCAGCCTCGGCCCGACGGCCATGCTGGACACCATCGGCGTTTACATCGACACGGATAATGCGGCCGGCACCACCGCCAGCTGGGCGCGGGTGGACAGCATCATTTTGACCGCCGTGCCGGAGCCGGCCGCCTACGCGGCGGTGCTGGCCGGGCTGGCGCTGCTGTTCGTGGCGTTGCGGCGGCGGGCGCGCGGCTGAGGCGCATGGGGTTTTGAATGTCGTGTGTTCGCTGAGGCCCCGGGGGATGCGTTCTCCGGGGCCTTCTTGTCGGCTGGCGGTCTTGACAGGCGGGCGGGGCGCCCTATCGCTTGCGGGAATCATTTTGCGAGGGTTCCGGAAGCGGGCCGGCGGGCCTGGACCGGGATTCGGGGGAGTCCATGGAGCCGGCTATCATCATCAGCGCGTTTGTCCTCGGCATCCTGTTTGCCGGAGTGGTGGCCTGTCTCCTGTTCAAGCGGCTGCAGCGCGACATCGAGGCGCGCTTCAACGAGCGCAGCGCGCTGGTGGAACGCGAGCATGCGCTGCGGCTCGAGGAGCAGACCAGCCGCCAGCAGCTTGAGCACGAGAAGCGCCAGGCGGAGTTGGAACGGGCCTACAAGGACCGGGAGATCGAGATGCGGGCGCGCGAGGAGGAGGCGGTCTCGGCGCTGCTCAACGTCGAGAAGGAGCGGGAGCTGCTGGAGCGGCGCCGCAGCGAACTGGAGGAGAGATATGCCGCCCTCGAGCGCTCCGAGGACCGGCTGCGCGAGCTGACCGGCGAGTACCGCAACCGGCTGCAGGAGATCGGGCAGCTCAGCATCGAGGCGGCCCGCCAGGAGCTGCGCGAGCTGGCCCAGCGCGAGTGCGAGGACGAAATCCGGCGGATGAAGGAGGAGCGGCTCAACCGCTCGGAGAAGGAGATCGAGGAGGAGGCCCGGCGCAAGCTGGTCGCCTGCATGCAGCGCCTCAGCGCCAGCCCGCATGAGGATGTCACCGCCACCATCGTGCCGATTCCCGGGGAGGAGATCAAGGGGCGCATCATCGGCCGCGAGGGGCGCAACATAAAATCCTTCGAGTCATTGACCGGCACCACGCTGTTGATCGACGAGACCCCCGACAGCGTGCTGATCTCCTCATTCGATCCGGTGCGGCGCGAGACGGCGCGGTTGGCTTTGGAAGCCCTGGTCAAGGACGGGCGCATCCACCCCAGCAGCATCGAGGAGGCGGTGCACCGCGCCGAGGAGGCGGTCCGGCACAGCGTGGTCGAGTCCGGGGAAAACGCCCTTCGGCGCCTGCGGCTGGGGCGCATGCACCCGGAAATCGTCGCCGCCCTCGGCAAATTGCGTTTCCGCCTGTCCAACAACCAGAACTCCCTCGAGCACTCGATCGAGGTGGCCAACCTGTGCGCTTTGATCGCCGCCGAGCTGGGGCTGGACCCGCAGCTGGCCAAGCGTTGCGGCCTGCTGCACGACATCGGCAAGGTGCTGGACGAGGAGCACGAGGGCAGCCACGCCATCGCGGGCGCCTACTTTCTGAAACGGATCGGCGCGGAGCCGCCGGAGGTGATCAACGCGGTCGGGGCCCACCACGGCGAGATGCCGGCGGAGAGCCCGTATGTGGCGCTGGTGATGATGGCGGACAGCCTGAGCGCCATGCGCCCCGGGGCGCGCGCCGAGAGCCTGGACGGGTACCTGCACCGGGTGCGCAGCCTCGAGCAGATCGCCGCCTCGATGCCGGGCGTGGCGGAGGCCTACGCCATCCAGGCCGGCCGCGAGATTCGCGTCATTGTCCGTCCGGAAGAGGTCTCCGAGGCCGAATCGGCCGCGCTGGCGCGCCGCATCCGGCGCCGGATCGAGGACGAGCTGCAATATCCCGGCACCATCAAAGTGACCGTGATCCGCGAGCAGCGCTTCCACGAGACCGCCAAGTAGGTCTCTCACGGAGACGCAGGGTGCTCCGGGAATAAGCACCGCGAGCCGGCCGGCTGAAAATCCTCGCCCGCATGGGGCCGTGTCCTACGCTCGGAGGCCATGAATCGGAGAAGCGGGTTGTGCTGGATGTTGTTGGCCGCCTGGGGCGTGCTGGGCGCCCGCGAGTTCACGGTGGTGGTCTACAACGTGGAGAACCTGTTCGATTTGGATGGGGTGGCGTTGTACCGTGAGTACGAGCAGGACTGCCGCGGCCCGTACGGGCTTGAGCCGCTGCTGGGGAAGCTGGAGGCGATCCGGCGCACGCTGGCGGCCTTCAATGACGGCGCGGGCCCGGAGGTTGTGCTGTTCCAGGAGTTCGAGCTGGACCGCACGCCTTACGGCACCCCCGATGCCGAGGGCTTGCTGGGGGCCACGCGCGGCCGGCCGCTGCGCGCCGTGCTGGAACAGGAACCGTGGGGGCGCGACCTGCCGGCCGAGCTGCTGCTGCTCAAATACCTCGATGACCACGGCATGGGCGGCTATCATGTCGCCGCGCCCGACCCCGGCCGCATGGAAAGCCATCCCCCGCACCACAATGTGGTGTTCAGCCGCTTCCCGGTCCGGTACGTGCGGCAGCGCGCCCTGCATGAGGCGCGCGACCTGCTCGAGGTCGGCTTGGATATCGACGGGCACACCTTCATCGTGCTCAACAACCATTGGAAGTCGGGCGCGTCGGACCCGCTGACCGAACCGATCCGCGTGCAGAACGCCCGCGTGGTGCGCGCGCGCCTCGACGCGCTGCTGCTGGAAAACCCGCAAGCCGACATCCTGGTCGCCGGCGATTTGAATTCCCACTACAACCAGCGGGCGGTGCTGCCGGAGGCGCCGGAGACCGGCGTCAACTGCGTGCTGGGCGCGCACGGCTCCGAAAGCCGCATGACCGCGGGCGGCGCCGCCGCCGGCCTGTACAACCTGTGGTTCGAACTGCCGGCGGAGGAGCGCGGCTCGGAGGTGTGGCGCGGCCGCTGGGGCACGCTGATGCAGATGCTGGTGACGCCCGGGCTGTACGACCGGCGCGGCATCCAGTATGTCGACAACAGTTTCGGGCGGCTGATGGTGCCGGGGTTCAATGTCGAGACCCGCTGGCGGCGGCCGGTCGCGTGGAGCAATTACGGCGGCGGCGGGGGCGTCTCGGACCACCTGCCGGTCCACGCCCGCTTTCGCGTGCTGCCCGGCGCGGGCGAGGATGGCTGGATGGAACTGGACCACCCGACCAACGAGGCTCTCACCGCGCACCAGCCGGAGGTGCCGTTCGAGCGCCTGGACCAGCCGGTGCCGCCGCTCGGGTTGCTGGCGGCGATGTCGCCGCGCGAACGGGTCGGGCGACTCGGCGAAGTGTTCGCGATCAGCGGGCCGCTGGCGGCCTCCGGGCCGCCCCGGGTCACGGTCGGCGACCTGACGCTGGAGGTGTTCAGCCCGGTGCCCGGGGTGCGCGCCGCGCTCGATGCGCTGCAGCCCGGCGCGGAGTTGCGCGCCTACGCCGACCTCGAGGACTGGCGCGGCCGACTGCAGTTGGTCATCCGCCACGAGAGCTGGCTCCTCCATCCCGTTGCGGCGGGACGGTGAGCGTCTCCAGCAGGCCGGCGCACGCGTCTTCCAGCAGGTCAAGGACCCGTTCAAATCCCTGCGGCCCGCCGTAATAGGGGTCCGGCACCTCGCGCGCGGCATGGCGGCGGGCGTAATCGCACATCATGCTCAGGCGGGCCTTGCCGCCGGCCCGGTCGGCCATGGCGGCCAGCGCGGCGTAATTGTCCCGGTCCATCGCGATGATGTGGTCGAACGCGTGGAAGTCCTCGCTGCGCACTTGGCGGGCCCTGCCGGTGAGGGGGTAGCCGCGGGCGGCCGCGGCGGCGCGCATGCGCGGGTCGGCCGGCTCGCCCGCATGCTCATCAATTATTCCCGCCGAGGCGCAGCGCACGCGACCATCCAGTCCGGCCCGTTGCGCCAGCGCACGGAAAATCCCCTCCGCCGCCGGCGAGCGGCAGATGTTGCCCATGCAGACGAACAACACGTTCATTTTTGGTGATGGGTCGCTGGTTTGGTTTAGTGAATAGTTGATGGTTGATAGTTGATAGGGATAGACCTTCGGCAACAACCAACAACCATCAACCATCAACGATCAACCAATCACCAAAATGAACCGGGTGTTGTTCGAGCGGCAGGAGGCAGGCTATGTGCTGGACGCGGGTGACCCGCGTTTCGAGCACGTGCGCGGCGTGCTGCGGATGCGGATCGGGGATGTTTTTGATGTCGGGGTGCTCAACGGGCCGGTCGGCAAAGCGCGCATCGTCGGGCTTGGCGGCGGGCATCTGCGCGTGACGGTGGAGTGGGGGGAGCGGCCGCCGCCGCCGCCGCCGGTCACCCTGCTGGTCGGGCTTTGCCGCCCGGCCACCGTGCGCAAGATTCTGACCACCGCCCCCACGCTTGGGGTGCGCGAGCTGGTGTTTGCCCCGGCCGACCGGTCCGACCCCGCCTACGCGCGCGCCGGTCTCTGGCAGGACGAGGCGTGGCGCCGCCACCTGATCGCGGGCGTCGAGCAGGCCTTTGACACCTACGAGCCGCCGGTGCGCCGGCCGGCCAGCCTGGCCGAGGCGCTGGAGCTTGTGCCGAGCGCCGGCGTGCGGCTCGCGCTCGACGTGTACGAGGGGGCGCGGCGCTTGAGCAGGGTGCCCCTTGCGGCGGACCAACCCGTGTGCCTCGCCGTCGGACCGGAGCGCGGCTGGTCCGGCGCCGACCGCGAGCTGCTGCGCGCGGCCGGGTTCGAACTGGTGGCGCTGGGGCCGCGGGTGCTGCGGGTCGAGACCGCTGTCGTCGCAGCCCTTGCCTTGGTGCTTGCCGCGCTGGGGGTCTATTGAGCGACCGGCCGCAGCAGCGCCACGCTCGGCTCGTTGGCGCCGGACTTGCCCAGCCGGCGCAGGCATTCCCAGCCGGGAACGACAGGATCGAGATCGGCCGGCGCCTCAAACACCAGCACCGCCTCACCCTCCGGGTCCAGCAGCGCGCGCGCCAGCCGCAGCAGCCGGTCGCGCGCGGCGCGCGCCCGCTCGTAGGGCGGGTCCATGAACACCAGTCCAAAACGCTCCGGCGTCGCGAACTGGAACACGTCCTGGCGCACCACGCGCACCTCCGCCTCCTGCGGCTCCCGCCCCAGGCTCTTGAGCACCGCCCGCAGGTTGTCCTGGATCGCCGCCACCGCCGCGGCGTCCTGCTCGACAAAGACGCCGCCGCCGGCCCCGCGCGACAGCGCCTCCAGCCCGTAGGCGCCCGAACCGGCGAACAGGTCGAGGAAGCGCACGCCGGCCACGCGCGTGCCCAGCGATGAAAACACCGCCTCACGCGTCCGGTCGGTGGCCGGCCGCACATGGGCGGCCCGCCCGGTTGTCAGCGGGATGCCCCGCGCCCTGCCGCCGGTGATCCGCATGGCCGCAAGCATGCTCCGCCCGCCCCTGCAGGCAAGGGCGGAGTGCCCGCCGCCCCTCACGCCGGGGCGGAACCGTTTTTGAGGGCGAGGTAGTAGGCGCGCAGGGCCGCGTAGTCGGCCTCGCGCGTGCCGCTGACGATGACGTGGTCGAACTCGGAGGCGGCGGCGATCTCCGCGCGGGCGGTGCGCAGGCGCAGCTCGATCTCGGCGGGGTCTTCGGCGCCGCGGCCGCGCATGCGCTCGCGGATTTGCTCCAGCGAGGCGGGCCGGATGAAAACGGTGCGGATGCGCCCGGCCAGTCCGGGGATTTCGCGCTCCTTGGCGCGGAAGGCGCGCGCGCCCTGCACGTCGATGTTGAGCAGCAGGTCGCGGCCGCTGGCAAGGCCCGCCAGCAGGTGCGCGGTCTGGGAGCCGTAGTAGCGCCCATGCACCCGCGCCCACTCGACGAATTCCCCGGATTGTATTTTCCGCTCAAATACATCCGCGGCGAGGAAATGGTAGTCGACGCCGTCGATCTCGCCCGGCCGGGGGGCGCGGCTGGTGCTGGTGACCACCCGCTGCAGCCGGTCGGGGAACTCGGCCAGCAGCCGTTCGCAGAGCGTGGTCTTGCCCGAGCCGGCCGGGCCGCAGATGATCAGGACGATGGTTTCGGGGGGCGCCATCTACAGGTCCGGATCCATGAGAATCTCGCGCGGATTGGAGCCGTTTTCCGGGCCGACCAACCCCTGCGCCTCGAGAATCTCCATGATGCGGGCGGCGCGGTTGTAGCCGATCTTGAGGCGGCGCTGCAGCATCGAGGTGGAGGCGCGCTTGGTGGTGCGGATCACCTCGATGGCGTCCGGCACGAGGTCGTCGTCCCACTCGCCCTCCACCGCGCTGTCCGGCTCCTCGCCCGATTCGATGTTCTTCTGGAACTGCTCGTCGAACTGCGGACCCCCGTTGACCGTGGCGATGTAGTTGACGATGGCGTTGATTTCCTCGTCGCTGACGAACGCGCCTTGGGCGCGCACCAGATCGGCCGAGCCGGGCGGCAGGAACAGCATGTCCCCTTTGCCGATGAGCTGGTCGGCGCCCATCGTGTCGAGGATGGTGCGCGAGTCGACCTTGGAGGCCACCTTGAACGAGATGCGGCTCGGCAGGTTGGCCTTGATGACGCCGGTGATGACGTTCACGGACGGCCGCTGGGTGGCGAGGATCAGGTGGATGCCCGCCGCGCGCGCCAGCTGCGCCAGGCGGGCGATGCCGGTCTCGATGTCGGCGGGGGCGACCATCATCAGGTCGGCCAGCTCGTCGACGATGCACACGATGTAGGGCAGCTTGGCGGGCGGCTGCTCCTCGAGGTCGGGGGCGCGCGGCACCTCGATGGCCGCGGCCGCGGCGGCGCGCTCCTCCGGGGTGAGCTCGGCTTCGGCCGCGGCGGCCTTCTCCTCGGCCTCGTGGGCCTCGTCGCGCGACTTCGCCATCTTGGCGTTGTAGCCGGTGATGTGGCGGACGCCGTGGCGGGCGAACAACTGGTAGCGCCGCTCCATCTCGTTGAGCAGGTACTTGAGCGCGTTGGGCACCTTTTTGGGGTCGGTGACCACGGGCACCAGCATGTGCGGCAGGGCATTGTACACCTGCATCTCGACGATCTTGGGGTCGACCATCACGAAGCGGATGTCTTCCGGGCTGGAATGGTAGAGCAGGGAAGTCACCACGGTGTTGATGCAGACGGTCTTGCCGGAGCCGGTGGAGCCGGCGATCAGCAGGTGGGGCATCTTGGTGAGGTCGGCGATCAGCGGCCGGCCGGAGACCTCCTTGCCGAGGGCGATGGGAATTTCGGCCTTGGTGTTGACCCAGTCCTCCGACTCGAGGATGTCGCGGATGAACACCGGCTGGGGGTGCTTGTTGGGCACCTCGATGCCCACGCAGCCTTTGCCGGGGACCGGCGCGAGGATGCGCACCGACAGGGCCTTGAGGTTGAGGGCGAGGTTCTTGTCGAGGTTTTGGATGCGTTCGACCCGCACGCCGGGTGCCGGGTAAACGTCGTAGCGCGTGATGACCGGTCCGGTGTGGACATCGCCCGTGGTGACCCGCACGCCAAATTCCTCGAGGGTCTTGACCAGCATGTCGGCGGTCTGCTGGTGGATGGTCTCGTCCTCGACGGTGTCGGTGGGGACCGGCTCCGCCAGCAGGCTCATGGGCGGGAACGTGTAGTTGCCCTTGCGTTCGGGCAGGCGCACCTCGGCCTTGCGGACCTCCACGCCGCCGATGATGCGCAGGCCGGTGGCTTTTTTGGCCCCGGTCTTGCCGGTCTTGACCGGCAACCGGACGGGTGCCGGCTCGGCCGGGGCGGGGGCGTCCGCCCCGGCCGCCGGCGCGCCGGCGGCCGCTGCTTCCGGCTCAAGGGGGGGCTCGGGCTCGATGCCGGCGTCGAGCGGTTCGGCGATCTCGCTCCTGCCCATGGCAAGTTTGGCGCGCCGTTCCGGCGGTGGTGGGAAGGGCGCGGGCGCGGGCGCCGCCGCCTGCGCGCCACGCTTTTTCTCCAGCGCCGCCGCCTGCTTGAGGGCCTTGCGCTCGGCCCGCTCGCGGGCGCGCTCCTCACGGCTGGCCGCCCAGATATGCAGGCGCACCCGGAAGAGGTCATTGAGATCCCGGCCGAGGTTGTCGAACACGAGAAACACCGTGGAGAAGCTGCTCAGCACGCCGAACACCACCAGCGAGCCGACCATGCCCAGGAACTCGCGCAGGAACTGCGCGTAAATCCAGAACCCGATCCAGCCGCCCCACCCGTACGGGAACAGATTGTCGGCCACCAACGCGAGCGGCACGGGACCGGTCGCGGCGGCAAGGTGCGACTCGACCTGATACATCGCGCCAAACACCGCCACGCTGACGAAGATCAGGATCACCGGAGGCAGCTTGCGCAGGCCGATGGACCGCGCGTAGGGCCGGAAAAACATGTAGGCCAGCCAAAAGGCCAGCAAGGGCGCGACATAGGCCGCCAGCCCCAGCGTGTAGAGCGCCGCGTAAGCGACCTTGACGCCGAACTGGCCGATCAGGTTGTTCTGCTCGATGTCCGACTGGAACAGCGGATTCTGGCTGGGCTGATAATCGCCGATGGCCAGCGCAACGAGCACCCCCAGAATAAGAAAAGCCATGCCCAGGAACGGGTGCGGCTCAGGCGCCCGCGGCCCGAAAGACGGTGTTCGGGCTGGGGGGTTGCGTTTGGTTGCAGCCATCAGTTCAATCCATAGTGCTAAGTCAGCCGCAACGGCCTTGACAAGGCAGGATTCCGGTTTGACGACCCCTTGACGGGAAATTCAATCCCCGCATGCAGCCATACCTCTTTTTCGAACCGATTTACCAAGAGCGCGTCTGGGGCGGGCGCGGCCTGGAACGGGCGTTGGGCCGCACGCTGCCGGCCGGGCGGGTGATCGGTGAAAGCTGGGAAGTGGTGGACCGCGCGGAGGCGGACTCGCCCGTGCGCGGCGGCCACGGCACGCTGGGGCGGTTGCGCCGCGATCAGCCGGAAGCGTTGATGGGGCCCGGGTGGAGTCCGACGCGACCTTTTCCGATTCTGGTGAAGTGGCTCGACTGTCAGGAGCGCCTCAGCTTGCAGGTCCACCCGCCCGCCGCCGTGGCCCCCGCCTTGGGCGGGGAGCCCAAGACCGAGAATTGGTATGTGGTCGAGGCCGCGCCGGGGGCCGCGCTGTTGGCCGGGTTGCGCCGGGGGGTGACGCCGGAGACTTTCCGCCAGGCGCTTGCCACCGGCGACTTGGAGCGGCTGGTGTGCCGCCTGGCAACCCGCGCCGGCGACTCCTTGTTCGTCCCCAGCGGGCGCCTGCACGCCATCGATGCCGGCAACCTCATCCTCGAAATCCAGCAGAATTCCGACACCACCTACCGGGTGTACGACTGGGGGCGGGTCGGCCTCGACGGCCGGCCGCGCCAATTGCACGTGGCCGAATCCCTCCAATCCATCGATTTTGCCGATTATGAGCCGCGGCTGTTGCATCCGACCGGCGCGGAGGCGGTGCTCGCCGATTGCCCCGAGTTCCGCCTGCGGCGGTTGGAACTGCCCGCGGGCGGCACCCTTGCGTTCGCCGCCAACGAGCAGCCACGCATCCTGAGCGTGGTTTCGGGCCGCCTCGAGGAGCGGGCCGGCGCGGTCGCCCGCCGGGGCGACAACCTGGTCCTGCCCTACGCCGGCCGATCGCACTGGACCGCCCACGCTCCCGCCGTGGTGCTGGTGACGGATCGCTTCAACACGTAGGGGCGCCGCCGCTACGTGAGGAGCACCAGGCTGTCGCGGTGCACGACCTCGACGCGGCGCCGCTGCGGCTGGGCGCTGCGGATTTGGGCGGAGGACTGGCCGAGCAGCGGGCGCAGGGCCGCCGCCGAGTAGGCGACGATGCCGCGCGCCACGATGGCGCCGGCGGGGTCGAGCAGATTCACGACCGCCCCCTCGGCGAAGTCGCCATGGCAGGCGGTGACGCCCTTGGCGAGCAGGCTGGAGTGCCCCTCGACGATCGCCTTGACCGCCCCGGCGTCGAGCGACAGCGCGCCGGCCGGTTTCTCGAAGAACGCGATCCAGCGCTTGCGGGCGGCCAGGGACAGCGCCTGCGGCATAAAGAAGGTGCCGGTGGCGGTGCCGTCGTGAATCTTTTCGAGGATGCCCGGCTCGGTGCTGCTGCCGATGAACACGGCGCAGCCGGACCGGGTGGCCAGTTTGGCCGCCTCGAGCTTGGTGACCATGCCGCCGGTGGAGCGGGCGTTGAGCGCCCCTCCGGCCATGGCCTCGATCTCCGGTGTGATCCGCGTGACCACGGGGATGAGCGCCCCGTCGCCCTGCCGGTCCAGCAGTCCGGGGATGGTGGACAGCAGCACCAGCAAGTCCGCCTTCATCATGCTGGCCACCAGCGCGCTGAGGACGTCGTTGTCCCCGAACTTGATCTCGTCGGCGCTGACGGTGTCGTTCTCATTGACGACCGGGACCACGCCAAAGGCCAGCAGCCGTTCGAGGGTGGCCCGGGCGGCAAGGTGGCGGCGCCGGCCGCGCACATCCTCGCGGGTCAACAGCACCTGGGCGGAATGGAGCCCGTGGGCGCTCAGGGCCCTCTGCCATGCCTCCATCAGCAGGGGCTGGCCCACGGCGGCGCAGGCCTGCAGGCCGTCCAGACTGGTTGGCCGCCGGGTGAGGCCGAGCCGGCCCATGCCCATGCCGATCGCGCCCGACGAGATCACCACGACCTCGAATCCCCGCGCCCGCAACGCGGCTATCTGGCCGCACACGCTTTCGAGCCGCCCGGGCAGCAGGGCGCCGTCCGGGCCGGTCAGCGAATTGGTGCCGATCTTGACGACGATCCGCCGCGCATTCGCCTCGAGAAACCGCATACCCGCGTCAGACCGTGAGCAGGTCCTTTTCCTTGGCGGCAAGGGCCTCGTTGATGCGCTTGATGTGCGCGTCGGTCTCCTCCTGGATTTGTTTCTCGTGGCGCTTGACGTCGTCCTCGGAGACATGCCCCGCGGCCTTCAGCTTCTTGAGCTGGTCCATCGCCTCGTGACGGGCCTGGCGGACGCTGACGCGCCCTCCCTCGGCGAGGGTGGCCGCCACCCGCACCAGCTCGCGGCGCCGGTCGCCGGACAGTTCCGGAATGGGAACCAGGATGGTGGTGCCGCGGGTGATCGGGTTGAGGCCCAGATTGGCGTTGCGGATCGCCTTCTCGATCGCGCCGCTGGTGTTCTTGTCCCACGGCTGCACCTGCAAGGTGTGCAGGTCGGGGGTGGTGATCGCCCCCAGCTCGCGAATCGGCATGTTGGTGCCGTAGGCCTCCACATGCACCTGGATGCCCTCGATCATGGCCGGTGTCGCCTTGCCGGTGTGCAGGCTGGAAAATTCATGGATCGTGTGCTTCACGGCCTTGTCCATGGCCTCCCTGGCCGCGCGCAGGATGCTGTTGAAGTCCATTGGGTCCTCCTGGTTGATTGTTGGTTGTCGGTGTCGGCGGTGTTGTAAAACAGCCCGGAGCAAACGATCAAGCCCGGGCGCGGGCGCCTCAGCGCACGAGGGTGCCGATCTTGCCGCCCAGCACCGCCCGGCGGATGCTGTCCGGCTCGTTCATGCTGAACACCAGGATCGGCATCCGGTTGTCCTGGCACAGGGCGAAGGCGGTGGCATCCATCACCTTGAGGCGCAGCTTGAGCGCGTCCATGAAGGAGAGTTCGTCGAACTTGACGGCATCGGCGTGGCGCAGCGGGTCCTTGTCGTAGATGCCGTCGACCTTGGTGGCCTTGAGGATGACCTCGGCGCCGATCTCGCTGGCGCGCAGCGCGGCGGTGGTGTCGGTCGAGAAGTAGGGGTTGCCGGTGCCGCCGACGAAGATGACGACGCGCCGTTTCTCGAGGTGGCGGGTGGCGCGGCGCAGGATGTAGGGCTCGGCCACCTTGTTCATCTCGATGGCGCTGAGCACGCGCACCGGCACCTGCATCTTCTCGAGGCAGTCCATCAGCGCCATGCCGTTGATCACGGTGGCCAGCATGCCCATGTAATCGCCGGTGGTGCGCGCCACGCCGCGCGTTTCCGCGCCGCTGATGCCGCGGAAGATGTTGCCGCCGCCGACCACCAGGCCGATCTGCACGCCGAGGTCGTGCACCGACTTCACCTGCCGGCAGATGCGGTGCAGGACATCGCCGTCGATGGCTTCGCCGGATTCGGCGCCGCGCAGCACCTCGCCGCTGAGTTTCAACACGATCCGCCGGAAGCGGGGTTGGCCGGGTTCTGTGGGTGCATCCATCGGCGGGCAGGCTGCCGGCCCGCCCCGCAAAGGTCAACCCCGTCCTGCGGCCTGCCGCTGCGGCGGGCGGCGCGCTTCCAGCCGGAACGGCCTCCCGGTAAACGGTAAACTGAATTGCCGCATGTCCAAACGGCTGCGCCTCGGCTAGGTTGCCATTATGAAGATCAAGGGTCTGCTGCTGACCGCAGGGGTGCTGCTGGCGGGGGCCGCATTGTGGCTGGCCATCTGCGGCCTGCGCATGCATTGCGGCAGCCGGGGCGAGACGGTGGTTTCCCCCTCCGGTGAGTCCGCCGTCGCCGGGATCGACCAGCCGGCGGGCCAGCCCGGCGCGGCGGCCATCGCCCCGCTTCCCCCCCCGCCGCCGGGCGCCG
>FWPV01001701.1_pt1 | contig 58819 bp, 63 predicted proteins | sample 2228371 | NCBI WGS metagenome assembly FWPV01 (sample SAMEA103939776, study PRJEB20133) | metagenome
AGGTAACGTCGCTGCACCTCCCGCTGGCACCTGTGCGGGGCCTCCCCCTCACCCCGCCTCCGCTTCGCTCGGCGGACCTCTCCCCGCGGGGGCGAGGGGGCCGGAAGCGTTGGGCCTGTCCACCTCTCCCTTGAGGGGGGGGGGAGGTCGCTGCGATGCAGCGGGTAGGGGTGATCCGTTGCCGATTGTGAAGGATTACCCCACCCCGGACCTCCGGTCCGACCCTTCACCTCAAGGGGGGAGATCGAGCCTCGACCCCTCAGGCCACCCATTGCGCGATGTCGTCGCGTTCGCCGATCAGCGCCAGACCGTGGGCGATCGAGACCATTTCGCCGCCGGTTTCGATGCGGCTGGCGTCGAAGCGGTCGGTGAAGATTTTGCGCACCGCCGGGACAAAGGACGTGCCGCCGGTGAGGAAGACCTTGTCGATCGTGCCCGGCGCCGTGTTGGTCGTGGTCAGGATCTCGTCGAGCGCGCCCTCGATGCGCGCCAGATCCTCGGCGATCCAGGTTTCGAATTCGTTGCGCTTGACTGATTTCTGTCCGGCGCGGCCAAGCGGAGCGAAACGAAACTCGGCCTCGTCGCCGGCCGACAGCGCCATCTTGGTGGCCGAGACCGCCTGGTAGAGCGGATAACCTTCGTCATGCTCGACGAGGTCGATGAACAGTTCGAGCTTGTCCGGCTCGAGGCTCTGGCGCACCAGCGATTTGAGGTCGGCATATTCGCGGCTTGTCTTGAACACCGACAGCTGGTTCCACCGCGAGAACGAGGTGTAGTAATTGCTCGGCACGTCGAGAACCTTGTCAAAGCTCTTGAAACGGCTGCCCTTGCCGATCTCGGGCGCGACCAGATGCTCGATGATGCGGGCGTCGAACTGGTCGCCGGCAATGCCGACGCCGGAATGGCCGACGGGCTTGGCCGTGAGCCGGCCGCCCTGGGTTTCGAAGCGGATCAGCGAATAGTCGGTCGTGCCGCCGCCGAAGTCGGCGACCAGCACGGTCGCGTCGGCCGTCAGGTTTTGCGCAAAATAGAAGGCGGCCGCCACCGGCTCGTAGACATAGTGGACCTCGGGAAAGCCGAAGCGGCCGAGCGCCTCGTTGTAGCGGCTGATCGCCAGTTCCGGATCGGGATTGGAACCGGCAAAATGCACCGGCCGTCCGGCGACGATGCGTTTGGCCTCACCCGGCCAGCCGTCGCCGGCATAGGCTTCCAGGCGCTTGAGGAAAACCTCCATCAGGTCTTCGAACTGGAAGCGGCGGGCGTGCACGATCGTGCCCGAAAACAGCGCCGAGGCGGCAAAGGTCTTGATCGACTGCAGGAAACGGCATTCGCCGGGATTGTCGATGAAGGCGCGGATGGCGGCTTGGCCCGCCTCGACCTTCAGCGCATCGGCGCCGAGCCTGCGGTCTTTCAGGAAGGACAGGGCGGTGCGCATGCTGTCGCTGACACCGGCCGGCGAGGAAAACTGCACCGAGTGGGTGGTGCGGTTACCACTTGCGTCCGCATCCCCGGAAAGCGCCATCACCGTATTGGTCGTGCCGAAATCAAGCCCCAGCGCTTCAGCCATCGCCGCGCTCCTTCGTCGTCTTGTCCGTTGTTGAAGCCGGGCAGGCGCCCGCATGAACACGGAGCGCCCAGGACGACCCGCGGAAGAGGGCGCCTCTTGGCACGAAGGGGAGGGGGAAAGCAAGGGGCGATCGGTGAGGGTGATCACGTGGGTTTCCCCCTCACCAACAAAACCTACGAGGTGGTTTTGGCCAGGTTCGTTATCTCGTATCCTCTCCCTCAAAGGGAAGGGGATGTGAGGCAACGAGGGTGTCTTCTTCCCCTCGGTGGGGAGAATGCAATTTCAACACCTTCGCTGAAAGCTAAGTATTAGAAATTCCAAGAGAGGGGGTGGCGCCTGGTTCCCCCTCAACTGCGATTTCTGGCACTGACGTCTTCGGCCTAAGATGCCGAAACCGCGTCCTCTCCCACCAAGGGAGAGGTTGCCCCGCACGCCGCGCGTCCTTCTCCTTAAAGGGGACCGATCTACCGCGCGCTGCGTCGGCCGATGGCGACCAGCACGACACCGACCACAGTCAAGGCGGCGCCATAGCCGATCCACGGGCGCTGGTCGATCATGAAGCTGGAGGCGGGGTAGGGGAAATAGCCACTGCCCTGGCCCATCCAGACAAGACCGATGAGCACGGCAGCCAGGCCGATGGCCGTCAGAACATGTCGTGCCGTCATCGCTCGCCTTTCTCAAGTGTCAGACCGGCCGCGCGGCACGCGGCCATCCAGGGGCGGAGCGATCGGATCGGACGCGTCAGTTGGCCGAATGATGCTCGCGGCGCAGGAACCAGCGGGCGCCGACGAAGACGACCAGCCCGAAGAGGGCGACGAGGCTGCCATTGATGGTCCACACGCTTTCATTGGGCATGAAGTCCGTACCCGGCAGACGCAGTATGCCCATGCCATGCGCGACCCAGGCCATGCCGACGAAAAGCGTCAGGACACCGACGACGGTGAAAAGCTGGCGAATCTGCTCCAATAGTCTCTCCTCCCATGGAACAATTTGTCGCACCCACTATAGTCGAGTCTCAATCGAACGCCAGCGAAATCCTGCGCCCTGTTCTTGTTCTGCTAATAGAGGGAAAACTCCGCGCCTGCAGGGCGTTGCCGGGGCTCGCCGAAGCGGTGCCGAGCGGGCGGCGGGCGCGCGGGGATGACAATAATGCGGCGTCGTGTCGCGCCTCGTGCGCCATTTAACGGGAATGCCGACGGCCCGAAAAATCAGCAGGACCATGCATCGGTTCGGTCTACGGGACCTGGAAAGCTTAGTGGCTTGGAAGCAAAACCCCGCAGAGGCAATGTCTTGCGGGGTTGCGGTTCGTTGGGCACGGATTTCCCGGCGGAAAGGCTGTCGCGGTTCAGATCGACTTCGCCGCGCCGCCGTCAACGCGCATCATCGTGCCGGTGATGTACGAGGCCGGCACCGAGCACAAAAAGGCGGCCGCGGCGGCGAATTCCTCGACCTTGCCCAGCCGTCCGGCGGGAATGGATTTCAGCGAGGCGGCGCGCACCTCGTCCACCGTCTTGCCCGCCTTCTGCGCATTGGCCGCGTCGAGTTCGTCGATCCGGTCGGTATGGATGCGGCCGGGCAGGAGCATGTTGGCGGTGACGCCGTAGGAGGCGACCTCGGTCGCGAGCGTCTTGTTCCAGCCGACCAGCGCCGCGCGCAGCGTGTTGGACAGCGCCAGATTGGGGATCGGCTCGATCACGCCGGACGAGGCAACGGTGAGGATACGGCCGAAGCCTTGCGTCTGCATCAGCGGCAGCAGCGCATTGGTGAGCGTAATCACCCGCACCACCATCGACTGGAAGAAATTATAGAGCTTTTCCGCCGTCATCTCCTCCGCCGTGCCCGGCGTCGGGCCGCCGGTATTGTTGACCAGGATGTGGATACCGCCGAGCTTGTGGTGGACGGCGGCAAGCATGGTGTCGACGAAATTGCCGTCCGACAGATCGGCCTCGACCCAGTCGGCCTTGCCGCGACCCGCCGCATTGATCGCCTCGGCATTGGCCTTGAGTTTATCGGCGCTGCGGCCGCACAAGAGCACATGGCAGCCCTCATCGGCGAGCGCCTTCGCAATGCCGAGCCCCAGCCCGCGCGACGAGGCGAGCACAAGGGCGCGTTTGCCCGAAATTCCGAGATCCATGATTGTTTCCTTCCCTGGTGTTTCCTGTCCGCCGCATGCGGTGTCGGGGAAGGTTATAGGGGGAGCGGCGGGTTTGGGAAGGGAAAAGCGCTAAGGCATGCGGTCGTCCGGGCCGATCGCAGCTATCGAATTCCGGCGTGACAGGGGCAAGGCGCCCCGATGTGGGGAGGGGACGCGCGAAGGGCGCCGGCTTACCGAAATGTAACTTGTGCTTGCCGGCGCGTTGGGGAAACTGGGCTGGAACAATTCGAACGGAAGGACGTCAAGGGGATGGTCTCGCGCAGAGAATTCCTGTCGGCCGGTGCGGCATTCGGGGCGCTTGCTGTTGTCGGCATGCCCGCGGCGGTGCGTGCCGCAACCGGTGCCGCCAAGGGTGTCACCGTCATCACACAGGTCTTCGGTGAGGGGCAGAAGCTCGTCGCGGTCGCCATCGGCTATGACCAGGTGATCGACAACGGTCGGCTCGACGCCGCGAGCTTTGCCGTCGAGGGCCGCACCGTCACAAGGGCCTATGCCAATACCGGCGCCGCCCTTGCGCCCGAGGGTGTGAACGGCCGCTTCGTCATTCTCGAACTGTCGCTCGAAGACGAAACGGCAGCCCTTTACGCGACTGCCGGTCGCGAAGTCATCCGGCGCGAGGCGAAGGCCGCCGTCATGCAGACCGGCCCGGTTGCGACCGTCGACGGCGGCGTCGTCGCTGCCGGCAGCGAGGCGATCCCGCAGACGGCGATCGTCAATCCGATCGTCGACGATTTCCTGCAGCTTGAATATTCCGACGCCTTGACCGGCGACAGCATCGGCTACAACCTCTTTATCCCGAAGAACTACGACCCCGCGAAGTCCTATCCGCTGGTACTGTTCATGCACGACGCCGGCGCAACCAGCAACATCGTCACGACGACGCTGGTGCAGGGCCTGGGCGCCATCTGCTGGGCAAGCCCCGAGGACCAGGCCAAGCGAGAGGCCTTCGTTCTGGCGCCACAGTTCGCGAGCCAGGTGGTCAACGACCAGTCAGAGGCGACCAGCCTGCTCGACACCACGATCAACCTGGTCAAGAAGATCGCCGGCGACTATTCGATCGACATCAAGCGGCTTTACAACACCGGCCAGTCGGGTGGAGCGATGATGTCGATCGCCATGAACATCAAATATCCGGATTTCTTCGCCGCCACCTATCTCGTCGCCGGCCAGTGGGACCCCACCAAGGTCGCGCCGCTCGCCGGGGACAAGATGTGGGTGGTCGTCTCGGAAGGCGACGCCAAGGCCTATCCGACCGAAAACGCCATGATGGCGGTCTACGAGAAGGAAGGCGCCAAAGTGAGCCGCGCCGTCTGGGAGGGCACCTATGCGCCCGACGCGTTCACAGCCGCCTTCGACAAGGTCGACGCCGAGGGCAGTGCAATCAACTACATCGCGCTGAAGAAGGGCACGGTGGTGCCGCCCGGCCAGACCGACGATCCCGGCGCCAATCATGTGAATACCTGGCGGATCGCCTACACGATCGACGACATCCGCGACTGGATCTTCCGGCAGAGCCGCTGAGCGTGGGGCAGGGGGTATCGTCGGCGTCCGGCGAGCTGTCTTAATCGCGGAAGGTTGCGCGGTAGTCGCGCGGGGTCTTGCCCATCAGGTCGCGGAATGCGGCATTGAAGGCCGAGAGCGAATTGTAGCCGACGCCGAGCGCGATTTCCGTCACCGGCGCGTCGCTCGAAGCGAGCGTTTCGACGGCACGGATCAGGCGGATGCGCCGAAGCGCTTCGCGCCATGTCATCCCCATCTCGGTCGAGAAACGCCGGGCGAGCGCCCGGGGCGACTGGCCGGTGGACCGGGCGATCTCGGCAAATACAGGCGCGCCATCGGCCAGGTCTTCGGTGAGCGCGAGCGCCCGCGCAAGGGCAGGGCTTGCCGGTGTCGGCAGCACGCAGGGGCTGGGGGTACCCGCAAGCTTCAGGCTGACCGCCACCAGGGCCTCGAAGATCCGTTGTGCATAGGGCCCAAGCGGGCCGCTGTCGGGGCCCCAGTCGCGACATTCGGCGATCAGTTCCCGCGCCAGCGGCGAGACATCGAAGACCGATAGCGCTTGCGGCGGAGCGGGCGCGAAGCCGGGGTCATAGAGCACCGATGCCGAGGTCAGCCGCGATAGAATCGTTATCGTCACGGGGTGGCCGGCGGCGATCAATGCGGCGCGGGCCGGCGGCAGCGTCCAGCGACGGCCATCCGCCTCCAGCCGCATGGTGCCTTCCATCGCATAGAGCAGATAGTGCCGGTCCATCCGGAGCTCGGACGGGCCGGCCGGTTCGAAGCTCTTATGGAAACAGTAGGCCTCCGGTGTCATCCAGTCAGTTTAGCGTCTCGATCAGTTGCGCGTCAAAGCGGCGGCTGATCGGTGGCTCGGTCATCAGGGGGCGCAGGATGGCGGATGTCTCGGCAAATCCGGCCGAGGCGGCATAGGCCGCAAAGTCCTGGCCGGTCTGCCATTCGTGCAGCACGCCTACGCCTCGTCCGTCGGTCGGGTCAAGAAATGGGACGAAGGCCAGGCAACCCTTCATGGAGCGAATGCGCTGAGCGTTTGCCGTCAGGGCGGCGAGGGCCTTCTGCCGGTCGTGTTCGGCAACGCGGAAGCGGACATGGGCGATGAGCATGGCGGGGTCCTTTCAGTGTCGGGCGTTGATGAAGGGGAGGCGCTGTGGCAATCTTCCCGATGCTTCATTCTTGCCTGACGGCCATCCGCCGCACCAACGTGCAGCGGACAGTGATTGGTCCGGAACGGCCAGTTATTCCCCCTAGGTCAAAACGGCACTTTCCCCGAATTGAAAATCCCCTTCGGGTCCACCGCCTGCTTGATGACCCGCGCTAGCGCCTGCTTCTCCGGGGCGGCGAAGGTCTGGTAGGCGTGGCGTTTTTCAAGGCCGACGCCGTGTTCGGCGGAAAACGAGCCGCCGGCTTCGCGGATGCCTGTGTAGATCGCGTCCTCGACCGCGAGCAGGTCTGCCTCGGGCAGCGGGCCGGGCTTGATCAGGGTGAGGTGCAGGTTGCCGTCGGCAATATGGCCGTAGACATAGGCCTCGTAATCCGGATCGATCGCCTTCAACCGGGCGGTGAGGCCCGCGACATAGGCGTCGAGATGGGTCGGGGGCACGGAGATGTCGAAGGACGGGGCGTTGGGGATGGCGGGGTAGTAGAAGCCGGAATCCTCGCGGATCTCCCAGAATTTGCGCGCCTGGTCGAGCGACTGGGCGATCAGCCCGCCCTTGAGGCTGGCCGGCTCCCAGAGCGCTTCCAGCCCCTCTTCGAGCGCTGCCGTCGCCTTTTCGACCGTCTCGGCCGAGATTTCGATCAAGAGCGCCCCTGCATCGTCCTCGAGCCAGGAGAGGTCGAAGCCTTTGAGCGCCGCGCCATCGCGGATGTAGCGCGGCCACATCATTTCGGCCCCTTCGAGCGTCACCGAGGACAGGCTGCGGAAATGCCGGATGACGCTGAGCGACGAGGCGGCGTCCGCCACGCCGAGAAAGGCGGTGGCGCGGGCCGGGCGCTGCGGTTCGAGTTTCAGCACGATCCGGGTGACGAAGCCGAAGGAGCCTTCGCCGCCGATGAACAGGTGCTTGAGGTCCGGCCCGGCCGAGACCTTCACCACCCGGGTCATGTCGGAGAAGATCGCGCCCGAGGGCAGGATCGCTTCCAGCCCCAGCACCTGATGGCGCATCACGCCGTTGCGGAAGGCGAGAATGCCGCCGGCATTGGTCGAGACCATGCCGCCGACGGTCGCCGTTCCGCGTGATCCGAGGTCGATGCCGGTGGTGAGCCCGTGGGCGGCGACCGCCTGCTGCAGGGCTTCGAGCGGCACGCCGGCCTCCACCTCGACGGTCAGCTCGTCCGGATGGATGGCGAGAATGCGGTTGAGCCGGGCGGAGGAGAGGATGACTTCGCCCTCGTGGCTGACATTGCCGCCGACAAGCCCGGTCAGCCCGCCCTGCGGCACGATCGCGACGTCATGCGCCGCGCACCAGGTGACGAGGGCTGCTGCCGCCGCACTCGAGGCCGGCTGCGCCATGACCCCACCCGCAAAATTGTCGGGGTGTTCGCCGGGATGGCGACCGTCAAGAGCCTCCGGGCCAAGCACGAAAAGCTCGGGGTGCAGGCCGCTCAGGCGTTCCTGCAATTGCGCAGGGGTGAACCGGGTGGCGGGTCTGTCGAGCATGGGGCATGTCCTGTGTGGCGAGGGGAAGCAGGGGCTGGTCGGGCGTGCGGCCGGCGCCGACCCGTTCTGTGATCTTTAGTCCGCGTCTTTGCGTCGGACAATCACCAAAGGCAAGGCCAGGCGGCGGCCGCGCGCGCCGACGGCCGCAAGGGTGCGGGCAGGGGAGGCGCGTCCGGCTGCGCATTGACGTTAACGTAAACGTTAGATATTCTATTCAGGAATGTCACCCGGCCTTAATTTCGAGCCACTGCGTGTCGCATCGCGGCTCGACAAGTCGCTTGTGTTTTGACAAGGAAGAGGCCGAAGACGGATCGGCCGAGCGGAGAGAGACGATGAGCGAGCAACTGGAACTGCCCGAACGCGAGAGCATGGAATTCGACGTGGTGATCGTCGGCGCAGGCCCCGCGGGCCTGTCGGCGGCGATCCGGCTGAAACAGGTCAATCCGGACCTGACCGTCGTCGTGCTCGAAAAGGGCTCGGAAGTCGGCGCGCACATCCTGTCGGGCGCAGTCGTCGATCCGATCGGCGTCGACAAGCTTCTGCCCGGCTGGCGCGAAGAGGCCGACCATCCGTTCAAGACGGAGGTGAACGACGACCAGTTCCTGTTCCTCGGGCCGGCCGGTTCCATCCGCCTGCCCAACGCCTTCATGCCGCCGCTGATGAACAATCACGGTAATTACATCGTTTCGCTCGGCAATGTCTGTCGCTGGCTCGCCACCCATGCCGAGGCGCTGGGTGTCGAGATCTATCCGGGCTTTGCGGCCACCGAAGTGCTCTACAATGACGAGGGTGCGGTCATCGGCGTTGCCACCGGCGACATGGGCATCGAGAAGAATGGCGAGCCGGGCCCGAACTACACGCGCGGCATGGCGCTCCTCGGCAAGTATGTGCTGATCGGCGAAGGCGTACGCGGTTCGCTCGCCAAGCAGCTGATCGCTAAATTCGACCTCCAGAAGGATCGCGAGCCGCAGAAGTTCGGCATCGGCCTCAAGGAACTCTGGCAGGTCAAGCCTGAGCACCACAAACCGGGCCTCGTGCAGCACTCCTTCGGCTGGCCGCTCGACATGAAGACCGGCGGCGGCTCCTTCCTCTATCACCTGGAAGACAACCTGGTCGCCGTCGGCTTCGTCGTCCACCTGAACTACAAGAACCCCTATCTCTTCCCGTTCGAAGAGTTCCAGCGCTTCAAGACCCATCCGCGGATCGCGCCGACCTTCGAGGGCGCCAAGCGTCTGTCCTACGGCGCCCGTGCGATCACCGAGGGTGGCTGGCAGTCGGTGCCGAAGCTCTCCTTCCCCGGCGGCGCGCTGATCGGCTGTTCCGCCGGCTTCGTCAACGTGCCGCGCATCAAGGGCAGCCACAATGCCGTGCTGTCGGGCATGCTGGCCGCGGAAAAGCTCGCCGAGGCGATTGCCGCCGGCCGCGCCAATGACGAGCCGGTCGAGATCGAGAACGCCTGGCGTGCGACCGACATCGGCAAGGACCTGAAGCGCGTGCGCAACGTCAAGCCGCTGTGGTCGAAGTTCGGCACCGCAATCGGCGTCGCGCTCGGCGGCATCGACATGTGGATCAACCAGATCTTCGGCTCCTCGCCCTTCACCCTGAAGCACGGCAAGACCGATGCCGCCTCGCTTGAGCCGGCGGCCAAGCACAAGCCGATCGCCTATCCGAAGCCGGACGGCGTTCTGACCTTCGACCGCCTGTCCTCGGTCTTCCTGTCCAACACCAACCATGAAGAGGACCAGCCGGTCCATCTTCAGGTCAAGGACATGGACCTGCAGAAGCGCTCGGAACTCGGCGTCTTCGCCGGACCGTCCACCCGCTACTGCCCGGCCGGCGTCTATGAATGGGTCGAAAAGGACGGCGAGCAGGTCTACGTGATCAACGCCCAGAACTGCGTCCACTGCAAGACCTGCGACATCAAGGACCCGAACCAGAACATCAACTGGGTCCCGCCGCAGGGCGCGGAAGGTCCGGTCTATCCGAACATGTAAGGCGCGCGCGCCTTATCGCGAATGTGACGGGCGGCTTCGGCCGCCCTTTTCATGTCTTGTGCAGGGACCAGGAGGGCACGAAATGGGCATCGTCATTCAACCCGCGGACCGCAGCCATTTTTCCCGCCTGCGCGACATCGAACGGAGGGCTTTCGAGACCCTGCGCGCCGTCGGCGCCGTCTCGGGCGAGGCGAAGACGAACAGTGACGGGGAGCTGCAGGCCTATCTGCACGACGGCCTTCTCTACGCGGCCTTCGACGAGAGCGGCGAGCCGGTCGGCTATGTTGGCGGCTTCACTGCGGGCGATTGCCTGCATGTCGACGAGATGGATGTGCATCCCGACCATCAACGGCGCGGTATCGGGCGGCAGATGATGGAGGCGATCCTGCAGGAGGGCCGCGCGCGCAAGCTCGTTTTCGCCACGTTGACCACCGACCGCTTCGCCCCCTTCAACGCGCCGTTCTATGCCTCGCTGGGTTTCGAGATCATCGAAGGTGAGGACCTTTCAGAGCGGCTGCGGTGCATGCTTGAGCTGGAGGCAGAGAAAGGTCTCGATCCCCGGCGCCGTGTCGCGATGCGCGCGCTGCTTGATCGCATGTCTAAGGTCTAGGTCCGACGCTGCTCCTCGGCGGCAGGCGCCATAATCAAGAGTCTCTGGGTCATCGCAAGTTCTGGCTGGACAGACGCGGCGCGTCGCTGTTTCTTTTCTCGCAGACGCGCAAGCCGGAGATTCCATGACCCCCGCCGACGAACACCCGACGCCGTTCCGCGCACAGACGATCGAACTCTTCTTCGATCTGGTCTTCGTTTTCACCATCACCCAGATCACCCATCTCGTCGAACAGGCCCATGGTGCGATCGACTATCTGCACGCGCTCTCGGTGCTCATGCTGGTCTGGTGGATGTATGGTGGCTATATCTGGCTGACCAATCACGCCCACACGCCCAAGAGCATGCGGCTGGTGCTGGTCGCGGCCATGGCCGGCTTTCTGGTGATGGCGCTCCCCATCCCTCAGAGCAACGGCGAAGGTCGGCTCCTGTTCGGTCTTGCCTATCTCGGCATCGTCGCCCTGCATTTCCTCGCTTTCTTATGGCAGGGCGGCAAGGCTGCGGCCCGGGCCATGCTGCGCATCGTGCCCTTCAATGTGGCGGCTGCGTGCCTGGTGATCGCCGCCGGCATGATCGAGGCGGAATGGGCGTGGGTCCTGCTGCTTGCGCTGGCGCTTCTTTATGTCGTGGTTGCGATCGGCAACACCGGTGACGGTTTCGCGCTCGACGCCGGCCACTTCGTCGAAAGGCACGGCCTGCTGCTGATCATCGTGCTCGGCGAGATCGTCATTGCGGTCGGCAGCGGCTTCGGTGGGCTGCCGCACGGCGCCTCCGCCTTCCTCATGCTGTTTCTGGCGGTCGCGCTGGTGGCGGCGCTGTGGTGGAGCTATTTCGATCGCGACGACGCGCTGGCCGAGCACCGCATGCTCGCCGCCGACAATCGCAGACGCACGCGCATTGCGCTGTTCGCTTACAATGGCGCGCATTTCTTCATGATTGCCGGTCTCATCCTGGTGGCAGCCGGATTGAAAGCGGGTATCGCCTCGCTCTCCGGCGTGGCTGACGGTCACGGCGCCCCGGCCGCCCACGGATCGGATGCCCTGCTGCCGTGGGGGCTCGCGCTCTATCTGCTGGCCGATACCGGCTTTCGCGCGATTGCAGGTCTGTCGCCGCTCGCTGTGCGCGGCGGGGCAGGGTTGGCCTTCCTGGCTCTGGCGCTGCTGCTCCACGACCTGCATGGCCTGGCGCTGATCGCCGTTTCACTCGCCGGTCTGATCGGGCTGCTTGCGCTCGAGGCCTCGCTTCTTCGCGGGGCGACCCGGTCCGTGTGATGGACGATCCGGCACCTGCGGTGCCGGATCGCTCACTGGTCCGCGCGGGATCGGGCGCCGCACCCTTTGCCCGATAACGAGCAAAGGGTGCGGGCGGCCCCTCAGTTCTCGGCCTTCCAGGCGACGACCATCAGCGCGCCGATGATCGATATATGCTCGGTCACCACGTAGAATTCGATGGTCTTGAACGGCTCTTCCATCGCCCAGAAGTTATGGGCGATCGGGATGGTCAGCAGGGTGAACACCGCGAGAGCGCCAGCGCCGAGCCAGGTCCAGCGGTTGAGGATGACCAGCAGCGATCCGACGAGCTGCACGATGATCGTGGCGACCGCAAAGACAGCCGGCGGGTTGAGCCCGAAATGGGTCATCTCACCGAGCGCGGCGGGGAAATCGACGAGCTTGCCGATGCCGCTCCCCCAGAACATGGATGTCAGAACAATACGCGCCAGAAACCCGAACCAGGTAGTGGCCGTGATGGACGTGATAAAATCGTGCATTGTATATCCCCTCTCCAAGTGCGGCGGAGTGTGCCTTTTGCTTTGCGATTGGCAATAGTCAAATTTCGCCTTTTCCTTCGATTTGGGTTCGAAACGTCCGGAAAAATCGGCAGAGAGGGGGCGACTGGCCGTCCAGCGACCGGGCTAAGGTGCGATCTCGCCTCGGCACCGAGACTGCCGGTTAACTGCCGACCTTTCAGATTAACCCGGCATTAACCATAAATTACTTACCCTCTGGCCCGATATTCGACCGTGCCTTGGGGGACCCACATGACCATTTCTCGCCGCAGCCTGCTGATCGGCCTGCCACTTCTGCTTGCCGGTTGCCAGACCGGGCCGAGCGAACAATCCATGTATGACGCGCGCCCGAGCGAGCCGCATCCGCTGAAGAAAGTGCCGATCGACAAGATCAAGCCGGAGCTGCGCCGCCGCGAAGTGGACTACGTGACCAAGGAAGCGCCCGGCACCATCGTCGTCGATACGCCGGCCCGTCGTCTCTACTACGTTCTCGGCGGCGGCCGCGCGATCCGCTACGGCGTCGGCGTCGGTCGCAACGGCTATGCGCTGGCCGGTGTCGCTTATATCGGCCGCAAGGCCGAGTGGCCGAGCTGGACGCCGTCGCCGAACATGCTGCGCACCAATCCGGAAAAGAACATGAAATATGCCGGCGGCGTGCCGGGCGGCATCAACAATCCGCTCGGCGCCCGCGCGCTCTATCTCTATCGCGGCGGCAACGATACGATGTTCCGTATCCACGGCACCAATCAGCCTTGGTCGATCGGTCAGGCCATGTCGTCCGGCTGCATCCGCATGATGAACCACGACGTCATCGATCTTTACGAGCGCGCCAAGGTCGGCGGCCGGGTCGTTGTGCTTCAGGCCTAATAGGTCACCGTCAATACCGGTCGACCATGCCTATCGGCCGGCCCTGGCCGAAAGCAGGCCGGTCGACAGAAGCACGCCGGCGCCGGTGACCAGCGTTGCGATCATGCTGACGGGGCCGAGCGGCTCGCCGAGCAGCAGCGCCCCGCCGATTGCGGCGGCAACCGGGGTGACCGCGGTATAGGCGGCGGCCTGCGTGCCGCCGAGGCTGCGCACGGCCGTGCCGTAAAGCACGGTCGCCAGAAGGCCGGACAGCAGGCCCTGGGTGACGAACTGTAGCCCGATGGCCGAGGCCGGTGCCGTCAGAAGATGCGTCCCGAGGAAGGGGATGAGCGCGAGGTTGATGATCGTCGACCAGACGGCGATCAATGCGCCGCCCTCGAAGGCCGAAAGACCCGATTTGCGGAAGGCATGGGTATAGATCGCCCAGAGCGTCGCCCCCGCCGGCAGGATGGTGTAGCTGATCCAGGACAGGCGGCCGCTCGACAGGTTGTCAATCAGGAGCAGCACCCCACCCGCCAGGATCGCGACCATGCCAAGCCTGCGCCAGCGGTCGGGTCGCTCCCCGAGCACGAGAATGCCGATCAATGCCGCCGCGAGCGGCATCACGCCGGGCAGCAACACGCCGGCGGCCGAAGCCGGGGTTGAGCGCATGCCGAAGCCGACGAGCTGGAAGAACGGCGCCCCGGATCCCAGAACCATCAGCACCAGCGTCCATGCCGGCGTGCCCTTGGGCAGCAGCCCTGTGCGCAGCCAGAAGGGCGACAGCAGCAGGGCCGGCACACCATAGCGCAACAGGCTGAGATCGAGTGCCGAAAGCGTGGTGCCGACGCTGTGGCGCGTCGAGATCAGCCATGCCGCCCAGATCAGGACGACCGAAAGCGCGGAGGCAGCCCCAAGGCCGGCGGACAGCGGTGGACGGGTGGCGGGGCTAACGGCAGTCATTCGGGTCTCCTTCAACGATCGGAGCAGATTAGCCCAGCCGTCATTGGCGTGTCCTTGCCATTTACGCTTGGGAGGATCGAAGGTTGGCAGATTATTGCGGAAACCCTATCGGAATTATGAGATCATGCCAAAGCTGGACAAGTTCGACATTGCCATCCTCGAAGCCCTGCAGAAGGATGCCCGGGCCACCAATGTCGAGATCGCCGAGCGGGTGAACTTGTCGCCGTCGCCCTGCCTTCGGCGCATCCGCATGCTGGAAGAGGCGGGGATCATTCGCGGTTATCGGGCCGATATCGACCGACGCACCGTGGGGCTGGAACTGACGGTCTTCGTCGCCTTCAAGGTGGCGCATCACACCCGTGAGCACGCCCAGGCCTTCCAGCAGGCGTTGCAGGACCTGCCGGAAGTGGTGGGCTGCTACATGATTTCCGGCCATTCCGATTTCATGGCCGAGGTCGTCGTCGAAAACCTCGCGGCTTACGAGGCGCTGCTGACCGACAAACTGCTGGTCCTGCCGCATGTCACCGACATCCAGTCCAACTTCGCGATCCGCACGGTCAAGACCGGCGGCCCGCTGAAGCTGCCGACTGCGAAGGCGTGAGAGTCACCGAGCTTCGCTACGCCCCGGTCGTTTCGGTCAGAACCCTTCGAGGACGATCTTGCCCCGGGTGCGGCCGGATTCGATCAGCGCATGGGCCTTCTTCAGGTTGGCGGCGTTGATGGTCCCGAGCGTTTCGGTCAGCGTCGTGCGGATCCGGCCCGTGTCCACCAGCTCTGCGACATGGGTCAGGAGCCTGTGCTGCTCGATCATGTCGGCGGTCTGGAAGACGGGGCGGGTGAACATCGATTCCCAGTGGATGGAGACGGCCTTGCCCTTGAAGGGCATGACATCGAAGCCGCCCTTGATGTCGTCGATGATACCGAACCGCCCCTGCGGCGCGATGATCGCCTGGAGGTCGGCGACGTGCAGGTCGCTGCGGGTGACGGAAAAGACGAAGGCGGGCGCGCCGATGTCGAGTGCGGCATATTGCGGGGCGAGCGCATTGCTGTGGTCGAGCACGTGATGGGCGCCGAGCGCTTTGACCCATTCGCTCGTTTCCGGACGCGAGGTGGTGGTGACGATGATGAGATCGGTCAGCGCGGCCGCCAGCTGGATCGCCATCGAACCGACGCCGCCGGCCCCGCCCGTGATCAGCAGCGCATGATGGGCGCCGGCGACCCGGTCCTCGATCTTCAGTCGATGGAACAACATCTCATAGGCGGTGATCGCGGTCAGCGGAACGGCGGCGGCTTCTGCGAAGCTCAGGCTCTTTGGCTTCAGCGCGACGATGCGTTCGTCGACGAGATGGAATTCGCTATTGGTGCCGGGACGGTTGATGACGCCGGCATAATAGACCGCATCGCCCGGCTTGAAGAGGGTGACGCTCTCGCCCACCGCCTTCACCACGCCGGCGGCGTCATAGCCGAGGATTCGGTGCTGTCCCGGTTCCGGCTGGGCGGCGGAACGCACCTTGGTGTCGACGGGATTGACCGAGACGGCCTTTACCTCGACCAGGATGTCATGACCGTGGGCTTCCGGGACGGGCAGGTCGATATCGACCAGCGAGGTCTCGGCGGCGATGGGTTGGGGTGTCTGGTAGCCGACTGCGCGCATGAAAGGTCTCCTCGGAACGTTTGCACCTCTCTCAATTGGGGCATATGTTCTCAGGACGCAAGAATGCACATTTTATGTCTATAGCGACACAAAATGCCCTTAGTACCCAAAAGGATACCGAGAATGTCGCGACCGCGTGCCAAGCTCACCAACAACTTCCCCGGCTGTCCGGTCGAATCCACCTTAAGTCTGCTCGACGGCAAGTGGAAAGGCGTGATCCTCTATCATCTGTTGACCGACGGGACGCTGCGCTTCAACGAACTGAGGCGCCGGCTTTCGGCGGTCACCCAGCGCATGCTCACCAAGCAGCTGCGCGAGCTGGAAGAGGCCGGCATCGTCTCGCGCACCGTCTTCCCGGTCGTGCCGCCGCGCGTCGATTATGCGCTGACGCCTCTGGGCCTCAGCCTCGAACCGGTCATCCGGGCGCTCGACAGCTGGGGCAAGAGCCATGTGACGTGCCGAAACGGCGTCAAGACCGTCTCGCTGCCCGAAGAGGCGACCTTGGAAGAGGCTGGTGGCCCGACCGGCCCGGATGCGCGTTCAGCGGCCTGAGCTGCGCCTTTCGACCGCCACCGAAAGAAGGAAGACGGCAAGGCCGAGGGCCGACAGCACGGCGCCGACATAGCCGGTCGCGCCATAGCCGTAACCCCAGCTGATGACCAGCCCGCCGAGCCAGGCGCCGAGCGCATTCGCGATGTTGAAGGCCGAGTGGTTGGAGGCGGCGGCGAGCGTCTGCGCATCGGCCGCGACATCCATCAGTCGCGTCTGGACGGCCGGGCAGGCGGCAAAGCCACAGCCGGTGAGAAAGACGCAGGTCAACAGCATGGGCGGATTGTGCGCCGTCAGCGAAAAGACGGTCATCAGGATGACGTTGAAGGCCAGCATGCCGCCGATCGTGCCTTTGAGCGAGTAATCGGCCATGCGGCTGCCCACGACATTGCCGACATTCATGCCAAGCCCGAACAGCGCGAGAACGACGGCCACCATGCCGGCCGAAAGACCGGCCGTATCCGTGGTGGTCTTGGCGATATAGCTAAAGATCGAGAACATGCCACCAAAACCGACGGCCGCCACGGCAAGCGTCAGCCAGACCTGCAGCCGGCCGAAGGCGCCAAGCTCGCGGCGGATGCTGGCGCCGTCCGCCACCTTGTCCTTCGGCAGATAGAGCGCAATCAGAACCACCGTCAGAGCGCCGATCGCCCCGACCATCAGGAAGGCGGCCCGCCAGCTCATCATCTGGCCGAGGAAGGTGGCGATCGGCGTGCCGATCAGGGTGGCGATGGTGAGGCCGAGCATCACCCTGGCGACCGCCCGGGCGCGCCGATGCGGCGGTACCATCGAGGCGGCGACCAGCGCCGCCACGCCGAAATAGGCGCCATGCGGCAGGCCGGTCAGGAAGCGCAGCGCGGTGAAGGACGGGAAGCCGGGGGCCAGCGCGCTTGCGACGTTGCCGAAGGCGAACAGCCCCATCAGCAGCAGAAGCAGCGTGCGCCGGGAGAGCTTTGCGGCGAGCACGGCAATGATCGGTGCGCCGATCACCACGCCGAGCGCATAGGCACTGATCACCTGTCCCGCCTGGGGCACGCTGACGCCATAGGTGGTGGCGACCTCCGGCAAAAGCCCCATGATCACGAATTCGCCGGTGCCGATGCCGAAGCCGCCGGCTGCCAGCGCAATCTCGATCAGGAGAATCATCAGCGGCGTGAGCGCGGACGCGGCGGCCGTTTCGGCGCCGGTCCCGAGTTCAGGACGAAGGGCAGTGCAGTCGGTCATGCGGTCACCTGGTTCGGCCGCGAGAGAGGTGGCCGGAAAGGAAGGGAAGGGGTCTGGAGCGGTTGCCGTCAGCAAACCGACGGAGATGGGAAGGACTGAGAGTTGATCTTGACGTTTATCATGTTTTTGTGCGCCGCCGCAAAGGCCTCTGCGCCCGCCGCTTGAATTTCCCGCCTCGGATGCCGATTTGCATCGGAGACAACGAAACCATTGCGGATGCGCCGCGTTAACGGGCGCTGCCGGCTCGTGCGACAAGAGGCCGGAGCCCGCGCGGAACAGGACCCATGAAGCTCAAAGCGGTATTCAATCGGGACGGCGGCACCTTCAAGACCACCGACATGGACGCCTACTGCGCGCGGGCGCAGGACGTCTTCCGCGCCGCCGGCCATGATATCTCCGTCTCCGTCGTCGCCGGGCGCGATGTCGTGGCGCGGCTGGAGCAGGCGGCGAACGAGGAAGGCCTCGACGGACTGATCGCCGGCGGCGGCGACGGCACGATCTCGGCGGCGGCCGGCATCGCCTGGAAGGCGGGCATCACCCTCGGCGTAGTGCCGGCCGGCACGATGAACCTCTTTGCCCGCTCGCTGAAACTGCCGCTCGACATCGATCTCGTCCTCGATACGCTCGCGGCCGGCAAAGTCGAGGCGGTTGATATTGCGACCGTCAATGACCGACCCTTTGTGCACCAGTTCTCCGCCGGCCTGCATGCTCGCATGGTGCGCATGCGCAATGCGATGGATTTCGCCTCCAGGCTCGGCAAGATGCGGGCAAGCACGCGTGCGGCGCTGGGCGTCATGCTGCGTCCCTCGCGCTTCCAAGTCGTGTTCGACATCGACCATGACGGCCGCAACGAACACCGCGTCGTCTCGGCGATCTCGGTGTCGAACAATCCCTTCGGCGACAACCCGCTGTTCTTCGCAGATGATCTGACGACCGGCAAACTCGGCGTCTATCTCGCCGATCCCCTGAAACCGGTCGGCGTGGCGAAGCTCGCCTTCGACATCCTGCGCGGCCGGCTGAAGGAAAACGAGGCGGTCAACGCCACGACCGCCGAGGTCGTGCGGCTGCATTTTCCCCGGCGCCGGCATGGCGCGCTTTGCGTCGTCGACGGTGAGCTGTTGCGCATGCCGCCCGATGTCGAAATTCGCCTGCATCCGGCGGAACTCAAGGTGCTGGTGCCCGAAAACCGCCCGGCGGCAGCCTGAGCAATCGTCGACCGCGCGCCCTTCAGCGGGCGGGATAGATCACGCCCTTGCGCAGGATCATGTTGGCATAGAGCGCCGGCTCACCGGTCTGCACTACCACGTGCGCGGCCTTCACCCGGCCGTAGAAATCCTGCCCGACGAGGGGCACGACCCGGCGGTCCGGCTCGTGGCGGGCGCAGCAGGCAATCATCTGCTGATGGATTGGGTCGAGCCTTGCCGCATTCATCCCGACGGTGGAGCGAAAGATCGCCTCGGGCACGAAGTCGTCGATCGGCAATACGCTCAGGATGGCGTTGAGCACCGCGACGATACCGTGGCCGTCGAGGCGGACCAGCCGCCGGGCATGCTCCAGCGCCGGATAGTTGCCGTCCACGACGGCAATCTCGTCGCCATGGCCCATGGCGCGCAGCGCCGCCAGCAGCTCCGGGCTCAGAAGCGGGTCAATTCCCTTCAGCATTGTCGATTTCCTTGAACAAGACGGTCTGGTCGATGAGGTAGCGGGCAAAGATCGGCAGGCTTGCACCGCCGATGGCGCGCGCCTGTGCGCCGACCGCGCCCTCGATGATGTCGGGAAAGACGATGCCCTGCAGGTCGAGCTTGCCGATCTCTTCGATCGTCGCCGTCACCAGCCGCGCGCGCACCCAATCCGGGAAACCGCCATCGATGATGGCGGCGGAAAAGTCGATGATCGAGCTTGCCGCGACGATCGCCTGGGCCAGCGCTGCGGCGCAGTCGCGGATCCAGATCTCCAGGGGTTCGCCGAAGTCGATCCATTGCTCGGCCGCATACCACAGCGGCTGCGGATCGATGCCGCGCTCGCGCAGCAGCCGCTCGAGCACGAAGATAGAGGCGATTTCCAGCAATTGCCGTGTCTCGCCGTGCTTGTTGCGCACGGGCAGTGGGCCGATGGCGCCGGCCGTGCCCGTGCGGCCGACGAAGACCGAGGAATTGAGCACGATGCCGCCGCCGATGAAGGACCCGACATAGAAATAGACGAAGTCGGGATAGCGGCGGCCGACGCCGAACACCAGCTCGGCCCCACAGGCGCTGGTGGCATCGTTCTGCAGATAGACGGGATAGGGCAGGCGATTTGCGACCTCGGCCTGCAGGTCGAAGCCGCGCCAGGCCTCCATCGCGCCTTCGGGCGCGCCGACCTCGCGGGCCCAGTTCCACAGCTCGAAGGGCGCTGCAATGCCGACGCCGGCAATGGCACTGCGCTGGGAGGGGGACAGCAACGCTTCGAGTTCGCTGATCTTCGCGACGACGAAGTCGAGGATCTGCGACGGATTGGGATAGGGATAGGTGAGGTGGCGGTTCAGCCGGATCGTGCCGACAAAGTCCATCAGGACCAGATCGGCGCTGCGCCGGCCGATCTTGACGCCGAAGGAGAGCACCGCATCCGGGTTGAGATGCATCGGCACGGAGGGCTGGCCAACCCGGCCGCGTACCGGCTTGCCCCGCATCAGCAGGCCATCCTTCTCCAGCGCCCGCATGATCACCGAAACGGTCTGGGCCGACAATCCGGTGAGCCGGGCGATCTCAGCCTTGGAGATGCCGCTGTTGCGCCGGACATGCGAAAGCACCAGGCGCTCGTTGTAGGCGCGCACGCGCACCTGATTGGCGCCGCCGGCCGCCGTCGTCGACGGCGATTGCTCGGCCGATCCGCTCGCGTTGTCCGACATTGCCATGGCCGCTCCTCCTTCGGTCGCTGGCATTCCTATAATTCCTGTCCCGCAGCATGTCACAGCGAATTAATAATTCAACTGGATTTATTTATTGACAATCAGGAAATGCTCATGTTCTTAATGGGGCGTGGATCAAGGGCGGCCCGTAAAAAGGTGCCGCCTCCGACGTGGGAGCGTCCGGGAGCCATGTTCGCGGTCCGGAAGGTCCGGATCTGTCGTTTATCGGGAGGAATCACATGAAGAAGTCTGTTTTTGCCGCATCGTTCGCAGCGCTCGCTCTCGGCACCTTTCTTGCCGGCTCGGCCAGCGCCGCCGATGTTTCGGCCTGCCTGATCACCAAGACCGACACCAATCCCTTCTTCGTCAAGATGAAGGAAGGCGCAACCGCCAAGGCCGCTGAGCTGGGCGTTACGCTGAAGTCGTATGCCGGCAAGATCGACGGCGATTCGGAAAGCCAGGTCGCAGCCATCGAAACCTGCATCGCCGACGGCGCCAAGGGTATCCTTCTGACCGCATCCGACACCAAGGGCATCGTTCCGGCCGTCCAGAAGGCGCGCGACGCCGGCCTGCTGGTCATTGCGCTGGACACGCCGCTGGAGCCGATCGACGCTGCCGACCAGACCTTCGCCACCGACAACCTGCTGGCCGGCGAACTGATCGGCAAGTGGGCGGCTGCCACGCTCGGCGACGCTGCCAAGGACGCCAAGATCGCGTTCCTCAATCTCACCCCGTCGCAGCCCTCGGTCGACGTCCTGCGCAACCAGGGCTTCATGAAGGGTTTTGGTATTGATGTCGCCGACATCAACAAGATCGGCGACGAGAGCGATCCGCGCATCGTCGGTCATGACGTCACCAACGGCAACGAGGAAGGCGGCCGTACCGCCATGGAAAACCTCCTACAGAAGGATCCGACGATCAACGTCGTTCACACCATCAACGAGCCGGCCGCTGCCGGTGCCTATGAGGCGCTGAAGGCCGTCGGTCGAGAGAAGGACGTGCTGATCGTCTCCGTCGACGGCGGTTGCCCGGGCGTGCAGAACGTCGCCGACGGCGTGATCGGTGCGACCTCGCAGCAGTATCCGCTGCTCATGGCCTCCATGGGCATCGAGGCAATCAAGAAGTTTGCCGACACCGGCGAAAAGCCGGCCGCAACTGAGGGCAAGAACTTCTTCGACACGGGCGTGGCGCTCGTGACCGACAAGCCGGCCGCCGGCGTCGACTCGATCGACACCAAGGCCGGCAAGGACAAGTGCTGGGGCTAACCCTGCCTTGACCGTCATCGTCTCGGCAAAAGCGGCGCGGGGGAATGTCAGGTCCCCCTGGAACGAGCGATAACGGTTCATGCGACCGGCCCACCGGGGTGGATGGGCCGGTCGCTCAATTTTCAGCAGAAACACGCGCGGGACAGCCAGGGAGGACGAAGCGATGCAGTCTGCAGATTCGGTTTCGCAGCCGAGCCAGGAATTCGAGAAGGTATTGGTCGACAGTTCGACCCAGGTCGCCTCCTTCGACACCCATGACAAGACCCCCCTGCAGAAGTTCCAGCACTTCCTGCATTCGAGCCCGGCCGCGGTGCCGCTGATCGTGCTCGTGCTGTCGCTCGCTGTCTTCGGGGTGCTGCTCGGCGGCAAGTTCTTTTCCGCCTTCACCCTCACGCTCATTTTGCAGCAGGTTGCGATCGTCGGCATCGTCGGCGCCGCCCAGACACTGGTCATCCTGACGGCCGGCATCGACCTCTCGGTCGGCGCGATCATGGTGCTGTCCTCGGTGGTGATGGGCCAGTTCACCTTCCGCTACGGCCTGCCGCCGACGGTCGCCGTGCTTTGCGGGCTCGCCGTCGGTGCCGCCTGCGGCTGGATCAACGGACAGCTTGTCGCCCGCATGAAGCTGCCGCCCTTCATCGTCACGCTCGGCATGTGGCAGATCGTGCTCGCTTCCAACTTCCTCTATTCGGCCAACGAGACCATTCGCAGCCAGGACATCGCGGCCAATGCCCCGATCCTGCAATTCTTCGGTCAGAACCTGCGCATTGGCAGCGCCGTCTTCACCTATGGCGTGATCTTCATGGTGCTGCTCGTGGCCATTCTTTGGTACGTGCTGAACCGCACCGCCTGGGGCCGGCATGTCTATGCCGTCGGCGACGACCCGGATGCGGCCGAGCTCGCCGGCGTCAACGTGAAGCGCATGCTGGTTGCCGTCTACACACTGTCCGGACTTATCTGCGCGCTGGCCGGCTGGGCCCTGATCGGCCGCATCGGTTCGGTCTCTCCGACCGCCGGTCAGTTCGCCAACATCGAGAGCATCACGGCCGTGGTGATCGGCGGCATCTCGCTCTTCGGCGGCCGCGGCTCCATCCTCGGCATGCTGTTCGGCGCGCTGATCGTCGGCGTCTTCTCGCTTGGCCTTCGTCTCATCGGCACCGATCCGCAATGGACCTATCTCTTGATCGGCGTCCTCATCATCACCGCCGTTGCAATCGACCAGTGGATCAGAAAGGTAGCAGGCTGATGGCTCAGGAACCCATTCTCACCGCGCGCGGTCTGGTCAAGCGCTACGGTCGCGTCACAGCCCTCGACAATGCCGATTTCGACCTCTACCCGGGCGAGATCCTTGCCGTCATCGGCGACAATGGCGCCGGCAAATCCTCGATGATCAAGGCCATCTCCGGCGCGATCCTGCCGGACGAAGGCGAGATCAGGCTTGAGGGCCGCACGGTGCAGTTCCGCTCGCCGATCGAGGCGCGCAAGGCCGGCATCGAGACCGTCTACCAGAACCTGGCGCTGTCGCCGGCCCTGTCGATCGCCGACAACATGTTCCTCGGCCGCGAGATCCGCAAGCCGGGCATCATGGGCAGCGTCTTCCGCTCGCTCGACCGTCCGGCGATGGAAAAGTTTTCGCGCGACAAGCTTTCCGAGCTCGGCCTGATGACCATCCAGAACATCAACCAGGCGGTGGAGACCCTGTCGGGCGGCCAGCGCCAGGGCGTGGCGGTGGCGCGAGCCGCGGCCTTCGGCTCCAAGGTGATCATTCTCGACGAACCGACGGCCGCGCTCGGCGTCAAGGAAAGCCGGCGCGTGCTGGAACTGATCCTCGATGTGCGGGCGCGCGGCATTCCCATCATCCTCATCAGCCACAACATGCCGCATGTCTTCGAGGTCGCCGACCGGATCCACATCCATCGTCTCGGCCGCCGGCTTTGCGTCATCAATCCGAAGGACTATACCATGTCCGACGCTGTGGCCTTCATGACCGGCGCCAAAGAAGCCCCGAACGAGGCAATCGCCGCATGAGCCTTCAGGCTGACGATATTGCAGACATCCTCCTGCGGCGCGCTGACAAGGCGCGCCGTTTTCTCGTGGCGATCGCCGGCCCGCCCGGCGCCGGCAAATCGACGCTGGCCGAGAGGCTGGCCGAAACGCTGAACGGGCGGGGCGAAAGCGCCGTCATCTTGCCGATGGATGGCTTTCACATGGACAACGGCATCCTTGAGGAGCGCGGGCTCCTGCCGCGCAAGGGCGCGCCGGAGACCTTTGACGTGCGCGGTTTCGCCGACATCGTTCGGGCGGTGAGGGCAGGGGAGGAGGAGGTGCTGGTCCCGGTCTTCGACCGCGATCGCGAGCTCGCCATCGCCGCCGCCCGCAGCATCGCGCGCACCGACCGGATCGTCCTCATCGAGGGCAACTACCTTCTGCTCGACCAGGCGCCCTGGTCTTCTCTGGCGCCGCTCTTCGATTTCACCATTTTCGTCGCGCCCCCTTTCGAGGAGCTCGAGCGCCGGCTGACCGCGCGCTGGCACGGCTACAATCTCGACGCCGCCGTGATCGACTGGAAGCTCAACCTCAACGACCTGCCGAACGGCCGGCTGGTGGTGAACCACAGCCGGCCCGCCGACCTCACCATCGGCGACTTTTGAACACGGCGCCCGCGAAAACGAAAAAGGGCCACCCGTGGGCGGCCCTCCTCAATCTGGCAGTGTCACCGCGATCGATCAGAACTTGAAGTTCACGCCGATCTTGCCGGTGTGGAAGCGCTGGTCGACATCGACGTCCAGGCCGCCATCGACCTCATAGCTGGAGCTGCCAAAGTCGTAATACATGTATTCGGCCTTCACCGACCAACGCGGCGAGAAGGCATATTCCACGCCGGCGCCGGCCACCCAGCCGGTATCGGTCTTGGTCGTGCTGCCGCTTGTGCCGGCGCCATTGTCGGTGCTGATTTCGAACCGGCCGATGCCCAGACCGCCGGTGCCGTAGACCAGAAAGTTGTCGAAGCTGTAGCCGACACGTCCGCGAACGGTCGAGAGCCACTGGGCGTCGCTGGAGCAGGTGAAGGCCGGATTGGGGCAATCCGTGTCGCCCTGGATGCCGGATGCGGAAATATCGGCTTCCGCACCGAATACCCAGGCACCGGACTGGAAGTTATAGCCGGCCTGCGCGCCGCCGAGGATGCCGTCGCCCTCATGGTCGGCGGTGCCGCCCAGATCATAGGTCCAGTCTATGATCGACTTGCCACCACCCAGGTGGCCACCGATGTAGAAACCGGACCAGTCGCTGGAGGCCGGCATTTCCAGAGGCGCCGAAACATCGGCCGCGGCAGCCGGCGATACCATTGCTGCCAACATAAGTGCACTGACGAAATGCTTGATCATCGCTCCCTCTCCCTCGTTGGGGCATGGAACATTTATACATCGCGATGTGTGCAAAGACAATTTGAATAAAGCTTATTGGTGCGCACGTCACCGGAAAGCAATGCTTCAGCGTGTATTCTTGACGCGTGTCAAGTCTCGATCACGAACCGAACCGCCGGCGCGCCTCATTCGCGGCATCCGGCGGCAAGGGGATGGCTCGGGGAGAAACCCCGCTGCAACTCGCGGTTCAGATCCGCGGCAGATAGGTCTGGTAGTCGAAGCTCGAAACCGTGCGCAGGAAGGTGATCGCTTCCTTGCGCTTGGTGTCGCCGTAAATGCGCTGGTATTCGGCGCCGAAGACGTCGGCGATAAAGGGCGACTTGCGGAAGCGGTCGACGGCGGTCAGCATGTCGTGCGTCAGCATGTCGGGGTTCTCCGGGGCGCTGTCCGGCGTCGTGACCGGACCGGGATCGAGGTCCGCGTCGAGGCCTAGCAGGATGCCGCCGAGGATGGCCGCCAGCAGCAGGTGCGGATGGGCATCGGCCCCTGCCACACGGTGTTCGACGCGGGCGGCCGGGCCCTCGCTGTCGGGAATGCGGATTGCCGTACCGCGATTGCCAAAGCCCCAGTCGACCTTGTCGGGGGCGAACGAGCCGGGCTGGAAACGGCGGTAGGAATTGGCAAACGGCGCAAAGATCAGCTGCGCATCCTGCATGGTCTTCAGCATGCCGGCGGTGATCGACTTCAGCTTCACCGGATCGCCGCCCTTGGCGTCGAGAATGTTGCGGCCGTCCTTGTCGATGATGCTGGCATGGACGTGCAGCCCCGAACCGGCCTGGTCGGCATAGGGCTTGGCCATGCAGGTGGCCTTCAGGCCATGGCGGCGCGCGGCGAAATCGACGACGCGCTTCAGGTAGATGCAGTCGTCTGCCGCCTCGATCGCGTTCGGCTTGTGCAGCAGATTGACCTCGAACTGGCCGGCGCCGAATTCGGCGGTGGTCGCATCGGCCGGAAGGCCCATCTCGTCGCAATAGCGGCGCACGGTGGCCAGGAAGTCTTCCATCGCCGCGGTGGCGCGCATGTCGTAGAGCTGGAAGCCTTCCGCCTCACCGTTCATCACCATGGCCTTGGGCGGCATGGGCTTGCCCGTCTCGCGGAAATCCGGCTCGACGACGTAGAACTCCAGTTCTGTCGCCACCACCGGGGTCAGCCCGCGCTCCTCGAAGCGCTTGAGCACATTGGCGAGAATGGCGCGCGGGCAGATATAGTGCGGATTGCCGTCCAGCGTGTGCATGGTGGCGAGCACCTGCTTGGAGCCGGCCGGCCCCCAGGGCAGGGTGGTGAGCGACGTCTTGTCGGGGACGCAGATGCCGTCCGGATCGCCCAGCGTCAGCGAGATCTTGGTGATGTCGTCATTGTCGTCGCCCCAGATGTCGAGCGACTGGGTGGAGGCGGGAAGACGCACCGTGTTCTTCCAGACCTTCTCCTCGGCCTTTATTGGGATCATCTTGCCGCGCAGATCGCCGTTCATGCCGACGAGCAGAACCTCGATGCGTGCGGACGGGTCTGCAGCGTTTGAAATGGCAGCCTGGGACAATTCGGTCATGAAAAAGCTTCTCGTTGGCGACGTGTGGGGCAGTTTGGCCGCAGGAAGTACGACTTCGACACCCTTGCCAAACGCTTTTTGGAAGGTCATGTTCGTAGCCGATAACGTTCCGCCTTTCAATCATGCAAGGGCAAGCAGGACGACACGACGGGCTTTTCGGCCTGCGCGTGCAAAGGGCTGCGGGTTCTTGCGCAAGGATACATTGCCATGACGAAGACTGCCGCCGCGCCTTCCAATCTCGGAGCCATTGACGCCGCCCACCATCTCCACCCGTTCTCCGACATGAAGAAGCTCAATGCGGACGGGACGAAGATCATCAACCGTGCCGAGGGCATGCATATCTGGGATTCGACCGGCAAGCAGTATCTCGACGCCTTTGCCGGGCTGTGGTGCGTCAATGTCGGCTATGGTCGCGAGTCGATCGCCGAGGCTGCCTATCAGCAGATGAAGGAACTGCCCTACTACAACACCTTCTTCGGCACGACCACGCCGCCGACGACGCTGCTTGCGCAGAAGATCGCCAGCCATACCGGGCCGAACCTCAATCACGTCTTCTTCTGCAATTCCGGCTCGGAAGCCTCCGACACCTGGTTCCGCATGGCGCGCGTCTACTGGAAGGCGCTCGGCCACGAAACCAAGACGACGGTCATTGCCCGCAAGAACGCCTATCATGGCTCCACGGTTGCCGGCGCCTCGCTCGGCGGCATGACCTGGATGCACGAGCAGGGCAACCTGCCGATCCCCGGCATCGTGCACATCAACCAGCCGCACTGGTACGTCGAGGGTGGCGATCTGTCGCCGGCCGAATTCGGCATCAAGGTCGCACGCGAACTCGAGGACAAGATCCTGGAACTCGGCGAAGAAAATGTCGCCGCCTTCGTGGCCGAGCCGATCCAGGGCGCCGGCGGCGTTATCGTGCCGCCTGAAACCTATTGGCCGGAAATCGTCCGCATCACCAAGAAGTACAACATCCTTCTGGTCGCCGACGAAGTCATCTGCGGCTTCGGTCGTCTCGGCACCTGGTTCGGCCACCAGCACTACGGCTTCGAGCCGGATCTGGCACCGATCGCCAAGGGCCTGTCCTCGGGCTATCTGCCGATCGGCGGCGTTCTCGTTTCCGAACGGGTTGCCAAGGTGATGATCGAGGAACTCGGGGACTTTTACCACGGCTATACCTATTCCGGTCACCCGGTCTCGGCCGCCGCCGCGCTCGAAAACATCCGCATCATCGAAGAGGAGAAGCTGGTCGAGCGCGTGCGCGACGATATCGGTCCGTACTTCACCGAGGCCTGGCGTTCGCTTGCCGACCACGACCTCGTCGGTGAGGCCGTCAATGTCGGTCTGATGGGCGCGGTGCAGATCGCCGCCGACAAGTCGACCCGCCGCCGCTTTGCCAAGCCAGACGAAGTCGGCACCCTGGTGCGCAACCAGTGCGTCAGCAATGGCGTCATCCTGCGCGCCACCGGCGACCGCATGCTGGCATCGCCGCCGCTGATCATCTCGCGCTCCGAGGTCGATCAGACGGTCGAGACGCTGCGCAAGGGTCTCGACTGGCTCAAGGACAATCACAAGGACTAAGACCCTGAAAGGAAAGGCCGGCGGTTTCGCCGGCCTTTTCGTTTTCGCCCTTCGCTATCGGCATCGGCGCGGATGCCCGGATGTGTTCAGGCCGCTTTCCAGTCGAAAGGCAGAGGCGCCTCGCGAAAGGCAAAGCGGTCGAGATGGCTTGAGACCACGCCCTTCATCCGCTCCAGAACGTCAGGCGAACAGGCCTCGATCTCCACCGTCAGCGTCTGGTCGTCGGCGCGCATGGTCGCGATCGCCTCGCCGAAGCGGACCACGCCGCTCTTCTCGCTAAGTTCGACATCGAGCTTGTGACTCCAGTGCTTGCACAGCTGCTGCAGGTATTTCCAGCCGTTTTCGGTCGGCACCACCGCGATGCTCTTCGTCATGGGTCAGAGCCTTTCGATCTTGCCGGCGGCCTCGTCGATCAGACGGGCCACTTCGAGCTGGATTTCGCGGGTCACACCGTCCTGCGACAGGCGGTCCTGAAGAGCGGTCTTCAGGTTCTGCATGGCGCGACGGACAGGGGCCGCATCGGTGCGGGCGCTGATCTTGGCCAGCGCGGAGAGCCGCGCCATGGCGGTCGCAACCTCTTCCGCGCGTTCTTCGAGATGGGCCCGACCGGCTTCGGTGACGGCGAGAAGCTTGCGCGGTCCTTCGCTGGCCTCCTCTTGTGCAAGCCCCATGTCGATCAGCAGGGTCATGGTCGGATAGACCACACCAGGGCTCGGGGCATAGGCGCCGCCGGACAGCGTTTCAATCTCGCGGATCAGGTCATAGCCGTGTCGCGGCTGGTCCGCGATCAGCTTCAGCAGGACCAGGCGAAGCTCGCCGCCCTCGAACATGCGCCGGCGCTCGCCGCCGCGTCCGCGCCCGCCTTCGGGACGACCGCCCGGAAATCCGTGCCGCATGGCAAAATGGCCTTCATGGCCCTCATGACCGCGATGGCCGAAGTGGAAATGTCTCATTGGCATTCTCCTTGTCAGATTAGGTAAGACTGCATCTAAGATATATCGTAAACAGATCTATTCAAGGGGTGTCGATGCGTTTTTATGAGCGCTTCACGAATTGGAAAGGGCGTTGGGCCTTGGATGGGGAGATAAGCGTGTCTCGGGCTGGGGCCGCGATAGATGTCAGGAGGAAAGCCATGTCGGACAAGCATCACGAATACAGCGTGACCGTCACCTGGACGGGCAACCAGGGAACGGGAACCTCCGCCTATCGCGCCTACAGCCGCGATCACGTGATCTCGGCGAACGGCAAGCCGGACATTCCAGGCTCAGCCGATCCGGCCTTCCGGGGGGATGCCGAGCGCTGGAACCCGGAAGACCTGCTGATCGCCGCGCTCTCAGCCTGTCACAAGCTCTGGTACCTGCATTTCTGCGCGGTCTCGGGCGTGGTGGTCACCGGCTATGAGGATCACGCCGAGGGCACGATGGTCATGGATGAGGATGGCGCGGGGCGGTTCACCGATGTGGTGTTGAAGCCGCGGGTGACGATTACTGAGCGAAGCGATGTCGGTATCGCCGAGGAACTGCATGGCGACGCGCACGAGAAGTGCTTCATCGCCAACTCCGTCAATTTTCCGGTGCGCTGCGAGCCGACGATCATCCAGGCCTGAGGGCGGGCGGGCCCGCGCGGCTATTGAACCTCGGGATAGATGAAGGCGTAGGCGAAGTGGTAGAGATCGCCCGGCTTGCCGAAGATATAGGGCAGCGCCACCGACCGCGTTTCGCTGACCGAAAGACCGCCATGAGTGGCGAGCCAGTCTGACAGATCCTGCGGCAGCGGCATGGTGTCACGCCCGCGATTGCGCCACACCACCAGCAGCGGATGGGTGGCGTCGAATAGGAACGGCTTCTCGAACGCCTCATAGCCGGGAATGATCACCGGGATGTCGGGGGCGTTGAGTCGGATATTGCCGGCGATCTGCTGGTCGCTGGCCAGAACAAGCGAAGGCCGGTTGGGCTCGGATGCAAGGATCTGCGCCACGGCTGCCTCATAGGGCACGTTGAGCTTTTCATACTTGCCGAGCATGCCGTGCAGAGGGATGCGCACGAACAGCACGAGCGGGATCAGCACCATGAGCGCCAGACCGATCGGCAGGAACCGCGACAGCTGCCGTTCCGAGGCAAGGTTCGCGGCCTCGATCTTCAGGCAGAGATAGAGCGGCAGCACCAGATAGATCGGCGTCAGCCATCGATCCTTGATGTTGCTCGCGCCCAGAAGCACGACGAGGACCAGTGCGACGGCGGAGACGAGCATGATGCCGCCGATCAGACGGCTCCATGGACTGGAGGCCTTCCACGCGCGCGCCATATCGCGGCCGAAGACGATGGCGAACAGGACGAGGGTCAGTGCGGCAAAGCCGGCAAAGGCCAGAACCAGCGATTTCAGGCCCGTCAGGATCTGCGACAGCCGGCTTGTGGTTTCCTCGGCGGTGAGCTTGCCGATGGTGCGGCCCGTGGCGGCGTCGAGATGGTCGATGAACCACAGCGCGTGCGGCAGCACCACGATTAGTGCGATGACAGCCGTCAAGAGGATTCGCCAGTCGAACAGGCGGCGGCGGAAATCCGGTTCGGCGAGCATGGCGATGACCGCGGCGGCCGGAAGCAGCACGAAATTGTATTTCGCGATGATGCCGAGGCCGATGGCAAGGCCGGTGAGCGCGTAGGCAAACAAGCTCGGTGCGCGGATCGCTCGCACCAGCGCAAAGAGGAACAGGCAAGAGGTGAAGATCACCGCGACCGTGTGCGTCAGGTCGCGCTGCGCCTCGAAGCTCACCTGCGGCATGGTGAGAAGGCCGAGCGTGGCGATGATCGCCAGTTCGCGCGAGCGCAGGATCATGAAGGCGGTGAGCCCGAAGAACAGGTAGGATGAGAAGAGAACGAGGTTCTTCAGCACCGACAGGGAGGCGAGCGTCGGCCCGAGTACCTGTTCTGCCCCGTATTGCAGCCAGTTGTAGAATGGCGGCTGGCTGTCATAGCCGACGGCCAGCCATTGCGCGAGAAACAACTGCTGGCCCTCGTCGAGCTCGAGCGAGTGCGGCAGGACGAGCCGGACGATCACATTGGCGATGAAATAGGCGCCGAGCAGCGCAAAGACCAGGTATGGTCTTTCCCGAAGCGCGGCGACCATGTCAGGCGTCCTTCTGGTATGTCTTCCGGACGATATAGTTCTTCGTCGTGTCGTCGGAGCGCGCCATCATTTCGGCCAGGATGCCGGTGGTGATCATCTGGATCGAGGTGAGGAACAGCATGACGCCGATCAGCAGCAGCGGCCGCGTGCCGATGTCTTCGCCGAGGCCGAACTTGACCCAGGCGAGATAGAGCAGGATCAGCGAGCTGATCGCGCCGATCAGAAGGCCGATCGTGCCGAAGAAATGGCCCGGACGCTGCTTGAAGCGCATGAAGAACAGCACCGAGAGCAGGTCGAGGAAGACGCGGATGGTGCGCGAAATGCCGTACTTGGATTCGCCGAACTGGCGGGCATGGTGGGTGACCACGCACTCTCCGATCCGCGAGCTCGGCACGACAGAGGCGACCCAGGCGGGAATGAAGCGGTGCATGCCGCCGAGAATCCGGACCTGCTTGATGACCTCCGAGCGGTAGAGCTTGAGGCCGCAGCCATTGTCGTGGATCTTCACGCCGGTGGCAGCGCCAATCAGGTAATTGGCACACCAGGACGGGATCTTGCGCAGAACCAGCGCGTCCTGCCGCGCCTTGCGCCAGCCGCACAGCAGGTCGAGATCGCGGGCGTTGAGCTCGGCGACCATGGACGGAATGTCGTAAGGGTCGTTCTGCAGGTCGCCGTCGAGTGTGGCGATGAGGCGCCCGCGCGATGCGTCGAAGCCCGCCTGCAGGCCGGCGGCCTTGCCGAAATTGCGCTGGAACTCGACGATCCTCAGATCAAGGCCTTCGCGGCCGAGATAATCGCGGGCAATGCTGAGCGTCTTGTCGGTCGAGCCGTCGTCGATGAGGATCAGTTCCCAGCTCTTGTCGAAGCCCTTCATCGCCTCGATGACCCGGTCGATCATCGGCCGAAGGCTTTCCTCCTCATTCATCACCGGGATGACGAGAGAGAGTTCGACCTCGTAGACGGCTGTGCCATCCTGGGTGGGTTGGGAAAGGCGCTCGAACGACACAGGACTGATACTCCGGAAATGGCTGGCTTTTGCTGTCGCGGTTGTTATAGGAACCAAGCAAAGAGCGCAATTCGGAACTTCCAGGGCCCCATGCAGACAGACGAGCAGAACCGCCGGCCGTCGGCGCTGGTGCGCCACCGCCTGTCGCTGATCGCTGCCGCCGCGATCCTCGCCTATGCCGCCTTCGTCCATTATGTCTGGGGCTGGAACGCAATCGTCGCCGAGTGGCGGGCGATTGGCTATGGCACGGTCGCGACCGTGATCGCGCTTCTGGTCTCCACCTATTTCGTGCGCGCCTGGCGGCTTTACGATTACTTCCCGCGTGAGACCGCGGGCCGTTTCATCGAGCTCTTTCACCTGGCGCAGGTGCACAATCTCCTGAACATCATGCTTCCCTTTCGCAGCGGTGAGACCAGCTTTCCCCTGCTCATGCGCTCTGAATTCGCCGTGCCGCTGCTGCATGGAACCTCGGCGCTGCTCGTCATGCGGCTCCTCGACCTGCATGCGCTGCTGGCCGCCGGCGGGCTCGGTCTGGTTCTGTCTTCCGATACCAAACTCGTGCCGGGACTGATCTGGGTCGCCTTCCTCGTCGCGCCCATTCCAGCCTTCCTGCTGAAGGGGCCGATCCTGTCTGCGCTGCGCCCGAGACTGAAGGGCAAGCTGGCGCGGATTCTCGACGGCATCGTCGACGGCCTGCCGAGCGACCTGTTTGCGCTGCTGCGCGCCTGGATCGCAACCGTCATCAACTGGGGCGTCAAGGTGCTGGTCTTTGCCTGGGCGCTCGGCCTGATGGGGGTTGCCCCGCTTGCTGCGTCCTTCGGCGGTGCGCTCGGCGGCGAGCTGTCCTCGGTTCTGCCATTCCACGCGCCAGCCGGTGTCGGCACCTATTCGGCCGGGATCTTGGCCGGCGCCGTCGCGCTCGGCGCGCCGACGGACCGGGCTTCCATGGACATACTGGCGCGCGCCAGCATCAACATGCACCTGATGATCATCCTCGCAGCGCTGATCGGCACGGTGCTGTCGCTGGCCCTCAACGAGCTGCGGCGGTTGAAAGCCGGCCGCTGAACGGCCGGCTTTCTCCACACTCGCGGCTTACTGGAAGGCGGTCTCGAAGAAGCTTCTGAGCTTGCGCGAATGCAGCTTTTCCTTTGGCATCGAGCCGAGCTTCTGAAGCGCCCGGATACCGATCTGCAAATGCTGGCTCACTTGCGTCTTGTAGAAGGCGGTCGCCATACCCGGCAGCTTGAGTTCCCCATGCAGCGGCTTGTCCGAGACGCAGAGCAGCGTGCCGTAGGGCACCCGGAAGCGGAAGCCGTTGGCGGCGATGGTCGCCGATTCCATGTCGAGCGCAATCGCCCGCGACTGCGACAGGCGCTTGACCGGCCCGCGCTGGTCGCGCAGTTCCCAATTGCGGTTGTCGATGGTGGCAACCGTGCCGGTGCGCATGATGCGCTTCAGCTCGAAGCCCTCGTAGCCGGTGATCTCCTCGACGGCGTCCTCGAGCGCCAGCTGCACTTCGGCAAGCGCCGGAATGGGCACCCAGACCGGCAGGTCGTCGTCGAGCACGTGGTCCTCGCGCATATAGGCATGCGCCAGCACGTAATCGCCCAGCCGCTGCGAATTGCGCAAGCCCGCGCAATGGCCGAGCATCAGCCAGGCATGGGGCCTGAGCACCGCCACGTGGTCGGTGATCGTCTTGGCGTTCGACGGACCGACCCCGATATTGATCATGGTAATGCCGGCATGGCCCTTGCCCTTGAGGTGATAGGCCGGCATTTGCGGCAACCGTCCGAGAGCGACGCCCGCGCTTGGCTCACTCTGACCGGGCAGGGTAACGAGATTGCCCGGCTCGATGAAGGCGGTATAGCCACCGCCACCCTCGGCCATCAGTTTGCGGGCATAGGCGCAGAACTCGTCGATGTAGAACTGGTAGTTCGTGAACAGCACGAAGTTCTGGAAATGCGCGGCGCTGGTTGCGGTGTAGTGCGACAATCGCGCCAGCGAATAGTCAATGCGCTGCGCGGTGAACGGGGCGAGCGGCTGTGGCTCGCCGGGGTGCGGATCATATTCGCCATTGGCGATCTCGTCGTCGGTGACTGTGAGGTCCGGCGTGTCGAACAGATCGCGCAGCGGCATGTCGGCGAGACCGCTCGCGGCAGCTTCCACATGTGCGCCCTCGTCGAAGGCGAAATGTAGCGGGATCGGCGTTGAGGATTCCGACACGACGACCGGAACCTGATGGTTGCGAATCAGCAGCGCCAGCTGTTCCTCGAGATAGTGCCGGAAGAGCCGCGGCCGGGTGACCGTCGTCGTGTAGAGCCCCGGCGCAGTGACGTGGCCATAGGCCAGACGCGTGTCGATCTGGCCGTAACTCGTCGTTTCCAGCGTCACCTGCGGATAGAAGGCGCGATAACGGCCGGTGATCGGCGCGCCCTTGGCGAGCGACGCGAAGCCGTCGATGAGAAAGGCGGTGTTGCGCTCATAAAGCGCGGTCAACGCATCGACGGCGGCTGCGGCATCCGTGAAAACCTGCGGTTCGAACGGATCCGGGCTGATGAAATTGATGGGGGAGTGGAAATGGATTCGCTTGCTCATGAGGCATTATAGTTGAGACTTCTTGACAAGCAAACGACGTGGTCATGGCCGACTTCACAAGTTTGCCAATGTTGCGCCCGCGTCTCCGCGCCCATGTCTGCGCAGCTGGCGCGGGGCACCAGGCGGACGGCTCAGCTCATCGACTGGCGCTGCAGGCTGACGAAGAGGACGAGCCCGGCACCGTTCCTGGCGAGCTTCAGCTCCTGGGAATGGGCAACGCCGACGGCCACGAGCGGGCCGATGAAAAGCGCGGCAATGAGCGAGCAGCGAAGGCAGAGGGCGGCGATGTGGCTGGTGGAAGCGCGCATGGTTTTGTCCTCAGGGGCTCGCGATTAAAAAGGAGAGGCGCAGAAGGCGGCGCTGGACGCCAGGCAGGCGGCGGAGATCGACACCGGCCGTCCGGCTGCGCCGTTGCCGGCGGTGACCAGGCCTGCGACCAGCATGGCAAACACGGCCATGGCGAGCGTGAAGATCGTCATGCGTCTTGCTACCTTGGCCATCGTCGTTACTCCCGTCTCGTCGTTTCGATGATGCCTTTATGCAATAGCGGCCCTGAACGCGTCCTGAGGCGGCGGTTCATCTGCCATTCAGATCGGTTAAGGGGAATTCACTTGAACATCGGCCCGACGCATCTAACTGTTGGGGCAATCCCAGTTCCCGTCCGCCCAATCGGAGAAAGACCCATGACCAAGCCGATCGAACTTTATTACTGGCCGACCCCCAACGGCTGGAAGATCTCCATCATGCTCGAGGAACTCGGCGTTCCCTACGAGGTGAAATATGTCAACATCGGCAAGGGCGAGCAGTTCGAGCCGGACTTCCTGAAGATCGCGCCGAACAATCGCATGCCGGCGATCATCGATCCGGACGGTCCCGGTGGCGAGCCGATCTCGATCTTCGAATCCGGCGCCATCCTGCAATATCTCGGCCGCAAATACGGCAAGCTCTATCCGAGCGACGAGCGCGCGCGCGTCGAAGTCGACCAGTGGCTGTTCTGGCAGATGGGCGGGCTCGGGCCCATGGCCGGCCAGGCGCATCACTTCCGCCAGTATGCCCCGGAAAAGATCGACTACGGCATCAACCGCTACACCAATGAGGTCAACCGGCTCTACGGCGTGATGAACAAGCGCCTCGCCGATCGCGACTATCTCGCCGGCGACTATTCGATCGCCGACATCGCCTGCATCGGCTGGGTCGTGCCGCACAAGAACCAGGGCCAGGATCTCGACGACTTCCCGAACCTGAAGGCCTGGTTCGAGCGCGTCATGGCGCGTCCCGCCGTCGAGCGCGGGATCGCCGTCGGTCAGGAGAAGCGGCAGAACATTGCCAAGGACGAGGACGCGAAGAAGGTGCTGTTCGGCCAGACGGCGCGCTGACGCGCCAGGTGCAGGACATGGAAAGGCCCGGCAGACGATCTGCCGGGCCTTCGTCTTGTCTGAATACCTAAGGGGCGATCAGAGGCGCGACCAGGTCTGGCTCTTGCAGAAGACGGACATGACGCAGCCCTTCATCTTCAGCGAATTGCCCGAAACGGTGCCCGAGCCGGAATAGGTCTTGTCGGCGTCGGGTCGGTGGATCGTACCCTTGTAGCTGCCGCCATTGCCCGCCATCTTGCCGATCTGCTTGCCGGCGTGCTTGCCGGTCTTCAGCGTCACGCAGTAGCTGCCGCCGCAAGGCGCGATCTGCGCGGTGGCGCCGCTGGCGGTCTTCCAGTTGCCTTCGATGGGTTCGGCGGCCTGGACTGAGGCGGCCGAGAATGCCAGGGCCGCAGCGGCGGCGACGATGAACATGCGCATTGTGTAACTCTCCTCCCGAAATGAGCCCGAGCTGACGGACCGGCACTCCTATGCCGGCATGAGCGCGCCGCTTTCCTGGCGCTCCATGGGTCAGCGGAAGAAAAATATCTTACGCAAACGTAAAGGTAAATAGGCCTCGCCGGCTTTTGCTGCGGCCGGAAAAACGGCTGCGACGAGCAGAAAACCCGCGGCGGCCGAAGCTCCAGTCGTTTTCGTGGTTATCGTTCGGTTTAAATCCAGATCTGAAACTTTCGTAAATTTTGAGTGGAAAGCTTTGAGATTCAGGCATCCCGATGCTTAACGAAAACCCAAGTTTACCAAGCATTTGTACTTTGTTTTCGGCAAATTAATCATGGATTTTAAGCGCCTATTGAAAGGGCTTTGGCATAGTGAGGCCATCAAACGAGCAGGGAAAACCTGCCGCTCCTTCAAGGACCACAAAGATGCCGCGACAGACGGCCGGGGTCCTGAAGGAAGGTCCACAAGGACCAAAACAGGGACAGTTTGAACCGTTAGGCTAGACAGGGACAAGACCGATGGCACGCTTTGAAATGCACAATTCCGAAATGGCCACGATGGGTGGCGAAACTCGCGCCGATGTCTTCTGCGACATGGGGCTGATGTATGCGACCGGCCGTGGTTGCGCCATCGACCTCGTCTCGGCGCACAAATGGCTGAACATCGCCGCCATCAAGGGCTGCGAGCGCGCCGCCGAGCTGCGTGCCGATCTGGCCCAGACGATGAGCAAGACCGAGCTTGCCGAAGCCCTGCGCTCGGCCCGCGAATGGATGACGATGCACTGATCGTCACCACCAATTCCCCGGTATGATACCGGGTTCAACAGACAAGAAAAACCCTGGGAGAGGGGAGCGTGGCGGGGGACCTTTGGACGGGGACCGTGCCAACACATGAGAACCGCGACCGGCAGGAACAAGGCCGGCGCGGTTCCTTCTATTTTGGGGGGGGCGCTCAGAGCGCCTTCAGGACCTTCGGCAGCGCCTCCTCCAACAGGTCGAGGTCGGCAGGCAGTCCGGTCGACACCCGGATGCAGCGGTTGAGCGGCGCGACGCCCGGCATGCGGATGAAAACCCCGTGCTGCATCAGGCCATCGACGATGGCGCGCGCATACACACCGTCACGCCCGCAGTCGATCGCGACGAAATTGGTGGCCGAGGGCAGGGGCGAGAGCCCGTTGGCGATGGCGATCGCCGCGATCCGTTCGCGCGCGGCAATGATGCGCGACACCACGTCCTTGAGATAGGCCTGGTCTGCAAGCGCTGCCAGTGCGGCTTCGGTCGAAAGCCGCGGCATGCCGAAATGGTTGCGGATCTTGTCAAAGGCCAGCACCGTGTCCGGTGCGCCGATGGCATAGCCGACGCGGGCGCCCGCCAGACCATAGGCCTTCGAGAAGGTGCGCATGCGCAGCACGTTCGGAAGGTCGATCAAGGCATCCGCCGCCGGCACCGCACCCTGCGGCGCCGTTTCGCAATAGGCCTCGTCGAGGATCAGAAGCGTCGTTTCCGGCAGGGCGCGCGCAAAGGAGACGATGCTTTGCGAATCCCACCAGCTTCCCATCGGGTTGTCCGGATTGGCGAAATAGACGAGCGGGGCGTTCTCCCGCTTCACCGCAGCCAAAAGGCCGTCGAGATCTTCCCGGTCGTTGACATAGGGCGTCGTCACCAGCCGGCCGCCGAAGCCGTTGACGTGGAAGTTGAAGGTCGGATAGCCGCCGAAGGAGGTGACAACCGGCATGCCGGGCTCGATCACCAGGCGGACGATGAGACCAAGCAGATCGTCGACCCCTTCGCCGATGACGAAATTGGCGGGCGAAAGCTTCAGATGCGTGGCAAGCGCCGTCTTCAGCGCGAAGTTCTCCGGATCATTGTATTTCCAGATCTCGCCGGCCTTCTCGCGGATGGCCGCGAGCACCGAGGGCGCCGGCCCGAAGCCGCTCTCATTGGCGCCGATGCGGGCCAGGACGGGGCGGCCGCGCTGTCGTTCGATAGCCTCCGGCCCGACGAAGGGCACGGTCGCGGGAAGGCCGCTGATCAGGGGGGTGAAGCGGGTAAAGCCGGTCATGCTGTCTCAACTGTCCTGAAAGTGATTGAATTTCGGGACACAATAGGTCGAACGGCGCCCTGCGCAAGACCGGCAATTGCGCATTTAATTGCCTTGAAGGCATAAGTTTTCGCCTATCGCCGGGGATCTAGCGGCGGGCGGCGGCCGGCTGGGTGACTTTCTCGCCCATCATGAAATCGGCGCGCACGATGGCGTGCAGTACCCGTTCCGGAATGGGACAGATGAACTTGACGCCGACCCGGCTGCCGTTGCGGTAGACCTCCGCGCAGCCGATCCGGTCGACCAGTCCAACCACCTGCAGGTAGTAGTGCGAGGACAGGCCGATCGTGGTGGTGATCTCGATCGCCGCGCCGCCCTGCGAGATATCGACCACCTCGCCGCTGCGCATGGTGATGCCGCTGAGGCCGGGGCTGACCGCCATGATCCGCGCCGGGCGACGGACATAGAACCGCTCCCATTTGCGCTCGTACATTTCCGAACTTACCGCCGCCAGATGTGTTCCATCCTGCATGGCATTCCCCTTGTTGCGCCTTGCGGCGGTTTCTTGAAGGGGAGGCTGCAGCAAAAGACTTTTATTGCGGTCAATGGAACCATTAAGCTTTTATGGATGGCGCGTTTTCCACCAGTATTCCGCGCCTGCGGCAGAGTTGTTGCCTTTGCCGCGCCTGTTGGGCAAACGATCGTGATCCTGCCGCCGGTGCCACTGTCCCTACGATTGGAAACGGTTGGGGAGACGGGGCCGTCCGAGCCGGCCGCGGCTCGCTCGGGCCGTTATGAAAACTTCATGTTGGTTTCATGTTTGTGTCTTGCAGCGTTGGTACATGCCTCTCATTGCAATTTCTTTTGCAGAGGAGATATCAATGACGCGCAAATTGCATTCCATCATTGCATCCACGGCTCTTGCCCTGTTCGCGACGCTCGGCTCCGCCGAGGCGGCCACGACGGTGAAATTCTGGCATACATTCAACAAGTCCAATGGCGAGGCTCTCGACAAGATCATCGCACAGTTCGAGGCGACCAATCCCGAGATCGACGTGGAAGCCGAATTCGTCGGTAACTACAATGATGTCGTCGCCAAGCTGCAGGCTGCCATCCCGGCCGGCCGAGGCCCGGACGCTGTCATTCTGGAAGTGACCCGCTACGGCCTTTTCGCCAACAACAACATCCTGGCCGACCTCACGCCCTATTTCGACGCCGATCCGCTGAAGAACGACCTTTACGACTATGCTCGCGAAGTGGGAGTGATTGATGGCAAGACCTATATCGTTCCGTTCAACTCCTCCACGCCGGTTCTCTATTTCAACAAGGACATCTTCACCCGCGCCGGTCTTTCGGTCGATACGCCGCTGAAGACCTTCGATGACATTCTCGCGGCTTCGAAGACGATCAGCGAGAAGCTCGGCAAGGAGGGCATCTCGGGTATTGCCGCACCCGGCCAGTTTGCCCGCTGGGGCCTGGTCATGGCCAATGACAGCGAGCTCATTGATCCCAAGACCGGCGAAATCCTCATCGACAAGCCCAACACCATCGAGGCGTACCAGTGGATGGCCTCCCTCGTTCATCAGAACAAGGTTGCCTCTCCCGATGGCGTGACCGATGAGGACAACGGCCGAGACGCCTTCCTCGCCGGCAAGGTCGGCATCATGATGAACTCGACCGGCAATTATGTCGGGTCCAAGAAGGCGTTGGGTGACAATCTCGCCGTGCGCCCCATGCCCTGCAACAAGATCTGCTCGGTGCCCGTCGGTGGCGCTGGCATCGGCATCATGGCAACCTCGCCCAAGGAGGTTCAGGACGCGGCCTACAAGTTCGTCAGCTACGCTTCGTCGCCCGAATCGAATGCCCTCTGGTTCGCCGCCACGGGCTACCTGCCGATCAACAAGAAGAGCACCGCGCTGCCGGCGGCCGCCGATGCACTGGCGACCCAGCCGGGCATTGATGTGGCGATCAATTCGCTGCCTTACGCCCATGGACGGGCACGCACCACGGTCGTGACCTGGATGCGCTCGACCGAGTACAAGATGTGGGAAGCAATGGCTCTCGGCCAGCGGCCGGTCGATGCCACCATGAAGGACTTTGCCGAGCAGACGCGCACGGAAAACCAGCGCGCCGGGAACTGATCGATCAACCTTCAACGGGCGCCGGTCGGACTTTCTCCGGCCGGCGCAGGTCCACACCATGCTACGCAAGCTGACGCCCTATCTCTTTGTCGCGCCGCTGATGATCTTCATCGCGGTGTTTACCTATGTTCCCATCCTGACGAGCCTGAATCTCAGCGTTCGCCAGTGGAATTTCCTGACGCCCGACATGCCTTTCGTCGGAATCCGCAACTATCGGGAGTTGTTCGCTTCCGCCGAGTTCTGGAACTCGCTGTGGGTTACGACGGTCTTCGCAGTTCTGTCGGTGCCCCTCCGGCTGGGCGCAGCCCTGGCCATCGCCAGCCGTCTGGTGCGCGAAAGCCTGCCCTCCCGGCTGCTGCGCGGGGCGCTGTTCTTGCCGTCTGTCACATCGACGGTATCGATCGCGGTGGTGTTTTCATGGGTCTTCGCCACCGATTACGGCATGATGAACGCGCTTCTCGGCTGGCTCGGGCTCGGACGGCCGCAATGGCTGCAGGATCCGCACTTGGCGCTCTGGGTGCTGATCTTCGTCAACACCTGGAAACAGATCGGCTACGACATCGTCATCTATATTGCCGGCCTCCAGGCGATCCCGCAGGAGCTGTATGACGCTGCCGCCGTCGACGGCGGGCGGCGCCTTCACGTCTTTCGCCGCGTGACGATGCCGCTGGTCATGCCCACCACTTATTTCCTGCTGGTCATCTCGGTGATCGAGGCCTTCCAGGTTTTCACCATCGTCAATGTGATGACCCACGGCGGGCCGGCAGGCGCCACCGACATGCTGGTCAACCTGCTCTACGAGATCGGATTTGTGCTGTTCGACATCGGCCGCGGTTCGGCGCTCGCCGTCGTTCTCTTCGTCCTCCTCGTGGCGCTTGCCATCCTCAAGTCGCGCATTATCGGCCGCAAGGTGCATTATGAAGCATGAGAATCCACTCCTTACCGCGCTCTCCCTTGGCGCCGGCCTGCTATTCCTGTCGCCGGTCCTCTATTCCGTCTGGATCTCGTTGCAGACGGCTGACGCCTTTTATGCCGGGCAGATCACGTTCTCGCTGAACAATTACGGGCGTGTCATCGGTGAGTTCAACTTCGCCCGTTACCTCGTGAACAGCCTGATCGTTTCCGGTCTCGTCACCTTGCTCGGCATCGTGTTGGCAACGCTGGCCGCCTTTGCCTTTGCCCGCTTCACCTTCCCGGGCGGCAACCTGATGTTCGGCGCCACGGTCGCAACATTGATGATCCCGAGCCATATCAGCCTCATCCCGAACTACCTGACCCTGGCCAAGGTAGGTCTTCTCGACAGCTATGCCGGCCTGATCCTGCCGGCGGTCTCGAACGGTTTTGCCGCCTTTTTTCTGCGGCAGTACATTCGCGGCATCCCCAAGGCGCTGGATGAGGCCGCTTATATGGACGGAGCGACGCCCTTGCAGGTGCTGTGGCGGATCATCGTGCCCCTGTCCAAGCCGGCCATCTCGTCCATGGCGCTCTACATCTTCATCACGGAATGGAACAGCTACATCTGGCCCCTCGTGGCGGTGGGCAAGCAGGATCTCTTTACCCTGCAGATCGCCTTGGCGCGACTTTACAAGATCAATCCCGGGGAAGGGCTGATCGACTGGCCGCTCGTCATGGCCGCATCCACCATCACCATCCTGCCGGTGCTCATCGGCTTTCTGCTCGTGGAACGCCACCTCGTGCGCGGCATCACCATGGGCGCCATTAAGTAATATCAAGAAGGATACTGCATGACTCGCATTGCATCTCATCGTGGCGGCACGCTCGAATTCGGTGACAGCACGCCGCAGGGCTTCACTGCAACGGCCGCCATGGCCCTGGAAGAAGTGGAGTTTGATGTTCACCCCACCGTGGACGGCGCGATCATCGTCCATCACGATCCGACGCTGGAGGGCACGACCGACAGCCAGGGGGCAATCGCCGATTTGACCCTGACCGAGGTCAAATCCGCAACGATCAACTATGGGGCCGGCGGCCATCCGCTAACGTTGGAGGAGCTGTGCGACCTCTATGCCCCGTCCACCGTCGACTTCCGCTGCGAGATCAAGCCTGCCGTTAACGGCCGTCCCTATCGCGACTTCGTGCCGAAGGTTGTCGACGAGCTTTGCCGACACGCCATGCTGGAGCGCACGGGATTTTCGTCCTTCATGCTGGAATCGCTCGATGAACTGGCCTCCGCCGCTCCCGGTCGGCCGCGATTGTGGCTGGTCGGTCCCTCCGTGCTGCGCCAGGTTGGCGCCCGGGGTGTGGTCGAGCTGTGCCAAGCGCACGACATACCGGAAATCGGCGTGCATATCGAAATGGCGGACGAGCAGCTCGCCGCAACGATCCGTGACGCCGGTATCGATTTCGGCTGCTGGGCCGCGCACTCCCGCCCACAGATTGAAAAGGCGTTGTCGCTAGCCGTGAAGGTGTTCACGACAGACCGACCGACGCTCGCACTCGCCATTCGAGACGTATTTCGGCGAAAGGAGGCCACACGATGAGCGGCGTTTCTCTGCACAACATCCGCAAGAGCTATCCGGGCGGTGCACCGGTGCTGCATGGCATTTCTCTCGATATCCAGCCGGGGGAATTCGTGGTGATCGTCGGCCCGTCCGGCTGTGGCAAGTCCACCCTGTTGCGCCTCATCGCGGGCCTCGAACGCTGCGAGGAAGGCGAGATCGTGATCGGCGGCAGACGCGCCAACGATCTTGCGCCGCAGGATCGCGACATTGCGATGATCTTCCAGAACTATGCGCTTTATCCCCATATGAGCGTGCGGGAGAACATCGCCTTTGGCCTTGAACTTCGCGGCATGCCGAAGGACGAGCGCAATCGTCGCGCCGAAGAGGTAGCACGAATGCTCCAGCTCGATCCCTATCTGGAGCGCAAACCCGGAGCGCTGTCGGGTGGCCAGCGTCAGCGTGTCGCCATGGGCCGTGCCATGGCCCGCAATACTTCCACCTTCCTGATGGACGAACCGCTGTCGAATCTCGACAATGCGCTTCGCGTTGCCATGCGCACCGAAATCAAGGATCTGCACCGCCAGCTCGGCGCGACCATCGTTTATGTCACGCATGACCAGACGGAGGCGCTTTCGCTGGCCGACCGGGTGGCGGTGCTGAAGGATGGGCACCTGCAGCAGTTTGACAGGCCGGAGATGATCTACGACCGTCCGGCCAACCGCTTCGTTGCCGGTTTCCTGGGTGTGCCGCCGATCAACTTCGTCCCTGCGGATCGCTTGCCCGGCTGGCAGGGAACCAACGGATTGACCGTGGGCCTTCGTCCGGAAACCCTGACGGTGCACAGGGAGAAGCCGGAGGAGCCGGCGCTCGAAGCGCGTCTCGTCCTGTCGGAAATGACCGGATCGGATCTGCTCCTCCATTGCGACAGTGCGGCGGGACGCCTGACGGCGATCGCGCCGCGGACGCAGTTTCCGGAGCGCTGCGCAAGCTTCTGGATTTCGTATGATCTTGACCGGGCCCTGTTCTTTGATAACGACAGCGGTAAGCGGGTCGATCTCGCCTCCGACTTGCGCAGCAGCAGACCAACGGAAGAGTGATGGACAGTCAGGATTCGTTTCCCCAGGCGCTCGGCGAACTGATCAGTCGACATTCGTCCCGCCTGACGGAAGCGGATACGAGACTCCTCGACGTCTTGGTGCAGGACCCGATCCGTGCAGCCATGGAGAACGGCAAGGATGTCTCTTTTCGTGCCGGCGTTCATCCGGCCTCGGCGGTCCGGCTGGCAAGGCGGCTGGGTTTCAAGGGATATCCGGAGTTTCGCAGTTTCCTGCAGGCCAACCTCATGGAGGGCCGGGGCGATTTTGAAAGTCCGGCAGCCCGCATGGCTGCACGCCTGGTGCGGGCGGAGGAGGGCGGTTTGCTCGCCTCGCTTCTCGATGGTGAGATCGCCGCGCTCAACAATGTGCGCAACACCGTCTCCGACGCGGATATCCGGTCCTTTTCGCAAAGCCTGCGCGACAGTCGCCGCATCTTCGTCTTCGGGCGCGGCCACGCGTCGGTGCTTGCGGGCCTGATCGCGCTTCGACTTGTCCGGTCCGGCTATCAGGCGACAAATATCGCGGCCCAGATGGACCAGTTGCCGGAATATCTTTGTTCGCTGTCCCAGGGAGACGTGCTCTGGCTTCTGTCCTTCCGGCGGGTGGCGCCTGTGCTGCACGAGGTCTGCCGCATTGCTGCGGGGCGCGGGGCAGTCACCCTGGCACTCACCGACCTGCAGGGCACCCGAATCGATCCGGCGCCGGATCACCATATTTCCGTGTCGCGCGGGGAGCCCGGGCAATCGCAATCGCTCGTCGTGCCGATGACCATTGCGAATGCGGTCATCCTGGACCTGGCCGCTATCGACGAGGGTCGGTCGATCCAGGCTCTCGGCGAATTGCGGGCATTCCGGGCGACGACCGACCTGTAGTGCCCAAAGGGAGAAGGCCCGCCGACCGGGCTGCGCCTTGAACGCGTGTCGCCCGAGGCCTACAATCCCGAGAGAGGCAAGCCTGCCTCGAGAAAACGGGAGAAAAATCATGAGCCGTTTCGATATTGGTCCCAAATCCTGGGTGATCGTCTGCGATGGCGCCAAGGCGCTTTTCCTGCGCAATGATGGCGATGCCGAACTCGTCAACCTGACCGTCGTCGATCATCAGTCACAGCCGGACGAGGCGACGCGCGATCTGGGAAGCGATCGCCCCGGTCGCGTTCACCAGTCGCACGGCGAAGGACGCAGCGCGATGGGCGATACCGACTGGCATGCCGAGGCCGAAGCGGACTTTCTCAAGGGCGTGGCCGAAGCCGTGCGGACGCGGGTGGAGGCGCATGAGATCAAGGCGATGATCCTGATCGCTCCGCCGAAGGCGCTGGGTATTTTGCGCCCGGAACTGTCTTCCCTGCCGGACGGCGTGCTGCGGGCCGAGATCGACAAGGATCTGGTGAAACTCACTGTTCCGGAGATCGAAAAGCATCTGGCGGCTCTGAGGTAAGCCGCGCCACGTTGGCTCGGCCAATTTGGCTGGGCGAGAGCGGTGCCAAGGGCGTTGAAAAGGGCGTTGACAAGGGCGAGGGGCCTCGGCGAATGCCGGGTCCCTCGCGAATTTCTGGCGATCAGAACTCGAAGGACAGCTTCACCACGTGATGCAGGAATTCCGGGTCGATCAGCATGTTGAAGCCGACGGTCACCTTCTCCTCCTCGCGACGGATCAGCGTGCAGCCGATCTCGTCGTGAATGCCGAGGATTTCCAGGAAGAAATTGCTCGGCACCGCCACATGCGGGCTGACTTCGAGTTCTGCGCCATAAGACGAGATGGAATGAATGAGGCAGCGCAGGTTGTTCTTGGTGCTGAGATGGCGGCCGACAAAGATGATCTTGCCCGGTCGATCGATCGTGAACTTCTCGTAGACCTTGTCCGGGGGAATGTTCTGTTTTGCGTCCGGTATGACTTGCAGGGGCATCGCACCCTCCCCAATCCTGTTTTTAGGGTCCCATTTTAGCGCAACTTCCCTGACGCTTCCTGAACGGTATGGATAAAATCCGAACCATGTGCGCCCTTCGGTCGCGGCATACAGTGCTGACGGCCCGTCGGGCGAACCGCGTCTTGCCCGCCTTGACAGTGCGCCTTGCGCTTTCCATATGTGGTCACGGTTCGAGGCACCGGCCGCCCGCGGGTTTAAGCCCTTGGTGAAGTCCTCGTCAGACATGGAATGAACCCCTTTTTGCGCATGCGCGGCAGGGGCAATGCGGGCTCCTCTTCGACAAAATTGCATGCCCTCAAGGAAAGAGGTTTGCCATGTCCATGGCCACACTGACGATTGATGAACTGAAATCCCAGGCAAGACGGCTGCGTGACGCAATGGCCGGCGGCGGAACGCCGGTGAGCCACAGCGCCGCGCTTGAGCTGGTGGCCAAGAGCCACGGTGCGCGCGACTGGAACACGATCTCGGCATTGGCCGCCCGCAGCGACAATGTCGCTCCGGCGCCGGTCGCCGTCGGCGCGATCGTATCCGGCGAGTATCTCGGCCAGCGTTTTCGCGGCAAGGTGCTGGCGTTGTCGCGGCTGTCGCAGAGCAGTTACTACGCCATCACGCTGCATTTTGACGAAGCCGTCGACGTCGTGACCTTCGACAGCTTTTCGGCCTATCGTCGGCGGGTGACGGCGACGATCGACGCAAACGGGGTCTCGCCCCGCCACACCTCCAACGGCCGGCCCCATCTGGTGCTGGATCTCTGAGAGGCAAAGATACGGCCCGCACCGACGCGCGCGGGCCGTATCGCCGCTTTCGGCTTCGCTCCAACGGCCGCTGCCACTGCTGCCAGCTTGACGGGCGGATATCCCCGCGCTACCCCTTGATCATCCTTATCGCGCAGCCCGAAGCGGCGATCGACGCGACCTTCCGGAACCGACATCGGGGGCATTCCACGTGACAGGCAGACTGGTCATCATCGGCGCAGGGCAGGCAGCCTTCGCACTGGCAGCAAAACTGCGCAGCCTGAAGGACGAGCGACCGATTACCATTCTGGGTGCGGAGGATTGCTATCCCTATCAGCGCCCGCCCTTGTCGAAGAAGTACCTACTCGGCGAAATGAGCTTCGACCGGCTGCTGTTCCGGCCCGAAGCCTGGTACGGCGAAAACAATGTCGAGATCCGCCTGTCGACGCCGGTCGAGGACATTGACCGGGCCAGCAAGGCCGTGCGCCTGTTCGATGGTTCGACCATTGCCTATGACACGCTGGCGATTGCCACGGGCGCAACGCCGCGGCGCCTGCCGGAGGCAATCGGCGGTCATCTCGACGGCGTTTTCACCGTGCGCGACAAGGCCGATGCCGATCGCCTGGCCGAAGAGATGACGCCCGGTCGTCGCCTGCTGATCGTCGGCGGCGGTTATATCGGACTGGAGGCTGCGGCCGTCGCTCGCCATCTGGGGCTCGAGGTGACCGTGATCGAGATGGCCGACCGGATCCTGGCGCGCGTCGCGGCCAAGGAAACCGCAGACGCCATGCGCGCCATTCATCTCGCCCACGGCGTCGCCATTCGCGAAAAGACTGGCCTGTCGCGGCTGGTCGGCGAAAACGGCCGGGTGACCGCAGCCGAACTCTCGGACGGAACGCGGCTCGATGTCGACATCGTCATTGCCGGCATCGGCGTGACCGCCAATGATGCACTCGCCGCCCGTGCCGGCATCGAGACGGCTGGCGGCATCGTCGTCGATGCCTTCGGGCTGACATCCGATCCGTCGATCTACGCCATGGGCGACTGCGCGGTGTTCGACTGGAAGGGGCAGCAGATCCGCCTTGAATCGGTGCAGAACGCGGTGGATCAGGCAGAGGCTGCGGCCGCGGCCATGGCCGGCGGCGTCGAGCCCTATCGGCCGAAACCCTGGTTCTGGTCCGATCAATACGACGTCAAGCTGCAGATCGCCGGCTTCAATCTCGGCTATGACGAGACGATCGTGCGCCCCGGCGGGCGCGAAGGCAGCCTGTCGATCTGGTATTTCGCCAAGGGCGAATTCATTGCGGTGGACGCGATCAACGATGCCAAGGCCTATGTCACCGGCAAGAAACTGCTCGACATGGGCCGCACGCCGGACCGCGCCACCGTCGCCGACCCCGCCTACGATCTGAAGGCGCTTCTGGCCTGACGGTACAGGGCGCGGTTTCTGCGGGGGAAGGGGCTTTGCGCACGGACTCCGGCGGCCCGGCAAGCCGATAGGCAGAAGGCCTCCACAAGAGAGAGGTCGGTAAACGACCGACCGGTGTCATTCTCTGAGGGGAGACATCAAGGAGAGGCAGTCCGAACGAGGGGCGCGCCCGGCCGGCCGCCGATGCTTGGCGGCCAGCATTGTGTTCTTGTCATTTCTTCTTGCTGACGGCGCGCTCCAGGATCGGCACGCACATTTCCAGATCATGCGAGGCGAGGTGGGCGTAGCGCATGGTCATCGACAGGGTCTGATGTCCGAGCCACATCTGCACACGGCGGATATCGATCCCGCCCTGAACCAGCCGGGAGGCACAGGTGTGACGCAGGATATGCGGCACGACATCCTTGTCGTGGCCGAGACCGATGGCCTCCTTGGCATTGTGCCAGGCGGTGCGGAAACGCTGCTGATCGATCGAAGCGAACGGCCCCGGCGCCCGTTTGTCGGAGGCGGAAATGGCCTGGGTGGCGCGGCGGGTGAGGGGCACGGAACGGCTGCGGCCCGATTTCGTGACCCAGAAGGTTGCACGCGTGTCGGTGAGGTCCCCCCAGCGCAAGTCAAGGCCCTCGCTGAGACGTGCGCCGGTATCGACCAGGAAGATGCAAAAGCGGGCATAAAGGTCGGAATGGCTGCGGATCTGCGAGAACAGGGCGCTTTCCTCGTCATGATCGAGAAAACGGATACGCCCCGCCTTTTCTTTTTGTCGTTTGAACTCCGGCAAGCTGTGAACGTCGCCCATCTTGTTCGCCTTTCGCAATAACTTGCTTAAGGCCGCCATCTTTCGATTGATGGTGGCATTGCTGTTACCGCGCTTGCGCAACTTGCCTGTCAGTTCATCGAGCATGTCCTGAGAAAAGACGGAAAAGCTCGGGCATTCCAATAGATCGTGTAGTTCGCCGATGAAATTTGTCACGTTGTATTTGTGACTGCCATTGTTCCACAAGAGGTCCCCATACTTCCCGAACAGGATCAGCAGGGATGTTTCCTTCACCTCGTTGGGCGAACTCGATAGCCGGTATTGGTAATGACGCTCATAAGGCGACAACGTCACCTGCGCGTCAAAACGCAATCCATTCATAAGTGGATTGTTCAATTCCCCACGCCCCCTGTTAACGCAACTCCTCCAGCGTCACCAAGTAAGCGGTCCACAATAAAGCAACTTCTCAACTAGGCAAGCGCATTTGCGCAGCATTTCGCGTTTCGGCTGCACGATGCTCGTGGCCGGCACAGATGATCGGTTCCTCCCTCTTCACGCGGACCTCGACGCACGGCCCTCCCGCCGTCTTTGATCGAAGCCCCAAAGCAAAAGGTCCGGCCCAAAGGGGCCGGACCAATCGGACTGTTCGGATTAGAACGAGCGGGTCAGACGAACGAAGCCAGTCCACTGGCCGTCGGCACCGTCAACGTCGAAGTAGTCAACGGTAGCAGAAGCCGTCAGGCCTTCTGCAAGCTTGTATTCGGCCAGCAGGCCGGCGCCCCAGGCGTCGACGCCGTCTACGAAGAGCACGTCGCCCCAGTAGTTGACGGACGGGGTGATGGTCAGCTTGTCGGTGGCCTTGAAGGCATAAGCTGCACCAACGGTCCATTCTGCATCCACAGCATAGACCGACGCGCCGCTTGCGTATGCGCCATAGAGCTCGAACGTGCCCGGACCGACGTCAGCAGCAACCTTACCGACGATCGCGCCTTCTTCGACGCCGAAGTCATAGACGCCCCAGGCGCTGATCGTGGCAACGCCGAGGGTAGCCGAAGCCATGCCTTCGATACCGACCTGGTTGTCGTTGTAGAACGGCGACAGGTCATCGATGCCGAGGCCAACCGAGAAGGCATCAGACGAGTAGGTGTAGGAAGCAAGATTGAACTTGGTGGTGTTGGCGAACAGATCGTTCTCGCCAGCGATACCAACGTCATCCCACCACGACAGGGCGTAACCGACCTTGAAGCCGCCAACAGTGATGTAGGCCTGATCGAGCGTAGCAACACCAGCGGTATTGGCGTTGTCGTTGTAGCCGTTGCCCTGGAAGCGGATGTAGGAACCGATGGTGCCGATTTCCGAGTCGTTCTTGGCTTCGAACGTTACGCGAGCGCGCAGTTCCGAGGTCCAGTCGTCGCCGGTGCCGTCAGAGGTGTCGAGAACGTTGTTGTCGGCCCAGTAAACGGTGGCACGAACTTCGCCCGAGATCTTGAGGCAGGTTTCGGTGCCCGGGATGTAGAAGTAGCCGGTGCCGAAAGCGTCGCAAACGCGAACGTATTCCATCGGCTCGGGTTCAGCTGCAACGATAGCGTCAGCAGCCTGTGCGCCGGATACTACAGCGAGAGCTGCAGCGGAGCCGAGAAGAAGGCTCTTGATGTTCATTATTGACCTCCAGTCATAATTGATAGACCAGAAGCTGCATTCGTCCTCTAGTGCAGCCTTTAGATGCCCCTAGCGGTGAGAAAGCCGCTCTGGCTTATCAAATCCGTCCGCAGCCGGGAAGGACCGCAATGACCAACCTCACCACCTTCAACTACCTCTCCAACACCGTTCGCGTAGTCGAGATCGACGGCCAGCCGTGGTTCGTTGCTGTGGACCTCTACAGTGTCCTCTTCGGGCGGACGACCGGCGTCTCTGTTCGCGAATTTATCCAGCCGGATGAAACCCAGGTAATCAGGAAAGTCAGCGCACCAGACGCGCTCACTTCTCTTTTACGGGAACGCGATATCAGATCGCTCTCCTTGCCGACAGCGCCCTCTACAAGCTCATCATGCGCTCCGACAAACCGGAGGCCCGTGAGTTCCAAGACTGGGTCACCCGCAAAGTCCTCCCCGCGATCCGCAAGGATGGCATGTACGTGGCCGGTGAGGAGAAGGTGAAGACCGGCGAGATGTCGGATTTCTCCGTGGCTTACGGAAAATTCCAGAGAAGCGCGGCCCCGGAACAGCAGTCAAAGAGGTTTCGTCTTTGCCACGATTTTTCGTTGGAAAGACCTAACTCCCACCAATGGTGGAAGCCTCTCGAATTTTGATGGATGTCATCCAAATCACGGGAAACGAGTGAGCCTTGGATCGCCAGCATGTAAGGTAGTGAAACGCTACATTAGCGCCGATTAATTCCTGGCTTCAGAGGTTGCCACCACCATCTCCACCAAGCCCGATCTATCCACCTTGTCAACTATCCATATGATTTTTAATGTTTTTTCGACTTGACGCCTGACTCTTGGCTGCGTTATCCAATGCCCGTTCTGGCCGGAACGTGATCATTCGCAACAGCATGACTACGGACTGACATGGAAATCGCATTCAGCATTGGACGCTTCACGCTCAAAATCGAAATCCTCGGCTTCCCCGACTTCGCCTTGGAGACCAACAGCTTCGAGTTCGCCTTTGACCGTCGCCACTTGTTCGAACACACAGACGGCAAAATGAGGCGCTGGGATTTCGTCAGGAAGACCAGAAGGGCCGCAGAGACGGCAGCGGTCTGAGATGTGATAGAGGAGCCCTGCCGGTCCATCTGGCGGGGCTTCTTGCTTCTCAGCTGGGTCTTCCTGCAATGAAGGTGTACCATGCTGGCGGTGTCCTGAAATTTCAGGGCATCTAGGCGGAGATGCGTCCAGTTTTGGACCAAGCTCACTGTCCTCTCCACCCACTCCGTCCTCACCATGTCCGACCTGCAATGCAGGATGAACAGTCGAGGTGCGCTCAGTTTTGAGCGTATTTCCGTCCTCACCATGTCCAGCCGCGAGATCGCAGAGCTGACCGGTAAGCGCCACGACCATGTGATACGCGACATCAAGGTAATGCTCGAAGACCTCGGAGAAGCCGTCTTCAAATTTGGGGGCAGCTACCGTGGAGCCGACGGAACCCTTCGGCCCTGCTTCAATCTCCCCAAGCGCGAGACCATGATCCTCGTCTCCGGTTACTCGGTCGTCCTCCGCGCCCGCATCGTGGACCGCTGGATGGAACTAGAAGGAGCCGTCCTGAAATTTGAGGGCAGTTACCTTGGCGTTAACGGACCCAAATTTGGGGGCGTCTACATCGACGCGAAAGGCGAGGAATTTGAGCGCTCCCTTCTCCCCCAGCGCTCCACCGGGAAGAACGCATTTACCCCTGCAATAAGGAAAACCTGCGGTCCTGGCCCGAGATCCGACCGCCCGTCGATTACCCGCCACATAGGGTAGAAGAAGTCGAGGATCCTCGGCAATTACCCCTTCTATCTGGATAAGCTCACAGACCATCCGTCCCCGACATCTGGGAGATGGGTTCTTCATGCCATGTTCCTGACAGCCTTACCCTCGGTCGGACCTCATCGCTCCAGTTCGCTGGCGCATGGGGGCTGCCGGGGGAGCTTTTTATGTGTCCCCAAAACTGGGGAGACATCGCCATGACAGCCCGTCAGTGACCGGCAGCGGCCCATAAGCTGCTCTCTCACGACTCGCCCTTCTCGTCCCCCTCCAGTCCCTGTCCATCGCTGCACCGCCCGCGCCTTCCGTGTTCGTGAAGGTCCGTGCTGGTCGCTGGCGTGTGCGCGTGTGTCCCCTTCACAGGCCCCCGGCAGCGGACGGGAGGGGCGGGTTCTGAGAGCGCAGGACGCTCTGCAACGCAACCAATCATGAGACCTTCACATGCATAACCCGATTGAAACCAAACGCCCCATCAGCTTCTCCAAAGACGGCCTGACGGTCTTCGTCACCCTCAGCTGCGGTTCCTCGGTCACCATCGACCGGGATGATTTCGACCGCCTCGTGGCCGAAGGCCTGTCGCTGAACTGGTTCCTGAGCGGCAACGGCAACGGGCGGTACTACGTCTCCGTGCGCCACCCGCGCTTTGGAAATACCGTCCCTGTTGCTCGACATATCATGAGGGCAGGAAGAGGACAGGTCGTCCAGTATCGCAGCGGTGATCGCCTCGACCTTCGCAAAGCCAACCTGACGCGCTCCGAGGGCGCGGCCAAGAGGTCGCTCCGTGGCTGACTTCGCAGCGTGGATCGCTGCCCAGAGAGAAGCCGCGATTGCCCGTGGAGGGAAGCCTTTGACCTTCGTCCCCAGCGATGATGGTCGTGGCTTCCCCTACGCAGCCAGACGCAAGCGCGGTGAGATTATCAACCCCCTCACGGGGGAGGTCGTGACAGGATGCCTGACCATCTCGAAACTCTCCGACCAACTCGGTCTGTCGTCCCAGAAGGTGACCGATGCGCTGGAGAAGATCGGAGCCGTGGTCCGTGTCCTGACGACCAAGGAAGTCCCGATGATCTGCGCACCGGAGGTGACCAAGCCCCGGTATGAGCGCGTTCCTCAGGCGACCCGTGAGGGGGTGGAGGATGGTCTTGTCATCCCCATCACCTTCGACCACGGCGGCAGGAAGACCCAATGCGTCCTCGTCACGCCGGAAGGACAGGCTGCTGTCCGCGCTGCCCTGACGGAGCAGATGAAGACCAAGGGTCCGAAGCCCAGGAAGGTGGAGACGAAGACACAGGTCGTCCGTGAATTGCTGGCTGCTGGTCATTCCCAAGCCTCTGTCGTGAGGCAGACGGGATGGCCGAAGCAGACAGTCTCACGGCTGGTGAAGACGATGGAGCATCGGACGGGATGAGTGTCCCATTTTCTCGTCCATACCCATAGTTAAGATAGCAAACGAGACCTAGAGAAAGACAGAAGGTGGGCTTCGAGGAGGGCATGAGGATCGACCATCCTTGTTCATTCCCTCCTCAGTCCATCGTCACGTCCAGTCTCTTGGTTCTCTGGCCTTACGACCATCGAACATTCCGACCAGAGAGTGAGGCGTGACAGTCAGCCTGATATCTCGACCCTGATCTTCGTCATCATCGAAGGAGACAACGAGGATGAAGACCACAGCCATCATCACTCAGACGACAAGTGAGAAGACCGATCATGGTGATGACATTCATCTGGTCTTCCATCCACCCATGGACGGCTGAGGCTTCCTGATGGTGGTGGTGAACATGAAGACCAGAGACCATCGATCGATCCCTGGTCTTCCACACGGTGACCATGATGGTCGTCATGATCCTCATGGTCGTCATCATCAGTCCGTGTGATGGTCCTGACCGGCGATGTCAGAGCCCGAGGGTGTGCATTCCTTAGGCCGTGCAAAATGCATACCCAGACCCAGACCCAGACCCAGACCCAGAATGTTTGTCGGAAAAATCTGAGAGCCCAAGATTATAAAACAGGCTTGCCAAGTCCCCCCGTCCCCCTGCCGTCCTGCATCTGTCGAAGGCCTTATGGTCTTCCGCCGAAACATCAGGTGGTCCAGCACTGCCGTCGGTCTGGTGATCACCTCGTCTCACTAGACCTAGGTCCTGTGGCACCTCGTCACCCATAGCAGAAACAGTCTCACAAGAGTGGGTATTGACTTTTGGCACTAATAGTCTCACAACGTCAATACCTTCATTGACACTCATGGAGCTGAGACAAATGACTTCGACACTCGTCGGCTACGCCCGCACCTCTACGCTCGAACAGATTGCAGGTCTGGAAAGCCAAGTCCGCGATCTGACTGCGGCGGGATGCACCAAGATCTTTCAGGAACGGGTATCGTCGGTGGATACAAAGCGCCCGGAACTAGAGCGCGTCCTAGACTATGTCCGCGAAGGAGACACCCTGGTCATCACCAAGCTCGACCGTCTGGCACGGTCCATGGCCAACCTGATGGAGATCATGGGCAAGCTGAGATCAAAAGGCGTGGAGCTGAAGATCTTGGCACTGAACCTCGACACCTCGACGCCAACCGGGAAGCTGATGCTGAACCTGCTCGGGTCCATCGCGGAGTTCGAACGCGAGTTGATGCTAGAACGTCAGCGAGAAGGCATCGCCAAAGCCAAGGCAGAGGGAAAATATCGAGGCCGTGCCCCGACTGCTCGTAACAAGGCTGACAAGGTTCGCGAGATGCGCTCTCAGGGTAAGACCGTCGAAGCAATCATCGCGGAGCTGGGCGTGAGCCGTTCCAGTGTCTTCAGGGCGCTGAAAGAAGGAAGGGCAGCGGCTTAGTTTCTTTGGGGGAGATAATGTCTTTTGGCTTCACAGGTCATCAGGGGCAGCCGCCCGCTCCAAGACAGGCACACACATATCAAGGTCATGTGAAGCCAGATGAGCGTAACGCATCGTCATCGCCAGAGTCTGATGGCCAAGCCAGGTCTGCACACGGCGTATATCTATGCCGCCCTGGACGAGCCGTGAAGCGCATGTGTGGCGCAGCACATGGGGCACGACATCAGGGTCGTCCCCCAACCCTGCATCAGCCCTTGCTGCATTCCATACTACGCGAAACGCTTGGTAGTTGATGTCAGAGAATGGACCAGAGGTCTTCGGCTTCCTTTCGACGGCTCGCTGAGCGCGGCTTGTCAGCGGGACGGAGCGGCTTTTTCCCGACTTGGTAACCCAGAACGTCACGCGGTCAGGCAGTATGTCGCCCCACTTGAGCTTCATGGCCTCACCTATACGGGCACCGGTATCTACCAAGAAGACACACAGCCAATAGTACTCCTCATTCCGCTGTCTGATCGCAGCGAAAAGCGCATCTTCTTCCTTGTAGTCCAAGAACCTGATGCGGCCCGCCTTTTCCTTCTGGCGGCGGAACTCCGGCAAACTATGCACGTCACCCATCTTGTAAGCCTTTCGCAACAGCTTGCTCAGTGCAGCCATCTTCCGATTGATGGTCGCATTACTGTTGCCGCGCTTTCGCAATAGGCTCAGAAGGTTATCGAGCATCTGATCTGAGAATTCGGAAAACTCCATTCCGAATTGTAGCTCATCAAGCTCCGCGATGAATGCCGTGACGTTGTATTTGTGCGAGCCAGGCTCCCAGAGAAGATCACCATATCTCTGGAACAATTGTCTCAGGCTGTGCGACCTCACCGGCTTCACACCTGCGCCCAATGCATACTGATAGTGAAGCGAGAATGCCGCTTCGTAAGAGTGCACAGGGGGTATTTTAGGCTCGTGATCTGCTGGCATCACTCTCTCTGCAAAGTCGCGCAGGGAAAGAACCAGTCATCTCGTTCGGCAAATCAAGAGGTATTCCTGCTCGACCGTCACCTACTCAAAGGAATTTCCAAACCAAGTTACAAAACGGCAACAACCCGCAGCCCCGAAAGTGAGGCTGCGGGCAGTTTCTGTTAGACCAGAAGGTCTATTAGAACGAGCGCTGTAGGCGGACGAAACCGTTCCACTCGCCGTCATCAGCAGCTTCTTCATCGAAGTACTCGACGTTGGCCTTAAGAGCGAGACCTTCAGCCAGAGCGTAGTCGAGGGTCAGGCCGACGTTCCAGGCGTTGTTGTCGTCGTCGAAGTCTTCAGACGTCAGCATGCCGTAGTTCCAGTAGTACTGGGCACCCGGGGTCAGGCTCAGCTTGTCGGTGAGCTTGATTGCGTACGATGCTGCAACGGTCCACTCGGAGACGTCGTAGTAAGCGTTTGCACCGCTGGAGTAGATGCCGGCAACGCCGAGCGTGCCCGGACCAACTTCAGCTTCGACGATCAGACGAACAGCGCCGTCTTCCTGAGCGAAGTCATAGCTGCCCAGCAGGTTGGCAGAAACCACGCCGAAGGTGCCGCCGACGAGAGCTTCGATGCCGATGCTGTCGTTGTCGCCATAAGCAGCATCGAAGCCGCTGGCATAGCTATCAGACAGTTCGTCAACGAAAACGCCAACTTTGAAGGCATCGGACGCATACTCGTAACCGGCCGAATTGATCAGGTTCGAGCCGAGGTCGTCAGCTTCGCCAGCCAGACCGGTATCCCAGTAGTTGTAGAGGTAACCGACCTTGAAGCCGCCGACGGTGATGTAGGCTTCGTCGAGGTAGAAGCCGCTGTCGACGTAGTCTTCGTCGCCTTCAGACTGCAGGGCGATGAAGGAGCCGATGGTGCCGAGTTCGGAGTCGTTCTTGGCCGAAACTTCGACGCGACCACGGGTCCAAGCGTCCCAGACGTATTCGTCTGCTGCGTCATCGTGTTCGATGTCGATCTGAGCGCGAACATAACCGCCGATCTTGAGGCAGGTTTCGGTGCCCGGGATGTAGAAGTAGCCGGTGCCGAAAGCGTCGCAAACGCGAACGTATTCCATCGGCTCGGGTTCAGCTGCAACGATAGCGTCAGCAGCCTGTGCGCCGGATACTACAGCGAGAGCTGCAGCGGAGCCGAGAAGAAGGCTCTTGATGTTCATTATTGACCTCCAGTCAAGTTTCGTATGGGTCTGGGTTCTTTGGCTGAAGGACAGCATTCCCTGCCCCATCCCCGTCGGTTTTCAGAAGACGGACGATCCACCGCCTCGCTTCCGAGGTTGAAAATACAAGACGCCGTCCGTCATGCAATCACCAAACAGCCGAAAGCGGGGAATCCCCTCCGCCTTCCGATCGGCCTGTTGCCGAAAGGACACAAACCGCCCCGCCAACCGACCATCCATTTACCGATTGTTAAGAAAAGCCTTAGCAAAAAGGCACTTAGCAGGCGTTGCCGGGCAGTGTCTTCGGCGCAGACACAGCGAATCTTCCCGAAACGGCACAGTTTGCGGGCACGTCCTGGACACCAGTCACGCTCGTCGCAGGCCCGAGCTCCCGTCCATTTCGACCGGAATCGGCCGTTTGCACGGCCGACTCGCCGCCCGTTTGTTTCTCCCGATCGTGGCCACTCGATTCGGATTGGCACGGGAATCGCCGGCATTTGTGACGACTCGCCCCTCTGAAATCGCGCCTGCACAGGGCGCGGCCAGTTTTCGGCGCCCCTCTATTATAATGTGTGAGCACGCAGAGGGCCGTGGAAAATCCTCGCGCCCGCGAAAAGGCCTTGCATTCTAAGCATCAAGCAAATAATCAGGCCGCACCGGAGAGGTGGCCGAGTGGTCGAAGGCGCTCCCCTGCTAAGGGAGTATACGTCAAAAGCGTATCGAGGGTTCGAATCCCTTCCTCTCCGCCACCTACGCTCTCCCTCAAAAAATCAGAATCTTGTCCGCTACATGGCTCTCCGCGCCTTTTGGTCGAGTGAGGCGCGCCTGTGCGGCCCTCCATCAAGAATTCGCCGATTCCGCCGATCTGCGCACAAACTACCGCCGGCAAAATCGCGTAAGTCATTGTTATGAAATGATCTAGTGTCGATTTTTCGCTGCCTTTCGGTCATAATTGACTGGAGGTCAATAATGAACATCAAGAGCCTTCTTCTCGGCTCCGCTGCAGCTCTCGC
>FWPV01000859.1_pt1 | contig 58802 bp, 41 predicted proteins | sample 2228371 | NCBI WGS metagenome assembly FWPV01 (sample SAMEA103939776, study PRJEB20133) | metagenome
AGCTGGTAAAAAAGGATACCGCAAACAGTCATCAGGACGATAAAAGAAACAACCCAGAACCAATCAAGAAAAGCGAAATGAACCATGTTTTGCCTCTTCTCGAGATGGTGATTTCATTCCTTGAAAAATGAGCCTCTAAGCATAAAAAATGAGCCCGGGGGCTGATTCCCCCGGGCTCTTAAAGTCAGAGGTTTGCCTCTTATCAGAACTGGAAGAGGATGTTGAACCTGAGCTTGCGCGAGGGGTAAGTAATTCCAGAAACCCGGCCGATCTGGGGTTCATGAGCTCCGCCATAACCCGCATTGGTGACGGCGTCCTCGTTGAAGACATTCAGGATGTCTAAAGCCAGCCGTATGCTTCCGAAATCCCTGACCTTGATGGATTTGTCCAGGCGAAGGTCGAGAACTGTCTCCGAAGGAAGATACCATGGTTCCTTAGGGTTGATAGCGACGATAAAGTTGTCACCCGTGTTGATAACACTTCCGGGCGGATATCCCCATTGCGTATGGACCGGATAACCCTCCAGCGGCCAAAGCGGACGCCCGGAGTTGAAGCGGAGGCGGAAACCGAGGTCAACATCGGCATAAGGAATCAGGTAGGAACCAGAGAGCTTGAACTCGTACTTTTGCGTGTGGGGCAGCGGCCCTTCCATTGAGTTGATCGTCTGGTTTAGACCAGCCAGCCAGTTCGTATCGAAGACCATGGGACCTTCGACGTTGAAATCCTGACGGATGGACCTGGCAGCCATGCCGTCCGACCATCCCACCAGGAAAGAGGCTAACATTTGCCACCGGTTGGAGTATCTCTTCTTGAGCATAAACTGAAGTCCCTGGTAGTTTCTCCTGGGTTTTATGCCGTCAATTTCGGGCATGTTCCGGACTTCACGGTCGAGGTTAGTTCCGACCCAGCCGACATCAGCCCCATCCACTCTCCCATCGCCATTATAATCTTTCCAGACAACTCCATAGAGCTTCACCGTCTCCCCGTAAGCCGTCTTGTAAGATACCCTCTCATACTCGAACGGTTGCCCCGTCTGCCGGTTAAGCGGCCAGTTGACAAAAATGTTCTTTGTGTTCTTGTAAATGTAAGTCACACTCGCTGCCAGATCAGGAATGAGCTCCCTTTCTAAGTTCAAGGTAATCTGGTCCGTGTACTGATTCTTCAAATCATCAGCCACATTGAGCTTCCAGGAATAGTCCACCGTCTGGTATTCTGACCACCAGGATGGACGCGACCCGGGAGAAAGGTAGGCCGGATTATGGAGCTTCCGGGCGGAATTCGTCACTTCATCCGGGTCGACGTAGTTGTTGCCGTTGAGGTCGACTTCGCTAAAGGGAACAAGGTAGAAAAGGTAATGGTATGTCGCCTCAGGCATATCTGGCCCGAACCGGCGCAAGTACTCAACATTGAGCGGCAAGAAATAACGCCCATAGTTGGCCCGGAAAACTGTCTTCATGTCGCCCGTCAGGGCGTATGTAATGCCAAAACGAGGGGCGAAGTTTCGGAAGTCAAAGATATTCTCTGTGCCCTCGCGGGTCCGGGTGACCGGCGGCGGGTCGTTGATGCCCTCGGGGGTCGACGGCTGCTCATAGACTTTTCCCTCGCCATACTTGGCGGTCATTCGGTCATAGCGAAACCCCAGGTTCAAGGTCAGGCGTTTGGTCGGCGTCCACTGGTCATCGAAGAAAAACCCGAGTGAGTCATTGGTCCGGACAGTGAGAAAGGGTGGAAGCCAGGTCTGGCGGTTGTAGAAAACCAGACCCGTGGCGCCATACCAGCTCTTGAGATAGTTGATATTCTGAGTCCAGGGTGCCGGATAAGCGAAATTGGCGTAGCCGTGGAAATAGCCGCCCATCCAGTTGCCGCGTCCGATGGTGTACTGGACACCGAACTTGATGTCGTGCTCACCGAGGAAATCTTCAGCATAATAAGACATATCAACCTGGACCGTGTTTCGGCTGGATTTTTGGGCTTCTACATAGGGAAATGCACCATTAATCCCGTATACGTTCCACTTCCACCAGTTGATGTAACCAGGGTGGTCGGGGGCATCATCCGGGATATGCGGTTTATCATCCCGCCAGAATCCGAGATATTTGGCCGTGAAAATCGTCTTGCTGCCGGGCATCCATTGCCACTGGGCAGAAAGGCTGTGGGTGATGGACGCTTGCCCATAGGTCATCGTCGAATCCCAGTGGGGATTCCATGTCCAGCCATCGCCGTCGTTGTTCTCATAGTGGTAGGCAGCCCAAGCACGGTGATTGGTGAAGGGCTCAGCAGAGATTTTTATATCGCCAAAACGTCCCCAGTAGCGGTTCTTGACTTCCCAGAAGGGTTCTTTGGTTTGGGAGCGGATGTAGTCAAAGCCGCCGTAGAACCAGACTCGGTCCTTGACGATGGGGCCTCCCAGCGTGAAGTTCACTTCATACTCTTTCTCGGCATACTTGAGAATGTCGTCACCAGCCCCAACGAAAAGCGATTCTGGTCCGATCTTTCCCACTTCGACTTTTTGCGCCGGCAGCGTGTCGTAATCTGGCCGACCCGGCTGGTTGTTGGCTGCCTTACCCAGGATGGAGTAAATGGCAGCGTTGCCATGGAAGGTGTTGCTACCTGACTTGGTCGTGACATCGATGGCCACGCCCGAGAAATTGCCGTACTCGGCCTTTGACCCCAGCGCTATCACTCTGACTTCCTCGACGGCGTTGTAATTAACCGCCACCAGAGAACCGGCGGCCGCGAGCCTCGGGTTGGTCGTGTTAACGCCGTTGATGAGGAAAATGTTCTCGTTGGAAGTGCTCCCGTAAGCAGTCGGACTGGGGAGCCAGCTACTGTCTTTTCCCTGGGGCTGCATTCCCGGAGTGGAGAGAGCCAGGTCATAAAAGGCGTCCCGGCTGGTGGGCAGCTTGTCCAGCAATTCGCTTTCGATGCTCGAGGCAATCGTCGATGTCTTAGCATCCACGACCGGTCCTACCGCCGTGACCGTCACACTCTCCTCAATCCGGCCCGGCACCATCTGAACATCGACCACGATAGAGGCTCCGGTGGCGAGGCTGATATTCTCTAGCGTCGCCGTCTTGAAGCCCTCCAGAGTCACGCTCACCGTGTACTTTCCTGCCGGAAGGTTGAGGAAGACATAGGCACCTTTTTCGGATGTGACGGTCGAGCGCGTCCCCGCGATAAGCGCGGGGCTCCTGATTTCAACAGTGACCCCGGGCAAAGGCGTTCCCGTGTCATCGGTGACCGTCCCGGTCAGTTTCCCATAGATGATCGACTGGCCGCGGACATTCAGGAGCGAAAAGAGGAACAGCAGCAAGAACCCGGCCGTGAAACGCAACGTCCTTTTTGTTTCCGTCAAGAGAAACCTCCTTTTTCGTATTCTCTTTGCCCAGCCTCCTTCTGTCTTCAGAAAGAAGCACCCAATGCCCGAAGATAAGTTACCTGCAAATTCTCACCTCCCTTCGGCTCGATTCCTATAACCACTCCTGCCATGGTTGAGATAAGATATTATTTAATTTATCGAGTTTATGGGTTTTGTCAAGAAAAAAATACTCCTCGATGGGAGATTTGATTTGTTCTTTAAGCCTGGCAATGAGTTGGTCGAGAAACTTGATTTTCTCCGGGTCGGTTGAGAGTTTTCTGGCTTTCTCAAGATGCGCCATAGCTTTCTCCAGTTCGTTCTGGTGAATGTAACATCGGCCGGCCATCTCCAGGTAATCCGGGTCCTCGGGGTTTATGGCCAAGGCTCTTTCAAACAGAACTCTGGCTTCGGCGATTCGGTTCAACCCGAAAAGAATTAGCCCAGCATTATAAAAACTCTCCACATTCTGGGGATCAAGCTCGGCCGCCCGACGATAATACTCGAGAGCTTTCTCCGCATCGCCCTGCTGTTGATGGATAAGCCCAAGCTGATGGTAGGAACCAGCAAAGGAAGGAGCAAGCTCTGTGGTCTTGACAAACTCAGCTACCGCTTCCTCGAGCATCTTTTTCTTGAAAAAAACCATCCCCCGTAGATAATGAGCATTGGCATCGTCAGGGTTCCTGGCAAGCATTCTATCCAGCACAGCGGATGCGCCGTCGAAATCTTGCCGACGGATTTTCTCGATCGCTGCGTCAAAGTCAGCTTTTGCCTCCTTAGCGACCGCTATTTCTTTGATTTGTTCGACTGTCGCCAGGATGATAAGCGGGATTTCGACTTTCTGCATCCTATCCTGAGGAGTTTGCAGGTCCCACCTGTCCTCGAAGGTCTGGTATCCTTCCTTGCTGATCGTTACCAGGTAGGTACCGTGGGGAAGGCCAGCCAGTTTAAACTCGCCCTTTTTATCTGTTTTTGTTTTATAACCCCGGCTCGTCGCTTCGTCCCGAAGAAAAATATCCACTTCCGGGAGAGGCTTTTTCTCTGTATCTACCACCCGGCCGACAACATAGTATTCCCGGTATTGCCCAGACACCAGGGAACCTGAAATAGACACGAAAAAAAGGAGGTAGAAAACGTTTACTTGTCTGAACCTCATGCATTTCCTCCTAATCCGATGACTTCGGCGCGCTCCGGTAATAATTCGCCTTTTCCAGCGCCTCGCGGGCACGAGCCGGCTCGCCTCTCCTGGTGAAAACATCAGCCAAGAGAAGATACCCGAGGGTATTCAGTTCAGCCGTTTTCGCGAGCGCCAATCCCTTTTCAACAAGGTGCTGGATGCGACGGAGGTCTTCCCCTTCAAGCAATAACCCGCGCGCCAGGAAAAGATAGCCTTCCGCCGCTTGCGGCGCAGTGCGGATCACCTCGGCCATTTCTCTCATATAACCTTTACGATCACCCAGCTTGAGGAGGAGCCGACCATAGTTAAAACGCGCCCGAAAATGGTCGTCATAAAGATTAAACTCTTCCCGGTAGGCCCTCATCGCCTCTTCTATCTTTCCTTGCTCCTCGTTGAGAAGACCAAGATGAAAGTGGACGAGAGGGAACTTCGGATACTGGGAAGCAATTTCTTTGAGCCGCGACTCTGCCTCGGCATATCTCTTTAGCCCAATGAGGCACGCAGCCAGGTTGAGGCTATTTTGCGTCAACTTCGGCTGGATTTCGACGGCTTTCTCTAAGTAGGGCAGGGCACCGGCATGGTCATTTTCTTCCATGAAGATTTCGCCGATCAGGTTATAAGCCTGCACATTTTTTTCATCCAGGGAAAGAGCCTTCTTGCATAGGGTAATTACATCTTCCTTGTTCCCCTCTTCCCGGAGGAGATTGGCCATGCCAATTAAAGCCTGGACGCTGTTGGGGTCATCTTTTAAGATTAGGTCATACTGAGCCCTGGCTTCTTCCTTTCGATTGAGCTCGACATAACATGTGGCCAGGAGGAGGTGGGCCTGGGGAATGCCCTTTTCTTGCCGGACGACCGCTTCAAGGATCTGGCTGGCCTCTTCGTACTTCTCCTGATTCAAGTGCGCACCGGCTTGCTGGACAGATTCATACACATGGAGCTTATCTTTGGGATCAGCAAGCCCGCCTCCCTTCTCTGGGGGAGATTTCCGGGAAACCGGAGCACCTATATAGCCAAGTGCGGCCAACCTCTCCAGAGTCTCACGGTCAAGGTTAGCGGATTCGGGTGTCGGTGCGTTGAGGCTGGTCTCTCTGATGATGGTCTCCAGGGTTCTTTTTATATCTCTGGCAACATCAACCAGCTGACCATGAACATTCTGATATTCCCCGGGGTCTTCAAGCAGCTGGTAGAGCTCAGGACGCGGCGCGTCAATAAACTTGTGCTCATCCGTGCGAAGCCCAACTAAAGGACTCCAGCCGTAATGAATCTCCGGCGTCAAGGACTCACAGTAGGCTTCTAAGCCCTTCTTTTTCGCTGGGTCAAACAAAAACGGTAAGATTGACCAGCCTTGATTCTCAGGCGGAAGCGAAATCCCAGCCATGTCGAGAAGGGTCGGGAAAAGGTCAATGGTCCGGACCTGAGCCGGGACGCGAACTCCTTTAAAATCTCCGGCCGGTATAACGACAATAAGAGGAACTTTAATCGCGTAATCATAAATAAAATACCCATGGGCCATCTCCCCATGGTCGCCCAAACCTTCGCCATGGTCTCCGATGAGAGCGATGATTGTCCTTCCGGCCAGGTTGTTTTCTTCGAGCCATCGAACGAGCCGTCCAATCTGTTCGTCCATGAAAGCAATCTCACCATCATAGAGACCGACCGGACCTCGCCAGCCATATTCGGAGAAATACGGCTCGGGAGGCTGGTAGGGAGTATGAGGATCGTAAAGATGAACCCAGGCGAAAAACTTCCTCTCTTTCATGCCTTGAAGCCAGGCGAGCGCCGCATCCACGACCTCATTTCCCGGACGCTGGACAAGGCCCAGGTCAAGCTGCTTGTATTTCTTTAGGTCAAGCCGGTCATCATAGTGATGGAATCCCTGCCGAAGTCCCCAGCGTCCGTCAAGAACAAAAGCACCAATGAAGGCGCCGCAGGCATATCCATCCTCGGCCAGGAGTTCGGCCAGCGTCTGGTGCACCTCAGCCAGGGCGGTGTTCCCGTTCACCCGGACGCCGTGGAAAGTGGGATAGAGCCCTGTCATTATCGAACAGTGCGAGGGCAAAGTTAGTGGCGAGGAAGCAATGCATTCCTCGAACAAGGCGCCCTGGGCGGCCAACCTGTCGAGGTGGGGAGTTTTGACTCCCTGATAGCCATAACTGGGCAGATGGTCGGCCCGCGTTGTGTCAAGAGTGACCAGAATGATGTTTGGCTTCTCAATTCCAGCTTGAGCCATTATCCGTCTGAATTGGCGACCGTAATCCTTCTCGGCTCGAAAAAAAAGCCAGCCAAGGATCGCCAGAAGCGAAATAATTAGCGCGAGAAGGTAAAGTTTTTTCCTCTTCATTTATGGACGGAACTTCCTCGGCAAAGAGCCTCTGCCAGGGCCCAGACAGCACCCGGACGCATGTATTTCATCGCCCGGAATACCTTTTCTCCATATTTAACGGAAGGGTTATTCCACTGCCCCTCTTCAGGATTGCAGTAAGCTTCCGGCGTCTTAAAAAAATACCCATGGCCATAAGGACTGTACACAATATAGTATACACCATAAGCCGTTCGGAGAGCCTCATCTCTCAGACCGTGCAGAGCCAGGTTCGCAGCCAGAGCATAGCTTGTTCCTACCCAGACCTCATCTCCCTGCTGGCTGAAGAGCTGACCACCGTCGCTTTTCCGGCCATTGACCGCTCCCATCAGCCCCTGGCCGAACCCGAGCACATTCTTCTCAAAAATGGTCCGCAATGTCCTTTTTGCCTTGGATAGGGGAATAATTCGCTCTTCTTCCTCGTCTTCAAGACCGAGCATACTGGAATACCAGACGCCAAAAAGCTGGTCGGCCATGATATCGTCTTTCGTCGCATCGATGGTGAAATACCCACCCTGTTCATTCCAGAGTTTTTCCAGCGCCTCTCTCCCCTTTTCAAACCAGGTCTTAAACCTGGAGATCGCCTCTTTTATATGACCCGGGTTCAGCGCCGGGGTTCCTTTCTCGAGAAGCTCCTGGCCCATGGTCCAGGTGGCTTTCAAAGCGGCCAACCAGAGCATGCTGATATAAGCACTCTGGCCCTCCATTCGCCAGGTGTCGTAAGTCTGGTCCGGGATTCCTTCATTCAGGGGGACGTGTGTTTGAGGGTCAGCAAACCGTCTTTCCAGAGTATCCAGAGCGAGGACAGAGGCCCGGAAAGCTTCAGTCAGAAAATGATAATCCTTGACGCCGGTCGCCAAAAAATCGCGGTAGGCGCGGAGCGGGAATTTCGGGTTCAAATCTTTCCAGACATTCCCGTTCTGCCAGTCGAAAGCATTGAGGATGACCCACGGCCGCTGCCGCGGCGAGCCGAGGTCGTGGGGCATCATGCCGTAAACCTTGTTGGTGCTCCAGTAGTAGTTCATTTTGCTTGCCGGGACTTCATGGGGAAAAACAATAGGATACTGATACTGTTTGAAAGCAGGGTCTTCTATCTCCACTGTTCGGGCAAAAAAGCGCATATTCTGCAACTCGAGCTCCGGCCATAATTTCAAAACATGCCAGCAGTAGGAATCGACATCGAAGGTCCCGTACATGAGGTAGTCAACACTTTCGAGATAGGTATGGAGGTTCGTGGATGCATCCCAGATGCTTGTCTCCGCGAGGATGTAAAGCTCGTTGAGCAAGGCCTGCTTCAGCCACTCAGGAAAGCGGCGTTCATCGATGATCTCCTTATGCCATAAGTCAATGGCTCTCTCCCACTCCCGATATTTATCCAGTGCTTCGCAGGCAATCACGAAAGCCCTGTCGCCTGAGGCTCCGAAAAAATCGGTGTATTTTTTCCTATATTTGACGCCTTTTTCAAACTCATAATAAGGAAAATCCCAGGCGATAACAAAAGGGAATTCCACACGCTCGCCTCCCTCAAGGTTCAACTTCACGGCCACTGCACCGGCAAGCGCATCTTGATCCAGGGCAAAGCGGGAAGCAGTAGAGTTGGAGAGAGTTCCGTCTGCGGAAAAGTGGGCCCAGACTTCGCTTCCGTCTTTGTTCGGGTCAAAATCCGTGTGAAAGTAAACAGAAACTTTGCCGGGCACTTCGGCGGCCGCAATGCACATCGACCCGGTCAGGGCGTTTCCGGTCTTAATGTCGATGTTCTTCCGGGTAAAAAGGATGGCCTTCTTTAAATCCTCTTCAACATAAATATTCGTATTGCCGGCGCTTTTTCGGTCCCAGCCAAATTCAGCCCGGCCAGGCTTCGCCACCGGCTCCCAACCAACCATATTTTCCCAGGTCAGCATGACACTCAAGTCAGCCGGTTTCCCGGACCGATTTTCAGCCGTCCACTTGTAGATGGCCACAGGATAGCTCGTTTCTCGGTAGTTGTGGGGGATGACAGGAGAAAACTGCGTCACCGCCAGCTTGACTGGAAAATCGTCATTCTCCTCGTAGCTGAATCCAGCCTTGGGAAAAAGTGCATAATAGCTCCCTTTCCCGGCAGGGTATTTCCAGCGCCAGGCCTGGAGGACGGGCGTGGGAGGACAATCTGTGGAGAGGGTCTGGGCGATCTTTTTCTTCCCCTGCTTCATGTACACATGAAACTGGTTGGCCCAGACTATTTCATCAACCATCCAGCCGGATTTAAGAAACCAGTAGCGAAAGTTGCCGCTCATCGTCCATTCAAAAGCACCAGCGCCGATTCCGCCGGCAGGGCAGGCGCTTCCTTCTGTGTCTCCATCAATGTTACCTGGACTGATGGTGCGTCCGAACCAATTAAGTTTGTATCCTATCGGGCGGTCAAACGCGCCGGCAGGAAAACCACCCAGGTTAGAGGGCGAATAATTGAGCTCGGCGAGGATAAAATCGATGATTTTCCGGTTGCTCTTTATCCCCATTTCCTGTGCTCTTTGGACAAGCTTTCCGATACGGCCGTCGATTTCGCGGCCGCGCTCGTCGCAGAACCCTTTCTCGATGAGAAGGTTGAGGTGGCGACTAAGCAAGGCTTTTTGAACCGACTCTTCAGATGGGACGGACGAAGCACTCGCTGGCGAAAACACTGGAATAATCATCAGCCCTGACAATAGAACCAAGAACAAGGACAATATCAAATTCTTTAACAAAGAGGCCATTTGCACCTCCTCCAAAATTTATGAAGCTACCAGGCGCAATTCATTCCCTCTCCCTTCATCTCCAAAGAGAGATAATTTTTTAAACACGCGGCAACCAAGAGTTTGAATCCTATTCCGCTTGTCGAAACGCCGGACGGCCGCAAAGAAATGTATCGATGACCTTGAATTCGCGGTCAAAGATGACCAGGTTAGCAGCTTTGCCGGCAGCGATGCTGCCCAATACTTCTCCAAGGCCAAGCAGACGTGCCGGATTTAGAGAAGCCATTGCCACAGCCTGGGGGATGGAAGCCTCGGTCCAGTCAACGATATTTTTCACAGCCTGGTTCAACGTTAATACGCTTCCAGCGAGCACCCCGCTCTCTTTAAGCCTGACCTGACCATTTTTAACTACGACATCAAGGTTGCCTACCTGATATTCGCCTTCTCCAAGGCCAGAGGCTTTCATGCTGTCGGTCACAAGAAAGATGCGCTCGGGCCCCTTCAGGCGGAGGGCCAGCCTCAACGATGCCGGATGGACGTGGAAACCATCAGCAATGAGCTCGGCGGTCACCTTGCCCTGTTCGAGCACCGCGCCGATGACGCCGGGCTGGCGAGCCGAAAAGCTGCTCATGGCGTTGAACAGATGGGTGGCATGAGTGACACCAAGTTCGAAGCTCTGGATAGCCAATTCGTAGTCGGCCGCAGAATGGCCGATGGCAACAATCGCTCCCCTCTCTTTGAGCTCAGGAACAAAGCGCAGGTTTTCGCCCACTTCAGGAGCTATGGTGATTACCGTCCTTAGACCCTGACAGGCCTGGAGGAGCCTGGCGATGTTTTCTTCATCAGCGGGCAACAGGAAATCGGGGTCTTGGGCCCCCAAACGTGCCTGGCTCAGGAAAGGCCCTTCAAGGTAGACGCCCAAAATTTCGGCGGCCAAATCTTCGACCCGGGCAGATTTCACGATTGTTATAGCTTCCAGAAGGCGAGAGAAAGGCGCCGCCGAGATTGTGGGGACAAAACCCGTTACCCCTGTTCGGGCTTGATGAGCGGCGATCTCCTTTAGACTGTCGAGAGAGCAGTCAAGAATATCTTTGCCCATAGCCCCGTGGACATGAAAGTCGATGAGCCCTGGCGCAAGATAAGAGTCCTCATAATCAAAAATGGTTATATCTTTGGGAAGTCTGGCCTCGCCAGGTCGATAAACGGCCGCAATTTTTTCGTCTTCGAGAATGACGATTCCTCCCTCTAAAATCCTGTCTGCCAGGATGATATTGCCTTTGAGCGCCCTTCTGACTTTTTTCTTTTCTTGATTAACAACCATCTTCGTAGTTCGTGATTTACGGATAAGCTTTTTTTATTATTTAATATTTAGCCTCGAAAGACAAAGATTTGTAGTTAACAAGCTGGATTTTTCGCTTCTGGATAATTTTTTTAACCTTTTTGCTCTGGATTGCTCTGGCCTCGGCAGCACGATGGGCAGCGACGTTCGGTAGCCCCTCCGGGTTAGAATCGACAAGAGCTCTCATTTCTGGCGTATCCAGGCCGGGATGGATAACAAGAAGCCATAGACCGGGCCCGAGCTGCTTCAACCGGTTGACCAGCTCTTTTTCCTTTTTTTCAGGCGGCGCGTTGTAGATGTTGAGCGCTTCCCCTGGCTCCTCCCCGCATTCGCCGGAAATAGGAAACCCATAGTCCTGAGCGATTTTTTGCACAATGGCCCACAACTCGGGCTTCGCACCGAGCGTGTCCATGTGGGTATCAATATACTGGATGTGGAGTCCCCGCTTTATTGCTCGGTCTATCTGGGCACGGAGTTCTTTATCGACCTCTTCGAGATTGGGGCTAGCAGCGAGAAAAGCCTCGGTGGTAGGATAGAAGAATCCATCTTCATCCACGATACTGGGGACAAGGTTATAAGGGAGGACAGGCTTCCATTTATAGTCACGCCACTCGCCGTTAAGGGCAAGATGGACACCCACGCACCACTCGGGATGCTCTCTTGCCATCCGGACTGCCTCTTCGAACCAGGGTGCGGGGACGATCAACCCGACACAAGTCAGGATGCCTTTCGAGAAGCATTCCTCAACCGCCAGGTTGCAGGAATGGGTCATGCCCATGTCATCCCCGCGGACGATAAGCCGGATGGTCGATGCCGTACCTGATTCTTGGGGGGCCAGAGTCCAGACAAGACCAATAAGTGATCCCACCAAGCTCAACGCTAAAACCAAGTCTCTCGTTCTCATTTTTCTCACCATTTTCACCTTTCCCTTCTCCTTATCACCTTAACTGACCGGGGAAAATTAGGTAAATATGTATGGTGTCCCCTTTTTCTGATGGTCAGAGCAATAAACACAATCAAAGCGCTGTTAATGAACGGAACAAGAAGACCCGTGCGAAGAGTGGATGCAGCGGCCAGTTTTCCAGCGAGCCAGGGAGCCATCATCCCGCCAGAAAGGGCGATGACAAAAACGACCCCAAAGGAAGTTCCAGAAAGAGAGGGAAAGGCTTCTCCAACCAGGGCCAATGTGGTCGGGAAAATGGCGGCAAACCCAAGCCCGGCCAAAACACCCGCCACCGAGGTCAGCCAAACTATAGGGGACAGGACGAGGAGACCAGTGGCCGTCAAAGAGACAAGAGCGCTCACCAAAATCAATTTTTCATTCCTCATCAGCCTCACCAGTCGCGTCGAGACGAGCCGGCCAGTCATCAAGGCAGCCCAGTATCCTGCCAGAATAAAGGACGCCGTCATCTTGGACAACCCCCAGTATTCATGCAGGTAGGAAGAAACCCAGCCTCCCACAGTGAACTCATTGCCCGATTGAAAAAAAAGGAGGAAGCCACACAACCAGATAAGGGGGTGCCGGATGACTTTTGCAGCTTGCCCCAACGGGAACCCCTGCGCCTGCTTGGCTTCAGGAAAACGGAGGAGGAGAAACAATAAAAAGGGAACTAAGCTCAGGAGCATAGCCAGGGCCAGGATGCGCTCCAGCCCGAGGCTCTTTTCAAGCGAGCCGATAAGGAAAGGCATGGCCAGGGCACCGAACCCGAAGAAGATTCCCAGCGTGTTGAGCGCTGCACTCCGTCTTTCCGGATAGAGGTCGCTGGCGAGGGCATTAGAGCCACCATTAAGGCCTCCTCCTCCCAGCCCGAGAAGGAGCGCGGCCAGAACAAGCGAACGGTACGTCGAAGCGCTAATAAAAACAAAAAAAGAGCCGCCCACCAAAAGCGAGCACACCATCAAGAAAACTCGGTAGCTAAATCGGTCAACAATAGGCCCGAAAACCATCGACATAACCAGCATGGCCAGGTTCATGACGAAAAAGAGGTTGCCGGCCTCGCTCTTGCCAAAATCGATGCGAGCAAAGAGGGAGGGCAGCAGAGAACCAAGCCCGGCCATGACCATCCCGAAAACGAAAATCCCGGCGCAGGCTGATGCCATTACCAGCCAGACATCGACCGATTTTCGACCAGCTAGTTTTTTCCTTATCAAATCCGTTCCTTTTTTGTCTTCTTCCATGGCCGGCTGTAATAGAACGTGGAAAAGGCAGCATACACTTTTTCTAATTGTCCTGGCGAGACGCCCGGAACATTGGGCGAAACAAAAGTGGGCGGAAGCTTTCCTTTCTTCTCCAGAAGCGAGGCGGTTTCAGCCACAAGAGCCATGGCGATGGCAACAGCAGCGACCGTGGAACCCGCCGCTACCTTTTCCTTTCGGCCGACATCTACAAGCGCATCTTCGGGTGGCGTGCAGTTGTCAATGGCGACGTCAGCCAGGTCGGAGAGAAATGCTCCCGTGGAATGGGTCGGCCTGGCAATTTTGCGGTTGGCATGGGAAGAGACGGTGATAACCTTGAGACGATTCTTTTTGGCTTCCATCGCTATTTCGATGGGCGCGGCGTTCAGCCCGCCATGGGAGAAAACCAGGAGACAGTCCCTAGGCTCAAGGGGATAGCTCTGGAGGAAAACGCGGGCGTATCCTTCTTGTCTTTCCAGCCAGAGAAGTTCGCGCGCACCACCGGGCCCGATAACATTGAACCACATCAACCGCGGGTCATAAAGAGGGAAAAAGCCAACAAAACTTCCGTAACGGGGAAATATATCAAGGACAGGAATGACCGAGTGGCCGCTGCCATACATGTAGACTCTTCCTCCGCGCTCGATGGACCTGGCCATTATTTTGGAGGCAGCGCGAATATTCCCAAGCTCATGGCTCTTAATTCGCTCCAAGATTTCTTGAACTCTGTTGAGGTATTGCAGGGAAGACATCTGTCACCTCCTTTTTCTTGCCGAGCGATATATCCCGGTCAAAGCTAATGTTTCTCGTAAGAAACAACAATCGATTGGTAGACGAGAGCCCGAAATTTCCCATGGAGGTCGCTTGCACCCGCCGGTAATAGCTGCGTCATGAGGACAGCAACAAGTTTCTCTGCGGGGTCAACCCAGTAGGTCGTATGATAGGCGCCGCCCCAGCCAAAGGCGCCCACCGAGCCGGGCAGACCACTGCGACCGAGCCGGTCGGTCACCCAAAAACCGAGGCCGTATCCCTGGAGACTGTAAAGATTCCCGGCATGGTCGGCTGTCATCAATTCCACCGACTTAGGACTGAGCAGCCGATGCCCGGCCAGCTCACCGCCCTGGAGGAGCATCAATAAGAAGCGAGCATAATCCTCCGCCGTGGAGAGAAGACCGGCCCCGCCCGAGTAACAGACGCGCGGCCCGCGGACGAAACAATTGTCCCGGCCATCCTCAACCAGCTCCATCTTTCCTTTCTCATCCACGCCATAAACTGAGGCCAAGCGACCCACCTTGCTCTCGGGGAGAAAAAAATGTGTATCTATCATCCCCAGCGGACCGGTGATTTTTTTCTCAAAAAAATCAGCCAGGCTCATTCCCGAGACACACTCGATGAGGTAGCCGAGAATGTCCGTGTTGTAGCCATAAACGAACTTCTCTCCGGGCTGGGAATCGAAAGGGAGAGTAGTCAGCTTCTTAACGATTTCGCCGATGGGGATTGGTTTGTCGGAGAGAAACCAGCCGTGGATGCCAGCCGCCAGATATTCTTCTTTGGCCGGGCCGTCGCCATAGGAAATCCCGGCCGTGTGGGTAAGAAGGTCACGGATGGTGATGGCCCGCTTGAGCGGCACCGTCGAATAGCCCTTTACATCTTGACCGGGTGCCGGCACAGCGACCCGAGATGCGGCGAATTCGGGAATGTATTTTGCCACCGGGTCGTCAAGGAGAAGCCTCCCCTCTTCTTGAAGCATCATCACGCCAACGCTCGTCACTGCTTTCGTCTGAGAAGCAATCCGAAAGATGGCGTTGGTCGGCATGGGGATAGCCCGAGCTATGTCCAGCTTGCCGAAAGAACGAAGATAGGCGACCCGACCATTCCGGGCTATGAGAACGACCATCCCCGGGTTCTTCCCTTGGTCGATATATTGTTGCATTACCCGGGTGAGGCGGTCGAGGCGCTCGGCGGAAAGACCCACCGCATCCGGCTTAACCGTCGGAAGGGACGCAGCTTGAATAAATGTCGCTAACGCCAGAAAGGCATAGAAAGTCATCAGCCATCGGGGAACGCACCCTGGCCTTAGAGGTAGGGCTTTTGTCGACATCGCTTATTCCTCCTTTCCTGCGGTGCTCCTTCCGGCGCCGCTCATGCGCTCAATATAAAATCCAGGCTGTCCTCTGTCAAATAGTCCTTTAGTTTTTTGTCGGATCCTGCTACACTCCACAAAAAAGCGATTTATCAGAGGAGGTTCGCATGAGGGCAATTCAAAAATCAGGAATGGCCTTATTAATTCTGGTCCTTCTTCTCTCGAGTTCTCTTCTGGCCGGCCCGGCTTTTGACAAGGCCGAGTATGCGGCCCGTCGAGCTAAGTTCATGGAAAAAATTCCTGATGGTGCGGCCGTAATTCTCGGTGCCCAGCTCCCCACGGCCTATTATAATTATTTTCAAAATAACGATTTCCTGTATCTCTGCGGCGTTGAAGTGCCGAACGCGGCCCTCATCATCGACGGCGTCCGTAAGGAGACGATTCTTCTTTTCACGGCTACCGAACGAAGCCTCCGCAACGAAGGTCTCAACCCCGAAATCCTGAAAAAACCCGCCGAAGTTACAGGCATCGAGCGCGTTTTGCCGATTGAGGAACTGAGCAATGTCCTGGCGCGCCTGGCCTATCAACATAAAGTCCTCTACACGCCTTTTTCTCCTGAGGAACTCATGCGAGAATGCAGCCTAGAGAAACTCCGAACGCTCCAGAGGAACCAGGTTTTCAACTTCTGGGACGGCCGCCAAACGAGAGAGGCGCGGTTCGTTGAGCTGCTCCGGGAGAAATTCCCCTCGGTCGAGGTGCGCGACTGCTCAACCCTGATCTGGGAGCTCAGGACAATCAAATCCCCGGCTGAGATTGAACTGATGCGCCGGGCGGGACGTATCGGCGTCAAAGCCATGACCGAACTCATGAAAGCCACGCGACCAGGGATGTACGAATATGAGCTGGCGGCGCTTTTCGAGTACATCTGCAAGAAGGAGGGAGCTCAGGACCTCGCCTACTACATCATCATCTCATCAGGCGAGAATCATCCCTACGTCCATTATTACAAGCACGACCGGCTTCTTCAGGATGGGGACTTCCTGGTTGTGGACGCAGGGCCGGACGTCGATTATTATGATGTCGACATCACCATTTCCTACCCGGCCAACGGTAAATTTACCCCGCGACAGAGAGAAGTTTATGAGGCGGCTAAGGCCGTCCACGAGGCCAACCTGAAGGTTTACCGACCGGGTTTGACCCTTGACCAGTGCCGGGCTGAGGTCGAAGAGATTCTGAAAAAACAGGGCTATGACCTGACCAAGGATTATTTCAAGAGGATGCGCGGCGGGTTCGGCCATTATGTCGGCCTGGCCGTCCACGATGTGGGCGGAGGACCCGCCGTCCTCAAGCCGGGTATGGTTTTTGCTAACGAGCCACTTGTCATTTATCCCGAGGAGAACCTCGGCGTCCGCGTCGAAAACACAATCCTCATCACCGAAAGCGGCTGCGAAAACTTGACGGCTGGCATCCCGCGCGAAGTTCAAGAGATTGAAGAGCTGATGAAGAAGCCCGGCATCCCCCAGGTTCTAAAACAAGCCAGACTCTATTAGAATTTCCCTGCCGTGGCTGACCTTCGACCTGCGATTGGGTCAGGTATTGGGAGGCGTTTTTCCGGCCTTTCCGCAAGACACCAATTTTCTTGACAACAGAAAAAGAGAATAATATGATTGCCTCGAATAAAAAAGGAGCTCTTGTGGCTGCCAAAGCGCGGGGTGGAATACTAATCATATTGGCTCTTCTTGCTCTCCAAAGTTGCGCTTCTTTTCAGGTCAAGAAACAAGCAACTTATAATTACAAAGATATGCCCTTCGAGGTTGTCTGGAACGCCGCCCTGAAGTCCCTCAATCAAATGGACTTTGAAATCAAGGATTCAAAAAAGGAAAAAATCGGGCTGCCCGCGTACAGTGAGTGGAAAGGTTATATCCTTGCTGAGGGAAAAAGAAACATTTTCACGCAGGTTGCCTCGCCCCAGATGAGAGTCCACATCAAAAGACAAGGAGGGAAGGTTGAGGTCTCTTGTGAAGCTACTCAACCCAAGCAGTTCATGGACCTTGGGGAAACTAAGAAGAATATCGAGAAATTTTATGCCCTTTTGAGTAAAAATCTTAGACATTGAGATTGGACCTTGGGGAAAAGCTCTAAATGATTGGCAAGACCGTTGGCAGGTTCAAAATCATAGCCGAGATCGGCCGAGGGGGTATGGGCGTGGTTTATAAAGCCATTCAGATTTCTCTCAGCCGTACCGTCGCCATTAAAATGCTGCCGCCGCAGATGGCCCTCTCTCAAGAATTTCTGGACAGGTTTCAGAGAGAAGCCAGAATTCTGGCTCGCTTGAATCACAAGAACATTGTTCACATTTACGACCTAGAACAGCTGAGGGGTTCTTATTGCATCATCATGGAATTTATCGAGGGTGAAAGCCTTGCCAAGTTGATAGGTCGTCAGGCGCCGCTGGAGACAGCGTTGATTAAGAAAGTGGCCATGGGCGTGGCCTCTGCTCTGTCAGCCGCTCACAAAGCAGGAATCATTCACCGGGACATCAAGCCTGAGAACATCATGATTGACAGCTACGGCGAAGTTAAAGTCATGGATTTCGGTATTGCTCGGGCGGCTGACCAGACCTGTAAAACGCGCTCGGGTATCCGGCTGGGCACTCCCGAATACATGTCCCCCGAGCAAGCCAAGGGGCTTCGAGTGGAGGCTCAGTCAGATATTTATTCCCTCGGAATAGTGCTCTATGAGATGGCTTGTGGCAAAGTGCCATTTACAGGAGAGGACTCCATCGGAATAGCCTTAAAGCACATCCAGGAACTTCCAGAGCCTCCCTCTGTCCTGAACCCGGGCATCGACCCCGAATTGGAAAAAATTATCCTCAAGTGTCTCGAAAAAAATAAAGACCTAAGATACAGTGATGCCGATGAACTCTACCGAGCGCTGGAGAGGATAGAAGTAGCCGAGGAAGAAAAAAGACTAGAAGGCCTGCCCCAAAAACCCCTCAAATTCCTCTATTGCCCTTCCTGCGGCGCTACTCTCAAAGAGGACATTTTGCGTTGTCCGGAATGCAACTTGGTTGTCCGACGCCAGTGCCCTTATTGTCTCGAGGTTTTCGATGCCATCTATGAAGTCTGTCCTCACTGTTCAAGGGAACTTCCCCCTCTCAAGCCAGAAATCGTTTCCCCAACAGTCATCGACGAAGCTACCCAGAAAAGAGTTGAAGAAGCACCAAAGCCGCTCGAAAAAGAAAAAGAAAAGAGGCTTCGCCCTCCTCCAAAGCTCTTTTTGGACAAAAAGTACTGGGTTTTTGTCGCCGCGGGAATCCTTTTAATCGCCTTCCTTTCTTTGGTCTTTTCTTCGGGCAAGAAGAGAACGCCATCTCAGCCCATTCCCCATCTTGAATCGGGGACAGCTGTCTCCACGGTATCTCACTCGGGGTCTGGAACCCCATCGCCCTCGCCCCAGCCAAAACCTGGGGCCCAGATGCCACCAACCGGAGCTGAGCTTCAGGAGATGCTAAAAAAAGCAAAGGAGTATTTCGACAGGGGAGCCTATGACCTGTGCATTGAACAGTCAGAAGAGATACTTCGATGGAACCCGGATGAGCAGGAAGCCCAGGAATATATCCGTCGAGCAAAAGAGGCAAAACCAATGGTAGCGGCCCTTTTGGCGGCCGCCCAGAAAGCTCTTCAAGAAGGTCGCTATCAGGATTGCCTGAAAGAGTGCGAAAAAATCCTTGCCATCAGTCGTGACCATTTCCAAGCCCTGGACCTTCTGAACCTGGCCAAAGCTCAGCTCCAGACGCCATCTGTCTACGCCTTCACTGAAGAAAAAAAGGAAAGTCCAGCCGAGGACCCGGAAGTCGCCCTCATCCAGGGCATCGTCGAACGCCAGAGAAAAGCAATGGAGACAGAGAATATCTCTCTTCTCCTTCAGGATATAGCTCCCGAGTTGCAGGCGGAAGTTCGCGGCGATGCCGAAGCTTTCTTCGCCCAAAATCAGATCCTCAAGGTGAGCTTTCACAATGTCGAAATCCGGTTGCTCGGGGCAGAAGCCCAAGTCTCCTTGGTGAGCAAAATCAGCTATTTGCCATCTGGAGCTCAACAGCCGATAAGCCAATCGAACCAATCGACGTGGCGCTTAAATAAAATGGGCCTGGTCTGGAAAATCACTGGCTTTTGAAGAACTATGGAAGAGGAAAAATTGTCCGTTGCTCTGGGTTTCGGAACCAGCATTGGCCGAGTCCGTGAAGTCAACGAGGATAGCTTCTGTGTCTTTACGCCTTACCCTGGTTCCGAAGACACCTCCGAATTTTTAGCTGTGCTCGGAGTGGCCGATGGAATGGGGGGACATAAAGCGGGAGATGTGGCCAGCAGTTTTCTGGTGCAGAGGCTCAACGCCGCATTCGTCGAGGGAAAATATAAAGAGAGATACGGCCACCTAACTGACCTCGGTTTAATCCTGAAAAACCTGATTCGGGACCTCAACCAAGAGCTTTTCCTTCTTTCCAAGAAAGACAAGATACCAGGCCAGATGGGGAGTACTCTGACTTTCGGCCTCATCAAAAACAACCAGATCTGGATTGCGCACGTCGGAGACAGCCGATGTTATGTCATTTGCGGCGGAAAAATTGAACAGCTCACTAAGGACCATTCCTGGGTAGCCGAGCAGCTCAGGTTCGGGGTGCTGACCAAAGAAGAGGCTGTCGGTCATCCTCAGAACAACATCGTCACCCAGGCGATGGGCATTGACCCGAATATCGAACCGCAGGTCCTGGTCAGAGAAATCAAGAGCGGCGAGCAATATCTTTTTTGCACCGATGGATTAATCAGACATGTGAGCGATCAAGAGATTCTGGAGTGTCTTAACTCCAATTCTCATCCCCAGCGGGCCTGCGATTATCTTATCGACCTGGCCAATCAACGGGGTGGAGAAGATAACATCACGCTCGTGCTCATCTCAATCGGTCGGGCGATGAGCTCGACCATCAAAGAAGAAGCGGCGTGGCCAGAAGAAGCGACGAAAAAAAGCAGTCCCTGGAGTAAGACAAAAAGGCTGGTCGCGATGGGAATGGCTGGTCTTTGCCTCACGACCGGAAGCTTCCTGGTGGGCTCTTTTTATCAAAAATCTCGCCTGGCAAAAAAAGTGAATGAGTTCCTCATCCAAGGTCGGTCCTATCTTGAGGCAGGGGAGCTGGATAAGGCAGCGCTTTTGACGCAGTCTGTTCTAAAGTTGGACAAAAAAAACAAGGCTGCCCGGGAACTCATGAACAAAATAATCTATGAGGAAGAAAGGAGGAAGAATGAGTGACAAAAGCAAAACCCTAAGGACCTGCTCCAAGGGTCATCCGATGGACCCTTCCTGGAAGATTTGTCCCTATTGCGGAGAAGGCGGTGAGGCTGTCGCCCAGGGGCTAAAAAAGACGGTCAAAGAAAGCGTGTCGCCCGATTTAAAGAAGACAGTCAAGGAAGAAGCAGCCCCTGAGAAAGAGGCAGCAGGGAAAAAGACCAAAATTTTAAAGGAAAGACCTGCTGAAGTGAAGGCCGTCGCCTGGCTGATCGGAATCGACGAGCCGGTTCGGGCTGTCGTCTATCAACTTCTTAAAGACAGAGCCCTCATCGGAAACTCCGTTGAATGCGACATCCAGCTTGAGGATGAGTATGCCTCGGGCCGCCACTGCGCCATTCAATTTGAAAAAGGCAAGTATTTTGTCACCGACCTGGCGAGTGCTAACGGGACTTTTGTCAACAACAGGAAGGTAACGAGAAGAGCGCTCACCGATGGAGATGTCATCAGGATCGGTGAAAGAAACTATGTCTTCAAATGCCACGTATTTTGAGGCGTCAGCCAAAATTCGAGGAGGAGGCAATGAAGAAAATTAAGAAACTTTGTATTCTCGTCACGATTCTGCTGGGCTATTTCAGCTCCTTTGCGCCCGCTCAGCCCCGCGTTCTGAGTCAGCAGCAAATGGTTGAGCTGGTCACGCCGGCCGTTGTTTTTATCGAGTTTTTCTACAAGGGATATGTTTATTACAAAGGCCAACGTTTCGGCTCGATGAGAGATCCCGGCCAGCCCTTTTTTGAAGCGTTTTTCGGCACGGTCAAAGCCGGGCCTTTCGAAGAAGGGAAAGGCGCGTCGGGGTTCATCATCCACCCCGATGGCTATATCCTGACCGCAGGGCATTGCGTCCAGGACTACCCGGAAGAAGGATCCATGCTCATTCTGTACGCTTTCCTTCGAGACTACATCCTGCCGAGCTTCGTCCAGCAAGCCGGCCGGATGCCAGACGAGAAAGAGGTGCAGAACCTTTTTAAAAAGATAATCAGTGAGGGCGCCCAGGTCATTGATTTAACCAAAGAAATCTATGTGCGGACAGGAAACTGGAGTGCCTATAAAGCCGATGTCCTTGTGGTCAGTGAATTTAAGAAGGGAAAGGATATCGGCGTCATCAAAATTCCTGGCAAAAACTTTCCGACGCTTCCCCTGGGCGATTCAGATACGGTCAAAGAAGGCGATGAGCTCATCGTCATCGGCTATCCCGGTATCGTTCAGGACCTGACCTCGGGCCGCGGCTTGAGCGTGGTCAGCCTCCTAATCCCCACCATAACCAAAGGGATTGTCAGTGCCGTCAAACTCGATTTTACTGGAACACCGGTCATTCAGACAGATGCCACGATAGCCGGTGGAAATAGCGGTGGCCCCGCTGTCAACACAAAGGGAGAGGCGATCGGGGTCTGCAGCTGGGGAGCTGGCCAAGTTGCTCATCGAGAAGGCGGTAGTTACGGGATGTTTGTACCGATCAATCAAGCCAAAGTCTTCGTCAGCCAGGCTGCGGTCACCCCGCAGTCAGGACTGACAGACCAAATTTACCGAACGGCCCTCAGCCTCTTCTGGGAGGGAAAGTTCGAGAAAGCGTTGCAAGAATTTAAGAGAGTAGAAGAGTTCTATCCCCGACATCCGACAGCCCAAAAATATATTCTCGAATGCAACGAGCGAATCGCCAGAGGGGAAACAGGAAAAGGCTTCGCTATCCCCTCCTCGCTACTGACGGCCATCGTTGTTGTCGTCGTGCTGGCGGTGCTTCTTGTGCTGTATCTCCTCCTGAAAAAAGGAGCTTTTTTAAAAGCTGGTCAAAAAGAATTTGGCCTGCTCGTCGGTCAGGAAGGTCCACTCGCCGGAAATCGGTTCCCGATTGAAAAAAGCGGCCTCCGGATCGGTCGCGATGCTTCAAGGTGCAGGATCGTGGTCGCGGATGACATCGTCTCCCGCGAGCATGCGCTTGTCGAACCAAGCCCCGACGGCAAGACCATCCGCATTAAAAACTTGAGCGCCACCAACCCCACATATGTCAACGACCGAGCGATCACCGAGGCAGAGCTGAAAGAAGGCGATATGGTCCGGGTAGGGAAAGCGGTCTTCCTTTATAAGAAGGAATAAAGCAAATTTTATAAAGCAAAACAGACTCCTACCGCGCTTGCCTTTCTCTCTGATATTTGGTCTGTCTTTGAGAGAAGCCGATTTGTTCTTCTCGAGATGGATCGAGGGTTCAGAAGAATGTTCCTATAATGAATTTTCATCAAGGAGATGACCGATGATCATAGACACCATTCAAAACGCAGCTTATTATTTTGGAGTGCACGAACGGATTGCGGCCGGCCTGCGCTGGCTCCAAACTCAGAACCTACCCAATCTCGCGACAGGGCGGTACGAACTCGACGGCAAAAACCTCTTTGTCCTCGTTTCGGAATACCAGACTAAGCCAAGAGACCAGGGCAAATGGGAGGCCCACCGGCGCTATTTCGATATCCAGTACTTGATTGCCGGCCTGGAGAGCATTGGTTATGCTCCCCTCGAAGCTTGTCGGCTCGGACCCTATGAAGAAGACAAGGATTTTCAACGTATCGAGGAAGCTCCGGGGAATTTCCTGACCTTGCGGCCCCAATCCTTTATGGTCCTCGCACCTCAGGATGCCCACATGCCCGGCCTGGCGCTCGATTCTCCCCGGCTGGTCAAGAAAGCAGTCGTCAAAGTCCTGGTCTGAAAGCTCAGAAGAATGGTCCCGGGTCCTTAACGTGGCGAAGGGTAGCTAATAAACAGTAAATTCTATCTGCTCAACTGGTTAATTGTAATCAAACTCCTATCCGCTCAGGATATCGTGGGCGTGGATGAGACGCTCCTTGACTCTCAGGCCATAGGGGCAGGCGCTGTCGCACATTCCAGTGCAGCTGGCGCAACCGAGCGGCTTTTTCTCCGATTCCATTTCGGCGTAGTACCTCATGGCCTCGCTTTCCAGCCCATAATGTTCAAAATACATAGCATAGCGGAGGACATCATTGACGGCTACCCCATTCGGGCAGGCCGACAGGCACTCCCGGCAGCTGACTCGGCAATAAAGGTTGTGGGCGAGCTTCTGATAAGAAGCAATCGTCTCGAGCGCCGCCCGGTCGAGTGGTTGGCCTGAAGCGGCGACATACTCCTCGACATGGGAATAGCTGCTCATCGTCGGAATGCAGGTGTCGATGTCGGGGTTAGATAAGACCCAGCGAATCGCCGCTTGAGGATAGCTCACTTCAGTGCTTACCAGGCCTTTCAGTTTTCCCTGCATCCCGCCGGCGAAAATCTTCATCGCTACCGTCCCGATGCCTTTCTCGTGGACGGCCTTGATGAGGGGCTCAATCTCTTTTCCCTCCATGTGGTTGTACATGAAAAGAATCACCTGGGGAAAGTCCGATTCGAGGGCTTGCTTTAATGTTAATTTGGGATTGTGGGTCGAAAAGCCGGTAAACCGGATTTTCCCTTCCTTCTTCAACTGTTCGTAGGCGCTGAGGATTTCTTCGTTATTGGCGACCGCGGAAAGGTCTTCGAGGCTGTGGACCATGGCAATATCGATATAGTCCGATTGAAGTCGCTTGAGGCTTCCCTCGACGCGCTTGATGATCATCTCCTTATCTATTTTCTGGCGGAAGTCGTAGCCATGCTTGGTGGTGATAACAACTTTGTCCCGGACACCTTTGAGAGCTTCGCCGACGTAAGCTTCTCCTTTCATCCGGAGATAGCTCTCCGCCGTGTCAAAATAATTGACGCCGCACTCATAGGCATAGCGGAGGACATTACTCTCAAAAAGGGAAATCGCTCCGCAGCTCACATCAGAAACTTTGAGGCCTGTTTTTCCAAGAGGGTTGGTCTTCCGGATTCTGGGCTCGGCCGGTTCGACTACGCTTCTCAAGCGCTCGCTGGCGAGTGCTTTTCCCCGTCCGGCCATTCCCAGCCCGAGAAAGCTCGAAGCCAGGGTGGTGATGAAATTTCTTCTCCTCATCAAAGGCATTTTCTTTCTCCTTTTTCTATTTTTTTCGGACTTCAATCGGCGTGAGCGGCTCCAGGCGGGCCATTATTTCGCTCGCTCCAGCTCCAAGAAACTGGATGACATAAGTCCTGCCTCCCCTCGGCGGCATGGTCATCAAACGGGCACCACGGGCCAACTCGTTCATCGGAGGAAGCTCTCGGGCTGTCAAGTAGAAAACCAGCTCATACTCAGCTCCATCCATCACAAGGGCTAGCTTATCGCCCGTCTGAAGTCCAGCCTTTTCGACATCTTTCGGAGTCCAGTTGGTGGTGATGGTCAAGCCAAAACGGGAACTCCAGTCGAGGACGTTTCCTTGAAGGCGACCTTCAGAAACTTTGACTTCCCCGATATTGACCTCCAGACGGTTAAAGAAATCCTCAGCGAGTGGAACGTTGATCTTCGCTCCTGCCAGCTCGATAAGGTTGCCGCGCGTTCCGACCTGGGAGACAAACCAAGAGGAAGGAAGCTTCATCCCTTCGACGTCTTCAAACGGAGGAAAATCATAACTCACCTCATACTTATCACCCTCGGGTGTCAGACCGCGGAAAACAACTCTTTTCAGCCTGTAATCATCGGGCCTGAGGAAGAAATCGACCTGAACAGGACCGGGTTTGGCTGCGCTCAGATGATAAAGTTTCTCCGGGCCGTAAGACTTCATTCCCTCGCTTTTGAGCTCACCTTCAAACTTCAAGAGCGAAAAAAGCCCGGCGTAGAGTTTGCCGAGTGTCTGGTAGACTGTCTTCTCGGGCTCGCCAACATCCGTGACCAAGCGATAAGAGTTCTTCTGAACTTTATCCCCCTTGACCAGGATAACCTCGGTCACTACTGGTTCTTTTCCTGTCATCATCTTGAGCTCACTGGCAGAAGAGACGACTGTCCGGACATTGCCCGTTTCAAAGGAGAAGTTTTGAACCTGGTTCAACTTTTCCCGGCCGCCTGAGGCTTCAAGGTTCCTCTGGAGAATTTGCTTTAGGGTCAGCTCCTGGCCGCTCGATCCAAGGCCGAGGAAAATGAAGAAGACAGAAATAAGAATCCCCCGACCAATCAATCCCGCTTTTCTCATCATAATCTCCTTCGATATATTGAAGCTAAGCAATTTTAGCTTAATGAAAAGAAAGAGGCAAATTCCGTATTATTTTCGAAGCGCAAACTTTTTTCCTCATGGCTGATGAAGTGTTTTCCGTTCCGTCTGGCGGGAGGTTATGAAAGATGCAAAAACTGCGTATTGCCCTCCTCAAAATAATACCTCTGAACTGAGTTCAGCAATCCCTAATATAAGACAATCTTAAGATAATCTTTCAGCAAGCCTCAAGTTGCCTCCGCGTATTAATAAAAAGTGTACCCAGATATAAAAAGTATCTCTTCTATAGTCACCATTCGGACACAATTTCCCGTCGCCGCAACGACACACGATATCCACCTCCGTCTAACCGCGAAGTGTCCAAACTGTCATTTTGTGAATCCCGAAACCCTGAAATTTTGCGGGGAATGCGGGGCGAAGCTTATTTCTCCCGGAATTCCTGCCGTCTCCAAAACTCAGACGCTTGAAACCAAGCCTTAAAGGCTTAGGCGGGGAACTGTCTTTGCTGAGAGGTATGAAATCCGGGAAGAGTTTGGCACGGGTGGAATGGGCACCGTCTATCGCCTTTATGACCGGAAGCTCGAGGAAGAGGACTACAACGCCCCCTGTGTGCTCGGAATGACCTATACGGAGAAGAATGAACAAGTTGAGAGAGAGCAGGCTTACCGGAAGACCCTCGAAAATGTCAAAAGGTCTGTGGAGCTTTTCCCCGAGGATATGCGGGCGCTCTACATGGGGGCGTCGGCAGCGATCAGCCTGGGCGATGAAAAACGGTCCACCCCAACTTCTCCGTTCTGCTCGAAGGCCGGGGCCGCTACGTCCGGATTGACGGGTTCAGGAGGAGCGAACGGTTCACCTCTTCCGTCGGTTATGGTTACATAGAAAACGGAGACCTATGCCCCATCAAAATTGATCTCGGTTCCAGTGGGCAATATCCCTTCATCGGGCTCAGTGACACTCCTCCGCCTTCCAATACTATGTATAAGGAAGTGCGCTCTGCGCGCTTGAGCCTCGACGATTATGTCGCCCTGGTAGGCATTATAGTCCGGATTTGAATGCAGGCTGGTCCGAGAAAAAAGGGAAATAAGAGAACCGTCCCCATTTTTCGATTTGCCAGGCTAGCCTTCCCACTCCGTAAAGAGCCGCTTTCTCCCCGAGAGCAGAAAGGACAAGCCTGACTCTCCGGCCAGCCAGAGGCTGAACCCATTTCTTGAATTCTTTCCGTGCGGGTTTTAATAACAAATCTCCCGCCTGGAAGAGCCCTCCGCCGAGGATGACCATCTCCGGGTTCAAAATGCTCACAATGTTGGCAATTCCCCGACCAAGGTAAGAACCCACTTCAGCGATAAGCTTTCGAGCCATTCTATCTCCTGCCCGGGCTGCCTGGACGACGACTTTGGCTGTGATTTTTTCCACCCGGCCCTTGACCATGTTTTTCATAAAGGTGGGCTTACCTTCACGGACCATCTGTTGTGCTTTTCGGCCGAGAGCATTCCCCGCCGCCTCCGCTTCAAAACACCCCATCGTCGCATATTCTTCTCTAAATTCCTTGTTGAGAGCAAACCAGCCGACTGCACCCGCAATGTCGTCGCTTCCCCGGATAAGATGACCCCCCGCCAGAATCCCGGCTCCGATTCCTGTGCCAACGGCCAGGTAAACTACATCCCTCTTCCCTCTGGCCGCCCCCATCCATTGCTCCCCTAAAACATAAGCACTGCGATCGCTATCGAGAACCAGAGGGAGACGAATCTTTTTCTCGAGGAAGCGCCGTAGAGGGAAGTTATCCCAGCCGGGTATGTTGGGCGCCCAGACAAGCCCTCTCTTCTCTAATACCACGCCCGGGATGCAAATGCCGATGGCTCTGACCTGGCCATTCCTCGCTCGGGCAAGTTTCTCTAAACCCTGGATGATGTCAATAATTTGCCGAACTGGCTTTTCGGCAGTCCCTTTTTCAATGGGCACTTTATGCAGGCAAAACAGCTGCCCGTTTTGTGCCACGAGTGCCGATGCAATCTTTGTCCCGCCGACATCTACAGCACCGCACAATTCAATCTTCTTTTTTATTGCTCTTTTCAATTTTTCCTCCCCTTTGGTTGCCCTTCTAAAGCGAAGCGCGACCTCTCCGCCCACGCTGAATTTTTACTATTTCATGAGCTTCAAAGCGACAACCCATATTTCTCCGGCGTCGAATGTTTTGCTCAGAAACGTCCGCCGTTCTCTTGTCCTCAACTGGATTTTTTCCTTTGTTTCAAGGTCCCAGGCCTGGTAATTTCCTGAAGGAAGAGAAAGGGCTAATTCGACTTCGGCTTCCTTCTGGCCTCGGTTAAAAACGAAAAGGATGCACTCATTTTCCCCTTCGAGGATTCTCCCTTCGACAAGACTCTCCGGATCTTCCCTGATAACCTTCACCTCTAAAGGACAGGAAAGTTTCAGCCAGTTAAAAAGCCCCGCCCAGAACTTGCCGTTGTTCGGATTCTTGAAGTGGTGATAGGCGGAGCCCAGAAAAGAACCGATAATCATGGCCTTGCCTTTCCCGTGGGGAGCTAGGACGATGGCGGGCTCGCCGTTGTCATACTCAGCCAGAACTTGGGCTTTTTGGTTGAGCAGCTTGAAGCCTTCCTCGAAAAAGATTGTCTCTAGTTTCTCGCCAGGCTGCAGAAGCGGCAGAGCTTCGTGAGCCTTTGTTATCTTGAGGGTAGAGGTTTTTTCAATCGGCCGGAGATAGGACTCCCTGCATCCTAAAACTTCGTGGAGGCCACCTCCAGGGATGATGGCCGAAGAAAAACCCCTTTCGTCGACCCAGCCGCACCGGGCTTCGATGACGGCCACTCCGCCGTTCTCAATGTAAGCAATAATCTTCTTAATGTCTGACCCCGACATCATTACCCCAAAAGGAACAATGAGCAAGCGATACTGGCCCAATTTTTCCGGCTGGAGGTCGAGGACATGGAGGAAATCAACGGGAATATTTCGCTCGAAAAATGCCCGATGGATTCCCTGCAAGGATTCACTCAAGTTATGAACGCCGATAGGCTGGCCCTCTCCCGTATAAGTCTGCTGGCCTCCCACCAACTGGGAAAGCGGATTATAAAGGATAGCCACTTCGCTCGGGGGTGGATGGCAGCGAAGAAATAAGTCCATATTGTCGGTGATAATGCGGGCAATGCGACCAGCCGCCACCGCTCTTTCCGTTAACTTGCCATCGAGCTCGACGAGGCCATAACCGCCTGCTTCATAACCTGAGATCATCGGGTAATAAGCGTAGATGTTTAGGGCCCGCGCACCGCATGCGACCATCGACCACATCCAGTCCTGGAGGTCAGCGCCCGTCACTGGAAGGCTGACTTTCATCCCAAAGACGCCGTGGCCAGCCTGGAGTTCACCGACATAGAATCCTCCATTTTTCCAATTCATCGACCGGACAAAATCGTTTCCCGCCGCCCGGAAAAACGGCGACCAAGGCCTGACTGTCCAAGCATGCTTCGGATAGATGGAGACGCCGTAATAATCAACCACACCGGCCATCTTCCGGTCGTCGGGCGTTCCGCTCCAGATGGGCTTCGTGAAAAGACCTGGGATAGCCGAATGGCTGGTTGTGATGCCACGGGGAATAACGGCTTTAACGGCTTTGGCCTTCATGGCCAGGTCTTCAGCCAGTTTGTCTGAAATGTAGGTTTTCCAGTCGACGAAGTCAGTGTAAGTAAGGATGGTCCCGAAGCGAGGAGGCTCGACCTGCTCCCAGCTTTCAAAAGTGCGGTACCAGGCGCGGTTGAGCTCAGCGAGGGTCCCGTATTTTGCTTTCAGCCATTCCCTGAATCGGGCGATGCTCGAAGGACAATAGCAGAACTGGAGATATTCCATATTCCCGAGGTGATAGATTTCTGCCCAGTTGATGATGTGCGGCTCGCTCCACAAATCCCAGCCCAAAAACGCTGGTTTGTCTCTGACCACGCGGGCCGCTTCAGCGAAAAAACGCAAGATTTTATCTCGCACGGCCGGATGGTCAAAACAGAACCCGGGCGCAGCCTGGGATTCCACAACCAGGCCATTGGAGGCCACAAACTTTGAATCCGGGTATTTTTTGCCGACCCAATCTGGCGCAGAATCAATATAAACCTGGACAATGAGCCGCAGGCCTGCCTTATCGGCCAGGTCTGCCAGCAACTCGAGGCCGCTGAAATCGTACTTTCCCTCGACAGGCTCGCACTTTGTCCATTCCACCCAGCACCTGACAGTGTTGAAACCCAGGTTTTTGATCTGCTCGAGGTCCTTTTTCCAGGCCTGGGGGGATTGTGGTGTCACCGCCTCGAGCATCGGGGCCCGTGCCTTCCCGCCTCCATACCATACTGAAACGGGAAAAAAGTCTTGTTCGACTGGACAACCGATCGAAAGCGAAGGCCAAAAAACAAAGTTGCAAAGCCATGCTCCCAGAAAAAGATAGCTTTTCCTTTTCTTCTTTTCTTTCATTCGGACCCTCCTTTGTCGCTTGTCTGTTATCTCGCTGCAACGCTCCCTTTTAATCAGCCGGGATGTGCCGGCTCTTTATTCGCGCTCCTCTGTGAATTTATCCCTTCTGTCTCTTTTCCTTTTGTCAGGCTCCTGGAAGGCTCTCCCGACCGCGCCCAGCAAAACAGGCCCCCGGCTGTCATCATCCTGAGTGATCTCCCAGATAATCACCCCGGCCAGTCCCGAATCAAGGATATACTCACATTTTAGAGATATGGATTTTTCATCATCATAGGACACGAGCATTTTTCCGTCGGGGCTCTGAGCCAAAGGAACCTTAGCGCAATCATCCCAGAGGGAAGCCCAACCGGATTTGAGCAGCTCGATGACCTCCCCATATCCGTAGTACGTGCTTGTCTGGAACTTCTGGTAAAGCCCTGGGCAATCAAAAGAACGGCCAAAAAAGGCCAGCCCGAGCAACAATTTTTCCCGCGGGACACTCCGAGAAAGGAAATAGAGATGGCTGTCGTGGAAGGAACCGCAGACATCACCCCCGCAGGAATAGAGGGGAGAATTATGGCCAGAGTGGTCGCTCCATGGTCCGTGGAAATCATAAGTCATAGCGCTGATATAGTCGAAATCCGCGGCGACTTCCTCATAGTTAATCCATTTTCCCCAATAAGAGCCAGAAGGAGCAGCCATGGTCAAGACAAGCGGTGGGCTCTGAGATTTGAGCGCAGCAGAGAGCTCTTTAATAAGAACGGTAAAATTCCTCTGGTCTTCAGCCGTCGACACAAACTCCCAGTCAATATCGACGCCGTCATAGTGGTGTTGTCGGACAAAGTCGACGACCTGGTTAACAAACCTGGTCCTTGTTTCCGGCGCCGAGGCCATGCCCGGGAAGCCCTCGGAGTTTCCCCACCCGCCAATGCTCATCAGGACTTTCACCCCGTAGCGATGGGCTTCCCGCAGGAGCTCGGGGTAAAGATAATCCACAGGGACAATCAAATTCCCAAGCGCATCGGGCTTGGTAAAGGCATGGGCAAGGTAGGTTAGAAGCTCGAAATGAACGCGTTGATGACTGAATTCATTCCGCTTCCATGCGGGATAATATCCGATGACAACCCGCTTGAGCTTCGGAGCAAGCAGAGGCGTCGATGACCGGTAAGACGCTGGACACGTCTCGCTCAACAAAGCGAAGAGGAGGGCAACTATGGGCAGGAGGAGAAGCGCCGGCGTCAAGCCTCGCCGACCAGGATAGATTTTAACCTTTCTCAACTCCCAACCTCCGCCTCCATTCCCGCTTCCGGCTCAATAAGTATCGCGGAGAGAAATGACTTTGAGCGCCTGCTTCAAGGCCGCCGCATCGACCTTTTTTGAACTCAGATAAGCGACCTCATACTGCCGGCCGGGAACCATATCGAAGAAGTTATCTGAAAATCGGCCTTCAAACCCAGGGGCCGAAAGGTAGACTGCCTTAGCCAGCCGCACTGCACCCAGGCGGACGATCATTCGACCCGCTCTCTCGAAAACCTCAAACCGCACCTCTGGCTCCCGCAGATTGACCTTCTTTAGGGGGGTAAAATGGAGGAGGTTGGAGCTGAGCGTCTCGCCAGCCTGCCTGAGCTCGCTATAAAAATAAACTTTTTCCAGGGGCTGGCCCTGGGCCAGCTCGTGGATTGGCTTGGTCAGGAGGAGCTGGCTTGACCTCGGCTCCAGCCTGACGTTTGTCTCGCCGTCCTGAACAACATCTCCATCGTAAGTGAAAAGGCCAGCGTAGAAATCAACGTCAATCGCTTTTCCCAGGTCAGAAATTCCGTAGACTTTCAGGTTCTCTCCGTCGACTACAGGCGCAACGAGAACCGGGTTGAAGAACCGCCGGGCATAATAATGGAGGGCTTTCCACGACCCGAAATAATCGATACCAGACCAGGAAGCCACAGGCCAGCAGTCGTTGATTTGCCAGTAGAGAGCGCCCATGGTTCTCGGCATCTGGCTTCGAAAATGCTCGACAGCGATTTTCATCCCTTCTGCTTGCTGCACCTGACTCAACCAGAGGAGCGATTCGAAGTCTTTGGGCAAACGGTATTCATCGAGCATATAGAGAAGGATGAGACGATTGCCCCGAGGATGTTTCTGATGCTGCTCCATGACAGGGGAGGTGATATTCCAGTCTTCGGGAAGGGCAAATTTCTTGACGGTCTCGAAGAGCGGAAAAGACTGAAACCCGAATTCGCTAAAGAACCGGTGGAATTTTCGGCGGTATTCTGAGAACGGCTCCTGGCCATGCCAGATGCCCCAATAGTGCATGTCGCCCGAAGCGTCCGAGCGCGGCTGGCCGAGCGTTTCCGAATGAGGAGAGCTCGGCCAGTAGGCACGAGAGGGGTCAAGTTTTTCTATCGTTTGGGGAAGGATGCGGTGGAAGATTTTCTCGTAATCCTCCCATACGATGGCCGGGTACTGCTCTTTCCATCCCCAATGAAACCATCCTTCCTCGCATTCGTTATTGCCACACCAGAGTCCAATTGAGGGATGATGGCGCAACCTTTTGACCACGTCCTCAGCCTCTGTCCTCACATTCTCGAGGAAGGCTTCATCGCCCGGGAACATGGCGCAGGCAAACATGAAATCCTGCCAGACGACCAGGCCAAGCTCGTCGCAAAGGTCGTAAAAATCGGGCGATTCATAAATGCCGCCCCCCCAGACTCGGACCATGTTCATGTTGGCTTCTCGGCAGTCCCGGAGCAACTGTTCGTATTTCTGGCGTTCCACGCGAGGTGGAAAAGAATCGGCCGGTATCCAGTTGCCGCCTTTGGCAAAAAAAGGAACGCCGTTGACGACAAACCGGAAGCTTTTCCCCCATTCGTCTGGACTCTGGTCAAGGACAAGGGTACGCAGCCCGATTCTTTTCTCGACCGAGTCAAGGAGAACCCCCTTCTGGTAAAGGTCAATTCGGACGGTATAGAGGTTTTGTTCGCCCATCCCGGCCGGCCACCATAAATCCGGGTTAGTGATGGGCAATGATTTTTCAGTCAAATTCTCTCCGACTTTTAGAGAAACAGATTCGCTGTGGGTAAACTCCTTTTTTCCAATAATGGTTGCCTTGACTGCAACCTTCTGGCTGCGGTCACAGAGAAGTTTGGTCCGGATGCGAAGAATGACTCTGTTCTTGTCCACAAAATCTTGCCGGATATCGACTTCGCTGATGCGGCCTCCTCCCCAAGCCTCAACATAGAGAGGGCGCCAGATCCCCGACGTCACTAGCTTGGGCCCCCAGTCCCAGCCAAAATGATAGGGCGCTTTACGCACGTGCGGCGAGCCACCAGGCAGTTTATAAGGGAGCCTGGCTTCCAGTTCCCTTCCTCGGCGTATGGGCGAATCGAAGCGGATGAGGATTTCATTCTGACCGGGCTGAAGGAATGGCTTGACGTCAAACCGGAAAGTGCGGAACATGTTATCCGTGCCTGCGACCGTCTGGCCGTTCAGGAAAATCGTGGCAAAGGTATCCAGCCCTTCTGCGACAAGCTCGAGATGGGCTTTCCGCCAGAGCATCTCCGGAAGCTCGAACTGACGCCTGTACTCCCAATCCCCCTCCTCTATCCACTGGACCCGCGATTCATTGTCCCGGAAGAAAGGGTCGGGAATAAGCCCGGCTTCCATGAGGTCCAGATGAACACAACCGGGGACTCTTGCCGGGTGCCAGGTTTTCTGGCCGACTTGGCGGAATTGCCACTCGCCTTCAAGGGAAAGGCGCTTTAAACTCATCTGGGGTTCACAGAGAGCTTCAGCAGCCAGGATGAAAACCCCGCTGATAAGCCAAACGAAGTAGAGCTGAAGGTGAGGCCGCGTTCGCATTTTTCTGAGCTCAGGGCAATTCATCTCGACCTCCTCTTCCCTTGGTTTTCGAAACTTTATCATAAGTCGCGAGATTATTATAAGCATAATAAAAATAACGCCCGATGTCATCTTCTCTCACCCAACGAGCCCCTTGCATTAATCTTATTAAAGCTATGGAAATAATAGACGCACCTCTCCTGGCCTTTATGTAGCCTGCAGTTTCTTATATAATTTATCAACCTTGCATGATATTTTTGAATAAAAGGTAAAGCTATGGAAATTATCATCAAGCCTGACTATCAGGCAGTTTGTGAGGAAGCATCCGCCATCATCCTCCGAGCATGGAAAAAGAAACCTAATCTTGTCCTTGGTCTGGCCACCGGGAAAACTCCCCTCGGCCTGTACGAGAGACTCATTTCTCTCCATAAGTCTGGCCAGATGGACTTTGCCGAAGTTATCACCTTCAACCTCGATGAATACTTCGGGCTGGGGGAGAGCCATCCCCAGAGTTTCGCCCACTACATGGACAGTCATCTTTTCAAGCACATCAACATGCGTCCGGAAAATATCCACCGGCTCCACAGCCGTCCCGAAGACATCGAGGAACACTGTCGGGCTTACGAGAGAAAAATCCGGAGTGTCGGCGGCATCGATATCCAGATTCTCGGCATCGGCAAGAATGGCCACATCGGGTTCAACGAGCCAAGCTCTTCCCTCACTTCCCGAACCCGTCTCAAAGCCCTGACCCGCGAGACCGTTGAGGCTGCGGCATCTTTGTTTGAAAATCAGGAGGAAGTCCCCCGATTCTGTCTCACTATGGGAATCGGGACCATCCTCGAATCGAAGACAATTCTCCTCCTGGCTTCGGGCGAGGATAAAGCCGACATCATCGCCAGGGCCATCGAAGGCCCTCTGACTGCCTTTGTCCCCGCCTCTGTTCTTCAGCTCCACCCGCAGGCAAAGTGCATCCTCGATGAACAGGCAGCTTCCCGGCTGGTCCTCAAGGATTATTATCGCTGGGCCTACGAAACCAAATCGTCAATTGGGGTCGGACCACGATAACTTATTTCTTATGAATAAATTGGACTAATTTCGAGCACAATTTTTGCCCTTAAATCGAGCTTTTTGGGGTCGAAAATGAACAAAATGCATTTCGAAAAAAACGAAGAAATGAAAAATCTTACGTTTTCGCCAGCAAAAATGCCCATTTAAGGCCATTTTCGCAGCTATTTTTGCGGCTAATTAACTGATAATAAATTAAATACCGTGGTCCGACCCTACTTAATTAAGAAAAATTTTGTTTGCCGGCCGTCGGCAAAACGGCATCCTTCAGTGGTGAAGACGGCCGTCTCCTCGTAACCAATGCGCACATCCTGGTTGTCCCATTCGGGAACAGAAGTCGTGCTGCTGAATTCGATGGCATAAGCAGTGTTCAAATAAAGGGGATACTTTCCTCGCTCACGGATATCTTCGGGGGCTGATTCGAGCGGCCTCGCATCCGCTGTGCAGCCAGCTCCATGCCCATGGATTCCCAGGGGATGCGAATAGATGAGCGGCCGCAACCCCTCCGCTGTTGCCTTCTTCATGGCCGAATCGACAATCTCGTTTCCACTCCGGCCAAGTCTGAACTCGGCCATGAATATATCGGCCACGCGGTTAGCGCGACGCAGCGCCTCCTGAAGACCTGCCGGCGCATCTTCTTCTCCGCCCCGACAGACATACGCTTGAAGTTGCATATCTGTGCACAGCCCTAGGTAGGAAATGCCAACATCGCAGTGGAGCAGGTCGCCTCGACGGATGACATTGTCCTTTTCCCCGTACTTGGCCTGCTCTTTCTTTGGTCTCTGGATAGATATGGACGGCTGAAACCAGGTGTCAAGTCCGAGGTCGGTGATCCTCTGCCTGATCCACCAGACAACGTCTTCCGTCGTGGTCACTTCGGGCACAATGACCCGATTAGAGAAAAATTCAGCGATGATGTCATGAGCAATGCCGGCCACATGGCGGTAGACACTGAGCTCCTGAGGGCTTCTTGTCTCCAGCCAGCCGACGCATAAATTTTCAGCCGACACAAACCGCGAGGACAAATCTGGACCAAGGGCTTTCTCCAGTTTCTCCTTCAGACTGGCAGTCAGCCCATCACCGAAAGCCCAGCCTTCAGAGATATTAATGCCGATTTTCTTCGGGTTTCGGGCTCGGATGACCTCCGCCAGGCTTTCGAATTGCCTTTTTTTCTTGTCCACCCAGGTGGACTTATACCACTCGCCCATCCCATAATAGCTTCCCGAAAGTCTTTCCACCCCTTTTTCTGGTCCCAGGTCGTGAAAAATGAGGATGGAAGTGCGGCGCGCGTACATAATCGGCCGAGGCACCAGGCTGAGGTACACGGGGTCCTCATTATATTCCCGGTTGATGACCAGCCACATATCGATTCCTTCGCGCCGCATCAACTCGGGGAGGATGTTCTCGAGCCTCCACTTCAGCCACTCATTCTGGATGCGAACCCTCTCTTTTTCAGGCAGGATATTTTTAATATCTTGGACGTCAGCTATTGTCTGGCCGCCACCTGAAACAACTCCCGGAAGCCCGAAAATAAAAAATCCCATTACCAAAAACCAGGCCCAGCATTTTTGAGAAAACCTCATCCAAGCCTCCTTATATATTATGATTGGTAAATCAATTTACATCTTTTTCGCTATTTACTAATTAGCCCTTCACCTTCCCTCCTTAATGAGAAGGAATAAAATAGGGGCAACATTAGGTAACGCACACGCGCTGATTCCTTGTTTCTCTCGCCTTTTGAAGTCATTCTCCGAACGGCCGGTCAATCGCCACGGCTTCCATCCCGCCGAGGGTTCTTCCTCCATCTTCAGTGACCACAAAACAATCTTCCAGCCGAACCCCGAACTCTCCGTATAGATATATTCCCGGCTCGTTGGAGAAAGTCATGCCCGGCTGGAGCTTCAAGGTATTCCCCTTGACCAAATAAGGATACTCATGGCCTTCCATGCCAATGCCATGACCAAGACGATGGCTGAAATACCTATACCCGGGCCCGAACCCTGCTTCTTCAATGACCCGTCGAGCAGCCCGGTCAACCGACTCACACACGACTCCCGGCCGAACGGCCTCAAGAGCTGCTATTTGGGCTTTCCTGACGATTTCCCACACCCGGCGCTGCTTATCTGTCGGAGAGCCAAAAACGACAGTACGCGTGACATCCGACCGGAAGCCCTCCACGGCACAGCCTCCGTCAACAAGCACGACATCACCGGGCTTGAGGTTTCGGACAACTTGAGAACCATGGGGGAAGGCCGAGTTCGGACCAAACTGGGGTCCGCCGGAACCGCTCACTCCCATCTGCTGGTGGGCACTGGAGATGGCCATCGCCAATTCGCGGGCACTCATCCCCTCCCGGAGATGCTTGAACCCTTCCTGGTAAGCGAGCTTCGTTATTCTATTAGCCAGGTCCATAAAGGCGACTTCTTTGGCTGTCTTTATGCTCCGACAACCTTCAGTAATGACAGCGCCGTCAAGAAGTTCGAGCTGCGGCGCGTCGCGGCGCAGGCCATAATAGATAAAGGTTCTCATCGATGGGTCGACACCGAGACGGCCCGAGGAAGCGCCGAGGTCTTTCATAATTCCAGCGATTAACCGAAAGGGGCTTTCGTCCTCTTCCCAGGTTCGAACCTCCTGGTCGGGAGGGATGAGCTCTCCAGCTCTTTTCCTCTCGAAAGCGGGGCAGACCCAGATAGGTTCTTTCTTTCGACTGAGAACAGCACCAAAGGTTCTCTCACTCCGCCACCAGTTGACATTTGTAAAATAAAGGAGGTTCGTTCCTGCCTCGACAAAAAGGGCGTCCAGCCGGTGCTCGGCCATCAATCGGGCGGCTTTCTCTCGCCGCGCTTTAAAATCCTCCATCGTAAGAGGCTGAACATCGGCCACCATGTTCCTGAGAGGTCCCGACCCGGCCTGGAGCGAACGCCCCAGCATCTTATCTACAAACCCGAAGATAGCCACAGACAGGCCGCCCACCTTCAAAAAACTGCGCCGGGAGAGCATTATTCTCCTCCTTCACAAAAATGGGTCAAGTCAGACGCGAGATAGAGACGTATACCATCCTGAAATAGTCATGTCAATTTCCTACTGCCGGTTGCCACGGGCAAGGGAAGCAAAAACGCCGGCCAGACAGAGGGCAGAAAATAGCCAGAAAGCGGCTCGATTGGCTTCTAGAAAAAGAGTGTGGCTGGTGGCGTTGATCTGGACCCTTCCGACAAAAATGGCCAGGATCATCATGGCTACCCCCATGCTGGTCATCTGCCCGGTCAGGCGCATCGTCGCCAGCGTAGCCGAGGCAACACCGTAGGATTTCTTCTCGACCGAACCCATTACCGCGTTCGTGTTGGGCGAGGAAAAAAGGGCAAACCCGAACCCGAGGAGAGCCAGGCTAAAAATAATAAAGGTCAGGACAGTAGCCGGCCGCAGGAAAGCCAGGAGGAAAAGCCCAACGCTGGAGATTCCCATGCCGACCGAAGCGACGATGCGCGGTTCAATCCGGTCTGAGGCGCGTCCGGCCAGCGGCGAAAAAATCGTCATCACCGCTGGCTGAGCAATCATGGTCAGTCCTGCACTCTGCGGGCTCATCCCTTTGACATACTGAAGATAAAGGCTGACAAAAAAACCGACCGCAAAAGTGGCGCTATAATGAATGAGGGCAGCGAGGTTCGAAAAGGCAAACACCTTGTTCTGGAGGAAAAGCCGGATATCGAGAACGGGCGAAGAAATCCTCTTTTCGCAGGCGACAAACCCGGCCGCCACGACCAGCCCAGCTCCAAAGAGCCAGAATCCGCCCCGGTTCGGTAACCGCGAAAAACCGAGCATGATCCCGACGAGGGCAAACCCATAAGCCAAAGATCCAGGCAGGTCGAATTTCTCGCCCCTCGCTTCTCGCCATTCGCCCTTGAGCCAGAGAAGGACGACGGCGACAATGAGGAGTCCAAGCGGAATGTTGATCAAGAAGATGCTCCGCCAGCCGAGCTGGTGGGTGAGAAAACCGCCCAGCACCGGTCCGAGGGAAAGTCCGAGGTAAATGGAGGCCATGTTGACGCCGAGAGCTCGACCTCGCTCCCCCGGTGGAAAAACAGAAGTCAGGATGGCCACACTTGTCCCAAAGATGAGGGCAGCTCCCAACCCTTGAGCCGCCCGAAAAGCAATTAAAGTCCGCGCAGAGTGCGCAAGACTGCACAAAAAAGAAGCCATTGTGTACGCTGCGATGCCGAAGAGAAAAATTTTTTTCCGGCCGTAGATATCGGCCAGCCGACCGAAGGGTACAAGAAAAACGGCCGCCGCCAGGAGATAGGCCGTCGCGACCCACCCTAGTACCACCGCATCGGCCTGGAACTCCCGACCGATGGAGGGCAGGGCAATATTCACCGAAGCCCCCATGAACGGCGCCAGGAAAGAGGCCAGCCCGGCGACAATCGAAGCGGATCGCCTCTCGCTCTTGCCGATCATGCTCAATCTCTACTTAACCTCTATATTTTATAGGAATTGTCAAATTAACGGTTGAGGAGGATGGCGATTTCGTGACGTACGAACCGACGGCCTCTCTCTCCAGGAATATGGATGAGGAGGTTGTTTCCCTCGAGAGTGGCCCCGGCCACTTCGCCAACCAGGTGCCCCTGAGTAATCGGTAGGGTGTAATCACAGCCGGGAAGACCTTCGACAACGACGCCAAGCCTTTTTCCCGAGGCTGCAACCCGGATGATTTTCAGCCTACTATCGTAGTCTCCGACGGTTGATTCAACGGTCGGCGGCATGATTTCGACCGTGGGCTTGAGCTCAATTTCGATGATATCTTGCCCGGACAGGGAAAACGGAGGAATCCGGAGGCGGAAGCTTGGCGCCTCCGGTAATCCGGGCACCTCAACTTCAGGCTCAACCGGCTTGCCGTTGACAGAGACGCGACCAATCCGGGTCCCAGTGCCCAAAACAGGAGAAAAGTTCAAAATGAAAGAACTTCCAGGCCGCGAAGTGACTTCAACCGAAAGCCCATTTTCTTTCCGTTGCCAGGCAAAGCTAAACCTTTCCGCCCCGAGGCGGTAATTCTCCACTCTCACCTCTGTCCAATCCGCCGGAAAGGCAGGCTGAAAGAAGACCTGCTTGGCAGCTGCATCGCCGTGAAGACCGAGCATCCCCCGCACCGCAGGAAGCACCACCCCGCCGACCGAAAAACCTTGATGGGCCACCGCCTCCTGCGGCCAAACGTGGAGAGCTCCGGAATAGAGCTCGGTCGCATTTCCGAGCGCGTTGTCGAAAACATGCTCGACATTGCTCATCAGCAGGCAAAAGCCCTGAAGGGGATGAAGGTATTCGTAAAAAGCAAGCGCCGCATATCCGGTCAGAAATGGCCAGACAGCCCCGTAGTTGTAATTGAGTGGCTCATAAAGGGGGCTTGAGGTCGAAAGCACTCTCACCCCCCAATCGGTGGTGATTTCGGCCGAGGAGATTTTCTCGAGCATCTTGTCAGCCCTCTCCGGCATCCCTATCCCCCAAGCAAGCGGCACCACAGCCCACGGCGTCAGCTCCTTTACTTTCTGACCTTGCCCGTTGAAGGCATAAGCATAGTGTCCCCCTTCTTCATCCCAGAACCTGTCCTCGAAAGAAGATAGAGCCTTTTCATAATTCGCCACCGCCCGCCGGACATATCGCATCTCTCCGGCGAGCCTGGCCAGCTTTTCCATGGCTGATGCCGCCCGAATCCACACTCCTGCCAGATAGATGTCTGTTTGAATACCGGTGAGCGAACCGAACTCAAGAGCGCCAAGTCCTGCCTTGCTGTTGTCCATCAGCCCATCGCCGTCTTCGTCTGTCCTCAAACACCACTCGTAAGCCCGGACAATCGACGGCCAGCTCTTCCTGATGAACTCCTGATCTCCGCTCATCAAATAATAATCGTGCATGGCGACAATGTAATAAGGAGTTGTATCACCATGAATATAACCATAGGGATAATCTTTGAACCACTGGATGTAGCCAGCGGCCTGGGAAAGCTCATGGGCCATCTTTCCGTCGTCTCGTTGCCACTTCTGCGTAAAGGACAGCGCCTCCCGCGCCGCCTCGAGAGCACCAAGGCTCGAAAGGCTGAGCGAATTGAGGTAGGCATCGGTCCCGAAAAACCAGCCAAAACCGGGCCGACCGCTTGTCCCCGAGAGTCCCAGCCCGGCGACGAGCCCAGAGCCGAGGTCCGGGTTGTCAACTCGAAGGTTGTCGAACGAAATCTTGGCCCACTCGAGGGCAAGATTAAGCTTTTGGACCGGGCTCTTAAGGCAAACGGTGCTCTGGCGCAGGGCGAGGTAATAATTCCGAGCTTCAAAGTAGATTTCCTGGGGAGCAGCGGCCAGCTTTTCATAAACCTTCCTGATTTCTTCTCTTTTTCCTCTGCCGCCCGCCATGATAATCGGGATGAACTTATCCCTTACCTCCTCCGGGTTTTCAACAGGGATCATGAATTCGTTCGGGGTATCAGAGAGCATGTGGGCAGGCGTATAGGAAATTCCCCTTGCCGCTGGTGACCCGATATAAGCATGGTTTTTCCGCGTTGGCTCAGAGAGAAGATAGGCCTTTAGCGCCGGATCCCAGGATGCATACTGGCCACCGATTCCCGCCGGCCACATTGGCTGGAGAACAGGGATGAAACTGGCCACAATCGTGACCGGTTCGGTGGCGTCGACATCCAAGAAAATGGCGGCGCCCGGAGCAGCGACGGCGGTGATAAAAATCGCCCTGACGGTAAAAGATTGATGGGTGTAAGTGAGCACAGTCGCGGCCGGGGTGACCTCGATAAAACGGACTATTTCTCGGCCCGGGATTGGGCGAGTGCTATTCTTGAGCAGGAAAGAAAACTCGAAGTTGCGCCAGAGCTTCAGGGGATAGGCCCACGCTTCAAAAGTCCCGCTTTCCTGGCCAAGGATGGCAAACTTCCGGCCAACCTTGTCGAAATAGGTATTCGGTTGAGCCAATCTTTTTAACGTCATATCGTCGCGCTCAACAGCAAAAGCTGGGATAATCACTTCCCCGGCCAACCCAAAGATGGGAAAAAGAAGGATAAAAACAGTCAGCCGGGCTAAAAAATTCCGGCAGGGGATGAAGCTGTTCATAATTTATGCCTCATGATTAAACTTATTTAGAGTTGTTCTTTTCCGGGCTTCAGAATTATATTCGACGGGAAAGGCGATTTCAACGGAGAAAGCTTTTAGGCCGCTCGGGCTAAGAAATAATCAGCTGGACGGATGCCGTATTTTTCGGGGTCAAGACACTTAACGATCGTGCGCTTGAATGTTGTTGTTTCCGGGTCGATGTCGGAAAGGTCGACCACCTCGCCGTCCACCATCCGGCCGTTCGCATCAGAAATGATTTTCACCCTGGGCCTTGCATGGAAAGCTGGATGGGGGTTAGCCTCGAAGACAATCCCCACCTCTCCAGTATCCAGAACAACCACCGACCCGACCGGATAGGCCCCAATCATGTTGACAAACACGCGCAGGAGAAGGGAGTCGAACTCATCCCCCGCTTTTTGGCTCATCTCGCTCAGCGCCGCCTCTCGGGGCAACGGCGTCGGGCGGTAAACCCGCTTGGTGGTAATCGCGTCGAAGTAATCGACGATCTTAACAATCCGGCTGAAAAGGTTCGCTCTGCTTTTTCGCACATAGCGAGGATACCCTGTCATGTCGGCCTTGAGATGATGCTCCAGAGCCACCTGGACTGCCCGGAGGGGAAGCTTCCTTGTGCTTTTGAGCTCAATCAATTTCTCCGCCCCGCTCTTGACGTGATTTTCGACGATGGCCCTCTCTTCCTCCGTAAGCTCGCCTGGTTTTTCGAGGATCTCTTTGGGAACGTCCAGCTTGCCCAGGTCGTGGAGGAACGCACTTACCCCCAAATCCGAGATCTCTTCTCGCATCAGTCCCAGACGCCGGCCGAGAGCGATGGCCAGGATGCACACATTGATTGAGTGGTTTAATGTATAATCGTCATAATTTTTGATGTTGGTCAGTCCATAGATAAACGATTCGTCATCGGCAAGATGGTTATAAACGGACTGCATCCAACGCTTGGTGAGGTTGACGTTGAAGGGTTCTCCTTTTTTCTGTTTCTCAAACACCTCCTTGAGAAGATAGATGCCCGCAAAATAGAGCCGGGCGGCGCTCTTTTCACGGCTGACTTGAAGCTCGACCGGGGCTATCTTCTCAAGAGTAATATGGTCGATGTGCTCGGTGTCGAGACCCTGGACTATCTGGTCGAAGGCATTCTTAGGGTCAAGGTCTTTTCTCAGCAGGAGGCGAATAAAGCGCCTTAGCTCTTCCTCTTCCATTTCAGGGGAGAAAGCGATGGCCGCAATGCCTTTGGCCTGGAAATCAGACAAGAGGAATTTAAAAATATGGTAGTTTGAGTAATCGAACTTGACCCGAAGACCGTTCACGTAAATGGAATTCTGCCGAACGCGGACGACAATCTCCCCTTCCTTCTCCAAGGCAGCTCGAAGGCAGGCGTAAAGATGTTGAATTTGGTCCTGAAGCATCTGATTGTTGAAATCATAGACCTTGCCAATTTTCAGAACCGCGTGGTGGCGGAGGAGAATGTTGACCAGCTCTTTGTGGGCAAGGGTTGCTTTTGGCGCTGTCTTCATGTCCACTTTATGGTCCTTTAAATGAGGCTCTCTCCAGGGCTTTCCGACAGGCCTCGCTTACAGCCTTGTTCGAGCTCTTCAGGCCTTGCTCTAAAATCGCTCGCGCCTCCGGAGTTCCGGCGCGGGCCAGAGCCTCGACGGCACAAAGACGGTCGACCTGGGACCTCGACCGGGCGAAAAGACAGGGCTTAGCCATCACCTTGCGGACTGCGTTTAGAGCCTCTGGGGCACCGGTTCGCACCAAGAAATTCAGGATGGAGATTTTGCGTTTTGGTCCAAATCCTCGGAATGTCCGGGAGGAAATCAACTTGATTGTTTTCTTGAGCAGGGCTTCATCTCCTGGCCACTGAAGGCTGTCAGCCGCTGCAGTACCAATGTCTTCATCCTGGTCCTGGGCGAAACTGAACAAAATTTTTTGGGCAAGAGAAGCTGTGGACGACGCTAATGCTTCGACAGCGGCCAGCTTAACATCCTTATTGGTATAAGTGCTTAACATAGCGAGATAGCTGAGCGCTTTTTTGCTTTGCTCCCTGCCCAACAAGGAAATTATTTCACGGGTAATGGCGGGTTTCTGATCCTGGAGGAGGTGGGCGAGAAGGTCAATATTTCCGCGACTGATTTCCTCGAGATAATCGAGGGCCGCCCGCCGGGTTCCTGGTTCCTGTGCTTCGTCAAGGAGCCCCGCAACAAGAGGAATCGCCCTTGTCCCCAGGAAGCCCAAATACTCGAACAGGGCCGAAAGAGAATCAAAATTCATTCGGTCGATCGATTCGCGGAGAAGGTCAAAAGTCCGCCCGCCGTGGATCTCGCTCAAGAATTGGTCCAGCCGCGCGGCTTTATCAGGGTTTGTTTCGACATAAGAATCTTTAAGCTCACTTATCTGCCTCACCAAATGGACAGCATGCGAAAACTTCCCCTCCTGGACTAGCTCGCGGTGATGACGCTCAAGGAACCCGAGAATCGTCACCAACCGCTCGTCTCTTTCCTCAAGGGACAGAAGTTCGAAGATGGTATCATGGAACTCGATCTCGGGTGGCGATTCCCGAGTCTTGGCGATGATAAACTCAATCAGGTCCCGCTCTTCATCCATCAGGGTGCTGATTAGCTCTGCATAGTCTTTGTTTTCTTCCTCAAGGAGACCAAGGCCAATTTTTTTCTCCTGGACATCACTCAAATCGTCGGCGGTAAGTTCTATTTGGCCGCCGTAGAGCTTTTGTCGGTCGACAAAGAAATCGAACGGCTGCCGGGTGAAGATGTCAATTTTAGCGAGGAGATAATCATCTGGCGCGTAGACACGGATATGGGGAAAGTCCCCCTCCCAGATAGCTGTCACAAAATCGCTCTCATCGACAGGCAACAGGGCTGTCTTCCGGATGACATCCAGGAAGGCGCGGAGTTCGTACTTGTCGATGCCTTTGATAAGAGTTAGCTTTTGCATCCCATCTTTATGAAAAAGGTAAGGCAAGCTCTTGGCCAGGTGTTCCTCTTTGAAAACGACTTCTTCTCCGATGAGAAAAGAGTCCTCCTGGACATCCACTTCCAGCTCTTCTAGGATATCAAAATAGGCTTTCAGCTTGGCATAGAGCTCGTCGATAAACTTGACCACGGTGGCGTGCGTCGGGGGAAATAGCTTGAGCGAAGTAACCGCATGGCTCATCAGGTGAAAAATTTCCCGGCTGAGTTCGAGAGCGGCCTTATCCGGCTTCTCATCCGAAGGAGAAACCGGGGCCTGCCCCGGTACGTTTTGATCCTCGGGAAACATCGGCCCTTTCCAGCTAATCGCCTTTAAATCTATGATATTTTTGCCGAAAAATCAAATTTATCGAGAAAATCACTTATAATATGGGCGTACACTTAGCTCAACAAGGAGGCATAGTGTCGGGGCTGAGCGTTGCGCTTGTTTTGATTTTTGCTCCTCTGGCCGCGCTTTCTTCCTACCTCATTACTTACATTGAATACAAAAAACATTTTCCCGAAGACCCGAAGAAAGCCCGGCGCCAGGCGCTTTATTTTGCTCTGGCTGCTTTATTGTTTTTTGCCTTTATAACCTTTCTCTTCGTTTTCCTCATAGACAAATTGCTCCTCTCCTGAGTGACACCAGGGTGAAAAATGGCTCGCTCAGTGCCGCCGTTTGATTCAATGAAAAACAACCGAAAAGGGAGCGCGCTTTAGAATCAAAATTGGAGGATGAGCTTCGCCGTGGTAAAAAAGATAAGGAGCCCCGTGATATCCACAACAGTGGTCAGCGCCGGGCTGGCAACCACCGCCGGGTCGAAACGCAGTTTTGCTGCGGCGAGCGGCAGAAGCGCTCCGATCAGGGTTGAGCTGACCACCTGAATGCCAAGCGCGATGCTTACAGCCATGGCAATCGTCCAGGGCGAAAAATTATCGGGCACGGAGGATTTCCCGCTGAAGATAAGAACGCGGCTAAAAGCGACCAAAGCCAGAAGAAAAGCGAGAAGTAAGGACACCTGGATTTCCTTGAAAATCACCTTCAAAGCATCCTTGGTGGTGACTTCTTTCAGAGCCAGAGCGCGAACGATAAGCGTGGCGGACTGGCTTCCCGTATTCCCGCCGGTGTCGGCAAGCATAGGCATAAACGTAGCTAAAATGGCGAACTGGATGAGCATTCCTTCAAAGCTCTGGACAATATACCCGGAGACAAACCCGAGAAGGGCGAGGGAAAAGACCCAAAGCGACCTGTTGCGGAAGTGGTCCCAGGCTGAAGTTCGCAGGTAGGAACGGGCCTCGTGGCGGCCGGCAATGGCCATAAATTTTTCCATGTCCTCGGTATGCTCCTGAGTGATGATATCGATGGCATCGTCATGGGTGATAATCCCGACTAAAGTCTTGTTGCTATCGACGACAGGAAGGGCGAGGAGGTCGTACTTCTGGATTTTCCGGGCAGCGTCCTCTTGGTCATCCGTGACCCAGGCAAAGACAACATCCGGATGCATGATGTCCCGGATTTTGGCTTCTGGGCGGGCGAGGATGAGGTCTTTTAAGGAAATAAAGCCGAGCAGCTGGCGTTTCTCATCAATGACATAGGCATAATAAATTGTCTCTTTGTCCGGGGCCTCGAGGCGCAACTTCGCAATGGCCTCGCTGGCCGTCAGCTCGGGCGTGAGGGTGGCATACTCTGAGGTCATGACAGCTCCGGCTGTGCCCTCACGATAGGAGGCAAGCCGGCGGATATCTTCTCTCTCGGCCTGGGCAAGCGCCGGAAGAATCATTTCTTGTTTTTCTTCAGGAATGCTCTTAAACAAGTCCACCCGGTCATCGGAAGACATTTCTGCCAGGAGCGAGGCTAACTCCTCGCGCTTCATGAGTTCCGTCATGTCCACCTGGACATCTTTTTCCAGCTGGCTGAAGATTTCGGCTCTGAGAGGAAGGGGAGCCTGACGCAAAACCTGCCAGGCCTCTTGGGGTGTTAAAGCCGAGATAAAATCGGCGATGACGCTGGGGTGACCGGACTCGCAGAAAAGTCGGAGTTCCTCAAGGTTTCCGCAGGCGATGGCTTCCCTGAGTTCAGGAACGAGCAAAGAAATCTTCATGGCTCACCTCCATCGGGCTGCAGGGGTTTGCAGCCGGCGGTGAACCAAAAACTTAAGCCGCCCGAAGGCAGCGATGGTTCATCTGGCTGGCTGTCGAACCCGGCCTGCAAGACCCGGCCAAACTCCTTGCCGACTTCAGGAGCAAAAGCCTTTGCCCGCTGAAGCTACTTGGACCATCAGAATTACTCATCCTCGCCAATCCATTGATAAGCACTCGTATTATACATCCAGCCAGATTCCTGGCCAAGAGGAAAAAAATATCTTTCATCACAATTTAAAGTGGCATTTTTGGGGCTGAAAATGAGGATTTAAGCCCTGATTTTGGCCTTTTTTATTTTCTAAATTGATGATAATAAAATAGATATCGTGGTCCGACCCCTTAGGTGAGCCATTTTTCGACTTTGGCAATTAATTCCCTTGCCTGAATGGGTTTGAATACATAATCATTCATACCCGCCTTCAGGCAGCGCTCCTTCTCTTCTTTAATAGCGTTAGCCGTTAGGGCAATAATAGGGAGAAAACGGTATTGCTGGAAATTCTTTCGAATAAGCTGGGTTGCCTGCAGCCCGTCCATCTCAGGCATCTGGACATCCATGAGGACGAGGTCGACGGGAACTTCGGCCAGGGCGTCGAGCGCTTTTTTTCCGTTGTCTACGACCTCCACTTTATATCCAGCTTTCTCCAGAATCGCCGCCGTCACTTTCTGGTTGATGCGGTTGTCCTCGACCAGAAGAATTCTGCCTCTTGGCCGGGCTAGCGCATCTTTGCCTGGAGAAGTTATTCCTTTTTTCTCAACTGACCGGCGCGATGAACATCCTGGCGCCGTCGGCGCCGAAAGGTCGTCTGCGGACACATCCTCTTTCTTTTCCCCTGGAATTAGAAATGGAATTCGGAACCAGAACCGGCTTCCCCCGTTTTTCCCCGCCTGAACGGGGCTCTCCATTCCTATTTCGCCCCCCATCATCTCGACCAGTTTTTTAGAAATACTCAGACCCAATCCCGTGCCCCCGAATTTCCGCGTCACGGAGGAATCGGCCTGAGAAAAATCCTGGAAAATCATCCTCTGGCTTTCAAGAGGAACGCCGATTCCGGTATCTGTGACCGAAAACCGGATAACTGCGACATCATCGACGAGGCTTTCCCTCTCAACCTTGATAGACACACTTCCTTGCGGCGTAAACTTAACAGCGTTATCCCCCAGGTTCAGGAGAATCTGTCGCAGGCGCTGGGGGTCGCCCCTCAGAATAGAGGGGACTGCGGGGTCGATTTCACAGCTAAATTCCAGCCCTTTTTGGTGGGCTCGAGCAGCCAGGACTTCATAGACCCCTTCGAGGGCAGTCCGGAGGGTAAAATCCACCGAGTCCAGCACCACTCGCCCGGCCTCAATCTTCGAAAAATCCAGGATGTCGTTGACGATAGCCAAAAGATGGCGGGAGCTTTCCTGAATCATCTGAACATAGTCTTTTTGCTCGGCCGTAAGCTTTGTTTCCAGCATCAAATCGCTGAGGCCGATGATGGCGTTGAGAGGCGTTCGTATTTCATGGCTCATGTTGGCCAGGAAGATGCTCTTGGCCTTGCTGGCCGCCATGGCTTCCTCTTTGGCCAAGACCAACTCCGTGACATCGATAATATTGAGAATATAGCCTTCAAAAATCCCCTCTCTGTAAATGGGATTGATCCGGATGACTGTTTTCAGCCCGGCGATGTTTTTTTGAACAACAAGAAAGCCTTTTCCGTCCCCCTGGCCCGGAGAGAGCAGAAGGGAGCGCAACTCCTCAAAAAGGCTGCCCGGTGGCGTCTCCCAAAAAACCTTTCCCAGGATTTCCTCCCTGGCGAGACAGAAGAGCTTCAAGAAATATTCGTTCACCTCAATGATTTGACCTTCCCTGTCAATGAAAACGACTCCTTCCTCCATCCCCTCAATCATCGCCGCCAGTTTGCTGGCTTCCCGGTGCAGCGCTTCTTCGAAGTGCTTGCGCTCGGTGATATCGTGGAGAACACCAAAAGTGCCGATGAATTCTCCCTTCGAATTGAAACGCGGCGACCCTGTGACCAGGAGGTGGCGACGCTCTCCGTCCGGCCGTCGGATCCGAAGCTCGTAGGTACTTGTCTGTCCTTCCAGGCGGCGCTGGTTTTCAGCCTGAAGGATAGCCAGGTTCTGTTCATCCAAAAACTCCCGCAAGTTCTGGCCAACGAGGGCACCAGAAGGGACGCCAAAAATCTTGTGCGCAGCGCGGTTAGCGAAAGTAAACCGGTCGTCCGCATCGGCCTGGGCGATTCCTTCCTCCAGGCTTTCGACAAGCGTCCGGTAATGCTCCTCTTTACGTCTCAATTCCTGGTCCATCTGCCACTTGAAAAGAGCTGTTTCGACAACCATCCGCAGCTCTTTCTCCTCGAAGGGCTTGAGAAGGTAGCCAATCGGTGCAGTGAGCTTCGACCTCTCGATGGCAATATCGTCCGCATAGGCTGTCACAAAAATCACAGGAATGCCATAGAGGTCGCGGATGCGCGCCGAAGCCTCAACGCCATCAATTTCCCCCTGCAGCCTGATGTCCATCAAAATGAGGTCTGGCAAGAGCTCGCCGGCCATGGCCACGGCATCCTCTCCGGTACGGACAATCCCCAGCACTTGATACCCAAAATGCTGGAGCATACTCTCGGTATCCCGGGCGACCAGAATTTCATCCTCGACGATAAGGATGCGGACACTCGACATTTTTCTCAGGTTACCTCTTCCTATTTCGCACCTTTTTTCAGGATACATAGGAGGACGCCGACGAGAATCGCCTTCAGAGAGGATTTTGGGGGTGAACTTTGGGCCGCCCTGCTTTCCCCACCCAGGGGAAATCTTAGTTCTCCAAGATGAGCGTCCCCAATCGATGCCTGTGTTCAGCGAAGAAAAAATCAACCGATTCAGTCCAGGCGAGGTTGAAATTTGAAGGCCCAGTGCCTAAAATGGTTTCTTATTCCCGAGTGCTCATTTGACCGGAGAAAAACGATGATCATCGCTGAATTTTCGATCTTCCCAACAAGCGAAGGCGTTTCCGTCAGCCGCTTTGTTAAAGAGGCCATTCGGGTCATCGAGGCATCTGGCCTCCACAGCCAGACGGGAGGAATGTCGACAACGATCGAAGCCCCCGACCTCGACAGCCTTTTCCGCGTCATCAAGGAAGCTCACGCTGCCCTATTGAGAATGGGAGCAAGGAGGATTCACATCGACCTGCGGGTGGACCACCGTCTGGACAAAGAAGCCACCATCGCCTCCAAGCTCAAAGCTATCGGGAAATCTTAAGAGGCGCGGCTGCTGTCCCTTATTTGGAAGCGGGGTTGCTCTGCAGTCAGTTCTCCTGTATACTCCTTATTGAGCATATTTATCAAATCGATAGATTATATAGGAATAGAGGAGACTCTTCATGGCAAAAGAAAGGGCCTTTTCTGAAAACGCGCTTAAAATCCTTCGGGCCCGCTATTTTATGCGGAACGAAAAAGGAGAATTCCTCGATAAAGAGCCAGCAGACCTCTTCTTGCGGGTGGCACAGTTCGTCGCTTCAGCCGAGCGCACCAAAAAGGAACAGGCGAGCTGGGCCCGGAAATTTTTTGAGGTGATGATGGACCGCGACTTTTTGCCCAATAGCCCGACCCTCACCGGCGCCGGCCGGGACATGTGCCTGAGCGCTTGTTTTGTTTTGCCCATCGAGGATTCGCTCGAGTCCATTTTCCAAACGGTCAAGAATGCTGCCCTGGTGCACAAAGAAGGCGGCGGAACGGGGTTTGATTTTAGCCTTCTCCGCCCCAAGGGAAGTTTTGTCCGGAAAACGCAAGGGATTGCTTCTGGGCCAGTATCCTTCCTTCGAGTCATCGACGCCGCCACCGAAGCCGTCAAACAAGGGGGGACCCGCCGCGGGGCTAACATGGGCATCCTCCGGGCTGACCATCCGGATATCGAGGAATTCGTCCGCATGAAGATTGACGGCCGGAGCGTCAACAATTTCAACATCTCTGTGGCGGCGACCGATGCCTTTATGGAAGCCGTTAAAAACGACGATTTCTACGATATCTATGACCCTTACCGCAAGGCAGTCGTGGGCAAGAAAAAAGCCAGCCAGGTTTTTGAAATGATTGTCGAGTCGGCCTGGGCTGTGGGCGACCCCGGGTTGATTTTCATCGACCGCATCAACCGTCACAACCCGACCCGAGGCCTCGGTCCCATCCGGGCGACCAACCCGTGCGGCGAGCAACCCCTCCATGAATACGAGTCCTGCAACCTTGGCTCGATCAACCTCAGCCACTTCTACGCTCCGGCCAAAAAAGACCAGTTCGATTGGGAAAGGTTCGGCCAGGTCATCAGCCTCGCCGTCCGGTTTCTCGATAACGTCATCGATGTCAACAAGTATCCGCTCCCCGAAATCGAAAAGATGACCAAGGCGAACCGACGCATTGGGTTGGGCGTTATGGGCTGGGCGGATTTACTCCTCCTGATGAAGGTCAAGTACGACTCAGCAGAAGCGATCCGGCTGGCTGAAAAAATCATGTCTTTCATGCGGCGGCGGGCGATGGCAGAATCCGCCCGTCTGGCTGAAGAAAGGGGGAGCTTTCCCAACATCGGGCTGTCCATCTATAAGGGGAAAAAGATGCGCCATGCGACGACGCTGACCATTGCGCCGACGGGCACTATCTCCCGTATCGCTGGCTGTTCCTCCTCGATCGAGCCCCTGTTTGCCTTCGAATTCACCTCCAAGATTATCGATGGTGAGATCCGAGACATCCATCCTCTCTATGAAGAATGGAAAAGCCAGCATGGTCAGGAGCCTCTTCCGGATTACTTCCGCACGGCGCACGACATTGCCCCGGAATGGCATCTCCGGATGCAGGCTGCCTTCCAGAAGCACGTGGATAATTCGGTCTCCAAGACAATCAATTTTCCCAACAAGGCTACAACCAAGGACGTTGAGGCGGCTTACCGTCTGGCCTATGAACTCGAAACCAAGGGGATTACCATTTACCGGGATGGCAGCCGGGCTGAGCAGGTGCTCTACAAAGCATCCCCGGAAGCCAGGCTTTATCCTAAGGAGAGACCAGGCTCCTTACCCTCGGTGACCGATAAAATCAAGACTGGCTTTGGCAACCTCTACGTGACCATCTCCTTTTATAATCAGAAACCCTTCGAGGTCTTCACGAGCATCGGAAAAAGCGGCTACACGACGATGGCTGACGCTGAAGCCCTGGGAAGGCTAATTTCGCTGGCCCTGCGCAGCGGCGTTGACGCCAAAGAAGTCATCAGCCAGCTCAAGGGCATCGGCGGCTCAGAACCGATATTCACTGAAGGCGGGCTTGTCCAGTCGATCCCCGACGCCATCGCCAAAATCCTGGAGAGGCACATCGGCCCGGTACAGAACAACGCCAAAGACGTCTTCCAGACAGTCTGCCGGGTCTGCGGCGCCACCCTTCCTGATGAGAAGTGCCCCGTCTGCCCGAACTGTGGCTGGACCCGATGCTCCTAACAATTATTTTGGGGGACGCCATACATAATACACTTAATATTCATTTCTCCGACCTGGGGTTAGAGAATCCGTTTCCGTCCAGCTTGAATTTCCAATTAAAATTTATAACCTATCTTCCTTAGAAATTCCTTCCTGAACTTGATATCCTCCTCGCCTTCGACCCCTTTTGTTTTCAACCCGTCGATGACTCCCAGGATGCCGCGACCCGCCTTTGTCTCCGCCACAATGACCTCTGCCGGGTTAGCGGTGGCGCAGAAAACATGGCAGACCTCGGGCACGTTTTTTACCGCATTAAGGATATTGATAGGAAATCCGTTCTCCAGGAAGATGATGAAGCAGTGCCCCGCCCCGAGGTTCAATGCATTCTTCCTGGCCAGCTCGATGAGCTTTTCATCATTACCTGAATACCGAACAAGCGCCGGCCCTGACGATTCACAAAAAGCCAGACCGAATCGAAGCTGTGGCGCTGTGGTGACGATGGCTTCGTGGAGGTCTTCGACGGTCTTGATGAAATGGGATTGACCGAGGATGAAGTTCATCTCTTCGGGCTTTTCAATCTTGATGACCTTGATATCCATTTCAACCTCCTGTTGTCCCTCATTATACTCATTTCCCGGGAAATCTTCTTGCCCTTGGCAGCGAGAACTTTAGGCCCGGCCAAGGCTCATCCTTTTCTGGGCTTTTTTCTCCGCATAGGACCGCGGCACATAAACCGATTCCCCGGTCATCGGGTCCATGCCGGTAAAGTACATGCAGGTGGAGCGCGTCATCGGCGTCGGCGTGAAAATTTGAATCCCTTCCACCGGTCTCTCCCCTTCCCGTGCCAGCATTTTCAGGTAGCGAGCCAATTCCCGGGCATCTTTCTCTGTCGTCCCGGGATGAGCAACCATGAAATAATATTTCAGATGCTGGCGACCACGGCTCACCTTCTTGAATAAACGCCGGAAGTCCTCGAGCGGCTGCCGGCTCTTGTTCATCAGACGAAGCACCGAAGGCGAAACATGCTCCGGTGCAATCTTGAGCAGCCCAGACACGTGATGCTCGCAGAGCTGGCGAACATATTCTGGGCTTTCCATGGCCAGGTCATAGCGGATTCCGCTGCGAACAAAAATTTTCTTCACGCCGGGCACGTTTCTCGCCCTGACCAGCAGACTGATCAGGCGTCTGTGACTCCGGTCAAGCTTCCGGCAATGGGAACACTGACCACCCTCGCACGGTTCCCGACAATCCATGCCGTACATATTGGCCGTCGGCCCGCCCAGGTCATCGATATAACCCTTGAACTCAGGGTGCCGGGTAAGGCCTCGAATCTCGGCCAGGATGGAATCCTCACTCCGCGAAATGACCCTGTCTCCTTGATGCAAAGCCAGGGAGCAGAACGAACAATTGCCGATGCAACCTCGATGGGTAACCACTGAGAAACGGGCCATGGCCAGCTCGGGGAAGTCGTCGGGAATGCGGCGGGAGAAAGGTAGGGAATAAATCCAGTCCAGAACCTCCGATGAATACTCTGGCATCGGAAATTGAAGCACGAATCGGCCAGCATGGCCCTGGGCTAGGGGCCGGCGGTTGGAAAAGAGACGCTGGGCCTGACAAAATTTTTCCATATCTCGGCTCACTTCCTCGAAGGAAGGGAGCAGCGTAAAACCCGGCGGCAATTCGCCTCTGACAACACAGGTCCCGGGGATACCTAACAGGTCCCGTTGGCTTTCAACCCGGCGACAAATCTCGATGGCCTGCAATTCGCCAGGTCCAAACACAAGCAGGTCCGCCCGGGAATCGAGGAGCAGGCTGCGCCGAACCCTATCCTCCCAGTAATCATAATGGGCGAACCGTCGAAGGGAAGCCTCGATTCCGCCGAGAACGATAATCGCCCCCGGAAAAAGATGCCGGATCCTATTGCTGTAGACAATGTCTGCTCTGTCTGGAATCCCTGAGTGGTAGCCAGCATGAGGGTCCCTGGCCCTGGCCCTCTTCAGGGGTGTGTAATTGACAACTAGGCTGTCCATCGACCCGGAAGTAATGCCGAAAAAAAGACGGGGCCGGCCGAGCTTTAAGAAATCTCTGTCCTCTTTCCAGTCGGGACGACTGATGACTCCCACCCTGTACCCCTTGGCATCAAGGACTCGCGCAATGACACCGCAAGGAGAAAGAGGATGGTCGGCATAGGGCTCGCCGCTCACCAGGATGACATCGAAATCCTTCCCTTGAGTCGCAATCATCGACTATTTATTATACTCACCAGCCCAGCGAGATGGCGAGAAAGAGAAAAACCCCAATGAGTCGGAGGATTCAAAAGTTCTGGACTGAGATAAAAAATTGCGGCCGACATGATGGTCGGGCAGCAAGGAAACGAGACAAAAAAGCCTCAGAGGTTTACCTGTCGAAAAATCCCTTTTCCGAAGAAAGCATTGGCCACGAGCAAAAGCCCGCCGATATAAAAAGGATAGGCGAGACCGTAGCGAAACCCGACCGAGGCAAATGTCAGGGAGCCAAGCATGTGACCGAGCGTCATCACGGTCAGGAGGATGGCCGCACTGCCGCCAATGTTCGCCTTCTCGAACAGCCGGGAGACAAAAAGCCAGAGCAACGCACCCATAAGCCCATCTCCGACCTCGTGGACGAGTCGAAAGAAGAAGGATAAAGAAAGATGGCGGTTAACCATGAGGATGAGTCCAGCCCCTGAAAGGAACATAGAGAAGAGAAAAATCCTGGCGTTCAGGCGAGGGTTATGCCGGATGAGGCCGATAAGAAAAGAACTAAAAGCCAGGCCGAAAAGCGATAGCGAAATAAAAAGAGAAAGGGAGGTCAAACTGAGGTTGAAATATTGCTTTAAGAAGGGGCTGTAAACGGTTCCTTCCACTCCCCAGTGGAGGCCGACAAAAAAAATCATCGCCGCGAAAAGAAAGGCTTTCTTGTTGAGGAAACTGCGCATGTAGATTTTGAACGGGACGGCTTCAAACGGGGCTTCCTCCAGGCAACGGACAAAAACTTGAGTGATGAACAAGAAAAGGCCAAAGGCTGCAAAGAGAAACTCAAAGCTTCTCCAGGTGACAATCACGCCGCCGAGAAGAGCTCCGAAGGCCGAGCCCAGGGATTGCCAGAAAGCCAGCCGGCTGTATTTACGGTTGAGGTCCTGGGTTAACTCCATTTTGAAATAAAGGCTGTTGAGGGAGACATCGAGAGCATTGTTGGCCACGCCGAGCACGAGAAAAAGCAGAGCCACTGGAAAGAAATCCTGGACCCGATAGAGGAGAAAGAAAGCAACGCTCGTCGCCGCCAGCCCGGCGTGGACAATCTCTCTGATCGACAGACGGTCGTTGAGCCAGCCGGTGGGAAAAGAAAAAAGAAGCGGTGCGAAGGCATAAAGCGACACCGCCAAACCAATCTGCCAGCCCGAAAAATCAAGGCGTAAAAAATAGAGCGGGACCAGGAAAAAAACCGCGTTGACGCTCAGCTTGCGACAGAAGTTAAGGAAATGAACGCAGTTCTGGGGACTCATCGGTCAATCTGAAGCCGAGTATTATAAGGAGATTATTATATTTATTGCAAACCAGTCTAAATCGTTAGGTCAATTTGCATCACCCTTGCTTTTATCACGTCCCTCAATGGCCAGGATGGGAGGATGAGGGAAGGAAACCTTAATGAAGGCGTTAAAATAAAACTCAGGTCGTTAGCTTTTTATAATTTTGATATCGCCGCTAAAAGAAGAGAGTTTGACCGTTGCTCCGCCTGAGTTGACAGTGCCGCTCATCTCCCGGCCCGAAACCTTTCCCGTCACTTTGATTTCAAAATCTGTCCGGATGCTTCCGCTGAAGGTTCCCGCATCGAGGTCGAAAGCCGAATCGGCGGGAAGATAGAGCGTCACGTTCCCGCTGTGGGATTTCAGGCTATAATTCCCCGCGGGGTTGATGCTGCCCCGGTAAACAACTTCGCCGCTCAGCGCTTTAATGGCCACTTTGTTTGCTTCCGAGACACCGCTGAGTTCCACATCTCCGCTGACCGTCTCCGCCTCAATCGAACCCTTGATGGCGGTCATGGAAATGTCGCCCGAAACAGATTTGAGCCAGACACCTCCGACAATGTCCGCCCCCTTTATGTCACCGCTGACGGTATTGCCTTCAACCCGGCCACTAATTTGTCTGAGGTGAAGATCACCGCTGACGGCGTCGAGGTCCAAGTCTCCTCCTGCGCCTTCGACATCAATATCACCGCTAATATTCTTTGCCCGGAAGCTGGCTTTATCGGGAATCCAGAGCCAGTAATCCACGCTCACATTGACGGACTCTCTTCCCCAGAATCGGTCAAGGTTCCGAGGATATTTCGTCTCAATCCGAAGGGTATTCCCTTCTTCGATGATTTCGATACTCACCCTCGCTGCGTTTTCTTTGGCCTGGGAAAGCGAACCAGCCCGGGAAGTTTTGAGAGCCTTGATTTTTACCTGGCCTTCACTCCAGGTTCTGACCTCTATGTCGCCGGATATGTTATGGATCAAAACTTTACCATCTCGAGCCAAGCCGACCGTCTTTTCAAACGGCTCCTCATGTGTTTCCCCAAGCATTGCCGCCAGTGTCGGCAAAACCAGAAAAAGTAGCCCAATGCCGAAAATCATTGTTTTTTTCACGGCTCGATGTTTCATTTTTGACCTCCTTGTTTCCTTAATACTTTAATGCTTCTTTTCTCCTCTAACTCGTCACTCTCCGCACATTTTCAGTCGTGCTCCTCTTGATGCCCATGTAGTCTTCGAGAAAATTGACTTTTTCCCGGTACGCCATAAGAAGATAAGTCCGGGCAGTCATGTTCTCCGGGTCGTCCTGGACCATTTGCTGGCAGACCTGGATGGTTTTGTCCAAGGCCTGGAGGTTGCGTTGAAAAACTTCGGCCAATTCAGGGCTCAAGCCATTCCCTTGAGCTCTCACAACTTCCTCTAAGGCGGCGATCGCCTTTTCGTAGTACCTCTGGGCTTCTTTCAGTTTGGCCACGGTGTATTCAAAGGATTTTTCACTCTGGGGGATAACCCCTCTCCACGGCTTGAGAGCGATGACCAGCCCGCCGATGACCGCGATGGCCAGAAGGCTCGCCATGGCGTAGCGTAAAGCGGGCGAAAGAGAGAGCCAGGAAAGCCGGCCGGGCCGCTTTTCTCTGGGGCGAAAAGACTCTCGCTCCGCCTGCTTCACCCCAGCATAAATCATAGCCCAGGTTCCGGGCGAAGGCTCAAAGGAAGGAAGCTCTCTGGAGAGCTGGGAGATTTTCTGGAAATCGTAGAGAAGACCGCGGCACTCGGCGCAAACGTCGAGATGGCTCTGGAGTTTCTTTTCCTGGGCGAGGCTGAGCCCACCGTCCAGAAATTCGCTGATTCTTTTTCGGGCTGCCGAGCATCTCATTTCTCTCCTCCTTCAGAGAACTTTCTTTTCTTTGAGGAATTCGCGGATTTTGAGCCTGGCCTTGAAAAGCTGCGATTTAGAGGTTCCAACCTCAATCCCGAGTGTGGCTGCGACTTCCTCATGCTTGAATCCCTGAACATCGTGGAGGACAAACACCGCTCTCAGCTTGTCGGGGAGTTCCTGGATTGCTTCGTCTATCGACTGACGGACTCTCCTTTCGTGGGAATCGTAGACCGCCTCCTCTTCTTTGCCCTCGATCGAGCTCAGATTTACTGTCCGGGCCTGTCGGCTTCTCTTGCGTCGCAAATAGGAGTAGCATTCATTGATTGCAATCCGGTACATCCATGAAACAAACGTCTCGTCCCGGTCGACATCCCTCAAGTGAGTCAAGATTTTGATAAAAATATCCTGGAGGAGGTCCTCCGCCGCCACACGGTCATAAGTGTAGCGATAGGCCAGGTTGAAAAAAGAGCTCTTGAAACGCTCGTAGATTTCCTCCATCGCCTTTGCGTCCCCTTCTTTTCCTCTCCGAATCAGGCCGGCGAGGATGGGGTCAGGGGGTTTATGGTCTGGCTTGACCAATTTTTCTTCACCCGGAGACATGACCGGTGCTTCTCCTTGAGCCCAGATGAGAATTGACTGTCTGCCATTATCCCCCAACGTGTTCTCCATGGCAAGCGTCGCCGTCATCCCAAATTTGCCGATAGGAAATTTCTCTGATCCGAAAATGCATGATATTCCAAGAAATTAACATGACAAAGAGGCGCACCCGATGGGT
>FWPV01001702.1_pt1 | contig 58777 bp, 54 predicted proteins | sample 2228371 | NCBI WGS metagenome assembly FWPV01 (sample SAMEA103939776, study PRJEB20133) | metagenome
CATAACAAAATTGAAACACTATTTAAACCTTTTTTTGCTTCGAGATCAACGAAGCGACACTTGGTGAGGCATTAATCATTTCATCTCATACAGGTTATTGACAACTGACTTTATCTATTCATTTCACGCAGCCCAGAGAACTTCACGACGACGGCAGCGGCAATCCGGAAAAGAGGAACAGCCCGCTGCCCTCCCCACCCCTCAAAAGTCGCCGTAGGGAATATCGTCCGCAGGGTCATACACGGCATCATAGTATTCGATCACCTGAGCGTCCTGCAGGGCCGCAAAGCGATGAGCGCAGTTGGGGTGAAGCGCCACCTTGTGACCCGCCCGTACCTCCACATGGCTTCTCTCTTTACATTCCAGATCCACCAGGTCGATTCGAATCCTGCCCCTGACAACGTAGAAGTGTTCGATTTTGTTCAGATGGTAATGACCGCCACGATAGAGGCCTTTGCCGGCCTTGAGGGAAAAATAGCCCAGATGACGGAACGTCCTGCCGTCCTCTATCAATGCCAGTTCCCCTCTCTCCTGGATCAGCCGCTTTTGCCGAATAAACTCCTCAGTCACGGGAAGCTCTTCAATCTGAATTTTTGCAGTCAAGGTTCTTTCTCCTTAATTTCTTGAGGGATTGACCAGTCTCTTTTTGCTTTTATCTATAGCACAATGCCTGATATTTTTATCGACTCCACACCCCATGCCGACAATAAGGGAGGTATCCCCATGCTCAAGACCTTGGCAGTGATGACCAGTGGCGGTGATTCACCGGGTATGAACGCCGCCATTCGTGCCGTAGTGCGTCGCGCCCTCGACGGGGGGTTGACGGTATACGGCGTGCGCGACGGTTACGAGGGACTGGTCCAGGGAGGCGATGCCATTCGCCCGCTTGAATGGAAGGATGTGGGAGGCATTCTGGCGAAGGGCGGCACTTTTCTTGGCACAGCTCGCTGCCAGGAATTCAAGAGCAGGCCAGGCAGGCGGCAGGCCGTGGGTAATCTGCTGGAGCATCGGATTGAAGCGCTGGTGGTGATCGGAGGCGACGGTTCGCTGATGGGTGCACACATTCTGGCGACCGAATGGCTGGAACACCTGCAGGAATTGAACGGTCTCGCTGCCCAGACAGGCGCTGAGCCCTTTCCTGACTATACGCTTCAGGTGGTTGGTCTGCCGGGCTCTATCGACAACGATCTGTACGGCACCGACATGTGCATTGGAGCCGACACGGCGCTCAACCACATTGTCCGCGCTCTGGACGATCTCAGCTCTACCGCGGCGTCCCATCAGCGCACCTTTGTGGTTGAGACCATGGGACGCCACTGCGGCTACCTGGCCCTGGCATCCGCCCTGGCCGGTGGCGCATCATGGGTGCTGTTGCCCGAGGAAGAGCTCGATCCGCGTTGGCATCAGAAAATGACCGGCGCCATCGAGAACGAGCGAAAAGTTGGGCGCCCGCATCACATGGTGGTTGTGGCGGAAGGGACCCGTCACCTGGATGGGTTGCCCATTCACACCGAAGAAATTAAAGAAATCCTGACCAGGCGGCTGGGGATCGATGTGCGCGTTACCGTTTTGGGCCACGTCCAGCGTGGGGGAACCCCCACCGCTTTTGATCGCAATTTGGCCACACGGCTCGGAGTTGCCGCGGTAGACATTCTCATTAAGAATCCCACTACATCCCATCGTCATATGGTTGGCTTGATCCGCAACAATATTACCGCTACTCCGCTGGTAGAGGTGGTGGAAAAGAGCCGCGCGGTGGGGGAACAGCTCGAGCTTGGCAACTACGAAAAGGCTAGAGAACTGCGCGGGGAGACATTTTCCAAGACCCTCGAACTGGTTAAAACTTTGACTCGCATAACACCGGCCCAGGAGAAGCACATGGACGGCGCCGTCGCCATTCTTACCGGTGGAGCGGACGGACCGGGCATGAACGCAGCCGTCAGCGTGGCTGCGCGCTGCCTGCTGAACCAGGGGATATCGGTGGTCGGCGTCAAAGACGCCTTTCTCGGTCTTATCCGCGATAATCTTGTGGAACTCAACTGGAATGACCTGGTCGGGTGGCTCAACCGGCCGGCGTCCGAAATCGGTACAGCGCGCTTTGATTTTCTTTCGGAACACTTTGCAGCGATCGCACAAAACCTTAAGAGACACAACATCCGAGGCATAATAGCCATCGGCGGCTGGGGTACTTACGCCAAGGTCGCCGAGTTGATCGAACGGCGCCCCCGGTTTGATGCCTTCAACATCCCGATGATTCTCGTTCCCGCCACCATCGACAACAATCTGCCCTGCACCGAAGCGAGCATTGGGGCGGACACGGCCCTCAACACCATTGTTGAAGCGGTCGATAGAATCCGTCATACCGCCGGTGCCACGCATCGGGTGTTTATCGTCGAGATCATGGGACGCGATTGCGGTTTTCTTGCCTTGATGGGAGCACTGGCATCCGGTGCGGAAAAGGCTTACCTTCCTGAAAACGGGATCTCCCTGGCGGAATTGAGCGGGGATATGGAATCGTTGCGCAAGGCTTTTGCCTCGGGAAAACGCATGGTGATCTACCTGCGCAATGAGAATTCATCAGACTTTTATACCACGGACTTTATCCGCAGGGTGGTACAGGCGGAGAGCAATAATGAATTTGAGGTCAGAACGGCCGTGCTCGGACATATCCAGCGCGGGGGCGTGCCCATGGCGTTCGATCGCATCCTCGCCTGCCGCATGGGAGCCGCGGCAGCCTTTACCATCGCCGAGTGCATGCAAAATGCCAGCAGCGATGTGCAAGCCGTTGGGCTGCGTGGACGCGGCGTGGAGACCAGGCCCTTTTCCGAAGCACTCAGAGAAATGGACGTGCAGCGGGGACGTCCCAAGGATCAATGGTTCCTGCAATTGGTGGAAGTTGCCGATGCACTCGCCAAGTACGCCCCCTTCAACCACCCCGGGCAGCAAAGCGCAAAACCACGGATGCGCTCTTCGGCATAAACCGCAGCCAACCCAGAAACCAGAAACCAGAAACCAGAAAAAAATGCTCGACCTACACAGCCACATACTTCCCGGACTCGATGACGGCGCCGCCGACTGGCGGGAAAGCCTTGCCATGGCCCGATCGGCGGCAGACGACGGCATCCGCGGTATGGTATGTACGCCCCACTGGATGATCGGCGTGTATGATAATACGCGCCCCATCGTTTTTGAGCAGGTGGCGGCTCTCAGGAGAAAATTGCAGAACCACGGCATCCCCCTGACACTTTATCCCGGCTCGGAACTGCGCCTCGATGCCTCCCTTTTGCAGAGGATCAGGCGGCGAGAGATACTCACTGTGAACGACGGGGGGCGGTATGCCCTGATCGAGTTGCCTGAAGCTATCATGTCCGAACGTCTGGAAATGTTTTTGTGGGACATGATTGTACACGGCATTACACCGGTCATCGCCCATCCCGAAAGAAATGCATTCGTTCAACAGCATCCGGAGAAGTTGGCAAACTGGATCCGCATGGGGATCATGACACAAATCACGGCGGCCAGTCTGCTGGGGCTGTTTGGCAGCCGAACCCTGGAGTTCACCAGGATGATGCTCGAACACCGGCTGGTGCACATCATGGCAACCGATTCTCACGGACTGCACACTCGTCCTCCAATACTCTCCAGGGCCGCAGAGCGACTGGAAGAAATAGTCGGAAAGGATGAGGCACAGCGGATGACGATGGTCACCCCGCACAGAATCGTCTCAGGTCAACCGTTCAGCGTCGCATCACCACGACCGCTCCAAAGGCGGGCATCCCTCTGGAAAAAATTTCTTGTCAACATCGGTATGGAGCATAAAACATAGCAGCTGTAGCAATGTTATGAGCCGGCTTTTGCTGATGCCGTAACTGAACCATCCGTAAGAAATCCCTGCAACGAAAGGAGATGAACAACCCATGTCCAAATTATTCGATACGACTTCAATAGGAACCATGACACTGGCTAACCGTTTCGTGCGCTCGGCTACCTGGGAGGGAATGGCTGCAAAGGACGGGGCGCCTACCCAGAAGCTCATGAATCTGATGGTACGCCTGGCAGAGGGCGGAGTCGGGCTGATTATCACCGGACATGCCTATGTCAGCCCCGAAGGCCAGGCGGGTCCCTGGCAGCTGGGAATTCACCGAGATGATTTTGTCGAAGACCTGCAGGAATTGACCAATGCGGTGCACGATGCCGGCGGCAAAATTGTCATGCAGATCGCCCATGCGGGCTGCCATGCAAACACGGAACTGTCCGGTCTGGAAGCCCTCGGCCCGTCGGTTGTGACGGATGAGAAAGGCCCCATCTGCCGGGAAATGAGCCCTGAGGAGATTGACAGACTGTCGCGGGCCTTCGGGGAGGCAGCCCTTAGAGCCCTGCGGGCGGGATTTGACGGAGTCCAGATGCATGCGGCTCACGGCTATCTCTTGAGCCAGTTCTTGTCGCCCTTTTACAATCAGAGAAGCGATCGGTACGGCGGCAGCCTGGAAAACAGAATGCGCTTTGTCATGGAGGCTTATCGCGAGATCCGGCAAAAAGTCGGCCCCCAGTTTCCCGTTCTGATCAAGATGAACTCGGAGGATTTTGTCGACAGAGGTTTGACGGTGGACGAGATGCTTGAGGCGGCCACTGCGTTGGAACAGGCGGGTATCTGGCGGTGGTGGGCAAGGCGTCCAGGTGCATGAATTGGGAAGGCACCATGTAATCGGGCAAATATGTCGCAGTCAGGCGAGGCAGGCTCAAGAACCGGGAAGATGAAGTGTATTACCTGGAAGCGGCCAGGCAGTACAAGGCCCGCGTCAAGACACCCCTGATGTTGGTTGGAGGAATCAGGTCGCTGGAAGTGGCTGAGCACCTGGTCAATGAAGATATTGCCGATTACATTTCGCTCGCCCGCCCACTGATTCGGGAACCCGACCTGGTCAACCGCTGGAAGTCCGGAGATAGGGCCAGGGCCACCTGCCAGTCGGATAATTTGTGTTTTAAACCGGCCATGCAGGGAGAAGGGATATACTGTGTGACGGCGGCCAAAGGATGAAGGAGCGGGACCGGAACGACATCGCCATGTGGGCCTGCCTTTGCCATTTCAGCGCATTGCTGGGACTCATTTGGTGGATGCCCATGAGCACCATCTGGATACCCTTTGGACATCTGGTCGGCCCCCTGGTGGTGTGGCTCCTGAAAAGAAAGGAATCCGCCTTTATTGACGAAGCGGGCCGCGAGTCCTTGAACTTCCAGCTGACAATGACGCTGTACGGTGCGGTATTCGGCCTGGCTTTCATGGGCGGTATCGGCAAGTTTGTGGTGATGGCTCTGGTAGCGGTCGATAGTTTGCTGGTTGTGCAGGCCGGCATGGCGGCGAGCAGAAGCAAAGCGTACCGCTATCCGCTGATATTCCGGCGTATGCTGTGACCTAATCGATCTCTCTCCATTACAGCTTTCAACCCCCGAACAGGGCCTCTGACTTTGGACCATCCTAAACCTCTCAACGACGCCACTATCACCGCCTGCACTCTCGACTGCCCCGATGCATGCTCCTTGCTGGTGAGCGGGAACCGGATAACAGGCAACCCGGACCATCCGTTCACTTCCGGGTTTATTTGCAGGAAAGGGAAAAATTTTCTGCAGCGGCTGCGCAGTCCACACCGCATCACTTCGCCTCTCCTGCGGTCCGGTGCTCGATGGCACGGCATCAGCTGGCAGGAAGCCCTTGATCTTTGCGCGCAAAAAATTCAGCAGTATCGACAACAGCCGGCTTCCATACTGCATTTTCATGGTGAAGGAGCCAAAGGGGTTCTCAAGCAGGCAAGCAGGTTGTTCTTTGCACTTCTCGGTTCCAGCCGGGTGAAGGGGTCTCTGTGCGATGCAGCAGGCTACCTTGCCTTTGTTGCGGATTTTGGTTCAAGAGATAATAATGACATAACCGACCTACTCAACGCGCGGACCATCGTCAACTGGGGCAAGGACCTTTCCAGAAGCTCCATACACACGGCGGCTCTGGTGCGCCAGGCACGGCGCCAGGGCACCACGGTCATCAGCATCTCTCCGGGGGGCGACGGAAACGGCCCCTTTTCCGACGTATTTCTGCGCATTCGCCCCGGCACCGACAGATTTCTGGCTGCTGCCGTAATCCGCCTTTTCATTGAGCGCCACCGGTTGCGCTCGGACATTCTGCAGCACACCCGTGGATGGCAAGATTTCCGCCGCGCCGTCATGGCGCGGCCATGGGAGGCATGGGCAGCCAAATGCGACGTGGCCCCCCTTGAAATCGAAAAGTTGTTCGCCTGCTATGCCTCTGAACACCCGACGGCAAGTCTTCTCGGCGCCGGTTTGCAGCGCTACCTCCACGGCGGCGAAAACGTGCGGTTTATCAATGCACTTGCCGTTCTTTCCGGCAATATGGGGCGTTCCGGGGGAGGCAGCTATTTTCATCTGCACTCCCTCAGAAACGTCAACCTCGCCTGGACTAAAGACCCGGAGCGAAAACCGCGACGCCCGCTGCTTATGCCGACCATCGGTGCGGATATTCGCGCGGCTCAGGAGCCTCCCATCAAAATGATTTGGGTCGACGGCTCCAACGTCATCAACCAGGCCCCCGATTCCAAGGCAGTCGTGCGCGCCTTCCAGTCCATTGATTTCAAGGTGGTGGTGGACGCTTTCCTGACCGATACGGCGGAGCACGCCGACCTTATCCTTCCATGCAAACTCATGCTGGAGCAGGAAGACATCGTGGCCTCCTACCTGCACGACTTTGTACACTCTGTGAGAGCGGTATTCGCCCCACCGGGGGAAGCCAGATCAGACTATGAGATCCTTTCCCAACTGGGACGCAAGCTGCATCCACCCATCCTGCTGCCGGAACCGGAAGCCATTTTGCAGGCTGCCCTGGACACGCCTCACCTGGATATTTCCTTGCAGGAACTGCGCGCTCAGGGATTTGTCAGAGCCAGAAGGGCTCCCATTGCTTATGCCGACATGCGCTTCAATCATGCCGACGGCAAATATCGCTTCCCCTCCACACTCAGCGGCGCAACACCGCTACCGGAACGGTTTCCGCTGCGCCTCATTTCCGCACTGCGCCGAGACACCATCCATTCGCAAATCCTGCCGGAGCGGCAGGAAATTCCTCCACGCCTTTGGGTTTCACCGGATAACCCGCTTCTGAATGATCTCGATACATCCCGGGCGATATTTGTGGTTTCACCTTTGGGCCGGTTGCGGGTAACATTAGAACTGATGCCCGGCCTGCATCCACAAGCTGTGCTTTACCGGCGGGGCGACTGGATGAAGCTGGGAGGGGGCATTAATCAGATTGTTGCCGCTGGCCTGACGGATGTTGGCAACGGCGCCCCCTACTACGAGCAGTGTGTGAGGATTGAGAATTGAAAGCGGAAACGATATTGTCGGTTGAAGCGCTTCGGCTTTGAGGAGTTGACGGAACGTTATGAAAATCTTGGACGATGGGGTTCGCACAGCGATAACAGATTTTTGCATGATTTTTTCCAAGCGGCTCCAGGGTTTGCGCCGTTATAGCGAGTGCCTTGAACTGGCCGGCAACCAATTGCCACAGTTGCTGCTCGACAGGTCACTCATGACGACACTCGTGGAACATATTGCCGCCGGGGCGGATTATCCCGACGTTCGCGTCCCGACTTTGTTTGACAATGAATTGTTGCTCTATCAGGAACAATCGCGCCTCTTTTCGCTGCGCATGTACCTTTGGGGGCCCGGTGAATACACCGCCCCGCACGACCACAATTCCTGGGGGGTGATCGGCACCGTAACGGCAGGCTTTGAAGTGATCAATTACCGGCGGGAAGATGACGGATCACGCGAGGGCTATGCCCGCCTTGCAGCACAACCGGCAATCCAATTGCAGGCCGGCCAGACCGCTTCCACATTGCCCCTTAACGATGGGATTCATAAGACGGGTAATCCGGGCGGGGAAACCATCATTACCCTGAGCATCTACGGGCGGCCGCTGAGTAGAGGATATCTGCAGGGTTTTAATGTGGCCACTGCTCGAGTCTACCGGATACTCTCCCCCAAACGCAAGAAGATCGCCCTTGCCTGTCAAGCGCTGCAAGGGCTCGAGCGCGCAGAGGGAAGCCGGGGTTGAAGTCAAGCCGACGGCACCGCATGAGTTCATGGCACCCTTTACAAGCAAAGGAGAATGATTATTGTATTTTTGACAATCTTCTCAAGGAGGTGTCAATGATGTTCAAAACAAGTCCCTACATATGGGCTAAAGATGAAGAGGGAAGACGGTATCTGTGCCCGTTCGATGAGCTGAAGGATGCCAACTTCGTGAGCTCTATGGAAACGAACCGTTGTATTCACGACGATTCGGAGCTGGCGAGCCGCAAGTTCGTTCCCTCCAATGATCCGGAGGGCAAACTTCATTTTGCCCGATCGGTGAGTTTGAATTAACGCGCAACACCAAAGAAAAGTGATGCAAACCCAGGCCGGGCCACCAGTGGCTCGGCTTTTTTAATTGCTGCTTTATTTTCTCGGGTGGATTGTAACTCCTTCAAAAATCGTTCAATATAAGGAGGATTTCACTGAACTTGAGAGGGCTGCACTTTCCCGGTTATCGGCATACTATTCAGGGCTGTCGGCCTTGCCGGCGCGGAAAGAGCCTCAGGATAAGGAGAGAGCCATGGCCGTAGCAACAGGTAAGAAGCGGGTTGCAGATCTCCCATCTGCCCTGGATCAAACCGACGTCATCAAGCAGCAGACGAAGCACAAGCGTATAGCTGTTTTTCTGGATTACGACGGGACCCTGACACCAATTGTCGAGCGTCCTGAAGATGCCGTGCTGTCCGATGATTCACGCCAGGTGGTGAAAAAACTGGCCGAACACTGCACGGTTGCCGTGGTGAGTGGCAGGGATCTCCAGGACGTTCAACAACTGGTGGCCATCGACGGCATTTTTTTTGCCGGCAGTCACGGTTTCGACATCGCGGGACCAAGGGACTGGCGGCTGCAAAACGAGACCGGAACAGAATTCATCCCCCTGCTCGACCAGGCAGAGGAACAATTGCGCAGCCGGCTCGGTAACATTCAAGGGGCTCTGGTCGAACGTAAGAAATTCTCCATAGCAGTGCATTTCCGGCAGGTTGCCGAAGAGCGGATCGCTTCAGTGGAACAGGCAGTCGACGAGGTGATCACTGAGCACCGGGAGTTGCGCAAGGGTTTCGGCAAGAAGGTGTTCGAACTGCAGCCCGCCATCGAGTGGCACAAAGGGAAGGCTTTACTGTGGCTGCTTGAGGCTCTCAATCTTGACAAACAGGACGTGCTGCCGATCTATTTGGGCGATGACGTCACCGATGAAGATGCTTTTGAAGCATTGCAAAACACGGGCATCGGTATTTTCGTCAAGGGGAATGAAGGGCCACGGAAGACGGCCGCTCATTACGCCCTCGAAGACCCCCAGCAGGTGCGGCGGTTTCTACAGACTCTGGCGGAAATGAGAACCGGTTAGGAAGTTGCGTGAGGGCCAGGAGCGTCGTTTGGATCGATTTCGACCGAACGCGTGCGGGAATAAGGACCGTTTTACCAATTCATGAACGAACTTTTCCGATGGCTGACGGCAATGACATGCAAAGTGCATCCGTAACATTGAAACATCGCCATTTGCAGCAGATTTTGCAGGAAATGCAGAGTGTGCTGGTTGCCTTTTCGGGTGGAGTGGACAGCTCGCTGCTGCTGCAAGTTGCCGGAGAGCAGCTTGGTGAAGAGCGCATCCTGGCGGTAACCGCCCAATCGGAAACTACCGCCCGGCATGAGATGGATGCAGCCATCCAAATGGCGGCTCGTTTGAGAGTATCGCACCTTGTCATTGCCGGGGCGGAAATGAGTTTACCCGAATTTGTCAACAACCCACCGGACAGATGCTATGTTTGCAAAAAGCACCGGTTCACTCGAATGCTGCAATTGGCAGGAGAAAAGAGATTTGCCTGGGTGGTCGACGGTACCAATTTTGCCGATCACGCAGACTATCGGCCGGGCATCAGGGCAATCCGCGAGCTCGGGGTCAGGAGCCCCCTGAGTGAGGCCGGCTTCAGCAAAGGGGAGATCAGGGCACTTTCAAAACAGCTCGGTCTGCCCACCTGGAACAAAGCGTCCCATGCCTGTCTTGCCTCCAGAATACCTTACGGGACGCCGATCACAGCCGAAACACTGCGGCAGGTGGATGCCTGCGAGGAATTCATGCGCAAATCAGGACTGTCTCACCAGGTGCGGGTTCGACATTACGGCCATATGGTGCGCATCGAAGTGGACGTCGAGAGCATCGCGCGCGTGGCGGAACCCGCGACTAGGAAGAAGTTGGTCGAATACTTCAAGACGATCGGAATCAAGCACATCGGCCTCGACCTGGAAGGCTATCGCATGGGCAGCATGAACACAGCGCTCGATGTGGAAAGGGTGAAACTTGGACAGCAGCCTGCTTAGAATCCTTCTGGAAGACCTCCAGAAGGGAGAATTGGATATTGATTCTGCCCTGCGGAAACTGAAGACGCTGCCCTTTGAAGACTTGGGTTACGCCCGGATTGACAGTCATCGCTGTCTGCGTACAGGAGTATCCGAAGTAGTTCTTTGCGCCGGCAAAACCATCGAGCAAATCGTCGGCATTGCTCAAAGGATAGCTCAGAATCACCGGAATATTCTGCTCACCCGCGCATCAAAAGAGGTTTTTACGGCCGTCGAAGCGGCCATTGACAGCTGTCAATATCACGCAACGGCGCGCATCATTGTCGTCAACCCGACACGGCTGAACCGGTTGGGGAAGATAGCCGTGGTGAGCGCCGGCACTTCGGATATGCCGGTCGCCGAGGAGGCGGCCGTTACCGCTGAAACGCTGGGAAGCGACGTGGATCGTTTTTATGACGTTGGAGTGGCCGGTATTCACCGGCTATTGCACGTGTGCGATGATTTGATGAAGGCCAATGCCGCCGTGGTGGCTGCCGGCATGGAGGGGGCGCTGGCCAGCGTGGTGGGAGGGCTGGTCGCCTGTCCGGTCATCGGGGTTCCCACCAGTGTTGGCTATGGTGCCAGTTTCGGCGGCCTGGCGGCGCTCCTCGGCATGCTCAACAGCTGTGCTCCCGGCGTTTCGGTGGTCAACATCGACAACGGTTTTGGCGCCGGCTACCAGGCCCACCTGATCAATAAGGCCGTATGCTGCGCAAGCTCTTGATCGCCGCCCGTCCGACGCTCGTGCCCCAGCCCGCAATGCGCAACCGGCGCCAACCCAACACAGCCGAGGTTCTCCGGGATTTTCCGCTCGGCTCGTTAAGAGACCCCAACCGAATGGCGGTTTAAGAGACGTTTTCAACCTCGACCAACATTAATTTTAACAGGATCATCGGAGGCTTTCCCATCATCGGAAGGGGTCAGCATTGCAACCAGTTTTTCCACGGCGAAGAGCAATGCCTTGATCTCGTCCTTTTCGAGCTTTTTCAATCGGTCGGCAAATCGTTCCTCGAGAGGTGCCGGAGCTACAGCGATGAACTTCTGGCCCTTATCCGTGATTTCCGCATGTATTTGCCGGCGGTCTTTGCTCACGCGAGTGCGGCGAACAAGACCCCGCTTTTCCAGACGATCAACGATACCTGTCACCGTACTGCTGTTCACATAAACTATTTTGCTCAAAGCGCCCAGCGAGATGGGACCATTGTCATGAATTTCCCGCAGACAAACCAGTTGAGGGATGGTTATCTGGTAGTTCTCCTGGAGATACTTGGAATATCGGTCCACTTCGTGCATGATTTGGCGCAACCGCTTGGCAATCTGTAACACTACCGGATCAATCATTGTAGCACCTCGGGCATATTAAGAAGATGCGGGAATCCACCCGCGCGAACGGGCATAATAATACCCGCGGATTGAAAGGCCGCAAATCAAAATTTGCGCTCAAGCCACTTGGCACTGGCTGCTCATGCCACTGGGTGACACTGGTGCACAAAGGACCGGGCAAAGTCATCCGCGGGTGCGCTTGCCGGGAATCCTTCAACAGTCGCACGTGAAATCCCGCTTAAAGATTGCGGCAAGCGTAGTCTGAGGTTAATCTGACAAGGTAGAAGCGGAACTGAAAAGACCGAACATTGCGGATTTGAAGGAAGCAGCTTGAAGACTCTGATCTTAACGGAAAAGCCGTCCATCGCACGAGATTTCGCCAAGGCCCTGGGGGTGAAAGGCAAAAGGGAGGGATACCTGGAAGGCGGCGACCACGTGATTGTCTGGGCGATAGGTCACCTGGTGGAGCTTGCCGACCCGCAGGACTACGCCGCCAAGTGGAAGCGATGGAGCCTCAACACCCTTCCCATTCTGCCGCAACAGCTGAAATACAAACCCATAGCTAATGTTCGAAAACAACTCAAAGTCGTTCAACAACAGCTCCAGCGCAGCGACATCGGCCGGATCATCATTGCAACGGATGCCGGACGGGAAGGAGAAGTGATTGCCCGCACCATTCTCCAGACCGTCGGCCGGGTCGGCTCTGAACTGGTTCGATTCTGGACCTCGCAGGCGTTGACGCCGCAGGTCATCAGGGAGACTCTCGAAAGTGTCAGGCCTGCCGCTGAATACGATCGACTCTGGCATGCTGGACAAGCCCGGCAGGCGGCGGACTGGCTGGTAGGAATGAATCTCACCCGGGCGGCAACACTCAGAATGGGAAACTATCCGAATGTTTTTTCCATCGGGCGGGTCCAAACCGCTGTCCTGGCGCTCCTGGTCGATCGACAGATGGAACGGGACAATTTCAAATCCGAGCCCTACTGGCTGCTTGCAGCCAACTTTTTCAACCCGGCCAAAGGAACCTGGCGTGGAACCTGGTTCAACAGGGAAACCAACCGGTTCACCAGCAAGCACGAGGCCGACCGCATAACCGCCCTCCTGCAGGGGCAAACCGGGTCGGTCAAATCGGTCAAACGCGAAAAGAAGAAGCAGCCGCCGCAGTTGCTCTATTCCCTGACGGATCTCCAGCGGGATGCCAATTCCAAGTACGCCTTTCCCGCCAAACAAACCCTCGATATTGCACAAAAACTGTACGAACAGAGGAAATGCCTCTCCTACCCCAGAACAGACTCCCGGGTGCTCGGCTCGAAGAATGTCTCCCTGGCCGCAAAGTTGATCGGCAAGCTTTCATCCGTCTACCCCGAGCTGTTTGCGGGAATCAACGAGCAACTGATCGTTGCCTCCAATAAGAGGGTTTTTAACGATGCCAAACTCACGGATCATCACGCTCTCATCCCTCTCGCCCCCCTGCCGGAGCAGGCCGCTCGCAGTGAGAGACTCGTTTACCACCTGGTTCTGCGGCGTTTTGCCGCCGCGTTTCATCCGGACTATGAATACGAGGCCACCACGATCATCACCGAGGTTGAGGGTGAAACGTTCCGCACCCAAGGGAGCCGGCCCGTTGTGCTCGGCTGGAAAACCGTCTACAGCAGAGCTGAAAAGGCTGAAGAGCACACTGGCAAGGACGGAGAAGAACCCGAAGTACAGGATCTTCCGCTGCTCGAAAAGGGTGATACAGCGCAGGTGAAGGATGCTCGACTGGAAGAGAAGATGACCCAACCGCCGCCGGAATATACGGAAGCGCTTCTGCTCAAGGACATGACCAACCCTGCCCGCTACGTCTCCGAGGATGAACTCAAGAAAATTTTTAAAGGCGAGATTGGATTGGGCACCCAGGCGACCCGTGCTCAGATCATCGAGACATTGCTTGCACGCCACTATGTGGTTCGCGCAAAAAAGCTGCTCAGTCCAACCGCCAAAGGCCGCCTGCTGATCGACCGCCTGCGTCTTCTTTCCAGCGCAAAAGCCATTGCAACTCCTGAGGAAACGGCCCGCTGGGAAATGGAATTGGAAAGGATTGCTCAGGGCATGGGAAACTCGGAAGCATTCATGGATGCCATCCGAAAGTTTGTTATAAAAGGAGTCGAGGAGTTTAAAATGAATGAGATGCAGCAACAAATCGAGGAGCCTTTGGGAAAGTGTCCAGCCTGTGGAGGCAATGTCATTGAAGGGAAAAAGGGATTCGGCTGCGCCAACTGGCGGCAGCAGGACGGAGCATGCCGGTTTGTGGTGTGGAAGAAAATTGCCGGCCAGACCATAACTCCAGACCAGGTGAGAATGCTCCTGGCCGGTGAATCGATTCCCGCCATGGAATTCATCTCCAAAGAGGGCAGGAGATTTTCGGCCGGTCTAAAGTTGGAGCAGGAGGGCGAGGAGGGGCGATGGACCACACGATTTGCCTTTGGCGACCAGGACGCTGCGCCCTCCGACTCGGTTTCCGCCGAGCCGTCGCGAGCAAAGCAATCCCTCGGCACATGCCCGCTCTGCGGAGGAGCCATTGTCGAAGGGCGTAAGGGGTTTGGCTGCGCCAATTGGCGTAGCCAGGACGGAGGTTGCCGGTTTGTCATCTGGAAAGAAATTGCAGGCAGGAAACTAAGTCCGGACGACGTAGTCATGCTTCTGAAAAAGGGCGAGACGGGGGTGATATCCGGATTCAAGTCCAGGAAGGGGAAAGATTTTTCCGCCCGGCTGAAGCTGGAAGGGGAAGATTACAAGACGGTTTTTGTGTTCTCATAATCAATCATCTGTTGAGGTGACAACATGCATCCACCCATCATCGATGCACACGCTCATTGCGGACGTATGGATCAATACCCTCCCCAGGATTTACAGGACTATCTGCAGTATGCCGGAGGCAGCGGCATTCAAGGTGCAGTGATGTTCCCCCCGGTCATGGAGATTTACAACCGCTACGATCCCCATTTTGAAGATGACCCGCAATGGTCGGCAAGAAGACGGGCAGCCAACGAGTATCTGGTTCACCTGGCCACCGGGCAGCGTCAAAAATTTAAGGTTTATCCCTTCTTTTTCATTTGGAACGATTTTGCGGTAGAGCAACTGGCGGCCGAACATCGCGGCATCAAATGGCACCGCCACTCGGATGAACCCCGCTACCGCTACGACGCCCCACGCTGCGCGGCGGCTATTGAAGAAATTCGCAACAGGCGCATGCCCGTCTGCCTCGAGGAAGAATGGCCAAATACGCTCCGGTTCATAGACCAATTGGCACCGGACGTGAGGGTGATCATCCCCCACTGCGGTCTTCTAAACGGCGGATACGAACGCTTCTGTAACGCCGGGGTGTGGGAGCGGCCAAACATCTTTGCCGATACGGCGCTGGCACCCTCCCACGTGATCGCCGATTATGTTAGAAGGTATGGAGTGGACAGGATCATGTTCGGATCGGATTTTCCCTTCGGTGATCCCAAGAGCGAGCTTCACAAGATCTTGCGGCTTGATTTGACCGAGCCGCAGAAACGGGCGATCTTGTCGGACAATATCGAGCGGCTGATGGCGGACAGCAACCGATGAAGAAATGGGGAAGCGAGATTGTTGCGCGTCAATGAAATTTTCTACAGCCTTCAGGGCGAATCCAGTTATGCCGGATGGCCGTGCGTCTTCATTCGACTGACCGGGTGCAACCTGCGCTGTTCCTACTGTGATACCCAGTACGCGTATGCGGCCGGTGAAGCCATGAGCATCGGCGACATTCTCTCGGCCATTCGGCCGTTTGCCTGCAATCTGGTGGAAATCACCGGAGGTGAGCCGTTGATTCAGGATGAGACCCCGGCCTTGGCGGCCAGCCTGCTCGATGACGGAAACATTGTGCTGGTGGAAACCAATGGGAGCATCGACATCAATCGGGTGCAGCCTCGCTGTATCAGAATAGTGGACTTCAAATGCCCGTCCAGCGGTGAGGCCGACTCCAACGACTACTCCAACATCGACCGCTTGCAGCTTCATGATGAAGTGAAATGTGTCATAGGCAATCGCCGCGACTACGAATTTGCGCGCACGCTGCTGCAGCGTGTGAGGGACAATGGGAAAGGCGGGAGCACGGTGCTGTTTTCGCCGGTCTTCGGCAAGCTGGCACCCCGGGTGCTTGCCGGATGGATTCTGGATGACCGCTTGCCGGTGCGCTTTAACTTGCCGCTCCACAAGTATATATGGAACCCCGAGCAGCGCGGCGTGTAGCATCGACGCGCGCGGGAAAAGCGCGAAACGAGGCAAAGGACGGGCCGCTTCGACGGTGTGAGCTGCACACCCTGCGGGGTTGCAGCCCGGTGAATCGGATTGTAACGAAATCAACGAAATAGGGCAGACATATGGAATCATCCAGGGCGGTTGTGTTGTTTTCCGGAGGGCTGGATTCGACCACTTGTGTGGCCGTTGCCAAATCCATGGGATTCGAAGTCTTTGCCTTGAGTTTCGATTATCATCAGCGCCATCGGGTGGAAACGGAAATGGCCGGAAAGGCGGCTCTGGCGATGGGAGTCGCACAGCATTTGACATTGACGTTGCCGCTCGACCGCATTGGCGGTTCGGCATTGACGGCCGACCTGGCTGTTCCCAAGGACGTGCCCCTGGATGAAATCAAGAAGCGTATCCCGGTCACTTACGTGCCGGCCAGAAACACCATCTTTCTGTCGCTGGCCGTGGCCTGGGCGGAAGTTCTCCAAGCGCAGGACATCTTTATCGGGGTGAACGCACTGGACTACTCCGGCTACCCCGACTGCCGCCCGCAATTTATCGAAGCGTTCCAACGGGTGGCCAACCTCGGCACCAAGGTTGCCGCGGAAGGCCGGCTTCAGTTCAAAATTCACACGCCGCTGATCGAGCTCAGCAAAGCTCAAATCATCCAAACGGGCACAGCCCTGGGTGTCGATTACAGCCTGACGCATTCGTGTTATGACCCGGATGATGGCGGACGCGCATGCGGCCGCTGTGACAGCTGTCTGCTGCGCAGGAAGGGATTCATCGAGGCGGCCGTACCGGATCCAACCAGATATGCAGAGGAGGCCCCACCATGACGCTCCAGGAAAAGCCCCAACTGACCCAACTGGGCCACCATGTCGAACAGCCGGCAACCCCCGCGGAAGCGATTCTGGAAACCTTCGCAAACCCCCACCCGAACCGGAACTACGTGGTTCGCTTGACGGCTCCCGAATTCACCAGCCTCTGCCCTGTAACGGGACAGCCGGACTTTGCCTGCATCATCGTGGACTATGTTCCACAAAACAGCCTGGTGGAAAGCAAGTCGTTTAAGCTGTTTCTGGGTAGTTTCCGCAACTGGCGAACCTTTCAGGAGGATTGCACCGTCTACATCCACAACCGCCTGCAGGAGGCGACTCAGCCGCAATTCCTGCGAGTGGTGGCACTCTGGTATGCGCGCGGCGGAATCACCATCGATGTCACCATTCAAAGCGGGGCACTCCCTCCCCAATGCACGCCGCTGCCTTTGGGCAGGACCGCCTACCGGGGCGGGAGAGACTAGATCCGCCTGCCTGCTTCCACCATCGGTTGTGCGCTCAGCGTGCACTTGATGCGTATGGGGCGGCGGGCACCCCCTTGCAGACGGACCGATCAACTCACCTGCTGGAGGCGAGCCCCTTGGAAAATTGGCCGGCAAACGCTTTGTTCAAAAAATAGTCGACCCGATGCCCCTTCATGGCAATGTCTTCCTCGATCAGCTGCTGCACCAGTTCTTCTCGATTGTTTTCAAGAAACCGGGCCTTTGACCGATTCAAGTCGGCGTAATCGCATAAAGCGGTGGAGCGGCTGGCGCTGAAATTCGAAATTGACTCGCATTGAGCGATTTGCTGATCGATGCAGGTGTTGTAGAAACGCTCCTGCTGACTTTGGTCCGACATTGCCGTGCCTGCACTTGCCAGCACAATCAGGATAAAGCAGGTAGTGACAATTGTGGATTTCATTACCGTACTCCTTTTTTGGTGAGGGGGTTAGCGGCACTGCAACAAGGTTCTTATCCCCCCTCCCGGGTCTTTGGAAGAGCGGATCGCGGTGATAGGGTGTCGCGGGACGATCCTCCTTCACCTCGGCCCTCTCTGCGAAGGAGAGGCAGCGTCTGTGGCCGCAGACGATGTGAGAAACCTTGTCCAAGTAGTCATATGGATCAAATCCTTTGGCATGAGCTGTGCCAGGTGGCGGAAGGGACGTCGGCCAAAATGATTAAGCAATTGATATTCAAGTACATATTTTCTTATTCATCGGCTATTCAATGGAATTCAACAGGCAGAGCTCTCCATGAAAAAAAGTCAACAAAGTTGATCTTTCTCATCTGCCCTGCACGCAGTTTGAGATGCTCGGAGCTTTTCCGGAAACGGTAAAACCTTTTTCCCCTCGAAGGCTGACAAAAAGACACACCTGACCCCGTGAGTGGGGCGCAGTGTCTCAATCCGAGCAATTCCAGCGTACTGGGTTTTCTCTCCTCCCGGGGTGAGAGGGCGCGTCCCGCGCGCACCGCCGGACCATGTTCAGGTAAGTGCCGGTCTTGAAGCGGGTAGGCGTAACCTGGCGGCCCGCAAGCAGGTCCCCACCAAGGGCGCCGCAATACCCTGCTGAAAATGGCCCCGAGTGAGGCGTGCATGCAAAAAAAAGGTTGAAACCGACGGTTGCATTTGCCATGAAGAGGCCCTTATAGTTTTGACTAATCGAGCCCATCTGGTTTATTGCTGATGCCTCCGAGACGCTGCGCCAACGGTTGGCTCCTCAGTGTCAACCTGATTGGCAGCCATGAGTCCGGCAGTTCTCGTCCGTACTGCTGCAGCCCGTGCAAAGACGAGCCATGGACTCGCTCCAGTGCGACGCACGCCCGCTGGTCTGAACCCGGCCATTAATGCCTGCAGCTGCACCGTCCGGAGCCGCTTTCATCAGGAACCTCGCAATTCCTCAGCCCCCGGGATGCAGGGGGATGGGGGAAAGAAAGATAGCTTGCCATGACAAGAGATAAACTTGGCGCGCCTCCTGCCCAACCTGGTGACACCGTCACGCCCCAAGCCGCGGTCCAGAAGCATCCCCCGGAGCCGCATCGCGGTTCTTGCGGGAGGGGCACTGGAGGACCCTTGCAGGGGGCTCTCGGGGTATGGATGATTGGCGCTCTGGGTTCAATCGCGACTACGGTGATCATCGGCACACTGGCTCTGCGCAAGGGCTTGACCGAACCTCTGGGAATGCTCACGACAGGCGATCCATTTAAGGACATGGCACTTGCAGACCTTACCGCCATTGAGTTCGGCGGCTGTGACATACGCCCGACGGAGCAGCGGAGTGTGGCGCGACAGGTGCTGAACCTGTCGGATATAGCGGATCCCGCAGGCTGCCGGGAAATCGAGAATGCATTCCTCCAGATTGTTTCACGCATTGACAAGGGAACGGCGCGGAACTGTGGCGACGCAATCCAGCAGTTGACCGACTCATCGGTCATGAGAGATTGCTCCCTGCGCGAAGAGGTAGCCGAGATCAGACGCTGCCTGCAGCAGTTCAAGCGGGAAAGATCGCTCACGGAAGTAGTGGTGGTGAACCTGGCATCGACTGAACCGCCGCTCGAGCTCGACCGATGTCACATGGACCTGCAAGCATTTGAAACGTGTTTGGATCGCAACGACGCCGCCGCAGTCAAAGCCAGCACCATCTATGCCTACGCCGCGGTCCGGGAGGGTTGTCCCTACATCAACTTCACTCCCTCCAGCGGAGCCCTTGTTCCTGCCATCATCCAACTGGCGGAAAAGAATAAGGTTCCGGTCATGGGAAACGACGGCAAAACCGGAGAGACGCTGGTCAAGTCGGCCCTGGCTCCCATGTTCACCTGCCGCAATCTTGCCGTCCTCAGTTGGGAAGGCTTTAATATTCTTGGCAATATGGATGGCTCGATTCTCAGGCATCCGGATAACCGCGAGTCAAAAATCAAGACAAAAGACCAGATCCTTTCCAGAATACTGGGCTACGCGCCGCATTCCAGAGTTCACATAGATTATGTGCCGTCGCTGGACGATCAGAAGACGGCGTGGGATTTCATTCATTTTAAGGGATTTTTGGGCGCCAAGATGTCTCTGCAGTTTGTCTGGCAGGGCTACGATTCGATGCTGGCGGCCCCCCTGGTGTTGGATCTGGTGCGCCTGGCCGACCTCGCCAAAAGAAGAGGAGAAGGCGGCCTCATGCCGCAATTGGCCTGTTATTTTAAAGCCCCCCTGGGAGTGGAAGAACAGCGTTTGTATGAACAATTCAAGATGTTGCTCGATTATGCGGAATTGGCCACAGCCACAAGGAGTCACCATGAGATTTGCGTTTAGTTCCAATGCGTTTCGTCGCTACAGCCTGATCGAAGCCATGAAGATTCTGACGGCGACCGGTTACGAAGGAATCGAAATCATGGCCGATGTACCCCATGCATTTCCGCTGCATTTGAACGCAAGAGACCTTAAGGAAATTCGCGCAGCCTTGCGCGATACCGGCCTGGCCGTTGCCAACATCAACGCATTCATGCACCATGCGGATGGCGACACCTATCATCCATCCTGGATTGAAAAAGATGCGGCTCTGCGCGCCAAGCGGGTGGACTACACGCTGCGCTGCATTGATCTGGCCAACGAACTGGGTGCCCAAACCATCTCCACCGAACCGGGAGGACCGCTCCAGGACATGACCCGAGAGCAGGGGCTGGAGCTGTTTCTGGAAGGTCTGAGGCAGGTCGGGCAGAGAGCCAAAGATCAGGGTGTCCGGATACTCATCGAACCGGAACCGGACCTTCTCATTGAAAACAGCAGTCAATTCCGGGAGCTCTTCAGAATGCTCGACGCCGATGCATTCGGGCTCAATTTCGATATAGGCCACTTTTATTGTGTCAACGAGGATCCCGTTCAACTGATCACCCGCTTGAAAGACTATACCTATCATTATCACCTGGAAGACATCGCCGCGACGCGCCAGCACTATCATCTCAAACTGGGTGAGGGGGCAATCGATCTGCCGGCCGTGCTGAAAACAATCGAGGGCATTGGTTATGAGGGGTTCGTGACCGTAGAGCTCTACACTTACGAAGACCGGCCGGGGGAAGCGGCCTTCGACGCCTACAGGTACCTCGACCAGTGGCGCCAGGCGACCCAATGAACGACAGAGATCTGGGCCGTTGGCCGCAGCTGAGCGCAGCCATCTGTGCCCGGCTGGTTCTATACCGGGCTCTGTTCCCCGCTAAACGCCGTGGGGGGAAAACAATTCCCTACTCAGCAGAGCGGCTTCATCAGTCGCCCGGTTTAGGACTGCATGATCGTCGATGCGGCAAACCGGCATGATTCCAAGCAGCGAATTGAGTACCCACACGGTTTCGGCGCGCAGCAAGTCCTGCAGAGTCGCTTCCCTTGTTCGAACGACCGTCCCTCGGCCCGCCAGCAGGTTTGTCACCTGCCTGACAGTTATGCTCGGCAACTGGTGTGCATTGACGGGAGTCCACCAGCTTCCACCGGTCCTGGCAAGGAGTGATCCTGCCGATGTTTCGGCGACATTGCCATGCGCATCCAGGATGAGCGCTTCGTCCGCACCCGCATCGAAAGCCTGCTGCCGAGCCAGCATGAAGTACAGATAGTTGAGGCTTTTGTGCCCGGCCAACGGCGGCGCAAAGCCGGCAAGCGCAACCTGCAGACGCCACCCGCGCCGGTAGACCTGGCTTGCGGGAGGATGGTAGGGCCGAACCATCAGGCACACGGTGGACGATTCACAGGCGGGCAAACCAAATCCCTGGCAGGTGCCCCGGGTGACAATGATCTTCAGGCTCGCCACGGTGTCGGACAAGCCGTTTTCTATTAACAGTTCCCCCGCCAGTTGCTGCCAGTTTAGTTGGGGCAGGGGTGCGATGCGCAGGGTCTCGAGCGAATCAAACATGCGCTCCAGGTGATCCTGTAGATAAAGAATGCGACCATTCTGGCAGCGGATGGTCTCAAAGACACCGTCACCATACAGGAATCCCCGGTCCAGGGGGGAAATCGCGGCTTCCCGCACGGACACAAAGCGCCCGTTCAGCCACACGACTTGCCCGGCGTTGACGGGCTCACAGGTCATCGGGAACGTTCTCCTATCCTGTTAATGACTTGGAAGAGAGTGCGGCCTTTGTGCAGGGTTTCCTGGTACTCGTCTTCTTCGTTGGAGTCGTACACAATGCCGCCGCCCACGGAAAAGTAGCAGACCCCTTTATGGACCAGGGCGGTGCGGATGGCAATGTTCAGGTCCATGTTTTGATGCCAGCCCAAATAGCCGATGGAGCCGGTGTAGATGTGCCTCACCGTGGGTTCGAGCTCGTCGATGATCTCCATGGAGCGAATCTTCGGACACCCGGTTATGGATCCCCCGGGAAATGTCGCCCGAATCAGGTCTCCATAAGTGGCTCGTTCTGCGAGTGAACCGATAACAATGGAAACCAGATGATGCACGTTTTGATAGCTCTCGAGACGTTTATGTTCGGCTACTCGAATGGTTCGCGGCAGGCAGACGCGTCCGAGATCATTGCGCAGAAGGTCGACAATCATCGACAGTTCCGCATCATCCTTGGCACTGTGCAACAGTTCCTGTTTGAGCCGTTGATCTTCCCAATCCGTGCCGCCTCGTTTACGGGTTCCCTTGATGGGTCGGGTTTCGAGGTATTGCCCCTGGCGTCGCAAAAAGCGCTCCATGGACGTTGAGAGCACCTGGTGATCCCCGGCCTGTACCAGGGCATAAAAAGGGGCGGGATTGATTTCATGCAGGGAACGCCAGAGCTGAAACGGATCGCCTGCAAAGGGAAATTGATAGCGCTGGGAAAGATTCACCTGGTAGACATCACCCGCACGGATGTATTGCCTGACCCGGCGCACTGCCTGCAGGTATTCGGCATGACTGAAATTGCTGGTAAGGGGCCCGAGCACAAATCGATCCCCTGCCTCCCCCTCCAACAATTTTTCAGGGGCCGACGTCACATCGACCCTGCCCGACGTCTTTTCTTGCCGCACGGCATTTTTTAGGCCGTCACCTTGGTAAACCAATTCCAGCCGGCGGCTCTGTTGTGAGAATCGATCATAAATCACCAGGCGGCGGGGCCAGAAGAGCAGCACATCGGGCAGCTGCAGATCATCGACGGCGGTTTGGGGAAGCCTTTCGAGGACATTTTTCAGGTCGTAGGAAAAATAGCCGACAGCGCCGCCGCTGAAGGGCGCAGAGACCAAAGAAAATTGCGGCTGAAAAGCGGCGCTGAGCTCATCCAGCAGCTCCAGGGGATGAGTGTTGGAGGAGAGTGTGCCGCAGGATGATATGATTTTTGCCGAATGCCCCTTGCTGGAAAAAATCAGCTGGGGATCCCACGCCACCATGGAATAGCGATTTTCTTCCTGCGCTTGTACCGGTCCCCCGCTGAGTAGCACTGCGGCGTAAGGTTGCGCCGAGACCCGGTGGGCAAAACGCAAGAATTGTTCATCGCTTTCAACCACACGGGTAAAATCCTCATGGACCAGGTCGACGGGGCAAGGTGCCAAAGGAAAACCCTTCATGGCATGCTCCCCGGTTGCCGCACAGCGCCTGAAGGCATTGGCTGGCTCGGCCGACCGAATCGCGGAAAGCGGTCTTCGCTGCTGTGTTTGGCAGCCATGCGGAAACGGAATCCTTCTTTCAATGAAAGGAAATTGATCACCAGCTCCATACCGAATTCCGTCATGAAGGATTCCGGGTGAAACTGCACCCCGCAAAGGGGCCACACGCGGTGCTGGATCGCCATAATGACGCCATCGGCAGCGCGGGCGGTGAGCAGGAGTTCCTGGGAGGACGGCCGCTTCTGCGCTGCTCCTTTCGGGTTGCGGGGAACGTGAGGTTCAATGGCGAGCGAATGATAGCGTGCCGCCCAAAAAGGCGAAGGAATATTGGCAAGTATCCCCTGACCCGCGTGATGCACTTGACAGCGCTTGCCGTGCATGGGTACAGGCGCCTTACGGGTTTTGCCCCCGAACACTTCGTTGATCACCTGCATCCCCAGGCAGACCCCAAGGATCGGTATACGGTGAGCGAAATGTTTCACCACCAGCTTGCTGATTCCGGCATGGGCGGGATCCTTTGGCCCCGGCGAAATGCAGATCCAGTCCGGATTCAGGGATTCAATACCGGCCAGTGTGATTTGATCGTGGCGATAAACCGCCACCTCCAGGTCGAATTCATAGAACAATTGAACCAGGTTGAAGGTGAAAGAGTCGTAATTGTCGATCATCACCAGCCGCATTGGCTCTACTCCGAATCTGGCGCATAAAAAAAGCCATCCGGACCAATGAGTCTGGATGGCCTGCGCCTGGCATAACTCATGTTAATGTGTGGGCTCTGCGCGGATCAGCGCGATAGAGCACCCCGTTTTCTTGTCGCATTGCTGTAAAGTTTTCTTCCCAAAAAAGCAAAAAATTGTCAAGTAGTGTTTATGCCGATGCAGGCCAGGGAACAGGATGGAGACATGACCAGCGAACGACGGAGAGAGCCGGTGAAAGCCATTGATGTTCTGTGCGTGGGGCTGGCGACCCACGATCTCGTCATGACGATCGATCACCACCCCGGAGCGGATGAAAAATGTTTTGCCTCCAGCCTGCTGAGTTGCGGAGGAGGACCGGCAGCCAATGCCGCCGTTACCGTGTCGCGCCTTGCAGGCAGAAGCGCTTTCGCCGGTTGTCTGGGCCGTGATGTTTTCGGAGACGAGCATCACCGGGAGCTCCTGTCTGAAAGGGTGGATACGGGATGGGTGGTGCGCCGGGCAGAACCGACCCCGCTATCGGTCATTCTGGTGAAACCGGACGGAAACAGATCGGTAGCGTGTTACAAGTCTGCAACAGCCCCCTTGAAAATATCGGACATCAACCCAGCCGAGCACAATCCTCTGACCATGCTTTTTGATGGACATGAACCCACCCTTTCAATCGCGCTGGGACAAATTGCAAGACGGAGAGGAATCCCGACCGTTCTGGATGCCGGCTCGGTGCACCAGGGGACGGTGGAATTGCTTCCCCATACCGACTACCTGGTTGCTTCGGCAACATTCGCCCGCCAGTTTACCGGCCAAAGCAATATGCAGGCCGCTGCCGAAATACTGAGTCGCCATGCCCCTTTTGTTGTCGTCACCCTGGGTGGGCAAGGTCTGATCTGGAGACTCGGCGCCCAACGGGGTAAAATGCCCGCGTTCCGCGTGGAAGCAGTGGACACGACCGGGGCCGGCGACACGTTTCACGGCGCCTTCGCTCTGGCCATCGCCCGCGGCCTCGAATTCTCCAGCGCCATGCGCATAGCAAGCGCCGCCGGAGCCCTGTGCTGCACCCGACTGGGGGCTCGTCCCGCCATTCCCACACTTGCCGAATTGAACAGCTTCCTCAACTCTAGAGGTCTACGATCTCTACCTCAGACTCGACAATAGGTTCCCCGAGGAATGTTTGGCCCACCCGAGCAAACCGCTCCGCCCCATCGGTTGCATAAAAGCGCACATGACCCGGATGGGTGGGCATGGTGCGCAGGAGCTTTCTGGTCTCAAGTTCGTGCGTTACGGCAGCTGCGGTGGTATGTGCCGAATCCACCAGGGTGATGTGCAGCCCGACAACTTTTCGGATGGACTCGGTCAGCACCGGAAAATGCGTGCACCCCAGAACGAGGCAGTCTATCGGTTGCGTGCGCGAACTCTTGAACAACGGGTCGAGGTAATGCGCAACAATTCCTTCTACGAGATGCCCCGCCACCCAGCCCTCCTCGGCGAGAGCCACAAACAGAGGACAGGCAATGGACACCACGGAAGCGTCCGATCGGATGCGCGCGATCGCCTGCGAGTACGCTCCCTGGCGCACGGTGCTTTCTGTGGCGATGATCGCTATGCTGCCGCCGACGGATGCCTTGCAGGCCGCATCGGCACCCGGATCAATGACGCCGATGATGGGGAGAGGATGAAACAGCTCCTGGAGCGAAGGCAATGCGATGGCGGAGGCGGTGTTGCAGGCTGTCACCAGGAGCTTCACATGCCTTTCGACGAGCAGTCCAGCCGCCTGCTGCGCATAGCGTGTGACCGACTGCGCACTCTTGGTGCCGTAGGGAAGCCGCGCGGTATCCCCGAGATAGAGGAAATCCTCGTTCGGCAGCTGCTCTCTGAGAGCCTTCAAAACCGTCAAACCGCCAACCCCGGAATCGAAGACGCCAATGGGCCGTTGCATGATATGTTCGCTCATCACCTTTCCCGTTCCGTCACCAGGAGTCACACACCACTTAAGCGTCCTGCCAAAAATGCAGGTCGGAGCTCGAACAACCGTCTCCCAGGACGTCGCTGCACAAACTCCCGGACCTGCTGCCACAGGGTCCCTGCAATTTGTTGGGATCAGCAGGATACAACCAAAACAGGCGGTGGAAAATCAACTCTTTTTCGCGTTGACGTTCATTGAATGATTCAGCTTTGCCCTAAATCATGCTATCAGATCAATTTTACTCGACATATTTCAGGAGGGATTGCTATGCGCACATTTGGCGGCGGAAATGCCGCAATGCCCTTTGGCGGCAGCATTGTTGGGTTCAGAGGAGCAATAGCCAGTGAACATTACTTGTCCGCTCAAGCCGGCATGGACGTTTTAAAGCAGGGGGGCAACGCGTTTGATGCAGCCGCTGCGGCAACGCTGGTGGAAGGTGTTGTCAATCCTCATATGTTCACCATTGGCGGTGAATGCCCGATGCTCCTCTACGCGGCGCAGGAAGACAGGGTGGTGGCCATCAACGGCAATACCGAAGCACCGGCTGGAGCAACTCCGGAGGTTTACCAGCAGCGCGGCTTTCAGCTGATTCCTCCCGAGGGGGTCTTGGCCGCCGGAGTGCCGTCGGCTTTTGGCGCCTTGATCACCATGCTCCTGCGCTACGGAACACTGCCCTTTGAAACCATCGCGGAACCGGCTTGTTGGATCGCACGCGACGGATTCCCCGTACATGCCGGGCTGGCTCACATGCCGAGATTTTCCATCCGGGCCAACCGCGAAAAGTTTCTCGACCTATGGCCATCTTCCGCCAAGCTTTACCTGGATTCGCATCAATCCGTGCCCCTGCCTGGGCAGAGACTGAAGAATCAAGCCATGGCAGATCTTTTGGAGGCGTTGACCAGGGCGGCTGGAAATGGTCGGGAAAACGGGCGCCAGGCGGGTCTCAAAGCTGCCCTCGAGATGTTCTACAGGGGAGATGTCGCTGCTGAAATCGAGGCGTTTGTGGTTGCTCAGGGGGGCTTGCTGCATCGGAGTGATCTGGCCCGATTCCAAACCTTTGTGGAGGAGCCTGCTGTCGTTGACTTTCACGACACGACCGTGTTCAAGTGTGGACCCTGGTCTCAGGGACCGGTTTTTCTGCAGCTGCTCAAGTTGCTGGAGGGATTCGATCTGGCCGGCATGGGGCACAACTCGGCCGACTACCTTCATGTCTGGATCGAAGCGGCCAAACTGGCCTATGCCGACAGGGAACAGTTTTACGCCGATCCGCGCTTTTTCGATGTGCCCCTGGGAGAGCTTTTGAGTGCCGATTACGGCGATGCAAGGCGTTCCCTCATTGACCACCGTCATGCCAGCGGGCAGCATCGGCCGGGCGATCCGCGGCGGTCGGCGCCGCTTTTGCCGGAAAATGAGGTGTTTTCCTGGTCGAGCTGGGGATACGGCACCGTCCATGTTGCCGTAATCGACAAATGGGGAAACATGGCGGCGTTGAGCGGCGGATGGATTTCCGGAAACGAAGTCATACCTTCGCTGGGATTTCCCCTCACCACGCGCCTACAGACCTTTTATCTCGACGCTCGCCACCCCAACGTGATCGCCCCGGGCAAGCGTCCGCGCACCACTCTGAGCCCGTCTTTGGCGTTTCGCTGGGGAAAGCCCTGGATGGTTTTTGGAACCATGGGCGGCGATCAGCAGGACCAGTGGACCAGCCAATTTTTTCTGAATCGGGTGCTGTTCAATATGTCCGTTCAGGAGGCCATCGAAGCTCCCAAAGTGACTTTCGACCACATCCCGGCGATCTTTTATCCACACGATGCATTTCCCAAACAAGTGCGCCTGGAGGGGCGCATACCGGGGCCGGTGGTCGATCGGCTCAACAGCCGAGGACACCTTGCCCGACATGAAGCCGATTGGGCTGCCGGTTTCATCTGCGCCGTAGGGCGCGACACCGACGGCATGCTTGAAGCCGGCGCCGACCCCAGGGGCAACAAGGCCGCAGTGTTCCCCGCATGCGCCTTGGCCTGGTGAAATTTCAACGTCAACGGTTGCGGCTTGAACCATATCTGCTATTATGCTGCGACTTTGCTCTCCCAACGCATTGGGTTCCCTCTTTCCGTGAAGGGAGAGGGGCGGGGTGAGGGAGACATGATACGCAGCATCTGAGTTGAGGGCGGCAGCCCGCAGGAATCGGATGGAGGAAAGATGTGGCGGATAACGAAAATTGTTGGCGGCATTGACCGGCTCAATCAAAGGGTGGGCAGGGCGGTATCCTGGCTGAGCGGGCTCATGGTCGTGGTGGTGACCGTTGATGTCGTCATGCGCTACCTGTTTCGAACCAGCTATGTTTTTGTTCAGGAGCTGGAGTGGCACCTTTTCGGGGCGCTTTTTTTGCTCGGTGCAGGCTATACACTGCTGCACGATGCCCATGTGCGCGTCGACATCTTCTACCAGAGACTCACCGCCAGGCAGCAGGCGTGGGTCGATTTGCTCGGGACCCTGCTCTTTCTTTTGCCCGGCTGCATACTGGTCATCTCAACCTCCTGGGAGTTCTTTATCAATTCCTGGTCCATCGGTGAAGGATCGCCCGATCCCGGTGGCATTCCGGCACGCTATATCCTGAAAGCGGTCATTCCCATCGGCTTTTTTCTCGTCGCCCTGCAGGGAATATCCCTCGCGCTCAAGTCGCTAACGGCACTCTTAGGCTATTCGTTGAAGACCGATGAGGAGGAGGCGCTATGATGGAGTCCCTGCCAATCATCATGTTTGCGGTTCTTACGGTGCTCCTGATGATCGGCTTCCCGGTGGCGTTCACCTTGTTGGGAACCGCGCTGTTTTTCGGGCTCATCGGTTTTGGATGGAACTTTTTCAATCTTCTGCCCCTGCGCATCTGGGGCATCATGACCAACTTCACGCTGCTTGCCGTGCCGCTCTTTGTGTTCATGGGAGTCATGCTCGAGCGCTCGGGAATTGCCGAAGAGCTGCTGGAAACCATGGCGCTGCTGTTCGGCCGCATACGCGGGGGGCTGGCCATATCCGTTGTGATTGTGGGGGCTCTGCTGGGGGCATCGACGGGCATTGTCGGTGCAACGGTTGTCACCATGGGTTTGCTTTCCCTGCCCACCATGCTGCGCCGCGGCTACCAGGCCGAATTGGCCACGGGAACCATTGCCGCTTCGGGGACCCTGGGACAAATCATCCCTCCCAGCATTGTGCTGGTGCTGCTTGGCGACATAGTCGGAGTGCCGGTCGGGAACCTCTTCGTCGGAGCCATCATACCCGGCATGATCCTGGTCACCCTTTATTCCCTTTACGTGCTGGTGATCGCACGGCTGAAGCCACACTGGGCGCCTCTCATCCCCGACAGGGAATGGCGCGAGATTCTTGCCGGGGGATTGGGGAAGAGAGTCCTCAAGGCGCTCTTCCCACCCATGTTTCTCATGGTTTCAGTGTTGGGATCGATCTTCTTTGGCATCGCATCGCCCACCGAAGCCGCTGCCGTAGGCGCCACCGGCGCAACCCTGCTGTCCATAGCCAACCGAAGGTTCGATTTTAACGTCCTGCAGCAGGTCATGGCCTCCACCACCAGGCTCACCTGTATGGTGTTCATCATTCTCGTCGGCGCGGGAGCCTTTGGCCTGGTATTCCGCGGTCTGGGCGGAGACCACGTGGTGCGCAGCTACATTCAGCACATTCCCTACGGAAAATGGGGAGTGGTCTTCATTGTCATGTGCATTATTTTTGTCATCGGGTTTTTTCTTGATTTCATCGAGATCACTTTCATCCACATTCCCGTACTCGCACCGATTATGGCACACTTGGGCTTCGATCCCCTGTGGTTTTCCATCCTGTTTGCGGTGAACCTGCAGACATCGTTCATGACTCCCCCCTTCGGGTTTTCCCTGTTTTACCTCAAAGGGGTCTCCCCGCCCGGAATAACCACCGGGCACATCTATCGAGGGATCATACCGTATGTCGTTTTGCAGTTGATCGGATTGCTGCTGGTGGTGTTCTTTCCGGAAACGGCAACCTGGCTGCCGCGCGCATTGGCTGGTCGCTGAGCACCTCCTTCCCCCGGCAGGGCCGGCAAGCGTACACATGGTTCCGCAGGAACGGCACGGTGAGGCGGCAAGATATTACGGGCAGGCGAAAAGTCCTTGCGACATGGCGGATTGTCAGGGAGTGCCGGCGCACCCCCTGACCCCCTGCCGGCACTGCAGCTTACTGCTGCGGACCAAAAGCGATGTAGTCCTGGTATGCTTTTTCGGAAACCTTGTTCCAACCTCCCAGCTTCTTCCTGTACGCTTTGAAAGCTTCATTTACTTTTTTCGCCGCAGCATCCTTTTCAGCCTCTTCCTCCAAAACCTCTGCGGAAAGCTTCTGGAAGTCCGTCAGGACCGAATCGGGGAAACGCAGGAGCTCAACCTTGTGCTCATTCACCAGCGTCTCGAGGGCTTCACCGTTGCGACTTTCAAACTCGCACAGACTCCACATGTTCGTTTCGGCCGCCGCAGCATCCAGAATGGCTTTCAGATCGCTTGGCAGTGCATCGTAGGCCTTCTTGTTGAAGATCACCTCGAGGCATGTCCCGGGCTCATGCCAGCCGGGATAATAATAATACTTGGCCGCCTGGTAGAAGCCCATGCGCAGGTCATGCAGGGGGCCGACCCATTCGGTGGCATCAATCACGCCGCGCTCCAGTGACGTGTAGATCTCGCCTCCGGCCAGCAGCACCACGGTGGCGCCCGCCTTGGCGACCACTTTGCCCCCCAGGCCGGGAATCCTGATCTTCAGTCCCTTAAAATCATCAACGCTTTCTATTTTCTTGTTGAACCAGCCGCCCATCTGTACGCCGGTGTTTCCCTGCGGCCGCGGAACAACATTGAAAGGAGCATAGACTTCCTCCCACAGCTGCAGGCCCCCTCCCGAATAAAACCAGGCATTGATCATCTGCGGATTGAACCCGAACGGCACCGCCGAGAACCACTGGGCTGCGGGGACCTTGCCGGCCCAGTAGTAGGCTGCGCCGCTGCCGCATTCCACGGTACCCTGTGAGACCGCATCAAAGGTGCCGAGGGGGGGCACCAACTCGCCTCCGGCATACACCTGGATCTTCATGCGGCCGTTGCTCATCTCTTCGACACGTCTGGCAAAACGCTCGGACCCGGTTTGAAGAATCGGAAGCTCCGGAGGCCAGGTCGTGACCATCTTCCAATTGTAGGTCTTCCCCTGAGCCCACACATAGGGGGCTGAAACCGCCGTCGTGGCGACTGCCGCCGCACCGACTGCGCCCACCTTTTTGATGAAATCCCGCCTGCTCTTGTCCACCTTTGCTGTTTGATCCTTGGGCATCTCCAAAACAGACAAAAGACTCATACGATCCTCCCTGCATGATGTGAATGATACGGCCCGGAACATCCGGGCCGGCAGAACACCAACCGCCTTGATTGAACGCCGTGGGACTGCGGGCAAGGCCCCCCTACCCTGCTGTTGAAGGCCATCGTAGAGAGTCATTTGAAGCACTGGAAGTTTGAAGTGTGAGGAGAAGTCAGCAGATCATTCCGCAGCCACTGGAACAAGGAGAGCGCAATCGCCGGGTGCCGCCCAGAGTCGGGTTCATCACGCATACCACATTACCGCTCATCCAGCAAATGATTACACCGCGGTGTGACGGCACCCGTTTCAGAGCGACTCGGTTTTCAATACCGAGTCGCTCTTGGAGTCGGTCTTGTTCAATTGGACCGCGGCGCCGCAGGTCCGGGCTTCAACAATCTGCCGAACGCCCGCATCGGGCAGTGAAAGGAAGCATCGTTGTAGTGCTAACGAAGCTCAACGATGCCGCGGCTCCGTTCGGAGACGCGGCCAATGATGGCGGATTGCTCGATCCCCGCCGCATGGAGATTCTCCAGGGCTCTTGCCGCCACTTCGGGCGGCAGGCTGACCAGTAATCCGCCGGACGTTTGCGCGTCTGCCATGACATCGAGCAAAAGCGGATCAATGGTCCCCGTCTCGCGCACGCTCGACGCACAGAAGTTGCGGTTGGCGTAGCTGCCCGCGGGCACCAGGCCCATGCCCGCATGATCGAGCACTTCTGCCATGATGGGAACTTCTGCCGTTTCAATGGTCAGCGTCACCCTGCTGGCCTGAGCCATCTCCAGGGCATGCCCCAACAGACCGAAGCCGGTGATATCGGTGCAGCCGTGGACGGGATAGAGCAACAAGACTTCCGCCGCCTGCTTATTGAGGGTCGCCATCAGCTCGATGGCGGCGGCCTCAGCGGCGGCCGAAGCCAGGCCGGCCTTGATGGCGGTCGCCAGAATCCCGGTGCCGAGCGGCTTAGTCAAAATCAACACATCCCCGGGCTTGGCCCCGGCGTTGGCCCATACACGGTCCGGGTGCACCAGCCCGGTGACCGAAAGCCCATATTTCAGTTCCAGATCGTCTACGCTGTGCCCGCCGGCAAGCGCTGCCCCGGCTTCATAAATCTTCTCCAGACCACCCCGCAGAATTTCTTTGAGGATCGACTTGTCGAGCTTGCCGATGGGGAAGCAGACAATGTTCATGGCCGTAATGGGGCGGCCACCCATGGCGTAGACATCGCTCAGGGCGTTGGCCGCGGCAATCCTTCCGAAATCAAACGGGTCATTGACGATGGGGGTGAAAAAATCAACGGTTTGGATCAGCGCCAGATCTTCACTTATGCGATAGACTCCCGCATCCTCGCAATGTTCCAGGCCGACAATGAGGTTTGCATCCGGCTTCAGCGGCAGTTCCAGTAAAATTTCAGCCAGGTCCCCTGGACTGATCTTTGCCGCTCAGCCCGCAGCCCGCACGCCTTTTGCAAGTTCTACTGTGGTTTTTTCCATAAATCCAATGTCACCCTTCATGTCATGCTGATCACTCGGTCGGCCAGTTGCATGGAGGTCACAATATCCAGCATGTTGGTGGTCTCACCGACCTTTTTCCGCTCCAGCAGCTCAAAGTGGTTCAGGCAGGTACCGCATACCAGAATACCGATGCCTTCCTGTTCCAATTCCTGCAGCGCCGGCAAAGCGGCGGAATCTTCCACGGCCAGTTTCACGCCGGAATTGAGCAGCACCAGACGCCACAGGCTCGATCCCATTTCTTTCAAAGTTCCCAAAAAACTGATCATCAGCTTGGTGCCGAGCTCGTCGTCGCCTCTGCCCAACCGATCGGCTCCTACCAAAACAAGCACCTTCTGTTCGCTTTTTTCAGCAGTCTCGGGCAAAGCGATTTCACACACAGCCTGTTGTGAACGGCTGCCGCTTACGGCAATATCCTCTCCATTCCGTTCCGACTGCACCTGGTATCCGCTGCGCACCAGGAAACGACGCACGTTCTCTCCCGCTGCCTCATTGTCGACAACAACGGTCAACCGCTCCACGTCCCCCCGATCGATCAGCTCCCTGGTTTTGAGAACCGGGTTGGGGCACGCCAGCCCCCTGCAATCCAGTCTTACCTCTGCCATACCTTCCATCCATTCTGCGTCAATGATTTTAGTCATGCAACTTGCCTTCGGTTTCCAGCAAATCCGCCAGCGCCCTGTGGATCATCGCAACGATTTGCCCTATCTGCGTGGCGGGGGTCGGCTCTGCGTAGCAGCCCGCAATGCGATTGGCCCGAGCGGCAGCAACGCAGGCTTGGGCAATCTTCACACCGGACTCGATCAGCGCGGAAACGATGCCCGTGAGCACATCTCCCGTACCTCCAATGGCCTCCATCGCCTCCTCGCAGGGCTGATCGACAACCGCCAAAATGCCGTTCCGATCCGCAAGGTAATCACGATCTCCCTTCACCAAAAGATAGCGCGCGCCGTTTTCATGCCTGTAGGTTCTCTCGATAAGCTCCGCTACCCGGTTGTCCTGGTGCAGGATGAACCCGCGCGTGTAAAAGGGATGAGGTGCTTGTTCATCAGCCAGAAAGGCAAGCTCACCGGCGTCGGGAGTAAACAGGTCATAGGCTGCCGCCTGCCCGCTCATCTTGGCGGCATACATGTAGCCCGCGTCGGCGATCAAAACGGGTCTGACTTCCATTTCTTCTATAGCGAACAAAATCTTGTTGTGCCAGTCGACATCCGGTTGCAGATAATGAAACACAAGGGTCTGAAACTCAACCTGCGAGAGATGGCGGGTGAGATGCTCATAGAGCCGGCGGCTGCCCTCTCCCAAACCGATGTCGCCCACCAGGTAGGCGAAGGGAGCCGGTTGGGCCAGAGATTCGGCGGTCCTTACGGCGGCGGCGAGCAGAGCCGGGGTTCCGCGCAGGATCGGCACCAGTCTGTCGGCAATTCGGAGATGCCCGCCGGCAATCTGCACCTCACCCCAAAGCAGAGGAAAGTCCTGATCCGGCACCGTTCCCACTACGCCAAGCATCGGCGTGATAGCTCCTCATAGGCGAGATGGAGGGCGTAGCCGCAGAGAGTATGTCCGATCTCTTTGGGGTTGGGTGCTTCGCCAAGGGACTTCCCCACCATCTGTGCGGCAAGGTAGGGCACATCCGGACAGCCGCCGCCCGATACATTCACGATAACACGGGTCTCCTTTTCGACGGTGAGCTTCATGTTGGCGGCTCGAACCATCAGGTAAGGACCAAAGTCTTTGACCTGGAAGAGGTTCACCGGCTGCAACAGAGGGCTGCTCACCGGCACCGCCCCTCTGGGGCGTATCCCGGCGGCTTCAACGGCACGCAGGATATTGAGCTTTTCTATCAGCGGGAACTCGATGACCAGGTCACATCCGCTTCGTATCTCCGGCGGCGGCCCCATAACCCGGATTGTCCACCCGTGACTCCGAAGGATCTGCTCCGCCCGTATCACGTCGCTGGTATGGTCAAAGACAAGAATTCCTCGATCTCGACCATCCCGTGAAGGCGCCGCCTTAGTTCGGAAACGTTTGAAAAAGTGCAGTATTGACAAGGTCAAACCTTTGCCACAGTGATTCGATATTCAATCCCTTCCGGTTGAACACTCCTCACCTGCCATCCTTTGCTCGAGGCCGCACGAATCACATTTTCTTTGGAAGTGTCGGTATCAACGAGAATAACAATTTCGCCATGATCCACTGTCTTGAGCGTGTCCAAAGTCATTAGAACCGGTTGAGGACAGGAAAGTCCTCTGGCATCGACCGTTGCACTCATCTTTTGTACTCCTCAATTTGTGCTCAAGCTGTTTTTGTAGCGGCAGTCAACTCTTCCTTGAGCGGCTGTCGAACCGATTTCTGCCTCATGGTGAAGCCGATCACAAGGCAAACGGCGAAACCGATGATAACCGCCGCCATGCCGTGCGGACCAATGCCTTTGGGAGAACTGGCAAGTCCGAAATTGTGCGCAATTCCCGCCCCAACAATCATCCCGAGAACAAACACCGCTGCATCCCCGTCGCCCTCGCCGGCCAGGAAAAGCTGGCGCCCGGGGCAGCCTCCCGCCAGTGCAAAGGCCAGTCCGGCCAGCGCCATGCCGGCGAAATTCCACAGCTGCATGGTGTGAGCGACCGGCTGTCCGGCAAATCCAAAATGAAACTGTTTGAGGATCAGATTGGTGAGAAAGGCGCTGACTGTCAGAGCAACCACGCCCATGAAGAGATGCGATTGACGAAACAGGATCAGGTCGCGGAAAGCACCCATGGTGCAGAAGCGGCTTCGCTGAGCCAAAAATCCAATGACAAGGCCGGTAATCAGCGAGATGAGCACAGGGGCGTGCATTGATCCGGGTCCTTCCACACTGTAGAAGAGAATCCCGCTCTGCGGCTGTCCCTCAACCTGTGGATAAACAATCAGGAGCGCCAAAAAACCGACCATGATCATGGGTAGCAGCCATCCGACTGAGGAATGGTTGGCCTGTGTACGCCCCAGGTTGTAGCCGGTTCTGAAAAAAAGAGTGCCGATCCATATGCCGGCCGCCAGTCCCAGCAGACCCAGGATCGCATTTCCGTCTCCGCCCGCAAGCCGCAGCATGGCGCGCCACGGACAACCCAGGAAAACCAGCGCGCCGATCATGGCAAAAACTCCCAGCACAAAGCGCGCTATGGGAGCAGAACCGGATCGGGCACGAAATTCCTTGAAGAGATAGGCCGCCACCAAAGAACCAAGCACAAATCCGATTATCTCCGGGCGCATGTACTGAACCACGGCAGCCCGGTGTAAGCCGATGGCCCCGGCTATATCCCGCTCAAAACAGGCCACACAGACGCCCATATTGCCTGGATTGCCGAGCTTTTGCAGAAGCGGAGCCAACACGCCGATGGCGGCCCCGACAAGGATGATTCCCCAGCGGGTCGCGAGCAGGTTTCTATTGCTGAACATCTCGAATCCTCCCCTCGTTCTATGAAGCCATAAGTTCCAGAGCAAACACCCTCCTTTTCCGACGGCTTTTTCATATACATAGGGCGGCCGAATAATACAAATTGATATTCTTGATCATTTGCAACAAACGCATAGACCACAGGCATGCATCAGGATAGTATCGCGTTCCCGTCAATATGGAATTTTCTCATGCGCGTCGCAGCACCGGTTTCACTTCACGCCCTTTTGCGAGATGATCGCATCCCAATGCAGACAAAGCGAACAAAGGCTCCTCGGGTAGAACCCCTTCGCAACCCTTCGACTGAAGGATGGTGCAGCCAGGAAGATCAGCCGCAACGCCCCCTGCCCCTGTGGCAGCGGCAAAAAAATATAAGAAGTGCTGTCTGCCCAGGAAGGTGGTAACAGCGGAACAAATGGATTACGGAAGAAAGCCGTCGGAAAGTCGGAAAACCTCAGTCACTCCCCGAGGGGTGCGGGCTCATAGCCCGGCGGGTATTTGCGCCACGGCTGACCCCGACGGGCCAGTTGGTAACCCAATTGAAAAAGCTGGTTCATGTAGGCCGTATCGAATGACGAGATGGGCCTGGAGGTAAAGTCTGGGGGGATGTAGGCCAGGTTATAGTCAAACTGATCACGCTGAGCAAAAACATAGAGGCGAAAGAGGTCGCCGACCCCCTGGGATTTAAGGAGGGTGTCAATGCTCCTGATAGCGATGTATTTCAACTGTCTCTTGACGTCCTGCCATTCGGGGTGAACCTGCTCGTTGCGAATAATAAAGAGTCTACGGGAGCGCCTGGATGACACCGTTAGAAACCTGATGGAAGACTCGTACAGCATCACCTGCGCTCTGGTGCCGCCATCCACATGCATTTCCTGGAAATTTTGTCCTGCTGCCTCCACTTCGAAGTTCTGTGGAGGAAACATGACAGGAATGGAGGCCGATGCCACCATGATTTTCCGGAACAGCTCAAGGGCTTGGGGATGGGCGCTGACAGCGATGGCCCCCATGTTCCAGATAACCAGCCGCTGAGCGTCCAATTGGGTCGTCCCAATAAGCAACCGCCGCCCCTTCAAATGCTCTTGGGCGACTTTTTGCAGTAAATTCGCATCGATGACCCGAGCCACCAGGCGGGTCAGGGGGCGGCTGTCGGCCATTGACGGCAGCGCTTTCAGGTTAGCCAGCGACAGCAGGATCGTGAGCGGCCCGTATGGTTGATAGATGTCGTCACTCGATATGGTCGTGTAGAATTTTTCGAGCTGTTGATCATAATCTGAACCGAGAAAAGCGAACGGCGCCATCAGCGCCCCGGTACTGATGCCGGTCACCATTTTGAATTGAGGACGGGTGCCGGCCTTGGTCCAGCCGCACAGAATGCCCGCCCCGAATGCCCCTTCGGCTCCGCCGCCCGACAGTGACAGCACGTAAACCACCGGCTCCAGTTCGCCATTATTGGCCACTTTCTCTTCCTCGACGGATTCTAACGCACTCCGTTCGAAGCTTTTGCTGTACTCATCACCCCACGCCCTCACTCCAGGCATGCCCGGCATCTGGACCCGATTTTCGAGATCAACGGGCAACGGATTATTGAGCTTCAAAATGGCGCAGTTCTGAAAACTCAGCGATACCGCGGCGCAGCACACCAGTAACGCCAATTTCCCGAGATCCAAAGTTAGACAACCCTTGACGGCTCGCCTTCTACCTCCTCTCCGTGCAGTTATATCCTGGCAGGTCACCTCGTCTCCTTTTATCGGCATCAGCCACCTCACGGGCTTCTCCGGCCCCCCCTGATAGCCTTGATGGAAATTCCTGTGACTCATTCCAGGTGAGCGGCAATGACGACGAGGGCGGCGGCTGCGCCGAACAGCCCTAACAGCAGCGGCCACATAAACCGCAGGTACTTGTCGTAGCCAACCTTTGCGATGGCCAGACCAGCAACCACCACCACATTGGTCGGTGAAACCAGCAGGGTCAGACCGTGGGCCATAATCCAGGCGGTGATGGTGGTGGCTCGACTCACACCGGCAAAATCGGCCAGAGGGGAGAGCAGGGGCATGGCCAAGGTGGCGTGACCGGAGCTGGACGGGATCAGGAACGCCAGGGGAATGTTCACCAGCATCGTGGCTACCGCAAAGGTTCCTACCGAGGCGCCGGCCATGAGCTTCTCAATAGAGTAAAGGATTGTGCCGAGGGTCTGGGTGTTGGTCATGATGACGGAAACTCCCCCTGCCAGCAGCATAACGATGGCCGGCTTCATCATATCCGAGGCGCCCACCGCGATCAGCCGCACGATCTCCTTTTCGTCCATTCGCGCCACCAGCCCAACGAGAACCGACATGAGCATGAACAGCATCGCCAGTTGCGGGAACCACCAGTCCAGTTCAAACCAGAAGGGCTCGGCGCCGGCCACCTTATGCGTCCCGTAGTAGTCGGCCGGCCCGGTGGTGCCGCCGATGAGACTCGACCAGGGGATCACCGAGAAGATCATGAGGCCGAAGGCGAAGACCGTGATAGCGAGCACCCATTTCTGAGTGCTTGTCAGGCGCTCATCGGCAATTGTGGGATTGGCCGTCAGGTCTTCAGCCATAAGATCAGCAGCCGACTCGTCCTCGATGCGGACATCCTCGAACCCGATCAACGAGGCACTCGGATCCCGGCGCACCTTGGCGGCATAGCGCAGCACCCAACCCACGGCCATAGTAGTCAAGACCGCCCAAAGAAACAAACGCAGCACAATACCGTCGCCGATGCCGACTCCGGCCTCGCCCGCAGCCACACCAATGGAAAAGGGATTTACCGTAGAGCCCATGATGCCGATGGTGGCGCCGACGATAATCATCGCAGCGGTAACCAGGCGGTCGTAGCCCAGCGCAGACATGAGCGGGATGAACAGCGCGTAGAACCCGAGGGTCTCTACCGAAAAGCCCATGGTGGAACCGAGCAGAGAAAACAGCACCATGACGACGCTTATGAGCAGCCAGCCGCGTGTGCGCAGCCGGCTGGCAAGTGCAGCAACGGCCACTTCGAGGCTGCGGGTTGCAAAGCTGATGGAAATGAAGGCGCCGATGGACATGATGAAGACGATAACGCCGATCTGACCGAACAGGCGCCCGACTCTCTCGGTACCGATCATGCCGGTTTCGGGGTTGAACAGGCCGTAAGTGCCGTTGACGGGTGCCAGAACCAGTTGCCCGATCCTTTCGCCGAAGGTGAGCGGCGATTCGACCCTGTGGTAGGTGCCGGGGATAGCGGAACCGTCAGCATCGATGAGATATTTGCCGGGGGGAATGAACAGAGCGGCAAGCCAGACCAAAATGGTGACAATCACCAGCATCGTCACGGGACCCGGAAATTCGAACTCGCGCTTGCGCGGTTGAGCCATATCGCCGGCATTCAGTGTTTTTTCAGCCATAATTACACCTGGCCATTTCTGAGCTGTTCAAGAGCCTCATGCAAAGGTTCATAAGCGTCATGCGGCGCACCCCGGATCAGGCGCTCCGGGGCCGTCGCCGGTTTTGGCACTAGAAGTCGATGGGATCTCGAATCAGGGGGCAGGTCATGCAGTGTCCGCCACCCCGCCCGCGGCCGAGCTCGGCCCCGACAATGGTGATGACTTCGACCCCGGCCTTGCGTAGCTCCGTGTTCGTCCAGGTGCTGCGGTCATAGGCGACCACCACCCCAGGGGACAGAGCGACCAGATTGTTGCCGCTGTCCCATTGTCCGCGCTCGGCGGCGTAGTGATCCCCACCGGTCTCGATGACCCGGAGCTTCTTCAGGTTCAGCGCCTCCGCGACCACGTCGACGAAAGGCTTCTTCTCCAGGGTCTTTTCGATCCCGGAGGGCTTGTCGCTGGGGCGCAGTGAGATGGTATGGACCTGGTCCATGATCGGCGGGTAGAGGGTCACGAGGTCACGGTCGGCGAAAGTAAAGACCGTGTCCAGGTGCATGGCGGCACGCAGCTTGGGCATGCCCGCCACGATCACCCGCTCGGCGGCGCCATTTTCAAACAGGGCGGCGGCGAGCTGAGCGATCCCCTGGCGGGAAGTCCGCTCGCTCATGCCGATCAACACCACTTTATTGCCCGCAACCAAAACATCCCCGCCCTCCACAGTCGCCAGTCCGAAGTTCTGGTCCGGGTCGCCCCACCAGACTTTGATTCCGGCGTTGGCAAAACTCGGGTGAAACTTGTAGATGGCGGTGGTCAGCAGGGTCTCTTCCCGCCGCACCGGCCAGAACAGAGGATTCAGGGAGACGCCGCCATAGATCCAGCAGGTCGTGTCCCGGGTGTAAAGAGTGTTGGGCAGGGGCGGCAGCAGATATTCATAAACACCGTGGGCCTCGCGCACCAGGGACAAGTATTCGGACGTTGCGTATTCTTCCGGAATGTCGACGACCGAAAGACCGCCGATCAGAAATTCCGCCAGCGCCCGGGGCTTCAGGCTTTCCAGGTAAGCCCGGGTGTCTTCCATCAGTCCCAAACCAACGTTGTTCGGGGTGATCTTGCGGTCGAGGATCCAGGATCGCGCCTCCGGGATGGCAACTGTCTCCGCCAGCAGGTTATGCATCTCCACGACTTCCACTCCGCGCTCGCGCATCTTGTTCATGAAGTCGAAGTGGTCGCGTTTGGCCATCTCGACCCACAAAACATCATCGAACAGCAGATCGTCGTTGTTGCTCGGAGTGAGGCGGATGTGCCCCAGCCCGGGAGCGCAGACCAAGACCTTGCGCAGGATGCCCACTTCCGAATGAACGCCATAAACGGGCTCCGTGTTGCTTGTGTCACTCATCTCAATTTCCTCCGTAATTACATGGTGATCATGCCAGTGGCGAGGGCGGTGACACCGACACCCGCCCCGCACAGTATCAGGGCCAACAAGCCCCATTCAGACGCGGTAAACAGTCGTCCGGCCTGCTCCCGTTTGGCAAAGACGAACAACAGGGTGCCGGGCGCAAAAAGTATGCAGGAAAGGAGTACATGTTTGAGTCCGCCCGCAATGAGCATGAAAACGGCATAGATGGTGGCGACCGCGGCAAAGATCATGTCCTTACCAAGATCTGCGGATCCTTGCTGATAAGTTTCCCGGGTCAGAGTCAGTTTAAGACCGTAGCCGGCCACCAGAACGTAAGGGATGAGCGTCATGGCGCTGGTCATCTCCAGCGCCAAATCAAAGGCATATTGGGCAAAAAGGGTCAGGATCAGGAAGACCTGCACCAGGATGTTGGTGATCCACAGAGCCACTGACGGGACCTGGTGCGGGTTTTGGCGGCCCAGCGAGGATGGCACCAGCCCGTACTTGGCGGCGGAGTAGAGGACTTCAGCGGCCAGCAGCGACCATGCCAGATAGGCTCCCAGTACCGAAACGATGAGCCCCGCGCTGACGAACTTGAGTCCCCAGGGGCCAACTACGGCGGCAAAAGCCCCCGCCATGGAGGGCTGCCGTAATGCTCCCAGTTCAGGTCGCGGCAGAACGCCATAGGGCAGAAGGGTCACCAGCACCAGCAGACAGAGCACGCCGATAAAGCCGGCCACAGTGGCCCAGCCCACGTCCTCGCGTCGTTTGGCGTAGCGGGAGTAGACACTGGCGCCCTCGATGCCGATGAACACGAACACCGTTACCAGCATGGTGCTGCGCACCTGATTGAATATATCGGCGCCGGTGTAATCGCCCCCGCCCCAAAAACTGGCGGCGAACAGGTCGTATTGGAACGTAAAGGCCATGACCACAATAAAAAGAATGATGGGAATAATCTTTGCAATAGTTACGACTTTATTGATGAACGCCGCCTCCTTGATGCCCCGCAGGACCATGAAGTGCACCGCCCACAGGACAATGGAGGAGACAAACACCGCGGCCGGCGTGTTGCCGTCGCCAAAGACCGGAAAGAAAGCCCCGAGGGTGGATTTGATCAGCACGAAGTAGGTGGTGTTGCCAAGGCAGGTCCCGGCCCAGAAACCGAAAGCTGCCGCAAACCCCAGGTAGTCACCGAACCCCTCCTTGGCGTAGGCGAAAATGCCCGCATCGAGGTCAGGCTTGCGCACCGCCAGGGACTGAAACACAAAAGCCAGCATCAACATGCCGAATCCCGCAATAAGCCAGGCAACGATCGCCCCGAAGGGCCCGGTGGCTGCTCCTATACGGGCCGGCAGAGAAAAGATGCCGGCCCCCACCATGGACCCGACGACCATGGCGGTCAGCGTCATGCGTGAAAATTTCTGTTCCGATGCCATACTTTACTCTCCTCTGTCATAAGATTTGCAGCGGCCTACTCAGACGTTAAACCGCCAAGTCCTGCACTAAGGATGCATTGTGATCGGCTCCCACCCGCCCCCTAATGCCTTGTAGAGCTGCACCACGGTCAAGAGCTGAGCCAGGTGCACCGAAGCCAGATCCAGCTCAGCTGAAAACAGCTGACGGTCTGAATCCAGCACGGTCAGAAAAGTCTCAAGCCCGCCTTTGAAGCGCTTCCGTGCCAGTTTGGAGTACAGTTCGTAACTCGCAACCAGCGCTTCCTGTTCGTTGCGTACTTCCTCCAATTTGCTGTGGGCCACCAGCCCGTCGGATACCTCGCGGAACGCCTGGCGCACGGTCAATTGGTAAAGGACCAGCGCCTGCTCCTGCTGAGCCTGGGTGCTCTTGAGGGTAAAGTAGTTGAAGCCACTGGTGAAAATAGGAACGGTCATGGTGGGTCCAATATTCCAGATGCTGGACGGCCCCGTGAACAGTTTCCCCAGATCGACACTTCGCGTGCCCGCCAGGCCGGTAAGAAAAATCCGCGGGAAAAAATTCGCCCGGGCGGAGCCGATGCGATAATTGGCGGCGATGAGCGTTTCTTCAGACTGACGGATGTCGGGTCGCCGCTCCAGCAGGACGGAGGGGAGCCCGGCGGGGACAGTGGGACGCACCGCCAGCTCGCTCAAGGACTTGCCCCGTTGAATGGGTTGCGGGTTGTCTCCCAAAAGAATGCAGATTTGATTTTCTTTTTGGGCTATCTGGCGCTCCAGATCAGGAATTTTGACACCGGCGGTATGGATGAGGACGTCCGCCTGAGCGACGTCCTCCCCGGAAACCAGGCCCTGCCGCTTGCGTAACTTTACGAGGTGCCGGGATGTCTCGAAGGACTCGAGCGTGCTGCGGGCAATCTCCAACTGGCGATCCAGAGTGCGCAGTTCAAAGTAGGCACGGGCCACGTCAGCGACCACCGCTGCCCAGACGGCCCGCTGCCCCCATTCGGAGGCGTAAAAATCTGCCTGGGCGGCTTGGGTCAGATTGCGCAGACGCCCGAAGATGTCGATTTCCCAGAAGAGATCAAAGTTGAATTGGGCCAGGCTCTCAGTAACGCTGACCTCCGGCGGGATCGGCGGATTAGAGCCGGTCCGGCTCACCTTTTCCCGGCGATAGAGGGCCGTGCCGCTGAAATCGGGGAGCCACGAGGAGCGGCTGACGCCCACCTGGGCTCGGGATTCGGCCACTCGGGCGACTGCCAGCCGGACATCGTAGTTTTGCACAAGGGCGGTGCGAATCAGATTCTGCAGTACCGGGTCGTCAAATATTTGCCACCAGGAGAGGTCCGCCAGACTGTTGAGGTCAGGCTGCGCTTGGCCCTGGGCAGACTGAAAGCGATAATCCTGGGGAACCACTCCAGGGTCGCGTTGGTATTTCGGTGCCATGCAGCCGCTCAGGAGCAAAACGGTGATCAGGAGCAAAACCAGGCGTCTCATGACCGTCCCCCTTCTCCCCAGCCGGGCGGGTTGGATATTTCGGTTTTGACCGCGACGGCTGCAGTTTGAGATTTGCGCCGTTTATCCACGAGAGTCTGGACCATGTAGTAGAGCACCGGAATGAAGAACAGGCTCAGGACCGTGGCCGTGGCCATACCGGTGACGACGGCCGTGCCCACCGACCAGCGGGCTGCGGCACCGGCCCCGGAGGAGAGAACCAGGGGCATCAATCCGAAGACTTCGGCCAGGGCGGTCATCAAAACGGCCCGGAAGCGCAGCCGTGCACCTTCCGCCGCTGCATCAAAGGTGGAATAGTCCTCCATGTCACGCTTGTTCTTGGCAAATTCCACGATCATGATGGAGAGCTTGGCGTTCAGGCCGATGAGCATGACAATGCCGACCTGCACGTAGACGTCGTTGGCCAGACCTCTGAACCAAATCCCGGACAGTGCGCCGAAGACGGTGATGGGAAGGCCCATCAGCACCCCAATTGGTATTGCCCAGCTCTCGTACAAGGCCGCCAGGGTCAGGAACACGAACAGCAGGGAAAAAGCGAAGATATAGCCTGCCTGACCGCCCGCCAGCTTTTCTTGATAGGCCAGCCCGGTCCACTCGTAGCCAAAGCCACGAGGCAGATCCTTGGACAGGCGCTCCATGGCGGTGATGGCCTGTCCGGAACTGTAGCCCGGGGCGTATTGGCCTGAAAGTTCGGCGGAGCGAAACATATTGTACCGATTGATGTGGGTTGGGCCGCTCTGAGTGTTGACTTTCGCCAGGGTGCTGAGGGGGACCATGCCGCCGGCCGTGTTGCGCACATAAATGTTGCCGATGTCCTCCGGGTTTTCACGGAATTGCGGCTCCGCCTGAAGCATAACCCGGTAGACCCGGCCAAACTTATTGAAGTCGTTGATCGTGTAACCGCCCAGGTAAAGCTGCAGGCCGTCAAAAACATTTCTCAAGGGGATGCCCAAAGTCTGGACCTTGTCGCGATCGATATCCAACTTCAACTGCGGCACATTGACCTGAAAGGTGTTGAACAGTGCGGCAATGGCGGGTTCCCTGGTGGATGCGGCCACCAGACTCTGGGCCACCTGGAAGAGCTCCTCCGGAGTGCGCGCCGAACGGTCCTGCAGTTGGTACTGGAAACCGCTGACATTGCCCATACCGGGGATGGAGGGTAACGAGTAAACGAATGCGCGAACCTCTGAATATCCGGCAAATTCCCGGCGCAGCTGCTGCATGATGGCCGAAATTTTCATATCGTCGGACGTGCGTTCATCCCAGGGCTTCAGGGTCATGACCAGAGTGGCGGCATCCGAGCTGAAGGTGTTGGTCATGAGATTGAAGCCGCCCCAGCCAAGGACGGTCTGGATGCCGTTGACTTCTGCGGCAAATTGCTCAGCCCGCGTCAATATGACACCCGACCTCTCCAGGGAAGCCCCCGGCGGCAGGTTGAAAGTGGCAAAGATGACTCCCTGGTCTTCCTCGGGCACCAAACCTCCGGGTAGGGTTTGCAGCAGTCCGCCGGCCCCAAAGTACACTGCCAAGAGAAGGATCAAGGCCACCACCAGACGGCGCATAAGGAACTTCACGCCATTGAGATAGCCGGAGGTGGTGAGATCAAACAATTTATTGAATTTGCGATTAAAGGCTGCCAAAAGTCCCTTGGAATCTCTTTTGGGACGGAGGATTTTAACGCACAGCGCCGGCGTAAGGGTCAGAGTCACCAGGATGGAGAGGAAGGCGGCGCAGCACAGGGTGATGGCGAACTGCCGGTAAAGCTGACCGGTAATGCCGCCCAGAAAAAGGATCGGAAGATAAACCGAGAGGAGTGCGCAGGCCACGCCGATAATCGGTCGGGTGACTTCGTCCATGGATTTTTCAGTGGCCTCGAGCGGGCTCAAACCCTGAGCCATGTGGGCCTTTACCGCCTCGACCACGACGATGGCGTCGTCCACTACGGAGCCGATGGCCAGGACCAGTCCAAATAGCGAGAGGGTGTTGATAGACAATCCCAGCGCCGCAAAGGCCGCAAAGGTGCCCACCATGGGCACCGGCACAACCAAACAGGGAATCAGCGTGGCGCGGAAGTTTCCCAGGAAGACCAGAACAACCAGCATGACCAGACCCAGGGCCTTGAAGATGGTAAACACCACTTCCTTGAGTGCAGCCCGCACAAACAAGGTGTTGTCGTAGGAGACTTCATATTCCAAACCCGAGGGGAAGCTTCCTTTCGCCTCTTCCATGAAGGTCCGGACGCGGTTGGCCACGTCCAGGGCGTTGGCCCCCGGAAGTTGATAGATCACCATGGTGGTGGCCGGTAGGCCTGCCCGTCGGGAAAAGGAGGTGTATCTGCGGGCGCCCAGCTCGCTTCGCGCCAAATCCCGCAAACGCAGGATCGAGCCGTCGGGCTGGGTGCGGACGATGATATTGTCAAATTCTTCCTCATCGGTCAGACGTCCTTGAACGTCCACCGAGTACTGGAAGTTCAACCCGGGCGAGGCGGGCGGTTGACCGACCTGGCCGGCCGGGGCCTGAATGTTTTGGTCGCGCACTGCCTGGGCCACATCTCTGGCCGTGAGCCCCAGCCTGGCGAGCTTGTCGGGCCGGACCCACAGCCGCATGGAATACTCCCGCTCGCCAACGATGGCGATGTTGCCGACTCCATAGATGCGGCTGATGCCATCATATAGATTCAGCGACGCGTAGTTGCTGAGAAACAGATCGTCGAAGGTGTTGTCGGGAGAGAATAAAGACAGAACGAGGAGCATGTCCGGCGAGGCTTTTTGCACGGTGATGCCGAAACCCGTCACCTCGGGCGGCAAGGCCCGGTCAGCCCGGCTGACCCGATTCTGTACGTCCACCTGGGCGATATCAATGTCGGTTCCGACGGCAAAAGTGCAGGTCAGGAAATAGCGCCCGTCGCTGGTGCTGTTGGAGGACATGTAGAGCATGTTCTCCGCCCCGTTCACCTCCTGTTCGATGGGGATCGCCACGTTTTCTTCCACCACCCGGGCGCTCGCCCCCGTGTAAAACGTTTCTACGGTGATGGTGGGGGGGCTGATGGGAGGGTATTGTGCGATGGGCAGGCTGAAAATGGCCACCAAACCGGCAATGAAAATCACCAGGCCGATAACGATAGCAAAGATAGGCCGATGAATGAAATATCTGGACACTGCCCTAGCTCCCTTTGTTTTCCCGGCCTACAGGCTTCAGCACGGGCGCAACTTTTCCCCCGGCGATGGCCCGCTGCAAGCCTTCCACCACCACCCGCTCACCGGACTCGAGCCCCTCGTTGACAATGAAGTAGTCCTGGTAACGGCCTCCCAGCGTGACGGTGCGCAGAGCCACCTTGTTGTCGCTGCCCACCACGAGAACGCTCTGCACTCCCTGCATGATCTGCACTGCCCGCTGCGGCACCAGCAGGGTGTCCGGTCGCTCCTCCAAAACGACCCGGATACGACCGAAAAGACCGGGCCGCAGCAGCCGATCCGGGTTGGGGAAGCTCGCATACATGTTCAAAGTACCGGTGGTAAGGTTCAGAGCGCGGTCCACAAAACTGATCTCGCCACGAAGTGGATAGACGGAATTGTCGGCCAAGACCAATTCAAAGGGGGCGGCGCTCTGTTCCGCCGGGAACGGCTTTCCTTGCTCGAAAAGATGGGCTCGGTCCAGGTAGTCGGCTTCACTGATGCTAAAGACCACTCTCATGGGGTCCCAGGAAGAGATCGTTGTGAGAATGGTCTGGTCTCGTGAAACCAAGTTCCCCACCGCTATTTCTTCCTTGCCAATGATGCCCGTGATGGGAGAGCGTATTTCAGTGAATTTCAAATCCAACTCGGCCCGGTCAACGCCCGCCTTAGTCCGATCGATGGTAGCGGCGGCCAGCTCAACCGCTGATTCGGCATTGTCCAGGTCAACCTGAGGGGCAGCATCTTCAGCGACCAGGGGCCGCAGTCGCGCCACATCCTTCCGGGCTTGCCTCAAAGCCGCCCGGGCCTGTGCCAAAGCGGCTTCAGCCTCCTGCAGAGCCGTTTTGTAAGGCCTTTGATCGATAACAAACAATAGCTGCCCCGCCTTCACCTGGCTGCCTTCCTGGAACAGCACCTTTTCCAGGAATCCCCCCACCCGGGCTCGTATCTCCACCGTCTGGCGGGCTTCGGTGCGGGCCACGTAATCCCCGACAATGGGGACGGTCTGTGAAATCACCGTTGCGACCGTAACCTCTGGAGGTGGGCGATCCTGCACTATTCCCGTCTGCTCCTTGGAGCCACAAGCGCTGATAAAAAGCAACAAAACGATCAGGCCGATATGGCTGAGAGGTGACAGGCTCTGCCGGCCAGTGAAATATCGGGTCTTAGTCATGGATAACCTTTCGCGACCGGAGGTACGCCTGGACCTCGCCTCCGCTTATCAGCTGAAGTCCACCGCCCTATTGACTTTGTCGACCAGCCTGAAAGCCTTGATTGAATGCCCTTTGATTGCTCTCTACATGTTTGCCGTACAGGAACCCGCCGGTTGCGCCGGCCGCGCCACCAATGGCGGCCCCCAGACCAGCATTGCCGGCAAGAGCTCCAATAGCAGCTCCACCGGCGGCACCCATGGCACCTCCACTGAGCGTGCGTTGCTGAGTTTCCGACATGCCCGCACAACCCACTAGCGCCAGGGTAACAGCCAAAACAGATATGATCAGGATCTTCCTCATGGTATACTCCTCTTATTCCTGATGGTTATTCTTTGCAGGGCCACTGTTCCGTTAAAAACATGAATAGTGTTTCTACCGGTGCTTCCTTCATATGTTCCGGATGGGCTTTGGCCCATTCCACATACATCCCGATTGCCTCGTTGCGCGACGGGGCAGGATCGGGACAACATACCAGGCGGACGCCTTCGGGCCCGGAAGCCAGTGCATTGTGGTAAGCATAAGCGCCGACCAAATAGCCCTGGCAGAAATGAATGGCCGCGGTGTAGAGAGGATCATCCGGGGCGGTAGTGCAGAGATCGACAATATCGTCCGTCGAGTCGACAATGAAATCTTGCTGTTCCGTTGCTGCCGGCGCCAAAGCGGGTATCAGCAGAACCACCACGAACATCATACAAATCAAATTTCGCTTCATAACACTCCTCCTTTTTGGTCTATTGATCACCAGTCAGGCAGCCCCACGCCGCCTCCTGACCAACCCAATGGCAAAAATCAGCACGCCCAGAGCGGCCGCAATGTGTTTAAGAGTATGGCCGCTGATGACTTTCAACATTTGGAAAATGGGTTTATCGAGTAGCTCAAGGAGCTTGGCATACCCATACATGCCCAACAATCCCCAGACGTAAAAGCTTGGCACAAATTTGGGGGGATAAAGCCAAACAATTAAGGGAATGAGAAGCATTGGCAGGAACTGGACGAGTATATAAATGCGCAGATCACCACCGTCATTGTTGTCCGTAAGCCTCCACCATACGACAGAAAAGATCCCAAGAAGCAGAAGGGGGACGAGAAGTTTTCTGGCAGCAGGTTCACTGATATACTCACCGACGATGATGGTTACGAAGCTCATAAAGGAGATCGTCATGGGCAACCTGTCCCAAACGAGCGTGGAATCGTTTGGGTTGAGATGAAAATAACCCGAGCCTAATGCCACAAGAGAAGCCCCGACAAAAAAAGTAAGGTAGGCGAAGCGCAGAGAATCGAGGCTGCCGGGAGGTGTGCTGTTGCGGAAAAGGAGCAGGCCATAGATGCCGACTAAAAGAAACGGCAAATTGGAGATGACGTCGAAAAAATTGGGAATACCGAAAAAAGGGCATTGAGCCGCGAATTGATAATAGGCTTGAGATTGGGGAACGCGACCATGCAGAGCTAATGCCGCAGTGAATACCGCGGCGATGCCTGCCAGCGCTATGAGTCTCTTATCGGAAAAAGGATGCCTGTCCATCGCCGCGCCCCTCATCAATTGCCTTTAAGATGTCCAAGAGCCGTTTAGGTGAATGGAAAATCAGCTTACTTTCGACTGATGGTGACAAGAAAAAGTCCTGAGCAGTTTCCGGTTACCCAGATCCAGTTGTTCCGATAACCCCAGGCGTTGGCATTCCGGCATGACGCTCCGGTTTCAGATGTGTCGGTCAGCAGGCGGGCCCGCACAATTGATCCGGATGCAAAGCATCGCGTCATGCGATTCGTGCGGGCTCCTGCTGATGTGCCGGAACAGGAAATCCGTGTTTCAAATGTACCGACAACGGCTTCGCCGCCTGCTGCAGTGCCGCTCGACGTACTCTCTTGCTTCGAATTCATCCCTGTGCAGCTGAGGACGAAGGTCAGCAGGAAAAGGAATAGCAAAACCTTGCTCTTGATATAGTTTTTGGGGTTGATCATGGATAATCTCCGCACTGGCTGCCCCTGCCAACATTGGAAACGGCTTGGCGCCCACCGGCGTTATCCACCCATTCCAGGGTGCGGCTTTCAAGGAAATCGTAGAAAGGATTGAACCTCAAACGCAGCAACCACTCAGAGGAAATTCTCAGCAAACCGCGCTCGCCGCGGATCGCCATTTGTCCGAGAAACAGGACCTTGTCATCTTTCGGAAAATGCTGCCCGTAGAGAGGGTCATCCGGCGGAAATGGCAGTGCGACATGGGATAGGGAGATCACCTCGGTCGGCCATGACAGATCGAGGTGTGTGATCTCTGCAGCGGCCCTTGCAAAGGGAGCCTTGCGGCGGGCGATCACACTGCGGCTCTGCGGGCTTTCGTTGGTGACCAATGTGACAGTGAACGGCAAGGTCGCGTCGGTCATCAGCCGATCGGACAAAGGGCTCGGATCGTCGATCAGCAAAGTGGACTTGGCCGCGAACCGATTGATGTCGAATAAAACCAGCTCATGGCCGTCAGCCCCCAAGTGTTTGAGCAAATTGTCAACCACGGCATCTGCCGAAACCGTTGCATCGACAGCAGATTTAAAGACCAACGTCGGTGGGAAGCCTCTTATGGGACCGGACCGTCCTCGAACAGCGATGCGCCTCGCCACATCACGGGTCAAGCGAGAAACCTGCATGCCGGCATTGGTCGCAAAGGAATTGTATTTGAAAGGATCGAATTCAGGCTCTATCGACAGCCAGGCAAGACGAGCCAGTCCGGGTACAGCGGACAGCCGGTTGAGGACGCCTGCCAGTTTGGCCGCCGGATGGAGTCCGACGGCCGGAGAAATCAGCACCAGGCCGGCAGGCAACGGCGAGGCTTTTCCTTCCAACGCATCGAGGGTGAAATTTAGAGCTAACGGAGCCCCGGTCGAATAGCCAAGGACATGGATCGGTTGATGTCCCACCTTGGATGCGAGGTGCTCCATTCCCAGTTGCACGGCAGCCGCCATGTCCTCCCAGGTAATGTTCAACAGCCCCGATGGAGCAGTTCCGTGACCGGGCAGGCGCAGCCCGACGACCCAATATTTACGCTGGTTGAGGGCCGCACCCAAGGCCCGAAAGGTGTATGGAGAATCCGACATGCCGTGCAACAACAGGGCACCGCCGACGGGTGAATCGGTTGCCAGCTCGAAGCTGCGGTTCCAGTTGGGAGCGTAGAGTTGCGGGTCAGCGGCACTGCCGGAGCTGTAGCGAACGAGCGCATAGGCGGGCCCGGTTCCAACTCGGAGGTAGACTTGCTCTTCCAGTTGGGCGAACAGTTTGCCCTCCAATTGCCTGTAGTCGTCAAAGGTTCGTACGGCATCCACTTCTTTTGCCGTAAATTCCGCCGACAGTGCTTCGGTGTGCCAGGGTTCAAGAGAAGGACCGCCGCGTCCGACAAAATACCAGGTCATTGCGACTCCGATACAGCCGAACAGACCCCAGATGAGGCACCGACTAATCCGTCCAATCATGCGGGAACTCTCCTCCCTTACCGAAGAATCATGATCAGTGAGGTCACAAGACCTTTAAGTAACTCGTTTTTTGAGCAGGTCAGGGTGCGAGTGAAAGGAGCTCCCTGACATGACGATTTGTCAGGGAGTGCTTCGCGCACCCTGACCTCTGAAGGGTTGCACGCACACTCCGAAACATTTTACAAAATTCTGCCGCAAGGAGGACTAGACGGTTAAGGCCGACCAATAACCCGGCCACTGCATCACCGTCCCCGGGTCAATACCCAATATACCGCGCCCGATGGTGTTGTTATGCGATACTCCGGTCGACTGCTTGGCATAACGACATTGACCAGCCGCAGATACAAATCGTCGAAAAACTGCGGTGTTTCGAGGCTGAAATTGTGAAAATTGCGGGTCCGATTCACCGGCGTCACGTCCACCAGGGTGACCAATTCCTTATCCGGTTCAACCAATTCGAAAATTCTAGCGGCCGCTTCCAACTGGTCCGGATTCTGTGGATTCAGCGTGCTTTCGCCCAAACGTCTGCCGCGGTTTAGAATGCGGCTGATCAACAATGCGCGATCATTGGAGGACACATACACGGTGAGGTTCCTGGCCAGGGCGGCGATCTCTCGTTTAAACTGACTGTTGAACTCGTCTTTGTCGACATCGGGCGCCGTCAGCACCACTTTTTCGATCTCGGTTCCCGCATCGGCCAAGTCGGCAGCGCGATAAAGAATGTGAAAAGCATGAACGACCACCTGACCGCCCATGCTGTTGGCAACCAGCCACAACCTGGCCGGCTCAACCTGGTGAATGATCAGGGACAGGACCGAGGCAAGTTCAGCTCCGGACTCACTGGCAATTCTCTGTGCGCGCCGATAACCCTGCGGCGTCGATCCCTGATCGCCCGGCCAGTCGAAAACCAGTACCGGGGAGTCGATGTCCAGGACGTGACTCAGAAAAGCAGTCTTGCGCAAGGCGGAGGGAAAGCGCTCACGGAATCCGTTCACATTGACGAGAAGCGAGCGTAATGGGGAGGCTTTAACCTGTTGCCGGATCTTCGCAATGAATTCATTCCGGTCGAGCGGCTGCACTTGTTTGAGCTGTATTTCCCTATTCTGGAACCAATCGGTCGGATTGATGATCATACCGATGCCTAAAGTGGGTTCAATCATGGTGTCAAAATAACCGAACTTGAGCATCTCCGCCCGCTGGTTGCCGAAGCATTCCTCCAGCGGTCCGTCCTGGCATTCCAAGCGACGATTGGTGACATAAAAGAAGCGATATGCATCTTGCTCGCCGAGCCTCGTCACCAGCATTCGTCGGAACTGAAAAGATTCGGCCCGTTCCAAAGCCACCCGCGTGGGCCGGTAGAAGAAGAGCGCCAGCCCTGTGAGAAGGAGCACGATCAGCGACGTGCTAATCCATATCAGACGTTTGAAACGCACCACGACGCCCTCCCCTTATGGTGCTCCCCACGAGATCTGAACGCGATCCGGTCGATAAAACTCATGCCTGCATTGATGCCGAAGCCAAAGCCAATCAGGGATAGTGAAGTGCGGATCCACCCGATTAGAGTACGGTCATCCGCCCAAGGGGTTCGGTCGGCAGCCATGGCGGTGCGCTTGCGGGCCGGTTCAGTGCGCTCCCGGGCGAACTCAGCGGTCGTCTCGACCTTTTGCAAATCCTGGGTCAATTATTTCACTTCGCCTTCTTAAGAATCCCGGCGCATCCTGAGAGCTCACGAACTTGAGACATTTCGAACCTGCCAGGCAAGGTAACCGATGGCGGCACCTTCGCTGAGCAGCACGATGCCGAACAGAGGACACAAAACCCAGATCGCCGTAACCGGAAGCTTACTCCAGGTGAGAATGGCCGCCACAATTGCGATCAAGCCGCTGACAAGAACCCATTGCCAATTGGGCAAGGGCCGGATAGTCAGGGACAGGATTAGTTTGGAGATGCCCTCCGTAATGAAGTAGACAATGAGAAGCATTGTCAGAACAAAGAGCCGATCTCCGGGAACGCGCAAAAACATCAGCCCAATGATCACAGAAATAAGGACTGACAGCAGTTGCACCCAGAAATGGGGCACATCCCGGGCTCCAATCAAACTTGCGCCCTGGACAATACCGCTGGCGATGAGCAGCCAACCGAGGAGATGCGGAACCGCGGAAGACGGCAGAATGGGGTACGCGAATGCAAACGCGCCGGCCAGCATCATCAAGCCGCCCTGCACGACGTACCAGATTGAATAACGTTTGATCGTCTGCCGCATGGCCTCACGCATTACTCGAGAAGCGGATTTTAGGGATATTGTATCGTTCATGTAGCCTCCCATAATGTCATCCGGCGTTTGCTCGAGACCGAATGGCAAGAACAGAGCGCCGCGCCCGTGCAGGAACCCTCACCAGATAGCCGATGGCTGGCGGCAGCTCAAACAGCCACAGCAACAGGAGGAATTTATCGATCCCCACGGGGTCTCTTCATGTTCCTGCGTGCTCTCCGTGGTGTGAATCAATTAACTTTCAAGGACTTTGCGAAGCTCGTCTTCCGTGTCAACGTTTAGCGAAGTTTGAAGAACTTTTCCTTTGAAACCCTTTTGCTTCAGTCTTTCGAAAACTTTTTCGCCGGTCGCATGGCGAACGAGAATAAAAAGGGCCGACGTCCCATTTGTGAGGTCTGCCGCCAATTCCTTCATGAATTTGTCATTGATCCCGATGTCGTGCAATTTGCCCGATAGCGCACCGGCGCCAGCCCCTACGGCGACGCCTAAAAGTGGGTTGAGGAAGATCATGCCGATCAGCAGTCCCCAGACTGAACCACTCGCCGCTCCCGCCGTGGTTAAGTTATAGGCCTGGTGCAGCTTGACCTTGCCTTTTTCATTCTTGGTGACCACCACGATGTCGTCCATTTCGAGCAAATACTCTTTCTCCATCTTGGCAAGCTCGGCACGCATCTGAAAAGCCGCTACCTGATCGTCGAACTCGATCACGACTAGATTACTCATTGGTCATACTCCTTTCCTATCATACCGGTTAAGCATTAGATGTTTCATTGTTTGCAGGCCTTGTTGACGGGTTCCGCGACGCTCCACCCATCCTGCATCACGGTGGTTGCGGGCAGTGCCGTAATGCCGAAGCAAGAGAGGGTGGAACGAAACGAAACTCATCAGTGACTGCGGGTATAAAAGTGCATGCAGCGTCTCCATTAACAGACCAATGCCGATGACTCGGAAACCGTGTTGACAATGATTTCCGGAGGACGAATCAACAGGCTCCTGGCCCCCATCAACACGGCAAATCGTTCTGAGCATAGATGTTTATCCAAAGCTTCCCGATTCACCCACTGAAGTAACAGAGTGAAGTAGTTTTCGTGTTCGATATCGCGGAAGACGTGATGGCCCAAACACCCCTTTTCATTGCGCGTGGGCTTAATGAGTGCGAGCAGCGTTTGTTGGAGCTCCAAGCACTTTTCAGGAAGGGCTCTCATATTTATGATGGCAATGACCATAAGCACCTTTCTGTGACCTGGGAGACATGTTTCCGTAAGACCTCACGCCGACCGATTACTTCCAAAACCCGAGAAAAGGGCATTTTCGCCAGCTCCAGCCCTTTCACCTTCTACCTCTGCGATGCGCTGCGCCCGGCTTCCCTCCTGGATGGTAATGAGCTGACCCTTCACGACCAACGCGTGAAGCGGGACCGGAGTCGAATCCTTGGCGCGCCGCGCGGCAATGCCGACCGCTTCAAGTTTTCTCACCACCGCCTCGCAGAAGGACTTGGCAATGGCCCGTCCACGTTTGATCTCCACCGAGGGCGGAGCTTCCTCCGCGCCACGGCAAACTATTTGACCCGTCTGTGAAATTTGCGGGGGAGATGCCACAAGGCCCGAAGGCACAACTAAGCCATTGTCAAGATCCGTGCCAGCAAAATTCGTTTGCGATTTGTAAGGCTAAGGTATTGTTTTCGATACACTTTTTGTGACAATAAGCAGTCGGAAGATGTCACTTCTCTATGCCCATATGTGGACAGCTGCCCATATATGGGCAAAACGGCTACAGGAAGAGCGATGGTTGAGAGCACATTATGCTTCATAGCAACCGCGCCAAAATAAGGACATAAATCACCGCGAAGGTCAGTTGCACTGCAGTCAAGGGAACTCCATAGCGAGCGAAAGTAGCAAAACTCAGAGGTCTGCCGTAGCTGACGCAGATCCCGGCGCTCACCACATTGGCGGAAGCACCGATCAGGGTGGCATTGCCGCCCAACGTTCCACCGAACATCATGGCCACAAATACAGGCAAAGTGAAAGCGGGCCAGGCAGTGAAAGCCGCCCCCAGAGCCAGCTCCGGCACGAATTCGGCTGCCACCAGATACCCTTTCACCACCAGAATCATCGCCGCAACCACGGGGATGTTGGCCAATAAACTGGACGCCACGGCTACGCCCACGAGCATGACCACGGCCACCGTGAGCAATTGTGTTCCAAACCATCCATACATACTGTGAGAAATGCTCTGCAGAATGCCGGTCCTGGTAAAGGCCTCCACCATAAGAAACATGCACATGAGGAAAAGCAGGGTCTTCCAGTCGACGTCCTTAAGCACCTTATCTATCGGTTCGACTTTCACCCCATAAACGACAAGAAGCGCCAAAGAAGCGCCAATAATGGCCACAGTAGGAGGAACCAGCGGGTTCGGCAACATTTCCCCGAAAAGAAAAAGCAAAATCATCACCACCAGCACGAGCAGAGCCAATATGCAAAAGCTGGGGCGCTCCAGGCGCGGCAGCGGAAGATCCGAAGGCAGGGATCGTTGCGTCTGCCAAATGTCCTTCATGAGCCACGGGAGGACCGGAGCCACCGTGAGAACGGCGAGCAGCCCGCCCAGACTCACCTTTCCGAGGTAAAAACCGAAGCTCATGCCGATAGAACTGCCAACCAGGAAGGTTGCAGGGTCTCCCACCAAGGTCAGCAATCCTGCGGAATTGCTGACAATAGCCGTAAGAACAACGGGCGCTACGTAATCAATGTCCAGAACCTTGGCCACACGGATGATGATAGGGGCCAGCAGGATCACGGCCGTTGCATTGGGGAGAAAGGCGCATACAGGGGCCGTTAGAACAATGATGCCCAACAGGAAGCGCTTGCCGCTCCCCCCGGTCGCCCGCAGAAAATACGTACCAAGTTGATCGAAAATTCCCGTAGGCACTAAAGTTCGGGCAACCACCATGCCCCCAAAAAGAAGAGAGATGGATCCTCCGGCAGTCTGCGCTGCATTGAGAAACTCCTGGCGAGTGAACACGCCGAACAAAAGCATTGTGCTGACTCCCATGAGGGCAGCCAAAGCCATGTCCAGGACATTGAAGGCGATGGAAAGAATCACCCCGGCAAAAACGATAAGGGTAACAGCAACTTGTACGTCAGTCATGGGAGACCTCACCTGAGGGAATCATTGGGCTGCTTATCCCTTTTCTATCGGTTTTATGTTAGGTTCGGCCCGCCATATCCGATAGCGTACTTCAACGCCTTCAGGTACGTAAACAACGACGGGCAAACGGCTGTTGTAGCGGATGAGGTAAGGCTCTCCGCCAAGCGTGACAAACCGGGACACCTTCGGTTCGTTTGGATCGACCGCCATGAGGGTCCCCCCCATCGGACCGAGCTCCTTGACAATGTATTTTGTGAATCCCCAACCCTCGATGGTTTTTTCCTCAATCGTACCGCCGAAAAAGTAGATGTTCTTTGCGTCAAGCAAAACGGTTTTACCGACCATCAATTCCACCCGGCATAGAGATTCATCATCCAGCTCTGGCAGCTGAAGAACATGTCGAGCCATACCCTTCTCAGCTGGTGGGAAAGCTACCAGGTTGTCCGCCGCCTGGCCGACCAGGACTCCCGAGAAAAACGAAAGAAACGCAATCAGTACCAGTCTTTTCACGGACTCTCCTTTTCCGTCACGATTTGGCTCCTGCGGCCGGTCGGGCCGAATCTTCCGGCGTCGAGGGTGGATTGCTGTCTTCCATCAGATAGCGGCCGGCAACCCAGCCCACAATGCCCCGGTAGCGTACCTTGCACCAACGGTTCCGACCGGCTCGCTTGCGCTCGGCCTCGGACATCCTGAGCCACTCGGCAAAGCTCGGCCCGCCGGTGCATCCAAGATTCCGCAAGCCTCGAGCGTCATGCGGAATTTCCCCGATCTTCCTGCTCCCGGCCGAAGGCTCCGCACGAATGTTGAGGACACCATCAGCGGCAACGCCGGTCACGGCATAATAATCCGGTCCACCGTCCGCCTTGGCACCAGCGCAAACACCCAACAGAGCCAATCCAAGCGCGACTGACATTGCCCATGCGTTTCTCGACATATTCTCACCGATAGGGCGGAGCGTACATGAGGCCTCCGTCCTTCCAAAGCTTGTTGAGACCGCGATCCAGTTTCAGAGAACCGTGCGCTCCCAGGTTACGCTCGAATATTTCCCCGTAATTCCCGACGCTTTCCACGATGCGGATTCCCCACCCAGGGTCGATGTTCAGTGATTTGGCTATGAGCCCGTCCATCTCCTTCCAGGACCTTGCACGAAAGTCGTCCTGGCTTTCGAGCCGCGTGCGCACGTTGCTCTGGGTGTAATTCTCTTCCTCGGCCCGGATGAGCATAAACAGGACCCATCGGACGATGGTGAACCACTCGTCATCCCCCCATCGAACCACCGGACCCATGGGCTCCGTGGAAATCTGTTCCGGCAAAAGAATGTATTGGTCAGGTCCACCGGCTGCCCTTATACTGGCAGTTGCCAGTTGAGGTCTTTCCGAGGTG